>Ga0265297_10003426_pt1 | contig 28681 bp, 32 predicted proteins | sample Munlanlwell13791_FD_192502 | JGI IMG/M metagenome (GOLD analysis project Ga0265297, IMG submission 192502) | Leachate microbial communities from a municipal landfill in Southern Ontario, Canada - Leachate well 137-91 | ecosystem: Engineered > Solid waste > Landfill > Unclassified | place...
TCATAGGTTGCTAACACCTTCCCGAGGCTTATCGCAGCTACGCCACGTCCTTCATCGCGTCTGGTCCCAAGGCATCCACCATTTGCCCATAACATAAATAACCTTTGATTAGCAAATAATAACTTTTAATCTTATTTACTCTATTAATTTTTCAAACTACCTCACACGCAATAAAAAAAGACGCTATCATGCGGCTTTCGTAAACAGCTAAACTTAAGCTATTTTTAAAACCGCCTAATTTTTGTATGTATGTCTTTTTTATTTATCATGTAGTTACTAATTTAGCAGATTAAATAATATTGTCAAGCCTTAATGGAGGATAAACGGGAAGATAGTAGAAATAAGGGCAAAACCTACCATTTTGGCTTCTGAATATCCTTATACATTATATAAGAATCGAGGCCAAAATAATCCTTTTTACTGAAGCACTGAACCTTAAAACCAAGCTTCTCATAAAACCCAATATTGTCCTTAATTGTTACCGTAAGAACAATCTTATGCGCTCCCTCTTTCTTTGAAAGAGAAATAAATTTATTCATTAGTTTTCTACCAATTCCCCTACCTTGATAATCATCATCAACCGTAATCCACATCATCGATGTAATTCCTCCAAAATGGTGGCCTCCAATTAAATAGCCGACTATTTTTTCTTTATCAAGGGCCAAAAGAATAATTACATGTTTTCCTTTGATTGCATTTTTAGTTCTCTCTTTGGTCCATTCTTTTTTTATGAAAAAATCTCTAGCTTTTTTAGAGTACTCGGTGAATTGACTATTTATAGACTTATTAAAAAAAGTTGAAAATGAATCTACTTCTTTTGTTTTAATTTCTCGGATTTCCATAATAATTTTATTTCTTACAACTAAAATTATTTAAATTACATTCAGCATAAGTTGACCCTTCATTTCCCTTACTATCAACACACCATTTTCCTTCTAGTCCCCCTGGTAATTTTTTCTGAATACAATAGGCGGTTGTATTAGAATAGATTATGAGCTCCCCCCCATCTTTTTGACTTTGAATATCGTCACACAAGGCCTTTCCGTCAGAGCCTTTTGATATCAAACTATATGGCACATCTTTACATTTTTCCCTAGTAGCCATATTTATATTTAGTGGCACACCATAACCTCCATTAGCTAACTTATAAGTTTCAGCATTATAACTAAATTGATCCATCGCTGATTTTATCCTAGCAGCCTGAGCAGCTTCTCTGGCTCCACCGCCATCGATAGTGGCTAAAAGAATTAAAAAGAAAAGTATGAATGTAATAATTAAATTTGCAAGGAGAGCAAAACTAAAAACCCTCAACTTGATAGCATCGATAATGGGCATAAGAAAAAGTGCCAGAACTAAGAAAAAAGAAATTACCGTTCCAAGATAAAATTCATCCAGCAAAATAGATATGAACGTAATTAAAAAAACTAAAATAATATCTAAAATAAAACACTGAAAACAAACTTTATCTAACTTTTTCTTAGCCTCTGTTTTATCTATTTTCTGCTTTTCCATATTTATATTAAAACAACAACCTTTCGGCTGCTGTTCAGTTTATTATCTAGGTGGTTGTAATTCCTCAGTCTCGACTAAGACGTCGTGGAACTCATCAAGATTCTCTAGTACCATTCCTGCGCCCCTAGCAACGGCTGTCATTGGGTCTTCAATGATATAGGTGGGAATGTTTGTTTCTTTAATAATCATTTTATCTAATCCTCGTAACTGAGCTCCTCCTCCAGCTAAAGCAATTCCCTTCTTCATAATATCAGCCAATAATTCTGGTGGAGTCATTTCGATAGTATTTTTAATTTCTGCAACTATCTGTCCGACTGACCTCTCTAATGCTTTCTTAACATCTATTTGAGAAATAATAACCTCTTCAGGAAGACCAGTGACTAAGTTTCTTCCTCTCATTGCCATTGTTTTATTTTCCTGCTTCACTGGTTCTTTTTCAAAATACACCGCTCCAATATTTATCTTAATCTTTTCCGCTGTTCTTACTCCAATTAATAGCTTATATTTTTCTTGAGCGAATTGAATAATGTCGTTATTTAATTTGTCTCCGGCAATTCTTAAACTTTTTGAAACAACTATTCCGCCCAAAGAGATAACGGCGACTTCAGTTGTTCCTCCTCCAATATCCACAACAAAATTACCAGAAGGGTCTTGGACTGGCATTCTAGCTCCAATCGCTGAAGCCATTGGCTCTTCGATTAAGAAAACTTCTCGCGCACCAGCTGATTTGGTAGCATCTCTCACTGCTTTTTTTTCTACCTCAGTTACGCCAGAAGGAATACCGACAATAACTCTGGGTTTTAAAAATGTAAATTTATCCTGTCTCGCTCTTTCAATCAAATATCGTAACATCTGTTCAGTTACTTCGAAGTCAGAAATTACTCCATTAACAAGTGGCCTAATAGCAACAATATGCCCTGGAGTTCTACCCACCATTTTTTCGGCCTCTCTTCCGATTGCCAAAACATTACCAGTCTTTTTATTCAAAGCCACTACTGATGGTTCAGATAAAATAATACCACGACCACGAACATAAACTAAACAATTAGCTGTTCCGAGGTCGATAGCAATGTCTTGTGATAATTTAGAAAAATATTTATTTAGATTAAATTTCATTTTTTAGGAAATCAATTAATTCGTTAATCTTCACTATTTCTGTTTTTTCTTCACCTCTTCTTTTAAACTCAACACTCTCTTCTTTTAGTGTTTTTTGGCTAATAACCAGCCTTAAAGGAATACCTATTAAATCACAGTCATTAAGCTTTTCCCCGGCTGTCTTCTCGCTTCTATTATCGTATAATACTTCAAGATTAGCATTTTGTAAAATACCGTAAAGTTCCTCGGCTTTTTGTATTACTTCTTCATTTCCCATATCAAGAGAGACTAAATGAATTAAAAATGGGGCGACACTCTTTGGCCAGATAATTCCTTTTTCATCATTAAACACTTCTGTAATTGTTCCCATTAATCTACTAATTCCAATACCGTAACAACCCATGATTAAATTTTTTCCATTCTCATCCTTCAAATCAAAAACTTCAGAATATTTAGTTCCTAACTTAAAAATGTTTCCTACTTCAATTGACTTATCTTCGATAAAGTCTTTTCCACCACAAGCACATTCATTTTTAAATATTTCTTTGTTAATTGCATTGCCACATTTTTTGCAGATATAAATGATATCCTCTCCAGCTGAAGTAAGCGTCTGGAACTCGTGAGAAAATCCATTAGTAAAAGCTCCGCCACTAGCTAAAGTTAAATATGTCTTCTCTTTCAGCCCACACCTTTCATAAATACGTAAATAAGCCTGTTTAACCTTTTCATAATATTCATCCAAGCTCTCTTCACTATTATGGAAAGAATAAAGATCTTTCATTAAAAATTCTCTACCTCGTAATATGCCTGACTTAGCTCTCGGTTCATTTCTGAATTTAGATTGAATCTGATAGACTCCCTTCGGTAAATCATAAGAAGACAAGATGTGCTTCTTCATTAAGGGAGTAATGATTTCTTCGTGAGTCCAACCTAAGCCTAAATTCTCATCGTGAATCTTGTACATCTCTTCTACATTCCACCTTCCCGTCTTCTCCCAATTATCCTTGGGAAGTAAAGACGGCATCAATACTTCTTGAGCACCAATATTATCCATTTCTTTCTTTACTATTTGCCTTATCTTATTCAAAACTCTCAAACCTAAAGGAAGATAAGTATATATCCCACTGTTTAATTTATCAACAAATCCACCCCTAGTTAAGAGCTTAGCGTTTAAACTAACTTCGTCTTTAGGATTTTCTTTAACTGTTTTGGTTAATAAATCAGATTGTTTCATATTACTTAAATATTATGTCTTTAAATTGAATAAAATCTTTAAAAATTATTGCTACCGCTAAAAGTATTAAAAATATCGCCCCATAACTTTCTATTCTTGCCTGCAACTGGAGATTAAATACTTTTTTGTTTATTGATTGTAATCCAATATATATTAACTTAGCTCCATCCATTGCCGGAATTGGTATTAGATTACTTACCCCTAAGGCAATAGAAAGAATCGCAATCAGATTGATGACATCATACAATCCTTTTTGAAGTATAATTTTAGTAATGGCATAGATTCCCACTGGGCCAGTCATTGAATAAGCAACGGTTTCCATCGACTTATTCGCTATTGCTGAAGAGAAAATATATCCCAAAGCTGATATTGAATAATCAGTAATATTATAGGCATGCAAGAATCCCACTGAAACTTTTTCTATAAAGCTTGGATAGCTCAATACCGCCATCTCACGTAATCCAACTCCTAGTGGTCCTTCGTTCGCAGGATATTCACTTCTCGGAGTAACTTTAATTTCTCTTCCATCCCTCAATTGAAGAATAACTTCCTTTCCTTTATTTTCCGAAATAGTGCCACTGAAATCTTTTAACGCACTAACTTGATTTCCATTTACTGAAAGAACGATGTCAGATGATTTCAATCCCGCAGTTTCGGCTGGAGTATTTTCCCCCACCTGAGCAATCATTACTTGGTTCACTTGGTTCCCAAAAGGAAAATGGTATTCCGAGAAAATCAAACCTTGTTCTGATTTAAAACCAGAAAAAGCAATCAAACCGTAAAAGATTAAGGCAGCGAAAATTAGATTGAATACAACTCCGCCTCCACAAATCCATAGTTTTTTCCAAGCGCTTTTTGATTCATAAGCTCTAGGGTCTTTTTCTTTGCCTCCCTCAATCTCATCCATTCCGTAAATACGGGTCATCCCTCCGAAAGGAATCGCTCCAATAAAATACTGTGTTTCGCCAATCGTCTTTTTCCAAATACGAGGAGGAAATCCAACACCAAACTCTTCAACTTTGACGCCTGAAGTTTTGGCCGCAATAAAATGGCCAAGCTCGTGGACAAAAACAACGATTCCTAAAACTATTAAAAATACTAGTATATCAAAAATAAACATATTATCCTTCTATTTCAGCTTTCTTACGGTCGATTAAATCATCAACCTTTTTATTATACTTATCAACTAATTCCTGCAACTTGTCTTTGGCTTTGTATTTATCATCTTCCCTAATCAATCCTTCTCTAGTCTTATCCTGAATATCGGTCCAAGCTTCATCCCTGTTTTTTCTAATTGTTTTCTTGGCGTCATCATTAATCTGAGAAAGAGCCTTTGATAATTCCTTCCTCAATTCTTCAGACATCTGAGGCATATTAATGATAATTGCATCACCAGAAACTACTGGAGATAATCCCGCTCCTTCTCTTAAAATAGCTTTTTCAATTGCTTCCAAATATGAGCTATCCCAAGGTTGAATTGAAAGTTGTCGAGCGCTAGGAACAGAAATAGCCGCTAGCTGTTTGATTGGCATCATCTGTCCAAAAGTTTCAGCTTGAATGTTTTCAATTAAAGCTGGAGTAGCTCGGCCAGTTCTAAAACTCGCTATCTTCTTGCTAACAAAATCTACTACCTTATCCATTTCTGGTTCTTTTTCTTTTACTATTTTTTCGTACATATGTTTTAAAAATTATTATAATGTTATTAATAAATTTTCTAAAGCTAATTTCTTACTAACATTCGTATTCTCCATAAGATACTTGGCTTTTTCTAATTCATCCATTACCTCTTTTACCTTTTTAAGGGAATAATTCTCTAGACTCCCTTTACTACCGTAAACCTTCATCAATATTTCTCTGCGGAGAAACCTCTCCCACACATCTAATACATTTATAATCTCATCTTGATTCTCCTTGAATTCCTTAGCAAAGTCAAATCGTTTATACATCTCTGAGTGAGCTAAAGAAACAATGTCCTTAACTGCCTTATTGAAGAACTTTAATTTGTCTTCATCATTGTAGAACTCAATGGCTTTTCCAATCTGTCCCGAAGAAATCAGTGCAATCTCTTTGGCCTTTTCCGCATCCGCCCCTAATGATATTAAATAGTCTTCTATCTCTTTTCGAGAAACAACCGAGAACTTTATTTCCTCCAACCTTGACCTAATCGTTGGTAAGAGCATCTGTGGATAAGAGGTAATTAAGATTAGCAATGTATCCCCTTTTGGCTCTTCTAACGTTTTCAAAAGAGCATTCTGTCCATCCTTTCTCATCAAATGAGCATCGTTTATAATCCCCACCTTTAGAGAATTATTATATGACTTTAGTGACAATCGATTTTGTAAATCTCTGATTTCTTCAATTTCGATATTCCTGTCTTTTGGTTCAATAATTGATAAGTCAGGAAAATTAGATGAATCAATTGTTCGACAAGAATAACACTGTCCGCAAGGCTTAACCGTGCCTTCACAAAATATAGTTTTAATAAATTCGAGCGCAATCTCTTTCTTTCCAATCTTTTCTATCCCAGAAAACAAAAGGGCATGTGGAATGTTTTTGCCTTTCGCAATTTTCTCCAATACTTCTTTTTGTTTTTTATGTCCAACTATCATTTTATTCTTTTACTCTTTTAATATCCGCTCCTAGTTTTTGAAGCCTCTCTTCTATTTTTTCGTAGCCTCTATCTACTTGATAAATATTTCTAATTGTTGTTTTTCCTTCGGCCATTAGTCCGGCAGTTATTAATGATGCTCCTCCTCTTAAATCGAATGAACCCATATCAGCTCCGTACAACTTAGTAACACCATTAATCGCCGCTCGGTGTGGGTCAGAGAAGAAAATATCTGCTCCCATCTTAGTTAATCCTTCCATATACTTTAATCTTCCTTCATATAGTGGGTCGTGAATTAAAGTAACTCCCTTAGTTTGTGTTGCTAAAACTCCCAATACCGAAAGTAAATCTGAGGGGAACCCAGGGAAAGGCAAGCTTTGCATTTTCCTAATTCGAATATTCTTAGAAGGAAGAATCTTCACATCAGCAATTCCCTTTCCTTTTTGAGTTATTTCAAAATTAGCCCCGCAATCTTCTAGTTTCTTTAAAACAAATTCCAAGAAAGTATATTCAACATTCTTAACCGTAATATCTCCCTTAACGGCTAGCGCCATAATAATAAAGGTGCCAGCTTCGATTGGGTCATACATCAAGAACTGTTTGAACCCTTTTAATTTCTTTTGTCCGTTAATAATTAAAGTGTGCTGTCCAACTCCAGAAATCTTAACTCCCATTTTTTTCAAAACCTGGCACAAGGCTTGGTTCTGGTAATCACCATCAGCAACTTTTAATATAATTTCTTCGTTTAATAAGCTTGAAAAAAGTAAAACATTAGCGGTCGCCGTAACTGAAAGCTCATCCATAATAATCATATTGTCTTTCAATTTTGTTGGCGCTGTCATTACGAACTTGCCCTTCTTTTCTTTAATATCCACTCCCATCTGAGAGAAAGCGTCTAAATGAGTATCAATTGGTCTAACCCCAATGACGCATCCACCAGGCTGAGGTAAGTTAACTTTTCCGAATCTGGCTAGTATTGCTCCGAATAAAAGAACCGAGCCTCTAAACTTCAAAACCAAACTAGCATTGATTTTTGAAGGGTCCATGTTCTTAGCATTGACTCTGATTTTTCTTTTTCCTAACCATTCAACCTTAACCTTCATGCTCTCAAATATTTCTAGCATTCTAAAAATATCTTCAACTAAAGGAATATTATCAATAACACAATCTTCTGTAGTTAATAGTGTCGCAATTAAAACAGGAAAGGCTGCGTTTTTTGAGCCTCTCGCTTCGATTTCTCCTGACAACTTCTTACCACCTTGTATTACAAATTTTTCTTCGGGCATATATATTATTTCTTAGCCATTATGCTTTTCTTGTATAAATCAAGATTATCCAAAACTGCACCAGTTCCTTTGGCAACACAACTTAATGGGTCATCGGCAACGAAACATGGAACTCCAGTTGCCTTAGAAAGCAAAGCTGCAATATTTCGAAGACAAGCTCCACCACCAGCTACTACCATTCCCTTATCCATAATGTCTGCTGATAATTCGGGAGGTGTTTCTCTTAATACGTTTTTAACGCATTGAACAATTTCAGACAAAGGTTCAGTTATTGCTTCACAAACTTCATTAGAAGAAACCTTAATATTCTTTGGTAATCCCGCAATTAAATCTCGGCCTCTGATTTCTAAATATTTTTGCTCCTTCTCTGGTAGAGCAGTTCCAATCTTCATTTTAATATCCTCAGCAGTCTGTTCTCCAATTGCTAGATTGTGTTTGTTTTTAATATATTCAGAAATAGCTGTATCTAGTTTATCTCCTGCAACCCTTAAAGAATGAGAACAAACAATTCCGCCCAAAGAGATAACGGCAACCTCAGCTGTTCCTCCTCCAATATCAATAATTAAATGACCAGAAGAAGAGTTAATAGGAATACCAGCTCCAATTGCAGAAAGAATTGGTTCCTTCGCAATAAACACTTCTTTAGCTCCGGCTAAAATTCCGGCTTCGATAACAGCTCTTTTTTCAGTTGAAGTAATTCCTGCAGGAACTCCAATTAGTAATTCGGGTTTAATGAATTTGAAAAACCCGGTATTAACTTTAGTAATGAAATGTTTAATCATCGCCTGAGTAATTCGATAGTCGGCAATTACTCCATCTCGAAGTGGTCTAAAGACCTGAATTTCGTCAGGAGTTCTGCCAATCATTTCCTTAGCTTCCCGCCCTACGGCCAAAATCCTGTTTTCTGTCATTGAAACAGAAACCACTGATGGCTCGTTTAAAACGACTCCCTTGTTTGGGACGAAGACGAGAGAGTTTTTAGTTCCTAAATCTATTCCTATTTTCATATTAAACTCATTCTAACACATCGAAATGGCAATTGGCAAGTCAGCCTTTTTGATGTATATATTAAGTATATGACAAAAAGAACAAGGACTTTCCTCTTCATTTTAATGGTTTTAGTCTTCGCTATCGTCGCCCCTGGAATTATCATGTATTCACAAGGGTATCGTTTTGATATTAAAAAAATGAAGTATCTAGAAACGGGAGGAATCTATGTAAAAGCCTTCCCTGGCGACGCAACCATTACCATCGGTAATAATGACAAAAATAAAACCTCTGGCTTTTCCAGAGATCTTTTAGTGCAGAATTTACTACCAGGGAACCATACTGTAAAAATAGAAAAAGATAATTATCATTCTTGGTCAAAAACTCTAGAAGTTAAAGAGAAAAAAGTAAGTGAAGCTAAATATGTTATTCTCTTCCCTAACGAAATAGCTTTCGCCTCAATTGATAATGATGTTAAAAATTTCTACCCCTACCCGGACAATAATAAAATACTAATATTAACTGTTTCTAATGAATTATTCTCTTACGACACCAACAAAAAAGAAACCATAAAGATTCTTTCTAAAAATCAAACCCCTTACAACATTTCTGACGTATCTTTTTCTCCAACTGGTAGAAGAGCTTTAATCAAAACATCGGCTGGATTGCATTATTTGCTAAATCTAGAAGCATCAACAATTTCTCTCATTAAATCAATGAGCAGTAATACCCAAAACGTTGTCTTCGATTCAAATAATGAAGGTAGTTTCTTCTACCAAGTAAATAATTTAATTTACCGAGTTAATGCTGATAAGCAAACAGCCTCTAAGTTATTCAAAAAAGAAAAAGTTGATACTTTTACAATTAACGGTAACGATGTTTATTACTTAGAAGAAGGCCTTCTTTACCGAGATAACCTTACCCTTAACACTAATGAAGCTCTCTCTAAGCAGCCATTTGAAACTGCGAAAAATAGCTATGAATTAATTATAATGGAGGGAGAAATATTCCTTATTGAAAACAAAAAGGCTGTATATTTATTCAACCGAGAAAATGGAATATTTGATAAGAAGGTAGAAGCTAAGACAGAAATAAAATACACTCCTTTCTATGAAAGAATTCTTTTCGCTGCCGACAACGAACTATGGCTATTACTACTAAAGGACGCTGAAACTCCTTTCTTTGCTAAAGCTAAATCAACTATCTTTATCTCTAGATTCTCTCAGAATATTGGAGATATCAAATGGCTAAATGGAGATTACTTTGTTTACACTCTAAATAATAAGGTTAATATTAGTGAAATTGATAACCGCGACCACATTAATTCTTTTGAATTGCCCCAATCAGAAACATCAAAGATATTCTTCAATGGAAACACTAAAAAGTTATTCCTATTAAATAAAGAAGAACTATTTACTTCGACTGATAAAATGCTACCTTAAGTTTATTAAACAAAAAACCAGAGCTACTAACTCTGGTTTTGCTTTAATCAATAATCTTTCATTAATTGGTTCGCTTTAATATTACTTCGCTTATCATACAAGAATAAAGTAACATTAAGGACAATCAAAGCAATAAAACCAGCCAAACCAGTAACTCCAACGGTTAAATCATTCCCTCCCATTATCCAAACCATGGCCATCATCGCCGAACCATTAAGTGTTCCGTGAAGAACAGCAGCGGTAATAACGGAACGAGTGCGGGCAGTAAAGTAGATTAAGGCTGGGGTTAAAAGTATACACCAAATCACCATCATTAAGACTCCGAAATAAGGATGGGTAGGATAATTATGCCCTTGCAATATCAAAGGAGCGTGCCATATTCCCCAAATTGAACCAATAATTAAACTAGCTTTCCATAATCCCTTTTCTTTAAATTCTTTTAATAAGAATCCTCTCCACATTAATTCTTCACCAAAGGCGGCAATCGCATTAATTGTTATTCCTGCAAGCATTCCCTGCCCAATCATAATTAGAACCATTAAAGGACCAAAGCTTGAAATTTGAGCTTTCATTTGCGCGAGCTGGTCAGCGGGCATAAGGGTTGCATATTTAGCTAATAGTCCTTCCATTCCCGGAGCAAAAGAAACACCAGGAATCAATAAGCTTACTGGTATTGTTACAAAAACTAAAACTATTGGCCAGAACCAACCAGCAAAAAACCAACGATTCTTTGGCTTGCTTATTCCCCATTCTCGCACATCAGTTTTCCAAACAAACTTTGAAAGAATAAAAACTGATATGGCTGGCATAAACATATATAGAATAGCAATGGCTAATCCAGCTGAACCTTCATACTTAATACCAATCAGCTTAGCAACCAAAGCTAATCCCCATGACAGACCAAATACTAACGCGACTGTTTGGTAGAATTTTTTAGACATATTTTCTATTTTTACTATTTAACATTAACTAATCAAATAAATTAACATAATTTTGATATTTAAAAACTTTATTCCTTTTTCTTCCAGTTACCTCCTTTAAAATTCCTAATTTAACCATTTTATTCACTAAAGATAAAGCATTAGGGTTTTTTAAGTTGGCAATTTTTTCAACATCGCTAATGGTCAAAATGGGCATATGAAATAAGCTATTAAAAACCAGTGTTGCCTTAGGAGCGGTTCTTCCGAGTGTTAATATTTTTTGAGTATCACTATCTCTTAATTTAATTACTTTTTTGCTTGTTTCTAAAGCTTGGTTAGCTGTAACCTCTACGCCCTCAAGAAAAAACTTAAGCCACCCCTCAATATCATCTTTTTCGTGAACAGCATTTAAACGGTCATAATATTCTTGACGATATTTTTTGAAAAAACTAGAAATATAAAGAAGGGGCTTATCTAATACTTTTTGCTGACAAAGATAAAAAGTAATTAAGAGACGTCCAATCCTTCCATTTCCATCTAAAAAAGGGTGGATATTCTCAAACTGCGAATGGATTAACCCAGTTTTTATTAAAACAGGGATTTGTGGATTATTATATAAAAAACTTTCCAAATTTCCTAAAACAGACATAACCTCTTTTGGTGGGCAAGGAATAAATGACGCTCTCTCAATTGTTGACCCACCCACCCAATTTTGTGATTTTTTAAACTCACCAGGTTCCTTCCATTCTCCTCTCACCCCTTGAAGTAAAATTTTGTGAATTTCTTTTATCAATCTTAAAGATAAAGGCAAAGTTTTAAGACGATTCAAACCATAATTTATCGCTTGTACGTAATTAAGAATTTCGTCAACATCCTTATGTGTTTCTAAATTACTCATCTTTGCTTCAGCATTTAAAACATCGGCAAAGGTTGCCTGAGTTCCCTCAACTTGACTAGAGAGAGTTGCTTCTTTTCTAATATACATTAAAATAAAAAAATCGACATCTGGCAAAACCTCCGCAATTCCATCCAGCCTTCCTAATGCTAAATCAGCCTTGGAAAGTAATCCTTGCAACTCTTCATCGGATTCAATGTTAATTGGCAAAAAATTAGGTATGAATGCCTTATATTCACCGATTCCTTTTAATTGTGTTATGTATTTTCCACTTCTCATATTGTGTTGGTTCATTTTTAAACCGTAGATAACTTTTTTCTTGTCTACATATAATAGTATAAATCGTAGATAAGTAATTGTCAATAAATCTACGCTGTCAACAACAAAAGACACCCTTTCGGGTGTCTTTGAAATATTAACGTTTTGACCATTGTGGAGCTCTTCTCGCTCTCTTTAAACCGAACTTCTTTCTTTCTTTCATTCTTGGGTCTCTAGTTAGGTATCCAGCTTTTCTCAATCTCTTCCTGTAATCAGCATTAAAGATTACCAAAGCTCTCGCAATACCGTGTCTTACAGCCTCTGCTTGGGCGTTTACGCCACCTCCATTGACCTTAGCTGAAACTCTAAACCTCTCTAATGATTTCATCTTGTCCAATGAAGCTAGGGCTGTTGCTTGTAAATCCTTAGTTGGGAAATACTTAGTAAAGTCCATTCCATTAACTTCCATTCCCTTATCTCCTTTAGTGTATAGTCTGACACGAGCAATAGCAGTCTTTCTTCTTCCAGTGGCTTCAAAATACTTATCACCTAAATCTTTAAAGTCATCTTCGTTTACAACAAAATCATCATCGTCAGCAGCAATTGTTGGCAAACCAAAATCAATATTTTCAATCTTTGTTTCAATCTTTACTTCTTTGACTTCGTCAGCAATTACAGCATCTTTCTTTTTGCTGTCCTTTTTAACTGGAGTAGTTTTCTTTACTTTCTTCTCCACTGGTTTTTTTGTTGTTTTTTTCTCAGCCATATGATTATTCAAACTTTAATCTCTTTAAGTGTTTTGCTCTTAATCTATTCTTTGGTAACATTCCATTAACAGCAAACTTGATTAGCTGTCCAGGATTCTTTTGGAAAATTACATTCATTGGAATGTGCTTATCGTTTCCAAGGTATCCAGTGTGGTGAAAGTATGTCTCGTCCTGCATCTTGCGTCCAGTAACTTTAATCTTGTCAGCGTTAGTAACAATTACTGTATTGTTAGGCTCTTTGTTGGGAGCGTAACTAGTAGTTGTTTTTCCTTGTAAAATACCACAAAGTTCAGTAGCAAGTCTTCCTAAAACCTTGCCTGTTGCATCAATTCTTATAACTTCCTTTTTAGTTGTTGTTGCGTTTTTCATATTCTTAAACTAATTGAATCATTGCCATCTTAGAACTGTCGGACTTTCTCTGTCCCATCTTGGTTATTCTTACATAGCCTCCTTTTCTGTCCTTGTATCTGATTGCTAAATCATCTACTAATTTCTTGGCTACTTTTGGAGCAAAACAGGTAGCGATATATCTGCGAGCAGCAATATCCCCTTTTTTCGCTCTAGTAATCTTCCTTTGAATAAAAGGAGAAACTTCTTTAGCCTTAGCTTCAGTCGTAGTAATCTTTTCTTTTAGGATTAAAGAACTAGCCAAAGTCTTCAACAATGCATGTCTCTGATCTCTTTCTCTATGTAGTCTTCTTCCTTTCTGTATTTTTTTCATATTACTTTTCTTTCTTTTTTGTTGTCTTTTTTACTGCCTTCTTTTTTGGCTCTTCCGCTACTTCTTCTTCAGCAACCGCCTCAGCTTTAATTCCTCCCATCTGTTCAGCCATAAAGCCGAATTGAGCTAAAAGGATTTCTAAAGATTCAGCAAAAGCCTCTTCTGGTTTAATTGTACCATCGGTTTCGATTTCTAAAGAAACCTTATCAAAGTCAGTTCTGTTTCCAACTCTCATGTTTTCAACTACGTAGTTAACCTTCTTGATTGGAGTGTAAATAGCATCTAAGCCCATTACACCAACTCCTCTTTTGATTTCCTTATCTTCGAAAACATAACCAACTCCTCTTTCGATTTTAATCTCGATTTCCAACTCTGTATTCTTATCAGTTATTGTCGCAATATGCAAGCCTGGGTTAGCTAATTTCAAATCAGCTGGACATTCAAAATCCTTTCCAGTTACTTCTTGCTCTCCTTTTATAACCAAAGTTGCAGTCTGAGCATCTTCAGTGAATAGCTTAAATCTTAATTGTTTGATGTTCATCAAGATGTGAAGAACGTCTTCTTTCACTCCAGCAATAGTAGCAAATTCATGGGGAGCATTCTTGATTTTTACTTCTGTTACGGCAGCACCGTTTAAAGAAGACAAAAGAACTCTCCTGATGGCATTACCGAGAGTAATTCCGTAGCCAGGATAAAGCGACTCTATTTCGAAAATAGTGTTGTTGTCGCTTACCTTTTTAGTTTTTATTGAAGTTGGCAATGGAATCATATGTTTTAATTATGATATTTATTTTATTACCTTGAATAGTGTTCAAAGATTGTTGAAACCTCAGATGGCAATTGTACATCTTCTGGTGTTGGGAACCTCATAACTTTACCCTCGATTTTGTCTCCGTCGTAGCTTAACCATTTAGGTAAGCTGTACTTTTTCATTGATTCAGGAATTTTTTTTAGAGCATCCTTTCCTTTAGAACCTTCTCTAATCGCAATCGTGTCAGCAACGCTAACTCGGTATGAAGGAATATCAACTTTTCTAGCGTTGACTAAGAAATGTCCGTGAGTAACAAGCAATCTAGCTTGAGCACGTGACTTAGCCCATCCTAGTCTAAAAACGATATTGTCTAATCTACTTTCTAGTTTAGCGATTAATTGAGAAGCAACGTCCATTTCTGAACCAGTATTTTCAGTAACTTCAGTCACATATTTCTTGAATTGAGATTCAGAAATATTGTACCATCTCTTTACTTTCTGCTTTTCGGTCATTTCACGACCATACTCAGTCATGTTTCCTCTTCTCTTCTTGGCTTTTTGTCCAGGAGCAAAAGGACGCTTTATCATGGCGCATTTAGAACCCAAACATTTCTCTCCTTTTAAGAAAAGTTTGTCTCCTAATCTTCTACAAATTTTACACTTTGCTTGTTTCATAAATATATTAAAGATTATAACCTTCTAGGCTTCTTAGGCTTGCAACCGTTGTGTGGAACTGGAGTAACATCTTTAATAGAGTTTATCTCGAATCCTTGGTTAGCGATTGACCTCAATGCCGATTCTCTTCCTGAACCAATACCTTTTACAACTACCTGTACTTTTCTGATTCCCATCTTTTCAGCAATAGCTCCTAATGTTTCAGCTAATTTTGATGCAGCGAAAGGAGTTGATTTCTTACTTCCTTTGAATCCAATCTTTCCAGCTGATTTTGAAGACAATACGTTGCCCATTGTATCAGTTAAAGTAAGAATGGTGTTGTTGTATGAACTAAAAATGTAGATTTTTCCTTCTCGAGTAGCAGCAGCTTTAGCAACCTTAGGTTCTTTGCTTAAAGTCTTTTCTAGCTGTTCACCCTCCTTAATCATCTCAGCTTCAGTTTTTTGTATTACGTGTTTTTTCCCCATAGTAGTATTAAATTCTATTTAGGTCCTGGTGCAGCTTTTCTTCCTGAACCGACCGTTTTCCTAACATTGTGTCTTACTGTTCTGTTATTGATTCTTGTTGTCTGCCCTCTTACTGGCAAACCCTTCGCGTGCCTACTACCTCTCCAAGAGCCAATATCTCTCAATCTCTTGATGTTCATCATCACATCTCTCTTCAAGTCTCCCTCTACCCTGAAATTCTTTTCGATATATTGCTTAATCAAACTGATATCATCCTGAGTTAAATCCTTAGCTTTCTTGTTGAAAGGAATATTGCAGTCAGTTAAGATTTTCTTAGCCAAAGCTGGTCCTATTCCGTAGATGTAAGATAATCCGATTTCTATTACTTTTTCGTCTGGAATGTTAATTCCGATAATTCTTGCCATAGTGTGTTTAATTATGCACCTTGTCTTTGTTTATGTTTAGGGTTAGTTTTGCAAATAACATAAACGCGTCCTTCTCGGCGGACGATTTTACAGTCTTTACAAATTTTCTTAATTGATGGTTTAACCTTCATTTTATTTTTTTCTGAATATTATTCTCCCCCTTCTTGCGTCGTAGGGAGTCATTTCTACGGTAACTTTATCTCCTGGCAAAATCCTGATTTTAAAGACTCTTAATTTACCAGCTAAATGCGCCAATACTTCCGATTGGTCATCATCTAACTTTACCTTAAAAAAGCCGTCAGGCAAGCTTTCTGATACAACTCCTTCTTTTTTAATTTTGTCGTCTTGTTTTACCATTTGAAAGATATTAAGACAATAGCAAAACTTTCGCTTTTGGTCAAGAGATACAAGCGTTTCTTGCTATTACTTATCTTTTACCATATCTATTATTTAAATCAAGTACCCTTGACTGGTACTCTTCCCTACTAATCCCTCCATTAGCTAGCAAGCCATTCAATCCAGCATAGTATTGTTCGTCAATTTGAGAAGCTGGTATCGCAGCGTTGTACAACCTAACTTCATCTATTGATCCAATAAGATCGCTCACTTCACCGGCTCCAATATAAAAATTAGTCCAAGCTAAAGGACTCTCGCCGTGAGATGTGGAACTATTAGCCATCGCTTTCCCATCTATTCTTAAGCTAGAGTTAAGTATGTCGTCTTCTAGAGGACCAGCAACGTAAAGAGTCAAAAAATGCCATTTACCATTAAGATAACTGGTGCTGTCTCCAAAGTATCTATAGTTGGAACCATTAAAATAAAGAAGTGGCTTTCCATCGCCAGCCCAATTCCAAATAAAATCACCGCGCCCCTGACCGTTAAAGCCAAACATTGATCTGGTTGAGGTGTCTGAAGTTTTAAACCACAATGCTACTGTATATTCTCCATTAGTAATTGCGCCTAAGTTTATATACTGCCCCCCATTAAAATCATAACAACCTCCGTAAACACAGGAAGGATTATAATTAGCACCAGATATGGTTCCGTCTTTATTTCCCCAAGAATCATTTGCATCCCCGTCCAGTTTCCACTCTGAAACTAAATTCATCATTAATGAATTTTTTAATGAATTAGAAAAAATCTGAGCTTTGGCAATATTCGCCTTATCGGTCATCCCTCCCATTGAAACGACAATCAAGCCGGACAAAATACCAATGATGGCAATCACCACTAATAGCTCGATTAAAGTAAAGGCTAGTTTCCTAATTTTGGGCATAACTGTTTACTCTTAATAAATATTCTTCCTTTGAGACTTCTCCGTTTAAAAATAAACTATTCAATCCGATATAATATTGCTCTTTAATTTTAGAGATTAACACTGTAGATTTATAAAATCTAACCTCATCAATTAAGCCACTAAATCTAACACCGGTAGAATTATCAGATCCTATCCTTACTGTCCCGCTACTATTAATTTCTCCGGCTAAAGTTCTATTAGTCAGTTGCAAAACTCCATTAATATATAATTTCATTACTCCATCTTGATTCCTAGTTCCTACTATGTTTGCCCATTCGGCTATTAAGTTTTCATTGGCATAGACTGAAACTTCTGACCCCCCTTGATACAATACAAAACCCCACTCATTAGCGTTTTTTAACAAATTAAACCCATCAGTAGAGGTTGAATCGTAAACATAAACAACTCTTTCATTTGTATTAGCGTTAACAGGCTTTGCCCAAGCTGAAATAGTAAATTCATTGGGAAAAGTAAATGCATCACTGTCGTTTATGTAAATATAGTCAGTGCTTCCATTAAATGAATAACAAGAACCCTGTATACAGTTATTCGAAATTGTTGTGGTTCCTATAATCACTCCGTCATTATTGCCCCAGGAGTCTTCAACGTTACCATCCAGTTTATACTCTGCAACCAAACTCATCATCAGTGAATTTCTCAATGAGTTAGAAAAAACCTGAGCCTTGGCTATTGTCGCCTTCTGAGTCATCCCTCCTATGGAAACCACAATCAAACCGGAAAGAATTCCGATGATGGCAATCACCACTAATAACTCAATTAATGTGAAAGCTTTTTTGACTAATTTATTCATTGCGGTGCAATTGAATTAATTCTTTTGTTCTACTCTTCACTGGTAATACTACCATTAATTAGTAAATTATTTAATCCCAAGTTCATAATCACCTTTCTATTGAGAAACATTAGAAACACAACTGGCGGAATAGTTGGTTGTTGATGAAACGCAAGTCGGTCCAGAATCATATGTATTGGTCGATGTCACTCCCACCATTGTTTCGCCAGGATTACAACTCGTTGTTCCAAAAGTTCCACAACCACAATATCCAGCCATTCCCGTCCAATTGGCGCCACAAGTCTTGGTATACCAACTAATAGTCCTCACATTTAAAGTAGATCCGGGGCAAGCACTAGTACAAGTTGCCGAACAGCTACTAGTATCAGAGACGCAAGTCGGTCCAGAATCGTGCGAATTAGAACAAACAGTATTGCTCATTACTTCACCTGAATTACAGCCTGACGTTCCAAAAGTTCCACAACCACAATATCCGGCCATTCCCGACCAGTTGGAGCCACAAGTCTTGGTGTACCAACTAATACTCCTCGAAGAAATAGTGCAGATTGAAGCGGAGCATTGAGCTGAATTGCCTCCATTAATCCCAAAGCACTGCCATGACCATGGACCGGAACCAGATAAACCGCTCGCTGTTCCAACGAGACAAGTCCCACTAGAAAGAGAAGTATACGGTCCGCTATTTCCACAAACCCCATTCTTCTTCAAACTAGCCGTACAGGAAGCAGTTGACCCAACATAAATAGGGTTACAAGACCAGACGAAGCTATTTCCTGAAGGACTGACAGATAAAGTTGACCCTGAAGAACAAGGAGAAGTAATCTCAGAAGAAAGATAGTAACTACCTCCATTACTAGCTCCACAAGTTCCGCTCTGCCCTCTATACGCGGCACAAGAAGCGGAAGTAGAAGAATAAACCCCGCTGCAAGACCAGGAAGAATAGTTACCTTCCTGGGGATACGCAGGAGTGGAAGATTGTAATCCGGAAGAGCAAAAATCGGAAGAAGCCCAGTTGTCTGTACCTGAACCTTGAGGATATGCAGTCGAAGTAGTATTAGCTAGAGAACCACAGACACCGTCGTCAGCATGATAGGCATAACAAGAAGGACTGTTTCCACCATACTTTCCATTGCATTTCCATGAGACATATGTTCCGTCCTGAGGAAACTGAGGAGAAGAATCTTCTGTCCCCGAAGAGCAGTAATTGGCAGCAGGCCAAGATGAAGCACTGTCAGCATATGGTGTTGATTCGGTGTTGCTCATCGCCGTATTGCAGACTCCGTCAAGAGCATGATAGGCATAGCAAGTAACCGAAGTTCCTAAGTATTCTCCAGGACAAACCCACTCAACAAATGTTCCGGGAGAAGACGGAAAAGATGGAGTTGCCGAAGGAGTCGTAGAAAAACAATATGTCGTATCCAAATTCCAGTCGGATTGAAGAGAGGGATACCCAGCAGAAATGGCATTAGCTCTAGACCCGCAAGAGCCATTAACAGGAGCCGACTGACTCATACTTTCATCGAGACAGTTATACTGATATGTCTCTCCATTAGAAAGAGCAGCGGAAATCGTACAATCTTCCCCAGTCAAAGATTTATAGACATAATAATTCCCAGAATCAGGGTCAGAAGGAAGGGTTGCTAAAAAAGGCTCTAGGTCAGAAACGATTGAAGCTGGGCAGTCTCCGTTAATAGTGCAACCGTCAAAATCGGTAATCGGCTTCTGGCTATATTGCTCAGCAGAATAAGAAACAATAGCATTGGCAATTAATTGAATGTCCGCCTTCCGCTTAGAATCCTTACTAGCATTAATGGTATTATTGGTCTGGACAAAAATAAGAGCAGAAAGAATTCCGATAATCGCAATCGCTACTAGTAATTCAATCAATGTAAAAGCTTGTCTAATTTTTTTGTTCATTAAAACTTTAATTGAATATTTATATCCTTCTCATTGTTAGGAATATTGAACTTGAACCAAGGAGAAACAGTAATCTCTACTTTTTCTACTTCAGGAATATTAGATAGAAGAGCAATTGAATTCTGAGGGTTCTTTCCTCTTAAACTATTTAGCAATATTTCATTTTCTGGCATTGAATAAATCTTACCACTAAAAACAACATTTAAAGTAATTGTTCCGTCCTTGTTTAACTTCTTTTCTTTGACTTCGTAAGTAACGCTATTCGGAGCAATGGTTTTCAACTCTGACATATCCTTAGTTAAAATCTTTTCTCCAAGCTTGTAAGCATCCTCATCTCTAAAGACGGTCGCCTCAGTTTCTACGTGCCCAGAAACGCTAAATACATCCAATTCATCCCCTGCTTTAGCGCTAACTGATAGATTGCTCAACTTCGGAGAAATATCCTCTGAAAAGTAAGTATAGCCCGCAGGAATGGTAGCAATTAGTACCTGCTTAGATACTTCATCATACTTTCCTTCAAAAGCATCCTTAGCTGAAGAAACATCGCCCGCGCTCACAATCTTAACCTGTGATTCTTCCCCACCAGTCATAGCTGTAACTGATTCGGCCCAGATATTTGAATAGTATTCGGAACCACTTAATCCAGGAACAGAAAAGACCGAAGTAGAAATATTGTATTTCGCTCCCGCTTCTGCCGCGGTCACAGTAATTTCAACTGAACCAGGAACTGAATCAGAAGTAGCCTTAGGAATAGTAAAAGCAGTGTCTGATTTATAAACTAACTCACCAGTGCTGGACATAAACCTAGTGCCCTTAATTAAGCTTAAAGGTTTAGCTGGGCTCATTTTATTAAATACCTTAATTGTTCCCGTAGCCTTCTTCGCCTTATCATCAGTGCCAGTGGCATTAAAATTATCTGAAGCATCTCGTTTGTCAGAGAAAATAATACCCGGAATAATATTATCCTCGTAATTAATTAATGATTCGGCAATATTAACAGTAAAGGTTGCCTCAGCGGTAACATCTTCTGCTTTAGGAGTAATAAAGACATCGGCCTTAGCAGGAATGAAAAAGAATGCCGCTACCAAAGATAAAATGACAATCATGAGAAGAGGAAGGAAAGGAAATTTCCTTTTATTTCTTTTGACTGGCTCCCGAGCTGAGCACTCTTTAGCCATTTCTTCATGTTTTTCCACCTGATGTTCAGGAGGAATAATGTCATATATTTTCTTGGTCATATTTTATTGATTTACGACTGCTTTAATTCTTCTAACTCCTGCACTAGAGCTTTCTTCTTTAATAATCTTTAAACCTTTTAATTGTCCGGTCTTTTCTACGTGAGGACCAGCACAAATTTCTTTTGAAAATACTTCGCCATTTTGTGGATTGAACATAGTCCAAACATTAACTTTGTCTGGATACTTCTCTTTAAAGAAAGCAATCGCTCCTGAGGTTAATGCTTTTTCCAATTCCATTTCTTCTTTCTTAACCTCTAAGTCTTCTTTAATTTTAGAATTAATTAAATCTTCAACTTGTTTAATTTCTTCGGGTGTCATCTTTTGGAAATGTTTAAAATCGAATCTCAATCTTTCGGCATTAATATCTGACCCCATTTGCTCAACATGCTCTCCTAAAACCTTTCTCAAGGCAGCGTGAAGTAAGTGAGTAGCGGTATGTAATTTAGCTCCTTCTTCGCCCGCATCCTTCCCGACTCCACCAAACTTCTTTTCCGCTCCCGCTCGAGAAATGCTCTGATGTTTTTCTAGGGCAATATTGAATTCGTCAACATTAATGCTGATTCCTTTCTCTGTAGCAATTTCTTCAGTTAATTCCAAAGGAAAACCATAACTCTGATACAAATCAAAGACTTCTTCCCCAGTTAATTCTTTCTTGACTGATAGCATTTTCTCAATCACTGATAATCCTTTCTCTAGTGTTGCTTCAAACTTCTCTTCTTCTTTTTTAATCACTTCAACAATCTCTTCTTTTCTAACTAAAATATTCGGATAGATATCCTTGTATTTATCAATCACTAAATCAATTAAAGGGAGATAGAATTGAGAAGACAATCCTAAAGTTTTACCGTATCTAACTACTCTTCTTAATAGTCTTCTTAAAATATACCCCTGTCCTAAATTAGAAGGCTCGACTCCGTCAGAAATAACGAAAACTGAACTGCGGATATGGTCAGAGATGATTCTAAAGGCTTTCTTATTCTCTAAGTATTTCTTGCCTGATAATTCTTCTAATTTAGAAATAACATCAGCAAACAAATCAGTTTCGTATGAAGCACTAGTTTGGCTCAATAAAGATAACAATCTTTCAAACCCAATTCCCGTATCAATATTAGTCTGAGATAGTAATTCATACTCTCCGGCTTCATTCTTAAAGTATTGCATGAAAACAAGATTCCAAATCTCGACCACTCTTTTGCAATAATCACAGTTAGGTCCACAATCTGGTCTGCCACATCCTAATTCTTCACCACGGTCATAGTGAATCTCCGAACAAGGACCGCAAGGACCAGTCGCAGAAACTGGACCCCAGAAATTATCTTTCTTTGAGCAGAGCTTTATCCTCTCCATTGGGATTCCATATTTAAGCCAAAGATTAATCGCTTCTTCATCTTTAGCTATATTGCCCTCGCCCTGGAAAACTGTTACGTGAATTCTGTTTTTATCTAACTTTAATGTATCAACTAAAAACTCTAAAGCATATTTAATTGCTCCTTCCTTGAAGTATCCATTCTCATCTTGTCCAATAGACCAATTACCCAACATTTCAAAAAATGTGTGATGAGTATCATCTCCAATCTCTTCAATATCTCCTGTTCTAAAACATTTCTGACAGGTAGCAATATGTCTTGAATCAAAATCTTTAATTGGGTCTTTCTTGCCTGATAAATACAAAGAAAACTGTTGCATTCCCGCGGTCGTAAAAAGCACTGAAGGGTCAGTTGGTAAAAGCGAAGACGAAGGAACTACCTTGTGTCCCCTTGCTTTAAAAAAGTCTAAATATAATTTTCTCAATTCAAAAGATGTCATTAGATATAAAATATCAAATTAAAGCCTTCGGGTCAAATATTGCTTTTAAATCAATTATCGGATATAAGAGTATTGCCCTTAAAGGAGGCAAAAACATGTCTGTTCTCATGGCAAACATTAAAAAGTTTATGGAAGACCACAAGGAACAATTTCCTAAGGAGAAGAAGCAACAAACACTGAAAAAGGCTCAGTCTGTTGCCGACCTCAATGGCGGGCTGATTATGTCAGGAGAAATCAAGAAAATCTTTGATGACCCTCAGATAATCAACCTTTTCTTCAAGGAAATACAAAGTCTGGAACATGTCCAGATATTCTCTGAAGAAAACTTCGGAAAGAATCACTGACCCTTTACAACCTATTTTTATTTAAAAACAAACCCAAGAGCAATTCGCGGGATTTTCTTTTACTTAAAAACAAGCATTGACGAAAACAAACAAAAGGAATAAAAGATATACAAAGGAGTTTGTTATGGAAGAGTTCTTTATTAGGTTAACGTTGGCATTGTTTGCCTTCTTCTCTATTTACTTTGTAACCACTGCCGTCTTTTTCACTGGAGGAGACTTACTCGCAGGTGTGATTTCTTTAGGAATCATCTTGTCCAAAGAAAGGTGGATTCATGTATCTGCTCAAAGCACTTGAGGATACAATTTGGTTCTTTTCAATCGGACTATTAATTTCTACAATTTTGTACGAGTTTTATGTAGTTTTCAGTCCGATACATCAAACCGCTGGGATAGCATCCATAATTATCGTTGGACTATTGATAATTAATGATGTTCACCCTCGGCTCAAAAATGGCGCACTATTGTAAAAATGGTGCGCAAACTCGTTTATAACAAAAGACGCACCAGAAATGGTGCGCCTTTAATTTCAGAAATTATTCTTTGTCCGAAACTTTCTTTCTTACATCTTCAATCGCTCTAGCGGCCGCATCTCTACCACCTAGACCGAAGGATAGTCCTAAGGCTAGAGTTACAGTTCCAACTAGACCCATAATCAATACTTCAACTATCTTTGGAGTAATTCCTAACTGTAACAATACAGCTAAACCAGCAAAGACATAGATTGACCACTTAACAACTGAACCTAAGAAGTTAACTGAGCTAACTCCCATTTTCTTGGTTGAAACCTTTACCAACTTTGCAACAATGTCAGCAATGATGATAGCGACGACCAAGATAATAATCGCAACTAATAGGTTTGGCATCCAAGCGATGATTTTTGCCAATAGTCCAGCAAAAGCGACCCAACCCATAATATCTGTTACAATCATCAAGAAAACGATAACAAGAATCCATTTACAAACTGCACCGATAAAGCCAGAAGGCTCTACTTTAACATCGGCATTAGACAAAGCTTCTTTCCAACCAGTCTTTTCAAAAACACTGTCGAATTTAAGCTTGTTTAATATCCCAGCAACTAACTTTCCAATCCAGATGGCAATAAACCAGCCTAGAATGAAAATGATAATAGCAGCAATGAGGTTTGGAAGAAATAGAAGCATCTCCTCCCAAGCACCTTGCAAAGCTTGCGTGGTGATTAATGACCAATCTTGTATCATATATTTTTCCACCTTCTTGCATTTCTCAAATCAAAATAGATAAAAGAAACTCTGAATGGATGGACATTATTATGTTTTATATTATACCAAGGCACAAAAAAGCAGGCAAATAAGTTATCAACAGCTCAACTTATTATTTCGTAAACTTAAAAGTGGAAAGCATTGATTCAAAAACAACATCTTCGTAGATTGCTTCTCCTTTATTGCAACAAAACGACCCAGCAGTAAAATCAAACATGAAGATAATCTTGTCTTTTTGCAAAAAAGCTGCCTCGCCAAATCCTCCACGACCACCAAACCTATATTCAACAACAATCCCCTCTTCTCCTCCAATTATTTTGCTTTCTCTATTTGTTATTTCATAATCCTTCATTTTTTCGTCGATAAAAGCATTAAGGCTTAATTCACCAATATTTTCAGCAAAGAAATTGGTTCTTCCAACACTAAACTCGCTATTCGTTGCACTAATATTACAAAGATTCTCGCAACCAGTTGGAGGCAAAGGATATGCAAATTCTACCCCCAATTCCCGACTAGCATACGTCTTGAAGCCAGCTTCACCTTCCCCTAACAATGCTTTTGATTCTATGTTGTTATTTTCCAAGACTGGCTGATTACTATTTATCACAACTGGCTTATTCTCCACTGGCCAGATTTTAAGATATATATAATGACCAACTCCAATTAAGATAAAAATAACCAATAGAACCATCATAATCGGAACTGAATTTTTTTGTTCTTCTTTCATATGTTATTTGCTAATTAGCAACAACTACTTTCTCTTTTTTTAATTCTTTAATTGAGAAAAACATAAATATTCCTAATAGCGCTATTGTAGTCACTGGAGCAATCCAGAACGGGAATTCGAAACCAAATGCTTCCAAAGTCATTATTGCTCCCAACAATCCAATTGAATACATCGCTCCATTCTTTAAGTAAGCATACTTACTAATACTGTCTATTCCCTTAATCGTTAATTGTCTGACGATAATCGCTCCTAAACCGTTTCCAATAATAATTAAAGGAATCGACATCGTAAAAGCAAAAGCTCCGATTACTCCATCAATAGAGAAAGAAGCATCTAACACTTCCAGGTATAGTATCTTGCTCCAAGCACTCATATGTCCACTCATCAATTCCTTTTCTTTTTCTTCCGCGTTCTTCTTAAAACCATCAGTGATAAAGAAAGCTGAAACCCCAATGGTAGCAGCTAAAGCTAAAATAGGATTAACTTGAACAGCAAAATACACGATGGCGGTTGTAAAAATAGAAGCAATCGCGTAAAACCAAACTCCTTGTTTGTGAATGAACCCCTCTACCCAAAGAGCATACTTCTTTTCTTCTAAAAATAGCCAAGCTAAAAATACTAAAAATAGATAAGCACCTCCTGCTAAAAGAAGCAATGGTCTTGAAGTCTCAAGCGATTCAGAGACCATTTCATTTCCCGAAGAAGAAAAGGCTGAACCAAAAACCTCAACAACTGACAAGGCGGGATTACTTAACCAGACAATCACAAAAGGTAAAAGCCCTCTTACCGCAAAGACAGCAAAAAGAATTCCCCAGAACAAGAATATTTTTCGATACTTCTCGGGCAAAGTTTTTAAAACGTGAGCATTGATAATAGCATTATCAACACTGCTGATAATTTCAAAAACACAAAGACCTAAAACTACTAATAATATCTCTAGAATCATATATTTTTATTATACTAATGATTTTAGTATATCAAATGATTAAAAATAAAAAAAGGAGCCGGCTATTTTCAACAATCAAATGGAAATTTTTTCCATTGCTCCTGTTAAAAACCCCGACCCAATAAATTTGGCTTTTTTCTCCTTTAACAATTGAGAGAATGATTTCTCATTAATCACTGCTTCAATAAGAGCACTGCAGCAATCATCACCCGAAAGAACTTCTTCATCTGAACAATAATCTTTCAAGAAAAGCTCAAATGCTTTTTCTGATTCAATATCGAAAGCATCCTCAGAGAAATCCTTAGTACTCAACACGCCGTCGGCAATAGCTCTTTCGACAAACTCTCTTGATAACAGTGAGGCAATTCCTTTTTTAAGAATTGCCGTCCCATTATCTACATAGAAAAGCTTTTTGTATTCGTCTGTGACGACCTGACAAAAAGATGTCCTAAAAAAGATTGCTTGAAAAATCTTTGCAGCAAAGAAACATCTATTGCTGTTGCGCTCCTCTATCAATCCCTTCACGAACAAAGAGTCGTAATGTGTCTTATCCGGAACAATGTATATCATCGACATTGGAATATCAATAATCTTGCTTCGGTTATAAAGACGCATATACCTTTTCGCTTCGCTCTTCGCCCAGTCTATCAACATCACCTCCTCTTCACTTTTAGGAAGTTCATTTGGTATTAATTTCCCTCCTCTACCGACTGTAGAATTAAGGAACTTACCAAACCAGCGAGTAAAACTCGGATTATCGCTGTACTTGTTGTATAGATAGGCACAATCGAAATAAAACAGATTTGCCATGTTTTTTGCTCCAAAATACTAAAAACATTAAAACACATTTTTAATAATTTGTAAATATACGCCACAACTTAAAGAGAGAAGTTGCTAAACTTCTCCCAAAATCATGAGCTCTTCGCAACTATTCCCAAAAGTATAGTTACAACAAACCCTTCCTAGCTTGTAAAATTCTTTTCCAGCAAGTACCACTCCCCCATTAACCGAATGAGAAAGGTCATGAAAAATCCTTGCACAAACTAGTGTTCCTCCTTTTTCAATCACTGCATCCGAATCAGCAATATTGATTGTTCGGGCCAAAATCATTGATTTGATATTACCTCCAGAGATACTAATACTCTTGGCAACAACTGGCTTATCAATAATCTGCCCTGAAACAATTTTAATATTTTCTAAGGTTGCTCCATCAAGCATCCTTTTAAGATCGGCAATGCTTACATCAAGGGAAGTATTTTCAAGTTGCATGATTATAATCATATGATAAATTAGTTAAAAGTCAAATGTATACAAAAGACACCCTTGCGGATGTCTTTTTTTGTGGACCGACGGGGACTCGAACCCCGAACCCCCTCATTGCAAATGAGGTGCTCTACCAATTGAGCCATCGGCCCCTCATAAAAACACGAACGGTGGGTATGCCTGGACTCGAACCAGGGACCTCGTCATTATCAGTGACGCGCTCTAACCAGCTGAGCTACACACCCTTCTGTAAAACATATAAATGTTCTTTCATTGGCTTTACTCCGTTAACACTTTTTGAGTATAGCACTTTTAACCCCATCTTTTCAAATGCTTCCTCCCACTCTTTCTTTTTCAAGAAAAATCCTTTGTTTGAATTCTTCTGAAAAAAATGAGCGAAAGAAACTCCATGCAAATAACAAAATATTTTACTCAATAATCCTTCCGGAATATTTTCGTAAATCACAATATTCCCCTTTGAAACTCTCTTAGCTTCTTTTAGCAGTTCTAATGGATTTTGACAATGGTGTAAAACATAATTTATCAACACCGTATCAAACTCATTATCTTTTAAAAAAGATAAATTACTTCCATCGTATCTTCTGAAAGGAATTTCAATTACTCGATTGTCAATAATATCTAATCCTAACACTTCTGAATTAAAGAATCTACTAAACTCCTTGCCAACAATCCCAGACCCACAACCCAAATCAAGGAGAGATGAATCTTCCTTGATATATGGTTGGCAATCTTTGCACATTTCTCTCCCAGCCTTTTCGTATTGAGTACGAAAAAGGTTGTATTGGAAAGGTCCAATGCTTTTCATTTAGGATAATAGTTAGTTTCTTAGAGTTGTCCCGCTCAAGATGTCTTTTGTTTAGGTAGAAAGACAAATACCTCATAATTAGTTCAGTGATCACTCAAGAACTAATTTTGGTCGTCAATTTTGTAAAAAAATAAATGATCCACGAGCAGCTTCCGCTACCCGTGCCTTGTTACGACTTCGTCCCTCTTATTGAGCCTACCTTAGGCCCGCTTACGCGGAACTTCGGGTATTCCCAACTCGCTTGACGTGA
>Ga0265297_10003427_pt1 | contig 28677 bp, 27 predicted proteins | sample Munlanlwell13791_FD_192502 | JGI IMG/M metagenome (GOLD analysis project Ga0265297, IMG submission 192502) | Leachate microbial communities from a municipal landfill in Southern Ontario, Canada - Leachate well 137-91 | ecosystem: Engineered > Solid waste > Landfill > Unclassified | place...
GACGTCGAAGTCATTGATCCGGTCAGTTTACAGCCTTTGGATGAGGACACGATCATAAAATCTGTTCAGAAAACCGGAAGATTGGTTTGCGCGGACACCAGTTGGTTGAGATGCGGTTTCGCCGGTGAGGTCTCGGCGCTTATCGCCGAGAAAGGTTTTCGATATTTAAAAGGCCCGATCAAGAGAGTAACCTTGCCGGAATGTCCCGCCCCGGTTTCAAAAGCGCTGGAAAATATTTTCTATCCGGACTTTAAAAATATTTCAAAAGCCGTTTGTGAGTTGTTCGGCCGAGAATTCCCCCAACGGATAAATGACCTGTATCAGGAAGATAAATTTCTTGGCCCGTACTAAAATGAACGAAAAGAAAAAAACAGCGATTATTATATCGGCCTCAAGCGATATCGGTTCCGCGTTAAGCCAGCGGTGGCTTTCCCGGGGATGGTCGGTCTTGGGCACTTATCGTAAGCGATCCGCTGCCGTCGAGAAACTTGCGCGGGCCGGGGCCGAACTTTTTCGGTGCGATCTTCTAAACGGGGCCGCCATAAAGAAAACCTGCCGGCAACTAGCGGCCCATCGCGCCAAGTGGGACGCCTTGGTCCTGTGCCCCGGGACGCTTGAACCTGTCGGGCATTTTATGCGAAGCGATTTCAATAAGTGGGAGAAATCGATCCAGGTTAATTTTATAAGCCAAATGAGAATCGTCCATTCCTTGTTGCCTTCCAGGCAGCTTGTTTCTCCAGACGGGCCTTGTGTTTTGTTTTTCGCGGGGGGCGGGACAAATAGCGCTCCGGTGAACTATAGCGCCTATACGATCTCTAAGATTGCCTTGATCAAGATGACTGAGTTACTTGACGCCGAGATCCCGGACACGAGATTCGCAATCATCGGGCCGGGCTGGGTCGGGACAAAAATCCATCAGGCGACCTTGAAGGCGAAGGGAAAAGCCGGCGGCCATTATCAGGTCACCGTCAAGAAATTAAAAAGCGACGAATTAACGCCGATGGATAAGGTGCTGGACCATTGTGATTGGGTCGTCCGTTGTCCGAAAAAGGTGGTTGGAGGAAGGAACTTCAGCACGGTTTTCGACCCCTGGGGGGCCCAGGAACTGGAAGAAAGGTTAGCCGGCGAACCGCAGATGTATAAACTTAGGCGATTTGGCAATGAATGGTTTCTGCGTCATGATAGATGAACTGATAGAGAAAATTTCGCAAGGACAAGATTTCGGAAGGCTTTTCTTAGAATTGCCGTCGCTAAGGGAACGGCATTCTCCTTTGAATAAAGAATATCAGAAGTGGAAAGCCGCGGCGCGGAGGGGGGCCGAGAAGTTGTTCTCTTCGACGACTCCAATCCCGCGGGATTTCGGGCCGTTCGGATCGTTGACCCTGCCTTATTTTCAGATGGGCCATATTGATTCCATAAATCTTTTTGATCTTGATGAGTTGATTATTTTTAGTTTTTATTGGAAAAACAGGAAAAGGTATAAGAATGTTCTTGATGTCGGAGCGAATATCGGCCTGCATTCCATTATTTTAGATAAATGCGGATACAAGGTGAAAGCCTATGAACCTGACCCGCAACATTATCAGGCCCTTCAAAGGAACCTGAGGCTCAATGACCGCCATAATATCCAGGCGTTTAATAAGGCTGTTTCGTCGGCAGAAGGCGAAATGGAGTTTGTCAGGGTCATGGGGAATACGACCGGATCACATTTGGCCGGGTCCAAGGCCAGTCCCTATGGTGAGCTGGAGAGATTTCCCGTGAAGCTTGAGTCCATCTTGAATATTATCGGGTGGGCGGATTTAATGAAGTTAGACGCCGAGGGCCATGAGAAACATATCCTCCTGGCAACGGGGAAAGAGGCGTGGGAGAAAACCGATTCCATCGTTGAAGTGGAAAACGAAAAGAATGCCGTTTCTATTTTTGAGTATTTCCGTGAATTAAAGGTCAATCTCTTCGCTCAGAAAATTAATTGGCAGAAAGTCAGGAAAGCGGAGGATATGCCCAACAGTTACAAAGAAGGGTCGCTTTTTATCAGTTGTAAAAAGGAGATGCCCTGGGATGAGAAGAGGACGATGGCATGAAATTATCCGATTATATAGTTGATTTCCTGGCCCGGCAAGGGAGCAGGTGTGTCTTTTTAGTTTCCGGAGGGGCGATCATTCATTGTGTTGATTCAGCGTCGAGACATCCGGGAATGACTCTTATCTGTTCGGCGCACGAGCAGGGGGCCGGTGCTTCCGCGGATGGGTATTCCCGTATCAGCGGGAATCTCGGAGCGGTTATGGCCACCAGCGGGCCCGGCGCGACGAACCTTACCACAAGTATTTGCAACGCGTATTTTGATTCTGTGCCTTTTGTTATGATCTGCGGGCAGGTCGCGACTTTCCGGATAAAAAAGAGCAAAAAATTAAGGCAAAAAGGTTTTCAGGAAACAGAATTAAGGTCTCTCTTCGCTTCCATCACCAATTACATCGGAGAAGTCCGGGATCCCCGGCAAATAAAATATGAACTGCAAAAGGCTTTCTATCTGGCGAGAAAAGGGCGGCCGGGCCCGGTCCTCTTGGACGTGCCCGATGATATTCAAAGAGCGGATATCCATCCCGATGAGCTTCCCGGGTTTGTCCCCGAAAAAGAGGCGCCCCGAGGTGATTTTAAAAAAGAGATCAAGAATTTATTTGAATTGATAAAACATTCAAAGAGGCCGGTATTCATTCTGGGCGCCGGAGTGGGCGTCGCTTCTTCCCGGGAAAAGGCCGTTAAATTTGCCGAACATTTCAACATTCCTGTTTTATTGACCTGGGGAGGGAAAGACATTATGCCCTTCGATCATTATTTGAATATGGGCGGCCTGGGCGTGTGCGGTCCCCGGGCGGGCAATTTTGCCGCGCAGACCGCTGACCTGGTTATCGCGATGGGGACCAGATTGTCTCAATTAATAACCGGAGGGAAGCAAGATCTTTTCGCGCCTAAAGCGAAGAAAGTCATGATTGACATTGATCCGGAAGAATTCGCCAAGTTTACCAAGAATGATTTTAAACTTGATTTCGGAATTCAGGCGGATTTATCGGAATTTCTCAATGAATGCGAGAAGGCCTACGGGCTCAAAGGGGAGGATCGGTTCAAAGAATGGAGAAGCAAGATCGAGCAGTGGAAGCGTGAATATCCGGTTATACAGGCGGAGAATATTAACCGCAAGGAAAGGGTCGATGGATTGGTGTTCCTTGATGCGCTATCGGAAATTTCGAAAGAGGGCGATGTGATCGTCGCTGATACGGGCGCCAATCTGGCCTGGACTATGCAGACATTTAAAGTTAAAAAAGGGCAGAGAATAATCTCGGCCTGGAATCACACGCCGATGGGGTATGCCTTGCCGGCCAGTATTGGGGCTGCGCTGGCCTGCGGCCGGGAGGTCATTTGCGTCACCGGGGACGGCGGGATCTTGATGAGCCTCGAGGAGTTGGCCACTATCCGCCGCAACAATATCCCGGTCAAAATTTTTATCATGCTTAATCGCGGGCACGGTATTCAGAAGCAAACCATGGATACCTGGCTCAATTCTCGCTACACGGCGGCGGATGAGAACAGCGGGCTTTATTTTCCTGACTTTGTAAAAATCGGCGAGGCCTTTGACCTGCCGACATGTGTTGTCGAGAACAATCAGCAAATCAGGACAAGGCTGAAAGAGGTGTTCGCTCTCTCCGGCCCGGTTCTCTGTGTCGTTGAAGTATTTGAGAATCAGAAAATCGTCCCGATGCTAAAGTTCGGCGCCGGGCTTGAGGACCTTGACCCCAAATTGCCCAGGGCGGAGATTGACTCGATAATGAAAATCGCGGATGAATGAGTAGCTAATATTAATTTCGAAACGGAGAATGGAGAAGCAATGGGAGAATTAAATCTGTTGGCTCGTTATCCTCAGGCAAAGAGGAATCTCAAAGAGCGCCAGGACGAGAAAACCCCGCAGGATCAGGCGATCGCGAGGAAGTTCGGGAAGGATTTCTTCGACGGGGAGAGAAAATACGGCTATGGCGGGTATGCGTATCATCCGCGCTTTTGGGAACCGGTTGTCCCGGATTTTCAGAAGCACTATCATTTAACAAAAGAGAGCTCGATCCTTGACGTGGGATGCGCTAAAGGTTTTATGCTTTATGATTTTATGCGGCTCATCCCCGGGATAAAAGTAAGGGGGATTGATGTCTCCGATTACGCCATTGAAAATGCCAAGGAAGAGGCCAAGCCGTTTTTGCAGGTCGCCAGCGCGAAAGAATTGCCTTTTGCAGATAATTCTTTCGATTTGGTTATTTCCATTAACACTGTTCATAATCTCGCTTTGCCGGAATGTAAACAGGCGATCCGGGAGATACAACGGGTATCCAAGAGACACGCGTTTTTGACGGTGGATGCTTATCGGAGTAAAGAAGAAAAGGCCTGTATGGATATGTGGAACTTGACGGCTCTAACCTATATGAGCACAGAGGAATGGAAGGCTCTTTTCGCCGAAGTTGGATACAAAGGCGATTATTATTGGTTTATTCCGTAAATATTTTTCTAGAAAGGGTGTTTCTCTATGGATCTTCATTTTAATTATGTCCGTCTTTTTACCCACGATTTTCTTTTTATGCGCACATTATCGTTGGGGATGGCCCTGGCGCAGATGTTCTTGCTGCTTTTGTTTCACCCTTCAAAGAGGTCATGGCGACTGTGCCGGTTAATTCTTAAAATCAAGCCGAGATATTCCATGCTTTCGGTGCCGCGGTTTGTCAATTTATATGCCTTGGCTCAGAAGATCAATGAGCAGGGTCTTCCCGGCGATATCGTGGAATGCGGCGTGTGGAATGGCGGGGCATCGGCGCTTATGGGGGCGGCCGGCCAGGACGGCCCCTTTGCCCGCGCACGGACTCAATGGCTTTTCGATTCTTTTGAAGGTTTACCCAAGCCAAAGGGACGAGACGGCCAGAGGCTTGAAAAATATTATTTCAAAGGATTGGCCAGAGGCGAGCAGGGGAATGTCGTGAAAATCTTTGAGAAACTCGGTGTGCCGCTGGATAACGTCAAAATAATCAAAGGCTGGCTGGATGCTACTCTGCCGACAGCCACGGTTGACAAGATCGCCCTTTTGCATATTGATACCGACTGGTATGACAGCGTTAAGGTGGTGCTTGATTATTTGTACGATAAAATTGTCCCCGGCGGATTTGTCGTGGTGGATGATTTTTATTTTTTGACCGGATGCCGAGACGCGGTCCTGGATTTTCTAAAGGAAAGGGACATCGACGCATCGGTCCTGAAGAAAGTTGACCGTAGCGCCGTATGTTTCCAAAAAGCTCCGGCAGCCTCTTAATTGAACGGTATTTTGGAGAACGTTATTCATGAAGACTAAAGCCGCTGTTTTGTATGAATTACACAAACCCCTTATTATTAAAGACGTCGAGATCCCCAAGTTGAGGCGGGGTCAGGTCCTGGCCAAGATTCTTCGGACGGGCATCTGCCGCGCTCAATATAATGAGATGATTGGATTAAAAGGCCCGGATCCTTTTTTGCCTCATCTGCTTGGCCATGAAGCATCCGCGATCGTCGTCAAGACCGGTGCCGGAGTTAAAAAGGTCAAGGCGGGAGACTATGTCGCTTTATCATGGATCAAGGGAAGCGGGATAGAAGCGGGAGGGGCTCAATATCGCTGTGGTGATGAGATCATCAATGCCGGCGGGGTTACGACATTCAGCGAATATTCTGTCGTCTCGGAAAATCGGGTGACCAGGATATCCAGAAAATTATCAGCGGATGTCGCGGCCATTATCGGATGCGCGGTCGTGACCGGAGCGGGGATAGTCAATAATACTCTGCATCTGAGTCAAGGCAGTTCTATCGCGGTGTTTGGAGCCGGGGGGATTGGTCTAAGCGTTATCCTGGCCGCGAAATACCGGGGCTGTTCGGATATTATTGCGGTCGATGTGAAGGAAGACAAACTGGATTTTGCCAAAACTTTAGGCGCGACGCATACGATAAATATCCAGACAACGGATGTTTTAAAAAGCATAAGGGAAATTTGCAAAGGCGGAGTTGATTATGCCGTTGATGCCTCGGGGGCGAAGGCGGCGATGGAGACGGCTTTTGACGCTATTCGGGTGGGGGGCACGTTAGTCATCGCCGGAAATTTGTCCAAGGATGAGAAGATATCCATTCACCCTTTTGAATTAATTAAGGGCAAAAAGATCTTGGGGACCTGGGGAGGAGAAACTGTTACTCAAAGAGATATCCCGGCCTATGTGCGGGCCTACCTAAAAGGTGACTTTCCCATCCATAAGCTTATTACTCATCAATACCGGCTAGAACAGATCAACGAGGCTTTCGAAGTCTTAAAAAGGGGAGAAGCCGGTAGGATTATTATTAAGGTGTGTGACGATCAGCCATGAGACCTCAATCCATTACTATTATCGTTCCGGCCTTTAATGAACAGCGCAATATATCTTCGGCGATAGACAGCATCATCAATGCCCTGGAAGGATTTCCCGGCGACTTTGAGATGATCGTGTTTAACGACGGCAGCCAGGATCAGACGGGAGAGATAGCGGAAGGCAGGGCGAAGGGCCATCCCCAGATCAAAATTGTCCACAATGATATCAACAGAGGCTATGGTTATTGCTATCAAAAAGGGCTTGAACTTTCGGTCATGGAATATGTCGGGGTCTTTCCCGGAGATAATGATATGGCCTGGGAGTCTCTGCGGGATTTGGTCCGTAATATCGGGGAGGCGGATATTATCGCTTCTTATATGTCGGATATGCGCCGAAGGTCGGTCTTAAGAAGAATCTTGTCGCGTTTATTCACTTGTTTGATGAATGTCATCTTTCATATGAAGTTAAGATATTTCAATGGATCTTTTATCTGCCGGAGGAAATTGCTTCGGTCCATTCCTATTAAAGCCAAGAGTCTAGTGGTCATCGCTGAATGTTTGGTGAGGCTGATCAAGTCAGGGGCCAGTTATCAGGAGATCTGTTTTACTCACTCCGGACGAAAGAGCGAGCGCTCGAAGGCGCTTTATCCCAAAAGCATCGTCGCTGTCTTACATGACGTTTTTGTTTTATGGACAGATATCTATCTTTCAAAGTCTCAAAGAAATAACTCATAACCGGCATGTCCGAGATCCTATCCATCTTTTTGCTTTTTATCGTCAGCGTCTTTCTCCATGTCTTCTGGTGCAGGGCAAGGAAGGCAAAAGACCTGCAGATAAGGCCTTTTCTATTCCTTGCGATTGGGGTAATTCTTTTATATATCTTTCTAAAACCTGCGCCTCCGGACGGCATCGGATCTTCTCCGATGAAGGCCAGCAATGCGCCGGTTTATTTTAGCTCTCTTATGCTGTACGTTCTCTTGATCCCGACATACCTGATTTTTTATTTTGGGATGAATGTTGAAAGTCCTTCAAGAAGAATTCTCGTTGAAGTGGAGGGCGCCGGGCAGATGACCTATGAGGAGATATCCGCGGTCATCGACAACGATTTGATCATTTCTCCTCGGTTAAATGATCTGCTCAAGCACGGATATTTGACTTTCGAAGGCGATGCCTACAGGTTAACACCTTCGGGGATGAGGGTGGCGCAGATCCTGGATTTGTATCAAAGAATCACCGGAAGGGAAATGGGTGGCTAGAAGATGGTGAGTTTTGTTGATCAAGCGATATTGCTCAGCGCCCTGGGGGCGTTCTTGTCTTTTGTTATCATTTTTATTCTTGTCTTTCGGTTTGTTAAGAATAAGGATATTTTTAAAAGGATTATGAATGTTTTTGGCTGGGGGGCGGCCATGGACATCCTGTTGGGGTATTTATTCTTTTCGTCTGATCTCTTGGGCCGGCAGGATCTCCCGGTGTCTTTGTCGGTTAAATTGTTCGGCCTAGCCGTGTCCCTTTTTTTGTATGGGATATTAAGTTTTCTTTATGTCCTGTGCGTGTTCGGCCCCTATGAATCGTCCGTGCGCCTGAGGTTGATACGGGAATTTTCTTCCGTGTATCCGGGGGGGCTGCGGTATGGAGAGTTATTGCGTTGTTATAATAACCGAAATATCATCGATAGAAGGCTGGACAGGCTGGTGGAGTCGAAAGAGTTGGAGTTTGACGGGAGACATTATCGAAAAAGGAAAAAACAGAGCTTCTTTCTTGTGGCTGATTTCTTCGCGAAAGTTTTTAAAAAAATTACACAATAAGTAAATTTCCATGACAAAAAAATATTTTCCCGCCCTTTTGCAGTTTGCTTTTCCATTCCTCGCGTGGGCGTACGCCTTTAAAGAGTTCTTCCTGAAGAAAGCCACCATCGACCTGGACACGTTCACCATTTACGCTATCTCCAAGTATTTCTTCGTTAACCTAAGACACGGTTTTCCGGATTGGAATCCCTATTCTTTGTGGGGGATGGGGCATCTTAGGCAGATGGGGGAGTTTAATCCGCTTTTTTATATCATTCCTCTCTTTGATCTTCTGGGGCTGGATTTCTATCAGTCCTTTATTTGTATGATGATCTTATGTTTCTTTGCCGGGGCGCTTGGTTTTTATCTCTTGGCAAAAATTATTTTAAACGATAAAAATGCGTCATACCTCGCGTTCCTGCTTTTTCTCTTTTCCTCGCTTGGGTTATTGATGTTTATACAAGTGACCTATGTTTTGATTTTTGTCCCGGCCATTTGGTTTTTTTATTTCTTGTTGATATTTTTCAGGGATTACAAGAGATCGCAGTTTGTTTTTCTCACATTCTCTCTAATGGTCATCATGGCCACCTATATCCCTTTTTATTTTATAACGACTCTTTTGGTGCTTATGCCGTTTTTCATCATATTTTATTTTAATGATTTCAAACGTTGTTTGGCCGGGCTGCTGAATTTCGCCAGAAAAAATTTCTTATTGTTCGGCCTGGGTGTCTTGGCCGTCGCTATCGCGGTATTCCCGTCCTTCCTGACCTGGGTTTCATTAAATGAACATTTCAAGCCGCTCGCGCGCCCCACGACAGTCACTTATCCGGTTGTTAAAAGCGGCGGGATACCGGTCACCGAGATCCTGCGTGATTTTTCGGCGTTCAACATCCTCCTGCAATCCTTTAGGATGAAGATTTTTATGTTCAGCCGGGAATTCTTTTCCTTAAGAAATATGCCTTTTGGCAATCATCGATTGTTTTATATCCCGATATTCGCTCATATTATCATCGCGGTATCTCTTCTCACCCGGGCCAGCAAGAAGCTTTTTGTTCTCTGCCTTCTGACTTGCGCCTTGTTCTTGATTTCCATCGTCGACCTGAGCCCGTTGTACGAGTTCTTATTTAATCATATTTTTTATTTCCGGCTTTTCCGAAATGTCTTTCTGCTCTCGGCGGTCTTGATGATGTTTTATATCCTAATGGCGTGTGAACAATTCAGGCTTTTGCTCGACCAGATACCGGCGCACCCGCGCGGCAGGTGGTTTGCGTGCGGGTGGACTTTTCTCGTCTGTTCGGCCGCGTTCCTTTTCCTGCGGGCACAGCCGAACGTCCTCATCTCCACCTATGTCACCTTGGGCGCGAGTTTTTTGTTTTTCGTTCTTGTCTTCTGGGGGATATTGAAGGCTGGAGAGCTTATCTTTACCGTTTCCGTGTTGATCCTGTCTTTCGTGCAGCCGATGGAAGTTTCCGGGAATTTCTTAAGGCATGCGATCGCGCGAAAACCCGGGATCGTTGCGGAATCCATTCGTCAGGATAAAAGCCGGATGGACTTCTCGTATCATCGGCCGAGTTTGGAGGAGAGTGTTTATAAGGACATGGGCGAGGAGGATATCTACCGCCGCTTTTTTGCTGACTTAGTGGAGATGAAAGATTCTCCGGGACTTTTCTCCAGCAACTGCGGCTATCCTCCGGAGTGGACTTTAAGGCTTTGGCGGAGCGTGCCCTACGCGTTCCTCGAGCCATATATCACGCATAAATTTGTTCTGTATGATAAAGTTTTTCTCGCCGAGGATTCCGAAGCGGACCTCACCCTTCTTGTCCGGGACTTGAAAAATTTAGAAAATTTGGCCTATGTCGCCTGGGATGGCCGGGGAGGAGAAATAGGGGACTTGCCGGATTCTTTGCAAAATAACCGGCCGGGGCTATCCGAACGCGCACAAATTATCAGCGAAGACAATGAATATTTCAAAGTCGTTCATTTTTCCGCTAATGAGATCAGAATGACCAGCGACTTTAAGGTTGATAAATTCTTGGTCTATAACGATAGTTTCCATCCCCAGTGGAAGGCCTTCCTTAATGGACGGCAGGTCCGATTATATCGAAGCAATTTCGCGTTTAAAGGGATCGTTGTCCCGGCCGGGAACAATAGCATTTGTTTTCGTTATGAGCCTAAAGGCGGGCGGATGATCTCTCCTGCGATATTTCTTTTCTTCGCGGCATTTTTGGGGATCGGCATGTTTTTTGTATTGCAGGAAAGAAGAGAAACCAACTCGCTATGAATTTTCTAAACCCTTTGGCAAAAGGCTTAAAGTTTCTATTCTCCCGCACCCTTGTCCTCTATTTGGTGTTGGGGGTAGGGCTGTCTTTTGCTTTGAATCGTAAATCGATTTCCGGCCATTTTTTGTCCCAGATAATTGAATTCGGGCAATATGTCGGTGATTATTACTATGGGGAAGAGCCCTTGGTCGCAGAGAAGCTGGATCAAGGGATCTTATATTTTCATGCGCTTTCGGAATATTTGGCTTCGCCGGCGCTGAGTTATGGGAATATCGGTTTTTGCTATTTCTACAAGCAAGACCTGAATAAGGCCGTAAGCTATTATCAGAAGGCCATTAGTTTAGAGCCGCGGCTATATACTTTTTATTATGATTTGGGTTACATGATGCTGATATCCGGCAATATCCGGGAGGCCGTTGATTTATTCAGCAGATGCCTTGCCTTGATCCCCGGCAAACCGAGTGATTATTTGTTGTTACTGAAAGGAATGCCCCAGATTGAGATCGCCGCGTTGAACACGGAAATGACGTTGCTTTATCAAAGAGCGCAACACGATAAATTAAGGGTCTACGCGTATTTAGCGGGCGCTTATTTTGAGCTCAAGGATTATGCGGCGATGAACGGCGCGGCCGGCGCCGGCGTTAAGATATTTCCTAACGATCCGGAAATAAACTATTATGCGGGAGTTTCCAGTTATCTGTTGAAGTCATACGCGCCGGCCATCGCGTATTTGACGAAAGCTATTCGGCTAGAGCCCAATTACTCCGAGGCGTATTATTACCGGGCCTTATGCCTGAAAGAGGCCGGGCAGGAATTGGCTTATAATCTTGATTTGAAGAGAGCGACGGATACGAAGCAGCAGGAACGGCAAAAACGGCCGGCATATCCTACCGAATTACACGCCTACTCAGACGAATTTTTGTTTTTTAAGATCTACAGCCTTTTGCGAATCCATCATTAACTCGTGAAGTTCAGGAGGAAGGGCCCCCGGGATTCGAGGAGATCGGGAGAGCGCCTTTTTTTTCCTGCGGGATGCAGAAGATGTTCACGGTCATCTTAGTCTTTTCAAAAGATGACGCGATCGCTTGTTTATCAAATTTCAGGAAATATTTTTCCGGATAATGGTATACCAGAAGGTCGTAATTCATTCTTTTCAAAAGATCCTCCGTGAGGTCAATGTCCTCCGGACTAAATTCGAAAACGATATGCGGCCGGTGATTTTTGATCGTGTCCTGCAACCCCAGAAGAACTTTGTAGTCATGGCCTTCGGTGTCGATCTTTATGATGTCAGGCCGTAACTTGAGATCGTCAAGCCTGATGACGTTCACAATATGTTGAAGACAAACGAGATCTCGGGGGTCATGGCCGGGAAATTGTTTTTCCATCGTGTTTTCTATGAAGTCTTTTCTAAAAGAGGAGGCGGAGTGGATAGGGATTCCTTTATATAAGGGGATATAAAGAATCGCCTCTGCGTTCTCTGAGCCGGCCGCGACAGTCATATAATCAAACTTCTTTAGTTTTTTTCTTAGCCTGAGAAGGGCTGGTTCGTGGCATAAGTTCGGCTCAATGGATAAAATGCTGTAGTTTTTGTTGATATGCCTGAAACCTAGGGCCGAAATGCCGTCGTTGGCGCCGACATCAAGGAAAAGGCCTTCTTCCTTATCCGCAAGATGCAAGAAGCCATAATAACTTTTATCGTGAGGCAAGAGGAAGGGGAGATACGGGAAAAGACGGCGGCCCAGGAATCCTGTGTATGGGTTATACCTCAAGGAGAGCGAGGCAAAGTAACCAAAATGGTAGAAGGGGAGTAGTTGCGCCCTGATCTTGAGAAAAAATTTTCTTAGCGAGTGGGATCTTTTGGTCATTAGCTTATGGCGCCGTTTGTGCCTGCCTGCCGGTTTGAATAATGGAGGTATTCTAATATAGATAAGAAGACAAGACAAGATTTTTTAGGCGGCATACTTTTCCGCAATGAATAGAATATTTTAGACTGTGATTATGGAGAAATAATAGTATAATTTTGCTAACAGTCATTTCGAAGGTTCCGGGCGGACTTAAGCGCGGAAATAGAAAAAGGCTGTCTTGTGTCCCGTTAAGGTTATATTTTATTGACTTAAGGAAGGAAGAGCATGAAACATTTCTCAGAGAGAATCGGCATCGTGAAGTTGAATATAATACTCCTTTCACTTATTTCCCTGTTGATTGGCCTCGAACTGCTTGTCGTCATATCATTTATTTTTTCCTTCCTGCCGTTAGACACAAGCTTAAAGGATTTGATGATCAGCAAAGCCGCTATTGATTATTTCCGGCCGGAAAGAGAAGTCTTTCTTTATCGGTTCTTTGTGGCGGCCACAATGATTGTCCAGGTCCTGACATTAATGATCTTTAGAAAGAGACTGGATGAAGAGAAGCTGTGGGATGGGCTCAGGGGATTTCTTATTTCTGAATCCATTATTGTCGGCCTCATTTTTTTCGCATTATTTAAGATGGTCGTTTATGAATTTCATTATTTGACGAGAGTCCTGTTCGCTTTGTCCTTAGCCTTAAGCGTGCTGACAAAAATCCTTTGGCCTTTTAGGGTTCGGTTGGGGCAAAAAATACAGAGGTTATTCTATCCGCTGAGTCAATCCAGGGTTGCGGTGATGTCGGGGCATGTCCTTTTTTTAATGTTTATCGCCGCAGCGATATATATCCCTAACCTCAAGGGCGCGGTTGCGGTTGTATTCAAGACGGACCGGTTTTATCATACGGATAGTTTCATCATGGCTCCCGGATGGGCCGTTACGAAAGGTTTAATCCTTAACGTGGATGTTCTCAATCACTATGGTTTTGTCGGGATGCCCATCGTGTTAAGCAACATAACGAAATTGTTCGGAGCGTTTACTTATGAGAATGTTCTTTTGACGTTCATGGTGATGACCATTGTGTATTTTATGCTGACTTACCTGTTTCTAAAATCTTGGTTAAGGAGCTCAATACTCGCAGCGGCCGGGGTCCTCTTGGCTTTGAAATTTCAGCTGTTCTGGTTTTCTCCAAGCGATTTTTTTATTTGGAGGTTCCCCAGCGTTACAGTCGTGCGGTATTTTTTTGACGTCCTGTTCTTCATGTTTTTGTGGTTGCATATTGAAAAAAGGCAAAGAAGATATCTCCTGCTGATGGCGGGTTGCGTTGGCTTCTCATTGTTTTATTTAATTGACACGGGCGTGTATTTGTTCTTTTCGTTATTTGTTTATTTGTTCATAACATTTCTAATGGAGCAAACCCGTCTTTATATCTATAAGAAAAAACAGGATGCCCTCGGGATGAGTGGTTATGCCTTTATCCCGGTCATCGTGGCTTTTATCCTTCATTGGGTCTTTGCGGGGAAGCATGTTTTTGCAAAATTGTATTGGCAGAATCTATTGGAGTGCGCGGTTATGTTTGTTAAGGGGTCAGGTTCGTTGCCGATATATGAGGGGCTTCTCCAAAAACAATATTGGGCCTTCTTCGCGGGGATTTTCATGGGGCTGTTGTATCTGTTTACGGTCATTTTCTGCACCGCCCTGATTTATTTAAAGAAAATGGACACCAAAAATTCCATCATTGTCGTGATAGGTGTTTACGGCTTAAGTCTATATCATTATTGGATTTGCCGCTCCGCTCCGATGAGTTATCTGCCGGTATGTATCCCGGCAGTCTTCATCATTTGTTTCTGGATGCGTGAATGGATAGGGGACTTTGAAGCGAAGAGGGGCCTGAGGATCGCGCTCATCTTTTTATCCGTCTCGGCGTTTTCATTGTTAACGACCCCTGGATTCATAAGATATCCGAATGTTTTCAATTTAACCAGGAATAACCTGCGACAAGAGATAAACGATTTTCAGGAGGCTTTATCTATTGAGGAAGACGCAAAAATGATCGCTTCGCTTACCCGAGAGGAATATCGAGTCCCCTTGATTAGTAGTTTTGAGATGGCTTTTCTCATTAAAGCGGATCGGGCGCCGTATTTTAGGCGCATATCTTTTATCAGCTCCAGGTCACTGCAGATGAAGGATTTTGGGGGGATCATCTACTTATTAAAGAGCCATTTTAATGAGTTAATGGAAAAACTTGATGAGGATAAGCCGGAGATTATATTTTTTGAAAAGAAACTGATCTTGGGAGAGATCCCCGCGATTTATTATCAGTATTATGAAGAATTAACTGTTTTAACGAATTATGTCCGTAAAAATTATGTTCCGTTGAGGCAGGGTAAATATCTCGTTGCCTTAGCTCGTAAAAAATAGGAATCTTTTCCTGGATCGGAAACGCGCTGAAGCAATGGCCCGAGAGGCGCTATGGGGCCGGCGGATGAAGGTAAGTGAGTATGGTTTGGGCGATATTGGCGGCCAAGAGGTGATTGCCTTTTGCGGTGCAATGCCCGAAATTTCCCGCGAAGGTATCCGTGAAATATTCATCGAAACTTTCCCCGGCGATCGCCTTTTCAAATGTCTCGCGATTATCCACAAAAAGAATGTCTCCGGCCGGATAGAGCATGTCTTTCAATGGTTTGATATCCCTTAGCGGATATTGGACCGCCACCATTTTAATGCCCCGCGCCTCAAGCCTTTTTCGGACATCGGAGTAATTCCTATAAGTGATGAGCTCGTATCCTTTTTCCCCTGCGATGAAGGGCTTTTTGAGTTTCTTCGCGTCTTCGATTTTCCCTTGGGCTTCGTATGCGGCCACCAAGTCATTATAAAGTTCTAGATAATATCCTGAAAGATTCTCCGGTTCCAACGCGATGGCCTGCTGGAGTATCTTTTCCGCATCTTCGTATTTCTTGTTATACAAAAGCTGGGTTCCCAATTCGACATACAGTATGGCCGACTGAGGGTTGATTTTAATGGCTTGCCGCAGGAGTCTTTCCGCGGCCGCCGGAGCGCCTTTTCGGCGGTAGCAGTGGGCTAATTTTCCGTAAGCTATCGGATCCGAGGGGTTGAGATTGATTTGTTCTACGAGCAATTCTTCGGCGGCTGCATATTTGCCCTGCTCTAAATAGAGTTCCGCCAAGGATCGGAGAGAATTGGTCAGGCGAGGATACGACGCGGCGGATGCTTTATATATCTGTTCAGCCTGGGCATATTCACCCAAGAATTTATAGCATTCCGCAAGCTCCTCATATGCCAGGATCTTACTGGTTTCAGGGGTATCCGGAGCAAGTTCAAGCATCTTTTTCAGGTATTCGGCGGCCTTTGCATATTCACCATAACGTTTATAGTGGAGCCCCAGATAGCCCCAGGCCTCAAAGTTCCTTGGGTCTAATTCCAGGGCCTTCAAAAGTTTTTCTTTAGCCTTCTCCTGACGGTTAGCTATGCGGTACAAAGACGATAATCTGACGTAGCCGTGTGCCGTCGGGGCACGCTCCAGCTGAGCTTCTTTCCGCGATAAACCCCGCTCGAGATAACGGATATTGAAATCTTCGAATTTTTTCTCTAAATGCATCTGCACCAGGATAATGAGTTTGTAGATGTAGAGTCTTCCCAGCGCAGGGGGCAGGGAACCCCCAGGTTTGTTTTTTCTCAGTGTGAGATCCGAGCCATCGTTAATGCCCATCATGGTCACGACCATGTGCGGCTTGTATTCATCTAAGTACCGGGTCAGTTGGGTCGCGATATGAGTCGTTGTGACGGCGGGGATCCCCTTATTGATAACGCTAAAAGTTATCTTTTCCTGACTGGCATTGAGGATCTTTTCCAATTGTTTAGGATAGGAATGCTCTCCGCCCAAGGCTGTCGTGGATTCTCCCAGGCATAAGATACGATACTCATTGTTTTGGATCGTTGAAGCCCGGTTGCCCCGCTCCTGGATAAGGAGAAAAATGGCGCCGCCTAAGCGCAGACTGATTTCAAGAAGCAGCGCCGTGAGGAAGAGGCCAAACACGACAAGGAATATCTTATGTGTTAATTTTGTTTTCGGCATGAATCACTCGTTCTTTCACAAAACGCATTCTAGCGTGGATTTATTCTAATTACAATGCTTTTGAAGAAAATGAGAATTGGTTCGGATCATCCCTGATTAAAAATAAGGAAGGAAAAATATAGATTGTCGTGCGCTTTCCTGCGGCGATGATTTTTCCTGTTTCAGGGAAATTCATTGTCAATGTTAGTTGACAACTTATTATTTGGGGTGTAGTCTGGTTTAAAAATAAATATATGATCCTTTAAACGGAAGGAGCGAAGGGATGGTTAAGGGGAAGGTGAAGTGGTTTAACGGGAAAAAGGGATATGGATTCATAGCCGCGGAAACAGGTGAGGAAGTTTTTGTCCATTTTAGTGAGATCCAGGAGAGCGGTTTTAAGAATTTGGATGAAGGACAGGACGTCCAATTTGAAATAGAGAAAGATCAAAAAGGCCTGAAAGCCAAGAACGTGACGAAATTGTAGCCAGCGGAGATCTGGGTGCCGACGGCTAAGGAACTGGAATAGATTTGGTCGTAATTCCTCGGTTTTTCTGCCAGAAATTATTGATCCGTAAAACTGAATCAATTCCGCAAGTTTTGTGGAAATTCCTTCTCAATCTTTCCTTCATGTGTGCCGAGGAGCTCACGCGGCCTTGATTTCGGAAGCGCGGAAAAAGTTTTGGGGCGTTCAGTTTTTTTGATAGAGGATATTTAAACGATATAAGTTTTCGTCCATCTGAAAGGGGTGCAAAGTGGGTCAGTTCATTTCCAGGTTGGGGCTAAGCGTCGGGCTGGTCCTTATTTTTATCACTGTTGGACAAGGGGAGAACATGATGATTGAAACAGGCAAAAAGGTTAAATTGGACTACACCCTGACGGTGGGCGGGGAAGTCATCGATACTTCCATCGGCAAAGAGCCGTTGGCCTACACAAGCGGAGACGGGACCATTATCCCGGGGTTAGATTCGCAGATGAGAGGCTTGCAGATCGGCGAGGAGAGAACTGTTTTTGTCGAACCGAAAGATGCTTATGGCGAAGTCGATCCGAAGGCTTTTCGCGAACTGCCAAAATCTTTTTTCCCGCAGGGGTTTGAGCCTCAAAACGGTATGGTTTTGGAGATGAAAGCAGAGGACGGAAGTGTTTTTCCGGCATCAATACGGGAAGTCAAAGATAGTACGGTGGTGCTGGATTTTAACCACCCGTTGGCCGGCCAGACATTACAGTTTGATGTGAAAATTGTTGCGGTCGAATAAATCAGGGACGCTGATTCAAATGTTCCGCCTAGGGGCCGGTTCTCATATTGTTTTTAAAGGGTCGGCTTTTGAGCCGGGCAAAGATGCCCGGGCAGGGAATTTGCTAAAATATTTTTTTGAGAGAACTCAGTTATGATGCGATCACTAAAAATGAAGGTTTTGGCCCTTTGCTTGACGTCTGCTTTGTTAGGCTTCTTGGGGCACCGCTTCGGCTTCGATGCCAAGCAAACAATTATCATCGCAATTTTCTCTATATCCATCTTGGGCACTTTGTTTTTTTGGGATTTTCGCATGAGTTTTGTTTTCATCGGAAGCGGGGTCCTTCTTTCCGTGGGAGCGATCGATCTGGAAAGCTTTATAAGATTCGCTTCCTGGGATGTTATCCTCTTTTTGATCTCAATGATGATTATCGTCGGGATGATGAAAGACGCGGGCCTTTTTGAGTGGCTCCTCACGTTGGTTTTGCGGGTTAAACATTTGACCGGCGCCAAGATGTTTGTCATCTTAATGGCGGGATCCGCCGTCTTCTCCGGCCTGATGGGAGAGGTGGCTTCCATTATTGTCATGGTGACCGTTATCCTTAACATTTGTGATTTTCTCGAGGTTGATCCGGTTCCGCTGGTTATCTCAGCGGTTCTGGCCACGAATATTGGTTCTGCCGCAACGGTTTTAGGTAATCCGGTCGGTGTTTTAATCGCGGCGAGAGGGAAACTGTCGTTTGAAGATTTTCTTCTCCACGCCTTACCGTTGTCTTTTGTCATCCTGGTTTTTACGATTTTGCTGCTGCTGTACTGGTATCGCGGTTATATCAAACAGCTTTCGGAAAAACTGGAGCCGTATCAAAACGATAAAGGCTTCCTCTATCTAATATCTGTCCCGCCGGATTTTAGGGCCAGGGTGAGCATGGCTATATTTTTTATAACGATCCTCCTGATCGGCCTTCACAAGAGATTAGAGCTGTTCTTGGGAATAGGGGAAAACACGTTGCTGATTATGTTGCCGGTCATATCGGCGGGCATCGTCATGATTTATCGCCAGGATAAGGCGAGGCATTATATCGAACGTGAGGTTGAATGGCCCTCTTTGTTGTTCTTCGCTTTTCTTTTTGCCCAGGCGGGTGTTATCCAGGCTTCGGGGATAGCGGATGTGTTGGCTCATAAAATGTTTCATCTGGCGGGCAGCTCATCGCAGATCATCACCGCTTTAGTTTTGTTTACCAGCGGTGTTTTATCCAGCATCCTCGATAATGTCGTAACAGTCGCTTCTTTTATCCCCATTGTCAAAAGTTTAGACCTGCTTAATCCCGGGATGAAACCATTGTGGTGGCCCTTGCTTTTCGGGGCTTGTTACGGCGGGAATATCACCATGATCGGTTCTACCGCGAACATCGTCGCTCTCGGATTACTTGAAAAACAGAAGGGCATCCGCGTCTCGTTCTCTTCGTGGTTAAAAATCGGCATGGTCGTAGGGTTGATCAGCATGCTTGTTTCCTATTTTGTTATCTTGTTTGTTCCTATTTATGGATAATTCTTATGCCGTTTTCGGAGATATCCGGGCGGTAAAACTGTGAGAATTTTTCTGTAGCAAGCCCGTTGCCTTTGAGTCAGGGATACGGTGGGGACTCTTAAGGTCGGAAGGGGCGGGGGGACAAATCGAACAAATCATTTTCTGAAAATAGCGTGAGGGTTTTATGGCGAAATTGGAGCTGTTGCTGGGAGACATTACGGCCGTCGAGGTTGATGCGATCGTCAATGCTGCCAATAGTTCGCTTCTGGGCGGAGGGGGTGTTGATGGCGCCATCCATCGTGCCGCCGGGAAAGACCTTCTGGAAGAGTGCCGTTTGTTGGGGGGATGCCCGTCCGGTGACGCCAAGATCACCAAAGGTTATAAACTTCCGGCTCGATTTGTCATTCATGCCGTCGGTCCGGTCTGGCGCGGGGGAGGGAAAAAGGAGCGCGAACTTCTCAGCAGTTGTTACCGGCGTTCATTGGAAGTAGCCGCCAGTCATGGGATTAAATCTGTTGCCTTTCCCTGTATCAGCACGGGGGTTTATCGTTTCCCTAAGGAAACAGCCGCACGGATTGCCGTGGACACGGTGAAAGATTTCACGGAGAAATCCAAAAGTATCGACCGGGTCGTTTTTGTTTGTTTTTCCGAGATGGATTATGATATTTATCGTTCTTTTTTGGCCCTCAATGGGTTTCCCAAAGAGGGTGGCGGGGCGGGACAGACGTCTATTTTTCCAAAATAGGCGTCCGTCCCGCTTATAAAGCTATGATTGAAAATATCCATTGGTTGGGGCATGCCGCTTTCATGATTACGGGTAAGGCCGTCATCTATATTGACCCTTACAAAATCAAAGAAGGCTCAAGGAAAGCCGATGTGCTTCTGATTACCCACGGCCACGCGGACCATTTTTCTCAGGAAGATATCAAGAAAATCGTGAAGCCGGAGACGATATTTGTTGCTCCCCACTTAGTTGCCCCCTCCATCGACGGCCAGGTCCGTACGGTTCATCCGGGAGACAAGATTAATATCGGAGATATTGGTATTGAGGCGGTGCCTTCCTATAATATTGGAAAGAGATTCCATCCTCCGGCGGCGAAAAATGTCGGTTATATCGTGACGGTTCTTGGCTTGAGAATTTATCACGCCGGCGATACGGATGTTATTCCTGAGATGAAAAATATTCAGACTGACATAGCTCTTTTGCCTTGCGGGGGAACTTACACCATGAACGCGCAGGAAGCGGCTCAGGCAGCCGCGCTCATCAAGCCGCAAATCGTTATTCCGATGCATGGGGGCACGGGGACAGGCTCGAGAGCCGATGCCGACAATGTCAAAAAATTTTGCACTGGTTGTGAAGTCGTCATCTTGAGGGCGGAATGAAAATTTTTAACGCGGCATTCGGGTTTCTTGACAATTTAAGAAAGCGAAGAAGGCGGCGGGATTTGTGGTCAGCGCTTCACGCCGAGCTGGACCGGAATCTCGAGCTGTGCCATGTGTTTCAACAGCGCGGTGTGCTTGATAAGTTTTATTTGGATGCGTGGAGGCAAATAAAGGATCAGCTTGCGTCTCCCGAGGGTGAGTTTATCGCTGACCAGCTTAGGCGCGTGGAAATTTATAATGAGCTGATGGAAGAGATAAGGCTATTCGAGAAAAATTACTCCGCCGATGTCGCTAACAAGACTTTAGCGAATGCCAAAGAACTTCACCGGAAAAAAGAAGCGGCTTGGGAGAAATTCGAGAGTATCCCGCTGGCCCTACGAGCGGTCCGGGAAGTTGATCGAAACTTATCGAAATGAAGAGGCTCAGGAAAATTGACAATCCCCGGGAATTTAGAAGTGGCCGGGCACGACGGGAAAAATGAATGGCTAAAGAGTATTTGACTGTATCGGAACTCAACGGACTCATCAAAGAGGTCGTTAATTACGGATTCCCGCAAGCGCTCTGGATCTGCGGAGAAATTCAGGGACTGAACCGTAACCGGGAGAAAAAACACGTTTTCTTCGAATTGTGTGAGAAGGATCCGGTGTCAAAAGATATCGTCGCGCGTATCGGATTGGTGATTTTCTCCGGGCGTAAGGAGCACATCGAGGAAGTTCTCAAAAATTCGGAGAATTCTTTTCAGCTTAAAGATGATATTGAGGTCAAATTCCTTTGCAAGGTAGATTTCTATCCACCGCATGGAGCTGTCCGCTTGGTCGTCGAGAATATTGACCCGATTTATACTTTGGGCAAAATCGCCCAGGAACGGCAAAGGCTCATTGCCCGGCTGAAGGAGAAAGGGCTTCTGGATAAAAATAAACAATTGTCTATTTCTTCTGTGCCGTTGAATATTGGGTTGATAACGTCTTATGATTCTGCCGCTTATAATGATTTTATTTCCGAATTGAAACGCAGTGGTTTTGCGTTTAAAATATTTTTTGTAAACTCTTTGATGCAAGGCAAGGGTGTGCCCGCGGATGTCTGCCGCGCCCTTTCCGTGCTGAATCAGATGAAAGACCTTGATGTTATCGTGATCACCCGGGGCGGCGGCTCCATAGCGGAATTAAGCTGTTTTGATAACGAGGCGATCGCTTCGGCGATCGCTTCCAGCCGTTTGCCGGTCTTAAGCGGGATTGGGCATGAGATCAATGTCACGGTGACCGACTTGACCGCGCATACCTTCGCTAAGACTCCGACGGCTATTGCCCAATTCTTGATTGAGCGGATTCAGGATTTTTTGTTTGATTTGGATGAAAAGTTGAATAAAGTTCTTGTGTTGTCTCAGGACAGGGTGGGGGTCTCCCGGAAAAATCTCCGGTTCCAGGCCTTTAATCTGCAGAGCCAGGTTAATAATTTTATGAAGGTTCACCGCCAGCGGATCATTCACCTTGAGTCAGAAATAGCGCATCGGCCCCTGGATTTCTTACGCGACCGGGATAAGGACATTTCTGCCCAGCGGTTAAATTTAATAAGGGATCTGAAGGCCTTTCTCCGGGACGGAGGAAAAAAAATCGAAAATTATAAGAAGTTAATTGATTTTGTGAAACCCCAGAACACACTCCGGCGGGGATTCAGTATTACCCGGACAAGCGATGGACGGCTGGTCAGGCATACGGCGGACATCAAAATAGGGGAGGATATGCTCACTGATGTTTTAGACGGCCACATACACAGTCGAGTCGATAAATTAAAGAAGGAGGACAGCGGTGAATGACGTAAAATATAGCAAGGCCCTCAAGAGGCTGGAAGAGATCATCGGGAAGATCGAGAACGAAGAGATCGATGTGGATGATCTAGCCGGGAAGGTCAATGAGGCGGTCAGTTTAATCCGGATCTGCAAAGAAAAGATCGAGCAGGCGGAGATGGAGGTCAAGAAGGTTGTTGAGGATTTTGAGGTCGATATTGACAAGGAGAAAGAGGACGGCAAATAGGGTCAGCGGCAATTTTATCTTTAATTTTTTTTATGGGGAGATTATGGAAACCGGAGGAGAGGAATGAAAAAGCAAATTAACTGGAAAAAAGAATGGGCCAGCGTTCAAGAGAAATTAATTCAACTTGGTCAGGAGACCAAGAAAATTTTCAAAGAAGGCGAGAAAGAGGTCGTGAAGCTGTCGAGAAAAGGAAAATTACAGCTGGAGATGTCTTCCGCCAGGCTTAAGAAAGAACATCTCTTCTACTTGATCGGCAAAGAATATGTCCAGGCAAGATGCCCGGAGCAGCGTACGGCACGGCTCAACAAATTATTAGAAGAATTAAAGAAGGTTAGCGCGGAAATAACGAGGTTGAACGCCAAACAGAAGAAGATCGTCTGAGTCTGGAAGCATCCGCTGCGGATATCCCTGTTTTTGTTGTGCAGTTGCCTGGGGATATCAAAACTTGACTATTATTATTACTAATTGTATAATAGCCGCAATTAAATTAACCATTCATGGAGATTGGTGATACCGAGCAGGGAGAAGCTTGGTAAGGAATTTTAATTTACTTAAACAACATTTATTTTTAAGGAGGACATGTGGCACTCATTAAGGAAAAGAAAACTGAAATTATAGATAATTTCAAAACCCATCCCAAGGATACGGGTTCTCCCTCAGTCCAAATTGCTGTATTAACCGAGAAAATTAACTATCTTTCTGAGCATTTAAAGATCCATAATAAAGATTTTCATTCTCGCAGAGGACTGTTGATGATGGTTGGCAAGCGGAGACGTCTATTAGCCTTCCTCAAGAAAAGCGACCTACCAAAGTACGAAGAAACCATTCAAAAACTAAACTTACGTAAATGAGGTTAAAAATATGAACTTAGGGCGTATTGAAATTCCCTTCGGGGCCCAGAATCTAATTATTGAAAGCGGCAAATTTGCTAAACAGGCCAATGGGGCGGTTACGGTGACTTGTGGAGGAACGGTCGTCTTGGTCGCTACATGTATGTCAAAGAAACCGAAAACGGAAGCGGACTTCTTCCCTTTAATGGTTGAGTATCAGGAAAAAACTTATTCGGCGGGGAAAATTCCCGGGGGTTTCTTTAAGAGGGAAGGGCGTCCCACCGAGAAGGAAATTTTGACGGCCAGAGTTATTGATCGGCCTTTGCGTCCTTTGTTCCCCGAGTTCTTTTATAATGAAGTGCAAATAGTGGCTTCCGTATTGAGCCATGATGGGGAAAACGATCCCGATATCCTTGCCCTTAACGGGGCTTCAACCGCGCTGATGGTTTCGGATATCCCTTTCTTAGGGCCTGTCGGAGCGGTGAGGGTGGGGCTGGTGGATGATCAGTTTGTATTAAATCCTACTTATCTCCAGCGCGATCAGAGTCTGTTAGATTTGATTGTCGTTGGGCATGAAGATGGAATTGTGATGATAGAAGGCGAGGCCAAGGATGTTCCCGAGGACAAAATCCTGGGAGCTATTAAATTTGGTTCTGAGGCGCTAAAATCTGTTGCCGCGATCCAAAATAAAATACGAGAAGAGATCGGCAAGCCCAAGGCGAAAGCAGAACTTATCCGCCCTCAGCCGGAATTCTTCAATAAGATCAAGGAATTGACTCAAAGCCGATTAGCCGAGATCTATAAGATAGGGGAGAAAGAAGAGCGTGAGGAGGCCCTGGAAGATTTATTAGACAACATTACTCGCGATATGTCAGTTTATGAGGAATACAAGGTGGGCCCCCGCGGCGTTACCGCCGGGGATATTCGAAAGATTTTCGAGCAAATCGAATACCAGGAAGTGCGAAGATTGATCTTTGAAGAGAAAAGGCGTGTTGACGGGAGGGGCTTTAAGGATTTGCGGAATATTCAGTGTGAGGTCAGGATATTGCCCAGGACACACGGAGCTGGCCTTTTTTCGAGAGGGCAGACGCAGAGTTTGGCTATCGTAACCTTGGGAACCCGCAGCGATGAGCAGTTGGTCGAATCTTTGGAAGGGACATCCTATAAAACATTTATGCTGCACTATAATTTTCCTTCCTTCAGTGTCGGAGAAACCAAGCCGATGCGTGGGCCGGGGAGACGGGAAATTGGGCACGGGGCGTTAGCGGCAAAAGCCCTTATGCCGATTTTGCCGTCTAAAGAAGATTTCCCTTATACGATAAGGGTTGTCTCTGAGATTTTGGAGTCCAACGGGTCTTCGAGTATGGCCACGGTGTGCGCTGGGACATTGTCCCTGATGGATGCCGGGGTGCCTATCCGGGACGCGGTCGCCGGGATATCGGTTGGCCTTATTTCGAGAGAGAATCAGGCGGTGCTCCTGACCGATATCATGGGGTTGGAAGACCATTTCGGAGATATGGATTTTAAGGTTGCGGGGACTCGCAAAGGGGTGACCGCAATTCAACTGGATTTAAAAATTCCCAAGATCAGCGTGGATTTAATAGGGAACGCGCTCCAGCAAGCCAAGGATGCCCGGCTGATTATCCTGGATAAAATGTACGCGACCATTCCGGTGTCCCGTCAGGAGATTTCGGAATACGCCCCGCGTATTTTTATCTGTCAGATTGACCCGGAGAAGATTGGCACGATTATCGGTCCTGGCGGCAAAATGATCAAAAAGATTATTGAGGAAACCAGTGTCACCTCTATCGATATTGAAGAGGATGGCAAGGTCTTGGTGGCGGCGATGTCCAAAGAGGCGGGTCAGAAGGCGCTTGATTATATTAATGGCCTGGTCGAAGAACCGATCGTCGGGAAAATTTATGACGCCAAGGTGAAAAGGGTTACCAATTTCGGGGCCTTTTGTGAATTCTTGCCGGGAAAAGAAGGCCTGGTCCATGTCTCAGAATTATCCAAAGGTTACATAAAAGATGTCAACGCTTTTGTTAAAGTCGGTGATGAGTTTAAGGTTAAACTCACAGAGATTGATTCCATGAAAAGGATCAATTTAAGCAAAAAACAAGCGGATGAAGACTGAGCACATAAATGAAGTTAAAGCGATCATCATTCTGGCTGTCGGCCTAATCCTTTTTGCAAGTCTTATCTCTTTTGTTCCAGAAGATCTCCCGTGGTATATCTCGCACCCGAACTTGCCGGCCAAGAACATGATCGGAATCGCGGGTGCTTATTTGGCGGGGAGCTTGTTATTTGTTTTCGGCTACAGTATTTATTCCCTTGTCCTCTTCCTGTTTTTCTGGAGTTGGAATAAATTTTCTTCCCGGGATATTCATTTCTCCGCGACAAAACTCATAAGTTCTGTCATTTTAATTACCGTCCTGAGCGTCCTTCTCGGATTGATGGGATCCGATGTCTCTGCGAATCGTTTTCATAGGGCGGGGGCAGTCGGCCTATTATTGTCTAAGACCCTAGTGCAGTATATTAAGCCCACCGGTTCCTACATTATTCTCATTACGTTAGCGGTTTTAAATATTATTTTGATCGGGGAAGTTCTTGTCTCGCCTTTCCTGCTTAGAATGAGCGGCCAGCTTCAAAAAATTTTTGGCCTCCTGAGCGAGAGAATTCGCTCGGGGAGAGGGAAAGCCGATAAGGTCAGGCCGGCGGAGACGAGGGCGCTGAAAGAAGGCTTTTTAGGAAAGCTGCCGGGCATTTTGGAGGCGCGCAATAAAGAGAAAGAAAGTGCGGGGAAGATATCTCCTGCCCTTGTTGTAAAGGAAGACCAACCTGGTCAGCCGCAGATTCATATTTCTACTCTGCCGAAAGAGAAGGAAATTCTAAAGGTTGATCATAAACCCAAGAAGATCGGTGAATATCATCTCCCTTCTTTGGATTTGCTTGATGATCCGCCTGCGGTCTCTTCGGTCAAACTAGAAAGTGATTTGGTCCAAGGCGCCAAAGTGCTGGAGGCGACGCTGGCTGATTTTGGCGTAACGGTACGCGTCGCCGATATTGAAAGAGGACCGGTCATTACCCGCTATGAGTTGGAGCCGGCCCCTGGGGTTAAGGTGCAAAGCATTACGACTTTATCGGATGATATCTCTTTGGCGATGCGCGCTGTTTCTGTCCGCATTGTGGCACCGATCCCCGGGAAAAATCGTGTTGGCATTGAGGTCCCTAACGGGGCGACATCAGCGGTTTACCTTAAAGACGTTCTGCAAAAGAATTTAATTGCTAAACCGTCACGTTCCAAATTGATGTTGGCCTTAGGAAAGGATATCGCCGGGAGATCGATTTTCGCGGATTTGGCGGACATGCCGCACCTTTTGATCGCGGGAACCACCGGTTCCGGCAAAACGGTATGCGTCAACGGGCTCATCATGTCTTTGCTGTTTAATGCCTCCCCCGATGAAGTGAAATTTTTGATGGTGGATCCGAAAATGGTTGAATTGACGCAATATAATGATCTACCGCATTGCCTCTGCCCGGCAGTGACTGACGCAAAGAAAGTGTCGTCCGCCCTTAATTGGATAGTCGGGGAGATGGAATCACGGTATAATCTTTTATCAAAGGCCGGGGTCAGAAATATTGAGATGTATCAGGCGAAAGGCCAGCAGATGCCGTATATCGTCGTCATTATTGATGAGTTGGCCGATTTAATGCAACTGGCGGCCAAGACCATAGAAAGCGCCATTACCCGCCTTGCGCAATTGTCGAGAGCTGTCGGTATCCATCTTATCTTAGCGACTCAGCGTCCTTCGGTTGACGTTATTACGGGTGTCATCAAGGCTAACTTTCCGGCAAGGATATCTTTTAAAGTCGCCTCCAAGGTCGATTCGCGGACAGTCTTGGATATGAACGGCGCGGAAAGTTTGTTGGGCAGAGGGGATATGCTTTTTCTTAAGCCGGGGGAGGCGAAACCTATCCGGGGGCAATGCAGTTTTGTTCAGGATTTTGAAATTCAAAGGGTCATTGATTTTATCAAGACTCAGCAGAATCCCACCTATGATGAGAGCATCCTGCAACATCAGCAGGTGAGTTCGCAAGGGGTGGGTGAGGAACACGATGAGCTCTATGACGAAGCGCTCCGCCTGGTGATTGAGACAAATCAGGCCTCCGTGTCGATTTTACAGAGAAGGATGCGGCTGGGGTATACGCGCGCGGCCCGCCTCATTGATATGATGGAACAGAAAGGCATCGTCGGAGCTTATTGCGGAAGCAAGCCGAGGGAGATCTTGATTGATCGTGAGGAATGGATGCTGAAGAACATGAAGAGAAAAGAAGGTGAGGCGGTTTAACCCGGATTTTTGAGGATGAATATTTTATTAATCTTAATCAAAGAGATGATGAGATATGACCGAAATCAAATCAGGCAAAGGGGAGTTTCTTAAACGAACCAGGGAGTCCCGGGGGATTTCTTTGACTGCGGTTCATGAGGCGACCAAAATACCGATGGATGCGCTTCGGGCCATAGAAGAGGGGTATACGGTCCGAACCCTGTCTTCTTTTTATTATAAGGGATTCCTGAAAATGTACGCCCAATATCTCGGTCTGGATGTCCGCCAGGTGATCGATGATTACAAGAAAGAAGAGCTCCCCGGGAAAATTAACGGCCGCGTCAACTCAGATGAATTTTCTGAGGCTGTCAATATGTTCTTTTCCAGCGAAACCCGAAAACTTATTTTGAAAATTTTGGTTATCATTGTATGCCTGTTTATCTTTTTTAAGGCCGCTGGATTTGTCCGGGACATCTTTTCCCCAAAAGGGAAAAAAGCAAAAGTTGTCAGGCCGGCACAGACGAAGAACGAAGATCCGGCCAAGGGCGCGCCTAAAGTCCCGCCGCCTGAGAATAAGAAAACGGTGGTGAGCGCTCCCGTGGCTACTAAGACAATCGAGAAAAAGGCGGAGGCTAAGGCCAAGGCGGAAAAGAACGTTAGTCTAACGGTTATGGCGAAGAACAATACTTGGCTGCAGGTCAAGTCCGACGGCGTTGTTGTTTTTCAGTCCACCCTGCAGAAAGGTTTTCCGGAAACATGGACGGCTGATGAAAAGGTGGAGCTCTCGGGGAAGAATATCTCTGAATTGGAATTTGAATTAAACGGGAAAATGATCGGTTCTCTAGGAAGATCAGACCGGGGAGCGCGGAAATTAGTCGTCACCAAAGATGGCCTATCGGTTAAAAAATAAAAAAAAGGCGAAAGAGACAACGGATAGTTTTGTGAAGCCTGACGTTCTTTCTCATAAAAAT
>Ga0265297_10003428_pt1 | contig 28673 bp, 26 predicted proteins | sample Munlanlwell13791_FD_192502 | JGI IMG/M metagenome (GOLD analysis project Ga0265297, IMG submission 192502) | Leachate microbial communities from a municipal landfill in Southern Ontario, Canada - Leachate well 137-91 | ecosystem: Engineered > Solid waste > Landfill > Unclassified | place...
TGCATCACCCCCCGAATGTCCGGATGAGGAGATAGACGTTCATCGCGATGATCAGCGTAACGGCAAGGCCGGCCAGAAAGCTGGTTGAGCGCCGGTTGACGAGGGATCCCATCAATCCGCGGTTCGCCGTGAATTGAAGCAGCGGGATAACCGCGAACGGAAGCCCGAAACTCAACACCACCTGGCTCATGATCAGGGTCTTGGTCGGGTCGAAGCCGATGAAGATGACCACAAGGGCAGGGGCCATCGTCACGAGCCTCCGAACCCAGACCGGGATATGGAAGTTCAGAAATCCCTGCATGATGACCTGTCCCGCCATTGTTCCCACGGCAGACGACGACAGGCCCGCAGCGATGAGCGAGATAGCAAACAGGTGCTTGGCTGCAGGGCCAAGAACGGTTCTCAAGGTCTCGTGCGCGACCTCGATGGCATCAACATTGGTCATGCCGGTGTCGTGGAATGTCCGGGCAGCCATTATCAGCATGGCAGCGTTGATCGCGCCTGCGATTGCCATCGCGATTACCACGTCAACCACTTCGAACCTGAACAGTCGCCGCTTCTGTTCCTCGCTCTTCGCCACCACGCGCCCCTGCATCAGCGCGGAATGCAGGAATATCACATGTGGCATCACCGTCGCGCCGAGGATGCCCGCCGCAAGCAGCACGCTTTCGGTTCCGCTGAAACTTGGGGACAAGATGCTGCCCGCAACCGCCCCCCAATCGGGACGTGCCAGCACAAGCTCAAAAAGGTAACAAAGTGCAATGACTGCCACCAGTGAAGTGATTACCGCCTCGAGTTTTCGGAATCCCCTGCGCTCAAGGCCCAGAATCAGGAAAGTGGCGACGCCCGTGATCACCCCGCCGAGCCACAGCGGCATCCCGAACAGCAGGTGGAATCCCAGCGCTGCCCCCAGGAATTCCGCCAGGTCCGTGGCCATTGCCACCACTTCCATTAATCCCCACATTCCCCATACGACAGGGCGCGGATACCGGTCGCGGCACAGTTCGGCGAGATTCCGGCCCGTCGCGATGCCAAGCTTCGCCGACATTGCCTGTATCAGCATCGCCATGAGATTGCACACGATGACCGCCCAGACCAGCAGGTAACCGAACTTCGCGCCCGACTCCAGATTCGTGGCGAAGTTGCCCGGATCCACGTACGCGACCGAGGCAATGAACGCCGGGCCGAGGAATGGCCATAGCCTGCCCAAACCTCTGCGCTTCGACCCTCCATCGAGGATCTCTACGGCAGCAGAGGCCGGTGCGGCATGGGGCTCGTGAGAAGTTGTTACGCTACCGTCGGGCATCTCTGGATTATATCCCCGACAAGGAGTTTTTGGGATGGAAAATGCCGGCAGGAGCTTGCTCGTGTTCGCAGCTCACTCGCTACAGTATCTTCTAAATCCCCGACTCTACGGTGTACTTGTCCACCAGCCGGTCGAACATGTCGTGATCTCCTTCCATCGCGGCAAAAAACTGGTTGTCGAGGTCTTCGAACAACTTCCAGTTGATTTGCGCCGGATCTCTATTGTCCTTGATCCCCATCTTTTTCCACCGGTCTTCACACATTCGGGGGTAGGGCTCGCCGAAGTACTTCACCGCCTTGGCGGTCAGTTCCGCCCAGCGCTCCATCCCGATGTCCCTGAATCCTTGGATTGCTTCCAGTGCGCCCAGCCCGGAGGAGTTGACGAAGTACTGCGTGTACCCGCCATTGCACACCTCCGTGTAACACAAGTACGCAGTCGTTAGCAGCACTGCCGCAGGTGGCATCTTGCGGATGGTCGTGAGGTAAGATTCCTCGGTGTCGTGGAATACGACAAGATTCCAGTATGGGTCGATCCTCTGCCAGAACAACTCGCCAGCTTCCATCGCGCTCCTTCCCCTCGGCTGTCTTATTCGTAAACCGTCTTCACTCCGACAGCTTTCACGTACACAGTCACCAGCACCGCCCAGGATAGCGGAATCGTATAGAGCAAGCCAAGCCCTAAGGGGATCAGGCCGAGGAGGTTGTATAAGAACAGGATGACAAACAAGAGTGAGTACTTGAACAAGTGCCGCCTGGCAAGTCGCGAGCTTCCGAGCAGAGCTCTAAACGGATTGTTCGTGCGGTCGACAACGATAATCTCCGCGAAGGCGAGAAGGACAAGCAATATTGCGCTGACCAGAAGTGAGAGTCCGAGCCACATGATAACCCATTCCCATCCTGAGTCGAGGAATGTCTGCATCCCGGGGATGTCGTGGAACTCCACACCTGTTACATACTGTGCAGCATGGTTGATACCGTGTCGGATATCCCATGCGAGGGCACCGTAGGACGAGGCTGCGGCCTTGTAAATGGCGCCCACTCCTGTGAGCGTGGCTGTTCCACAGGGCACCAGAAGCACTATCAGTTTCAGCAAAGTAGTCCCGATGAACGGGAAGTACTTGCGAGAGAACTGAGAGAACAGGTTCCCTATTGTAGGCTCCCGCCCTGACGAGGCGATGAGGAACACCGTGATACATCCGCCGTAAAGTGGAGCCACCACAAGAAGCCCGGAGAACAGATTGACGTATGGTATTAACGAGAGAACCAGTTGAACAGCCGCTACGACTGCAAGTGCGCCGACGAGGCTGAGATAATGTCGGTGCAAGAAGGGCTTTGCCTCACCGATGGTCCTGAAGATCTTGAAACCATTGTCCGCGGGGGGCATCTCCGCAATGACTTTGGGCGGGCTGGGTTGTACGACGTCAGGTGGCTCAATGCCGACGGAACCGCCGTCAAGAAAGCAGAAAACAACTCCTTCGGGGTACACCGCGCCGCAGATATTGCATCTTCTCGGTTGTGGAGGCGTGCCTTCGAGTGTGGCTGCATTGTCTGCGCAGTTCTCCGGCCCGGGGACGTGCGATCTTCCGCATTTCGGGCAATCTGGCTTCAGCACGTCACTCCTTTCCGAAAACTCCCAGACCTGAGGCGCCCCGCCACCATCCGGTGCGAGACCCTCTATTCGTAAACCGTCTTCACCCCGACAGCCTTCACGTACAGAGTCACAAATACAGCGAAAGTCAGTGGCACGGTGTAAAGCAGTCCGAGTCCCAGTGGGATCACCGCGACGAGGTTGAGCAACACCATAATGGTAATCAGGCTCATGATCTTCTTGGTCTGCTTGTGTGCCAGGCTGTTGCTCTTCCTGATGGCCTCGATGGGGTTGTTCATGCGATCGACAATGAGGATGTTCACAAAAGTGACGCAGGTCACAACGACCAGCGCAACGAAGAACGATAGCGCGAACAACAGCAGGATATTCAACCATTCCATGTCGAACAGCAACGACCCCGCTGGGCCGTTGACGAAGTCTGCAAAGCCCCCCTTGTCGTAACGGTGGAAGAAATCATAGAGGGGACTCAGCACGTCCTGGGTAACATACGATGCTTTGAGCAGTATGCCAAGTCCGAAAAACGCCGTGAAGGCAACTGGAATGATGGTGATTATAATTATCAGGATGTTCGCAACTACAAGGGGGATGAACTTGGGTGAAAACTGCGAAAACAGCAGGCTGAAGTGCGGCTCCTTGCCGGTCGACGCAGCCAGGAACATCGAGATAAGGCCGCCCAGAAGCAATGGACTGATGATGAGCCCGGCGTGATTGCCGACCACCGGCAAGCTACCCAGCCCCCGCTCGATGACGAACCATACCACGAACACGCCGAAGAAGAACCAGTAGCGCTTGTGCAATAGGGCGGCTGATTCGCGCAGAATCCCGCCGATCTCGAAGTCGTAGCCATTTCTGCAGACTTCTTCGATATCTTTCTGTGCAAATGGACTTCCGCCGGCGATAGAGATTTCTATCCTTCCTCCGTCGGCGGGACAGAAATTCACCCCCTCAGGATATTCCGTTCCGCAGGTCTGGCAGTGCCGGTGCAAGGGCGCCTGGTTGGTGAGTGGCGTGCCGTCTGCCGGGCAGAATTTTACTTCTGGGCCGTACGAGCTTCCGCATTTCGGGCAGATCACAGGTTCCATGTGAGTCCTTTCCTTGATCGCCTCCGCAAAAGACCGACTTCTGCACCATCCGGTGCGGGGGCTCTACTCGTAAATGGTCTTCACTCCCACTGCTTTTACGTAGACAGTTGCCAGAACTGCGAAACTCAGCGGCACGGTGTACAGCAGGGCGACGCCGCAGGGAATCACAGCAACAAGATTCAAGGCCACTATTCCGCCGACGAGCATCATCATCTTCCAGTAATGCTTTCGTGCAAGGCGGGCGCTGTCAATCATAGCTGCCACAGGGTTGTTAACTCGATCTGCCGATAGCAGTTCTGCGAATGCCAGATACGTCAGCAAAATCCAACTGATGATCACAGAGATAAACAGTATCAACAGAAAGGGCGTCCAGCCGCCTGAGAGCAGCCAGTCGCCGATCTCCAAGCTCCTGCCATGGCCTGACAGGTCCTTGCGGAACTCGTCCAGGATGCTCGTGGAAAAAAGTCCTATCACTCTGATCAGGAGCATCAACCCGAACAAAAACGCAAAAAGCAGCGGGACCAGCAGAACCAGCCACTTCAGCAGAGCAGTGCCGAAAGTGACAAAGTACCTGCCCGACAACTGGGAGAACAACATGCCAAAATGGGGATTCCCGCCCGTCGAAGCGGAGAGGAACATCGAGAAAAAGCCCCCCGACAACAACGCGAATATGAAGATTCCGGAGAAGAACCCGATATACGGAATACTCGCGGAAAGAGCCGAGACCGCCGCAAGAAACAGGAACGCCACGAAATACCTTAGGAAATGCCTGTGCAGCAGGGCGGATGCCTCAGAAAATGCTCCCAATGCTGAAAAATCGTAGCCGGTTCTGCACACATCATCGAGGTCTTTCGGCGGATTGACTTGGCTGCTCTTGGGGATTTTTCCTATGCGGCCGCCATCAAACGGGCAGAATTGCACCCAATCCGGATACTCTACTCCGCAGATTTCGCAGAGCCTGGGGAGGGGGATATCGGGAGCAAGCTGTGTTCCGTCATCCGGGCAGAACCTGAAATCAGGAGGATACACGCTCCCGCATTTCGGGCAGATGAGTCGTTCGACAGGAACATCTGCGGTCGTCAGGTCTGCGGAGTCCTCATCGACCATTTTCAGCCCTCACTTGATCCCGGGGCCTGACAGCCCGGCTCCATCGCCCTTCATCGAGGGTGTCTCAGCATGCGCCTTCTTCACTCCGACGGCTTTCGCATACACTATCACCAGCATCGCGATGGACATTGGCATCGTGTAGATCAGTCCCAGTCCGACGGGGAGAGCCCCGAGGTTGTTAAGGGCGATGACCACCCATCCCAGCAAAAACAGTTTCCAGAAGCGCTTCTTTGCAAGCAGGGCGCTCTTGCACAGGGCCTCGATGGGGCGGTTCGTTCGGTCGATAATCAGCATCTGGATGAAAAGTGTGAAGACCATCAGCACAAAGTAGACCAGAAAGGAAGTCGCAAGGATGGCGAACAGCTTCGCGGGCTCCATTTCCATGAACGTCTGCACGAAGGGCAGATCGGTGAAGTTCACGTGCAGTATCTTCTTCCACTGCATGTCGACTTGCATCCAGTAGAGCATGTCGCCGAACAAGTCTCTCGTGCCTCCGAATGCCTTGTGGAACCAGACCAGGCAGCTGGCGTTGCTCAGCATACCGGGAATACTGACGACCAATGCCTGTATGAATGTGGCGCCGATGTACGGAAGATACTTGCCCGAGAATTGTGAGAACAGGGCTTTCATCTGTGGTTTGTTCCCTACGTATGCAGAGAGGAACATCGACATCAGGCCCCCAACCAGGGGATACGTGACAAGAGGTAGACAGAATATCCCTACGTAGGGAATAGCTATCAGGAGGACGCTGCCGATGCAAAGCAGAAACGCCCCAATGTACAGCCACAGATGCTTGTTGAGCAGAGCCTGCGATTCTCGGAATACCTCGCCCAGTTTGAAGTCGAAGCCATCGCGAATCGCGTCATCTACATCCTTTGCACCTGCGTCCTTCGTCGGCCCGACAGGCTTTGCATCCTTTGGATCGCGCATCCGGCCTCCGTCAAGAGGACAAAAGGTAAAATCCTTCACATATCCGGCGCCGCAGGTTTCGCAACGCTTCGCGGGGGGCAGAGGGACTCCGAGTTCAGTCCCGTCGTCAGGACAGAACTTGACGTATGGGCTGCACGCTTTTCCGCATTTCGGGCAGATCACAGGTTCCATGTGAGTCCTTTCCTTGATCGCCTCCGCAAAAGAACGACTTCTGCACCATCCGGTGCGGGGGCTCTACTCGTAGATGGTCTTCACTCCCACTGCCTTCACGTACACCGTCACCAGCACCGCGAAACTCAGCGGCACGGTGTACAGCAGTCCTAACCCGCAGGGGATAATGGCGACGAGGTTCAGCGCCAGCATTATTCCGACGAGGGACGATATCTTCCAGAACTGCTTCTGAGCGAGGAGCACACTCTTGCCTACGGCCACAAACGGGTTGTTCGTGCGGTCAACGACGAGGATGTTCACGAAGATCAGGTAGATTATCAGTACCGAGGCAATGAGAAGGGTCAGACCGAACAACAGCAGCATCCCTCCCCATTCCGCCTCCAGCACCGATTTGACCGCTGGTAGGTCCGTGAAATTCGTGCCCGCCATCTGCTGATATGCTTCATTCGCGTAACTGCTGAGAGACCGCCCGAACTCGGTGTCAGGATTGAACAGCAGCTTGACGATTATGCCGACCCAGAGACGGATGGCAAAAATACTGGGCACCCAGAGGATCAGCCACTTCAGCAAGTTGGCTCCGACATAGGGGAAGTACTTGATCGAGAACTGCGAGAACAGCATCTTCAGTACTGGCTCTCCTCCTCCGGACGCCGTCAGAAACATCGATGCGAATCCGCCTGCCATAGGGGCGCAGACGAGGAACGATGCGGGCAAAGCTAACCAGGGGATTACTAATAGGATGAAGGAAATGATGAACCAGACTATCAGCGCGCCAAGATACAGCGTGTACTGCTTGTGAAGCAGGGATGCTGCCTCTCCGATTGTCTCGCCGATTCCGAAGTTGTAGCCGTTCTTGCAGACCTCATCGAAATCCCTTGGTGGATTGACGTCGTCAACCTGCGGGGAGGAAGTTCCGTCGCCGACTATTCCGCCATCGAGAGGGCAGAACGAAATGCCTTCAGGGAACTCCGTCCCGCAAGTCGCGCAGCGTCTGGGTTGAGGGGGAGGTGCTTCCAGTGGAGTGCCATCGTTCGGGCAGAATTTCAGGTCGGGGCCATATGAGTTGCCGCACTTCGGGCAGCGGGTTGGTTCCATTTCTCTCTTCTCCGGAATCTCTTCCGCGGGTTGTCGGCGGTTACTTCAGTTCGCGCAATACCCGGAAACCGTAGTCGTAATTCGGGCGCACGGGCGAGCTCGGATGTCGGGTCCACACCTCGCAGGGGTCGTAAAACCCGCCGCCGCGCAACACGCATGTTGTAAGCCTGAATAACGGGTCAATCCCCTTCGAGCCCTTGTATGGCCTGTAGTCTGATGAAGTCCATTCCCAGGCATTATCGCACATTCCGTACAGGCCTGTCTCGTCAGGTGGCAGGGCTCGCACGGGATGGGTGTATTTCCATTGCTCCCGGACCTTGACAAGCGCAGCCTCATCGTACACTTCCCTGCTGTTGCCTTGGCGGGCTGCGTACTCCCATTCCTCCTCGGTAGGCAGGCGATATTCGGCATCCTCTACTTCACTGACGTACTTGCAGAACTGCTCGGCATCGTCTCGGGATATGCTGATAACGGGGCATTGGTCATCGGGCGCATACTTCGCAAGCGACTCCCACAGTCCCCATTTGTGATGGCGGTTCATTTTGAAGTACTTCGTCCAGATTTCGACCGTTATCTCGGTATCCGAGATGAAGAAATCTCCGACCTCCGCTTCGTATGCCGGGCCTGCGGTCGAGTTGACATCGTCAGTGCCGATCTTGGAAGTCCCGGATGAGATAGGAATGAAGGCAATCCCAAATGAATCGGTGAACTTGGCAAAGGGCACTGCGGGCTTGATCGGAACATCTGTCTTGCCCGGCTTTTCGTGGGCGCAGCCCTGGGCTAAGAAGCAGACGGCCAATGCCGAAAGAAGGACAATCGCTGCGGAGCGCTTCATCAGGATTCCTTCTTCGCTGTGATAAGCGCCAACGAGAAGTAGTCGCCGGACGCGGGGATGACATTGTCGGGATGCTCAGGCCAATGGCCGGACGCGAATTCCTCAAAGTTGGTTATCCGCATGTCGAAGGTCCGCAGCGCAATATCAACCTCCGGCAGTGAAATGAGATCTGCCAGATGCCGTTCTTCAGCCGTTTCGGCTCCCGCGCAATTCGGGTCCAGCAACAGCAGATGCGCGAACAGAAGGGTTCCTCCCGGCTTCAGTACCCTCGCTGCCTCTCCGGCTGCGAGCCGGGCATTGGGGATGTTGTTGAAGCCCGCGAGCGTCACAACACGGTCAATGACGGAATTGCGGAAGGGAAGTTGCCTTGGGCTCGCGGCGATGCAGAAGGGCTGCCGCTTTCCGCTCTCCTTGAATGCTTTGGCAATCCCGCACAGAATATGTGGCGATGTGTCGGTGGCAATCAGCATCGAGCGCATGACGGGGGCTTCGGCCAGGGCCTGTATGATCCGGCCTGTTCCGCTTTCGATGTCAAGGGTGAAGCCCAGCTTGGATGAGACGCGCTCCACTATCTGATCGATCATCCCTCCCAGGGCGTCGGAGACGAACGATGGCAATAGCAGTTCATCTCGCAACCGCAGAGAGGCAAATACGTCCGCGCGTGCGACTTCCTTTGGCCAGGGCGATTCCGGCGATTGGACGGGGCCGGGCCTGAGCACGGGGATGCCCTCGACCTTGACGAACTTCGCGTTGCAGGAAGGGCAGGCGAAGCCCTCGGCGGATATTTCCAGTGCGCCAAGACAGGAAGGGCAGGCAAGAATCTCTTTAAGTACGTCTATCATACGGTCCCATTGTACAAATTACCCGCGGCGATGCAACCGGCGAACTGCTTTCAGCTTCAGTTCGCACACTTGCCTTAATTCGCAAACGCAAAAGACTGGCTACACGCGCTGCTGCAGGATCTCGAAAGCGTTGCCGAACGGGTCGCGTACCCCTATGAACCGTCCAAACGGGCAGTCGCCGATGCCGGACTCTTCCTTTGCCCACGAACAGGGGACAAACTCCACGCCTTTGGCCTTCCAGTCGGCATGGATTGCATCTATGTCCTGAACAAGGAACACGGGAATAATGCCGGTGGCGTCGGGATAGCCGTTGTCGGCTCTTCTGTCAACTTTGTACAGCAGGCAGAGGGGACCACCATGAAGGCAGATTTCCACGACGTGCGTGGAGTGCGACAGCATCTCGAATCCGAGCGTGTCCACGTAGTATGCGCGCGCCTTCTCAAGGTCGGTGACATTGATCTGCAGAATCACGAGCCCGATCTTCATGGCAACTCCTTTCGTGAAGTATACTTCAATATGGCGCTCTGACCGGTCGAAGTGAAGAGCCCTGACCCGGAGCATTTGCCCGGCGAAACCAGCAGGTCTCACATAGCGCTCACGGTCAGAAGTGGCGCCTGTTTCGGGCTGCAATTCTACAACTGTTTGAGCGGAAAGCTCTGGCAATTCGCCAAAAGCGGGATATAATCCGCCCCTTGTTTTAGCTTCGGATAGACCGTATGGTATATGACCCGACCGTCCTCGCGTTCAAGATACGCCTCGAATTCTGCAGGGACGAGTTGGGGTCCTATTTTCCGCATCAGGACGTGCTGAACGCTTTCGAGCGGGCGGTGAGAAGGGCCGGTGTGCCCATCAGGTTTACCGAGGGATTCGACCCTCATCCCCGCATCGCGCTTCCGTACGCCCTGAGTGTAGGTATTGCCGGAGAGCAAGAGATCCTTGAAATCGAGTTGAGTGCCTGGCGCAAGCCTTCCGAGATCGTGGCGGGTATTAACGAGTTCCTTCCACGCGGAATCAAAGCGCTGAGGGCCTGGCTGATAGACGCGCGACGGGCTTCGTTCGTGGTTACCTCGATGACATTCGAGGCAGCAATTCCCGATGAATTGCGTGACCGCGCGCATGCCGGCGCAACGCAACTGCTTGCGAGCGAAACATACGTTGTCGAAAGAGGCAACGAGGATGGCTCGAAGCGCAGGCAGGTTGACATTAAACAGTACATCGAGAGCCTGACCATCGAGGGTTCGCGGCTGGTTATGAAGCTGGCTTACACCCTCAAAGGGACCGCAAGGCCCCGTGAGATCGTAGAGGCCGTCGTTGGCCCGGGTACGATAGACGTTAGGCTCGTTCCGATACGGAAATTGAGTTTGGAGATCAGGAATGCCGACTGAGCGCCCCACGGGCCGTTATATGCTCATTAACGTCTTCGAGCAGGACGAGATACGAATCGCCATCTGCAACGGGGACGAAGTTGCAGGCTTTTTCCTCGAGCGTAAGGCTGAGGAGCAACTGACCGGCAACATCTATCGCGGTCGTGTTGAGAACATCGTTCCAAGCCTTCAGGCTGCCTTCGTGAACATTGGCGAGGCCAGGAACGGTTTCATTCATATCAGCGACCTGATCTACCCGGACGGCGGATACAGAGGGTTGATTCCAAAGCGCAAGAGGAAAGCCCCTCCTGCCGATAACCGGCAGATGACCATTCAGGAAGTCCTGTACGAAGGTCAGGAACTGCTGGTTCAGGTAACGAAGGAAGGAATCGGCCAGAAGGGCCCGGCCCTGACGACTTATCTCAGCCTTCCCGGCCGTTACCTGGTGCTGATGCCTGCTTTGCAGCGCAAGGGCGTGTCGCTTCGCATCGAAGATGAAGACACTCGGTCGAAGCTGAAAGACTTGCTCAAGACTCTTGCCGCCAAGCGCGATTTCGGCGTCATCGTCCGCACCGCTGGCTCCAACGTGGGCATAGACGCGATCAAGCAGGATTTCAGGTACTTGGAAGCTCTTTGGGAAGCAATAAAGCGTACCGTTAAGGCGTCGGCAGCCCCTGCGCTGATCTACAAGGAATCCGACCTTGTGCTCCGCGCGATCAGGGACATTTTTACCGACGATATCACGGCGTGCTATATCGACGAGAAAACCGCGTGTTCGCGCGTTCGTGAGTTTATGCGCGCGCTTATGCCGAGTTCCGTCGATCGCATCAAGGACTTCGCCGAGCGCGTCCCGATCTTCGACCACTTCAAGATCGAGGATCAGATCGCTTCGCTCGCGCAGAGGAAGATTCCCCTGCAACGAGGCGCCCAGCTTGTGATTGACCAGACCGAGGCTATGGTGACGATCGACGTCAACTCTGGTCGCCTGAAAGAAGAGACGTTCTCGGAGACGCTGCTGTCCACCAACCTTGTCGCCGCGAAGGAAATCGCGCGCCAGATAAGGCTGCGGGACCTCTCGGGGCTGATCGTGATCGATTTCATCGACATGGATAACCCGGCGCACAGAAAGCAGCTTTACGACGAGTTTTGCCGTTTCATGGCCGAGGACAAGGCCCGGAAGATGATGAGTCCGCTCTCCGAGTTCTGCGTGCTGGAGCTTACCCGCCAGCGCCAGAGGACAGGCCTTGCGCGCTCTCTCTTCCAGAAGTGCGAAACCTGCGGCGGCCGTGGATACATCGAAAGTGTGCAGACGACGACCATCAGTATTCTGCGCAAGGTCCGCAAGGGGATGTCGGTGCCCAACGCCATTAAAGTTGAGGCTGCCGTCCACCCGCACATGTCTCTGATCATGTTGAACGCGAAACGGCGCGAAGTTACCAGGCTTGAAGACTTTTACGGTTGCGGCGTGGTGTTCGTTGTGGATCCCACCTGCACTCCGGAGGACGTCAAGGTTACGGCTGTCCTCGAAAACGGCGAAAAAGTAGTAGTCAGTTGAACAGGAGTGTTCAGATGTACGCTATGGTTGAAGATCGCGGAAAGCAGTATAAAATGGTCCCCGGCGAAACGGTCGTCATAGACCTGCTCGATGGCGAAAGCGGGACTGAGATCCGTTTCGACAAGGTTCTTGTCGTGCGCACGGACGCCGGAATGAGAACAGGCGAGCCGTACGTCAGCGGTGTCGCTGTGGTGACCGAACTGGTTGACCACTTCCGCGGCGTGAAAATCGTCATCGGCAAGTACAAGAGGCGCAAAAACTATAACCGCAAGAACGGACACCGCCAGCCCTATACGCGCGTCCGTGTCAAGGAAATCGTGGCTTAAGCCTGAAAGGAGCGCACCATGGCTCATAAAGTAGGTCAGGGCTCAACTCGTAACGGTCGTGATTCCAAGCCGAAATATCGCGGAGTGAAGCGTTACTCCGGTCAGATCGTTACGGCTGGCACCATCATCGTCCGCCAGTGCGGCACCCCGATCAAGCCCGGCCTCAACGTCGGGCTCGGCAGAGATTTTACAATCTTCGCCCTCGTGGACGGCGTAGTCAACTTCGAGAACCGTCGCCGCGTTTCAGTGATGCCGGTCCCAAAGTAAGTTCTTAGACTTGGATTCCGGCGACGGTCCCCCACAAGGGGCTGTCGCCGGTTTTTTTATCCCTATGAACGACCAGCGCATCCCCAATCAGACTGCTCCTTCCCAGCCCCCGCCTGACAAGGGGGCCGAAGGTTCGCACGCCGACAGCGGGGCCACAATCGCCCGGTTCGCTGCCATCGTCTCCGTCTTCAAGCTATCCAATTTCGTTATGGGCATCGTCGTCAAGTCGCTCTTCTCGGCCTTTGCCAAGAAGGCGATTACAGACGCGTATTTCTGGGCATGGGAGAACTTCAACTTCGTATTCCTCGTCGGTGAGGATCTTCTTGGCTCCTGCTTCCTTCCGGTGTTTGTTCACGCCAAGAACCGCGACGGCGAGAAATCTGCCTGGCAGTTCGCCGGAACGGTGTTGGCGATCCAGGGAATGTTCGCCCTGTTCTTCGTATCCCTTGGCATCATCTTCTCCGGGTACTGGGTCGGCACGGTCGGTGAGGATCTGCGCGAGCCACTTCTCGCCCGGCGTCTTCTGATTACGTTCCTGGCTGGCCTTGCATTTATGACGCTTGCCTCCACGCTCAGCCTTAACCTTAACGCCTACAAGAAGTTCACTCTCGCCGCGTTCTCCGAGTTCGTCAACAAGCTGATGATCGTGGCGTTCTTTATGGTCGGGGCGTTGTTCATTCTGCCGATGGTTGGGCTCACCCGGCAGGATGAGGCATTCGGCAGATGGGCGATGTTCGGGGCGGCCGCTGGCTTCTCCTTCGGGGCGATGCTGAAATTCCTCCTGAACATCTGGGGCCTCAGAGGGCAACTGAAGGAGCATTTCAAGCTCGTGCTGAAATTCGATACGCCCGAAATGAAATCGCTGGGCCTGCTTCTGCTGGTCCTCTTCATTGGCTCCATCGGCGGGAAAGTGCGCGACCTGATCGAACTGATGTTCAAACAGCGCATCGAGGGCGTCATATCGTATGTTTCCTACGCCAAGTCGCTGAAGGAAGTGGCCGTCATCGTTTTCCCGTTCACGCTGGGCGTCGTCCTCTTCCCGTACCTTTCCGAGGCCGTCGCACGGCAGGACAAGCACAGGCTTGTGGCTCTTACGATGAACTCGATGAGAATGATGTTCTTCGTGTTCATCCCGATTATCCTTGCCTACGTGTTCTTCCGCACTGAGATTGCCGGCACTCTGTTCTTCAACGCGGAGCGATTCGGCCTGAAGGACATCAGCGCGACCGGCATGATCGTGAGCATATACGCCATCGGATTCTTCGCATACATCACCGAGATCATTACGCTGCAGGTGTTCTTCAGCTTCAAGGATGTGGTAACACCTACAGTGGTCTCTCTCCTGTGCGCGGTGCTGGATGTTGCCGTGGTCTGGGCGACTTTCGACGCATACACCTATATGTCGATTCCCATTGCCTATGTCGTGTCAAGGGTGGTTAAGGCAATCGCGCTGATGCTGCTCTTGATGCCGCAGTTCAGGGGCGCACTGGGCAACGAGGGCAGAAGGTGGCTGACGTTCGCCTGGAAGATAATCGTTGTCGGAGCCGTGGGCGCGGCGGCGTGCTTTGCGGTCCAGCATCTGCTGCCCGAAATCACCCTCGGCAATGCTTCCCGTATGATCTGCCTCAAGCACACTGCGATGGGCCTTATGGCCACTGCCTTGGCTGTCTTCGCGGCCGCCTATGCCGTGAGGCTTGCCGAGTTCCATGAGACGGTGAATGTGTTCGGTCGCGTGGCAAGGAAAGTGACGTCGAAGTTCAGCCGAAAGGGCTGACAATGACGCTGGAGCAATAATGGCCAACGCCAAGGGCGACTTCATCCATCTGAGCGCGATTGTCGGCAGGAAGGTCTTTCTTGCCGATCATACCGTTCTTGGCAGGGTGAAGGACCTGGCGGTCGATATTTCCAAGTTCTATCCTCCGGTGGTGTCTCTGGCGGTGGGCTCGAATGGCAAATTGCTGTCGGTCTCATGGACCGACTTCTCCGACAAGACCGGGTATGTCCTAAAGGATGGCGTGACAAGGGGCAACCTCCCCGAATTCAAGATCGGCACTGGCCAACTCCTGCTCGACCACCAGATCCTCGATAAGCAGATACTGGATATGTCCGGCGTGAAACTGGTGCGCGTCAACGATTGCCTGATGCTGGGCACGGACACCTCCCTTCTCCTGACCCACGTTGAAGTGGGCTTCCGCGGCTTCCTGCGGCGCCTTGGTTTCGAGAAGCCGTTTGTTGACTTCGTAAAATGGCTGTTCGGGTACGACCTGCGCGATGAACTTGTCCCTTGGCGCGAGGTGCACGTTATCCCGGTCGAGACCACTTTCTATGGCCAGCAGGTGAAGTTCGAGGTGATGCCGGAGAAGCTCACGAAGCTCAATCCCGCGCAACTGGCCGACGTGCTCGAAGAGCTTGGCGTCGAAGAGCAGAAGGCGATGATCGAATCCCTCGAGCCCGAGGACGCGGCCGATGTGCTGGAGCAGGCCTCCGAAAAAGTCCAGGTGAACGTGATCTCGGCCATAGATACGGAGACCGCCGCCGATATCGTCGAGGAAATGTCCCAGTCGGAAGCGGTGGATGTCATCGCCTCGATGGACGACGAAAAGGCTATGGAGATCCTTTCCGAAATGGAGCGCGAGGACGCCGAGGATATGCAGGAACTCCTCGAGCATCATGAGGATAGCGCTGGCGGACATATGACAACGGCCTACATGGCCGTGAAGGTCGGAACGAAGATAGTCGATGCGGTGGCCTCTTTCCGCAGCCAGGCCGACGAACTGGATGTCTGGAACTACATTTACGTGATAGATGAACCGGGCCACCTCGTTGGCGTGGCAAGTATCCGGGAGTTGCTTGCGGGCGCCGACACAGCCGACATCTCGACCGTTGCCAGCGCGCCTACCCTCACCTTCGGGCCGGAGACCCCAGTCTCCGAAGTCGCCGAGTCGTTCAAGAAGTACGGCATTCGGGGCGTTCCGGTTGTTGACGATTCCAACAAGCTCATCGGCGTGGTCGCGTTCAAGAACCTGATGGAATCGGCTTTCGGAGAGGGGGATTAAAATGAATCCCCCCGCTTCCACACGTCGTCGTGCGATCAACTGGACCATTTTCTTTGCCGTGCTGGGGCCTGGAATCATTACCGCAATGGTGGATAACGACGCTGGCGGTATCTCCACATACTCCGCTGCCGGGGCGAATTTCGGCAACGCCTTCCTCTGGTCGCTGATCCCCATTATGCTTGCCCTCATCCTCGTGCAGGAGATGAGCAACCGCATGGGTGTTGTCACGGGCAAGGGGCTCGCGGCCCTGATTCGCGAAAAGTTCGGCGTCAAGATAACCTTCTACCTCGTCCTTGCGCTGCTCGTGACGAACTTCGGCAACGTACTTGCAGAATTCGCCGGCATCGCGGCAAGCTCGCAGATTCTGGGACTCAAGGCGTCATTCTGCGTGCCTGCGGGTGCGATTTTCGTTTGGCTGATGGCCGTAAAGGGCTCGTACAAGACAGTGGAACGGGTCTTCCTTTTCGCCTGCCTGTTCTATGCCCTGTATATCGTCACGGGCTTCCTTGCCAAGCCGGACTGGGGCGCAGTGGCCAGGGATACCGCAATCCCCACGTTCTCATTCAACACCGCCTGGCTTGCGATGCTGGTCGGCATCATCGGCACGACCATTGCCCCTTGGATGCAGTTCTACCAGCAGGCCTCGGTTGTCGAAAAGAGAATCCCCATCGAGCAGTATCGCTACTCCAAGTACGACACGATCATTGGCGGGATAGTTGTCACGGTGGTTGCTTATTTCATCGTTGTGGTGTGCTCTGCAACGCTATTCAACAACGGAGTTCAGATTGATACCGCCGCGCAGGCAGCCGAGGCGCTGGCGCCTTTGACCAGCCAGTACGCTTCCATTCTGTTCGCCATCGGGCTTCTTTCCGCCTCCCTGTTCGCGGCTTCCATTCTGCCTCTTTCCACCGCCTACACGGTCTGTGAGGCGCTTGGCTGGGAAGCCGCTGTTGACAGGAAGTTCGCCGAGGCGCCGCAGTTTTACCTGCTCTACACGCTGCTGATTCTCTTCGGTGCCGGGATCGCGATGATCCCCGGAATCAACCTGTTCAGCATAATGCTTGTCTCCCAGATCATCAACGGCGTTCTGTTGCCGATAATCATCCTGTTCATACTTCTTCTTGTCAACGACCGCGAGATAATGGGCGAGTACCGCAATGGTCCCATCACCAACACCATCTCGGTGATTGCCATGATCCTCGTGGGGATCGCCGCCCTCGTAATGGTCGTCTTTACCATGATAGATCTCTTCAGGTGAGAAAATGCTGACACTCGGTATCGATATAGGCTCCACAACGACCAAGATCGCTTTCTTCGACGGCAGCACCTTCCCCCACGCCGACCTGCTGCCGACGGGGCCAAACAGCCGCAAGACCGTTGCTCGCCTGCTGGATGAGGCTGCCGCGAAGGGCTTCGAACAGGCCAAAGTCACTCAGGTGGTTTCCACTGGCTACGGCAGGCGGCTTATGGAGATGGCCGACTCCGTGGTAAGCGAAATAAGCGCCAATGCGCGCGGCGTGTCATTCGTAATGGCTTCCAGCGGCATCCCGATTCGCACGATCATTGACATCGGCGGCCAGGACTCCAAGGTGATTTCGCTCGATGCCGCCGGCAGTATTCGCGAGTTCGTGATGAACGACAAGTGCGCTGCGGGCACCGGCCGGTTCCTCGAGGTTATGGCGCGCATCCTGGAGATCGAGGTTGACCAATTGGGCGAGATTGACCGGAACGTCTCCGAGGCGCATTCCATCAACTCGACCTGCACCGTGTTCGCCGAGTCCGAGGTGGTTTCGCTGCTCGCCCGCGGCGTCACGGTTCCCGAAATCGTCAACGCTGTCCATCGCAGCATCGCCTCGCGGGTGGCTGCCCTTGCCCGCAGGATGTCCCCCGAGCCCGAATTCATCCTCGACGGCGGCCCGTCCCAGAACGGCGGCCTCGTAAGGGCATTGGAGGGCGAATTGAAGCGCACACTGCACGTTCCGCCCCGCCCCCAACTTATGGCCGCGATGGGCGCTGCGGTGATTGCCGCAGACCGGTCGCAAGCCGCGACGTAGAGTCCGCGAACCGGCTCAGGCGATACCGTAATAATGGAATAAAAACGGGCGGCTTCTGCCGCCCGTTTCAGTTATTGGTTTCGAACCATGTCAGTCCTTCTTCGCCGCTTCCTGCTTCCGCACCACGTCTATCAGCCGACCGTCGCGCCACTCGACAGCATAGACAACGTCGTCGGTGAAGTGGGGCTCGGGCATAAGCGGGCCGAGCTCCTTGGCCTTTGCCATTGCCGCGTCCGCAATCTCTTCGATGCTGACTAAGTTCAGGCCGAAGGCCTTGGCGTTGTCGCGTATTGCGGGGATGTACGGGCTGTCGCTCTTTGGATTGACCGCCACATAGTCCTCGGTGACCACGCAGGAAATGACCTCGCCCGGCGTGACGATGGTGGTGACTTCCTTGCGCACGCAGGGGCAGGCCTGCTTTGCCTTGTTCACGCGGGTGAAGGGCAGGGCGAAGATTGTCAGCTTGCCGCCCGCCGCCGCGTCGGGACCGCCGCCTATGCCTGTGCGCAGAACGCCATCGTAGCCGGTGACGGTGTTGGCATTGAACTGCACGTCTATCTCGCTGCAGCCCAGGATGACTACGTCCATCAGCATTACGGACGGACACTTGGCTGCCGGGCTGTAATACAGTGAAGTGCTGACTTCCACATGGCGCGGGTTCGTGCGAAGCGACTCGAAAAGCCGCACCGACGGCTGGAAGCACTGGCCGTCCAGGAACAGCTCGATCAGCCGCTCTTCAAGCAGGTCCACGTGATATTCCATGCTCCCGCCGACCGTGAAGCCGCCCCTGATCCCGTTTGCGCGCATCTTGCGAAGCATCTTCTCAAGCACCAGCAGACCAGCGCCCGAGCCTATCTGGAAATTGAAGCCGTTGTGTATGACCCCTGCGGCCTCCATGACCTTCATGCAGTTGTCGGCCACTCGGTTGCGCTCGGTCTTTACTCGCCGGATATCTGTCGTGCCGGTCGCGATCCCGCGGTTATCGCCGGCGCGCTTCACGGGCACCACGAAATCAACGTTGCGCATATCGATGGGACTTGGTGAGAGCAGCCCCGGGTAGATATCCTCGGCCAGCAGGCAAACCCTCTTCGCCCAGCGGGAGTCCGGCTCGAACAGCCCGAGCGGGCCGCACAGCGACGACGGGTTACCCATGATGCCGTTTGCGTTGCCCCAGGCGTCTGCTATCGGTACCGGGGCAATGGCAAGGTCTATTTCACGTTCGCCGCACTGGAAGGCGCGCGCGCGCCCGCCGTGAGTTCTGCCGGGCACCACCCAGGGAAGAAGCTCGCCACGGCCGACAGCCGCCGCAAGCGTGTCGTATACATTGCCCTCGACCCCTCCCAGAAGGCCTTCCTTCAGCGCGGTCATAAGGGGCTCGCAATGGGAGTTGAAGAACGCGATGCCCATCAGGTGAATGCTCTTCTTGCCGCAGCGTCTCAGCGAGTCAAGAACGAGCTTCAGCGCGGTCGGGTCGTCGCGGTAATAGTGCGGCATCGATATCCAGCCGCCGTCGGGCACATTCGCCCCGATCACGTCGTCGAGGTTCTTTACAACCTTCGACGTACCCCGGCTCTGGGCGGTGACGGTGGGGAGTACGAAGCGAGGGCCTGCCTGCAGCGGCGCCCAAGCTCCCGCGTAGGGCTCGTACCGGAAGCCGTTGACTTCCGTGGGCACGAGCCTGCCAAGGGAATTCTTAACCATCTCGGCCATAGGATTCCTTTCTACTCGAGGAACATCGCGTCGCCGTAGCTGAAGAAGCGGTAGCGCTCTTCTACGGCGATCCCGTATATTCTATGGACTTCATCCAGTCCGACAAATGCCGCAACGAGCATCAGCAGCGTGCTCTTGGGCAAATGGAAGTTGGTGATAAGCGCATCGCAGGCTTTCCACCGGTACGGCGGGCGGATGAATATCTCCGTGCGCCCCTTGAACGGATGGACGATGCCCCGTTCATCGGCTGAGGATTCGAGCATCCTCACACTTGTGGTCCCGACGGGGATGACTCGCCCGCCCCCCGCGCGAGCCTCATTGATCCGCGCACACGTCTCCTCCGAAATCTCGAAGTACTCCGAGTGCATTTTGTGCTCGCACAGGCGTTCCACCTTTACAGGCTCGAAGGTGCCGCGCCCTACATGGAGGGTGCAGCAGACCGTGGTAATACCGTCGGCCCGGATGGAATCGAGCAGTTCAGGAGTGAAATGCAGGCCTGCCGTCGGCGCAGCGACCGCGCCGGAGTTGCGGGCGTACACCGTCTGGTAGCGCTCTTCGTCCATGGGCGTCGTAGTGCCGGAACGGTGGATGTACGGGGGCAGTGGCACCTGGGCGCGGGAGTCAAAGAACTCACGCAGCCGGTCGCCTTCGACATTGAACCGCACCGTGCGCTCGCCGTTGTCGCCAAGGCTGACGATTGTGCAGCGCACCGGCCCCGGGGGGAATTCGATGACCTCGCCTACGCGCAGCTTGCCGCCGCTGTGGGTCAGGGCTGTCATCTGGGGCGACAGGGGAGGCTCGAGCAGAAATACCTCCACCTTGCCGCCGGTGGAAGCTCGGATGCCGAAGAGACGGTTACGAAACACCTTGGTATCGTTGAGGACAAGCACATCGCCCTTGCGCAGGCGCGAGCGGACATCGGGGAAATGTCCATGCGTTACGGCGTTGTCTGCCCTGCGATAGAGCAGCAGCCGGGATGCTTCACGGTGCTCGGTCGGCTGCTGCGCAATAAGCTCAGTGGGAAGATGATAGTCGTAGGCGGAAAGCAAGTCGGGGGAGATTTGATCCATCGGCGTAAGGATAGCCGTCTTTGTGCGCGGGGCAATCCAGTGGGCGCTTGTGGCGAAGGCTGTCTCCGTTCTTGGCTCGCCCTGTGGGTGAGACGGCTCTTTCCGCTCCATGGCCTCGCAATCCAGGTTTTTCCTACCTCTGCGAACCTCTGTGTCCTCTGTGGTAAAACCCTCTTCCTCTCGTCTTCTCCGGCTCTTGGCCTCGCGATCCTGGTCCTTCTGGTCTCCGGGCCTTACTTCGCGTCCTTGGGGTCTTTCCGCTCTCGTTTTTTAGGCCCGGGAAAATGACTTCTTCGCGCCTTCGCGGCTTCGCGTGAGAAGGCTGTCTCCGCTCTTGGCTCGACCTCCGGTCTCCAGCCGACGGCCTCCAGCCTGCTTTGCTTGGCGGTTACTCTTTCTTCTCCGCTTCTTCGCTGTCTTCCTGCTGCACTTCCTTGCTTCTCAAGGGCTTTCCCCTGCGTTTCTCCACCGCGGTGCGCAGGATGAACTCGATCTGCGCGTTCACACTGCGCAACTCCTGCTGAGCCCAAGCCTCAACCTCGCCATACAGGTCGTTCGATATCCGCAGGACGAAGTTCTTTCGCTCGCTCAAGTGATAATGCCTTTGTTGGCGACTATTGGTACAGCGTGCCGGCGTTCACGACCGGGCTCGCGCCGTGATGCGAACACAAAACGACCAGCATGTTGGAGACCATCGCGGCCTTGCGTTCCTCGTCTAGGTGCACGACTCCGTCCTCTTTCAGCTTGGTCAGGGCCATTTCGACCATTCCGACTGCGGCGCTGACTATCTTGGTGCGCGCGGCAATGATTGCGTCGGCCTGCTGGCGCTGCAACATCGCGGCCGCCACTTCCTGCGCGTAGGCCAGATGATTCAACCGGGCCTCGAGGACCTGCACTCCCGCAGCTTCGAGACGGTCATCCAGCATTTCCTTCAGCTTCATTCCCACTTCTTCCGGATTGCCACGGAGGGAATGTACGCCTTCCTCGACGGTATCGTAGTAATAATGCGTTGCGAGCTGGCGCAACGCCGACTCGCTCTGCACCACGACGTACTTCTCGTAGTCCTGTACGTCGAACATTGCCTCGGCGGTGTTGTTCACGCGCCACACCACGACGGCCGATATCTCGACCGGGTTGCCGTTTTTGTCGTTGACTTTCAGCTTCTGGCTCTCGAAGTTCCGGATGCGCAGCGTCAGATTGTGTTTAATCGTGAATGGGTTTGTCCAGAAAAACCCGTTGGCAGTCACGGAGCCCCGATAAGAGCCAAACAGCACCAGCACGCGGCTGTCATTGGGGTTCACGATGAAGAACCCGATGCACATCAGGATATTCAGGGCGATCACCAGCATCGTCGGCAAGATGTGCAGAGCAATGTCTCCGTCTGTCCATGTCTGGCGTGGCGCATTCTGTATGATCACGTAGACTATCATCGCTGCGCAGGCCAGGAATACGGTGATGACAAGAAACAGCATCTGCATTCCGGAGATCGGCTGAAATGCGACTTCCGTGGTCTGTTTGCCGGTCTTTGCAGCATTCTGACCAACAAAACCGTCTGTGCGAAGTGTCATGGTTCCTCCCTTTGTCTGACATCAATATGATATCACGCTGATATCGGTAGTCAACAAAAAAAGCCCGTCCGGTCGGACGGGCTTTCTTCAAAATGCGATTGGTCTTTGCTCAATTCCCCTTGGCCGCCTTCTTCGACAGCAGCTTCTTGTACAGCGCGAGGGGCTCGTTCAGGCTGTTGATGGACTCCGACCAGAACTTGGGCTTCGTCAGGTCGGCGCCGATACTGCGCATCGCCACTTCCTCCACCGGTGCGCTGCCGGTGAGCCGCAGGAAGTCCTCGTAGCGGGGCAGGAACGCGGGCCCCTCCTTGCGGAACAGGTTGAACAGGGCCTTTGAGAGCAGGAATCCGAAGGTGTACGGGAAGTTGTAGAAGTTGACTCCCGTGATGTAGAAATGCAGCTTGGACGCCCAGAACATCGGGTCCTCGCCGCCCTTGACCATCGCGTTGCCGAATACCCGGCGCTGCGTCTCGACCATCAGTTCCTTCATCCGCGATACCGATACTTCGCCCTTGGCGCGTTCGGTGTACAGGGCCTTCTCGAACTCGAAACGAATCGTAATGTCCAAGAGCATGATCGCTGCGCCGCCCAGATCGTTATCGAGCATCTGCAGCTTGGCGTCGTCGGATACACAAGGATCCTTGTACACGCCCTCGGCGAATATCTGCTCGGCGAAGATCGAGGCCGTCTCGGCCAGCGTCATCGGGTATTCCTGTGCGAGGGGGCGCATCTCTTTCAGCAGGTGGCTGTGCCAGGCGTGTCCGATTTCGTGCGCAATCGTGTTGATATCGCCAAGCGCGCCATTGTAGGTCATATACACTCGCTGCTCGCCGGTGTACGCCGAGCCTGTGCAGAAGGCGCCCGGGCGCTTTCCGGCGCGGGGCTCGGACTCCATCCAGCGATGCTTCAGGAACTTGGCATAGTAGTCAGCCAGGGCGGGATAGACCTCCCCAAATGCGGTCTGAACCATCTGCGAGCCCGTTTGCCAATCGAACCGGCTGGTGTCCTTCAAGGGGAGGGGAGCTTCGCGCTCGAACCATGCGATCCCCCTGCGGCCCATGATACGGGCCTTGGCGCGGAAAATGTCGCGGGCGATCTCGGCGTCCGCGTAAATGGCCTTGTACATCGCGTCCAGTGTCTCCTTGCGGATGGAGGACTGGAACAGCGCGGGTTGCAGGAAGGAGTCGATGCCGCGGCGCTTGTACAGCGTAAGCCGCGTGCCGGAAATCGAGTTAAGGGTAGCGGCGCATGTGTCTTCGATGCTCTCCCATGCGCGGTTGCCGCACTCGTATGCAGCCCGGCCAATTGAGCGGTCAGCATCGGCCATCAGCGACCGCCACTGCGAAATGGGCAGCCGCTTTTTGGTTCCATCGGGCCAGACCATGTCGAATTCGAGCTTGCCGGTGACCTTGTCATACAGGCGGCCCCAGGCATGGAAGCCGTCAACGCCGAGGTCCGAGCACAGCTTCTCCATGTCGGAATCCATGGTGTGCTTCCCGCGCTCGCGGATGCGGCGGACGAAGTGGGCCACGGGCTGCACGGCCTTGCGTGCGAGGAAGCGCTCGAACACTGTCTCCGGAGCGGTCTTCATCGCAGTCATCAGGTCAACGTCTATCTTCTCCATCCGGGAGAACATGCTTACTAATGCCGCTTCCTCCGCGGAGTATGCTTCGTTCCGCGCGTCCGCGGAGCTTAGGCACCCAACGTACGAGGATATATGGCCAATCCGGGCGTAGATGCTCTCCATGCTGAGGACGACGGCCTCCCACGCGGGAGCAGTGTGCGGATCGAGGGGCTTCAGCGCGGAGGCGGCTTTCTCTAATTGGCCGATGTCGACGGCCAGTTTCTTCTTGAACTTTGCCATCTCCGGACCGTTGAATGTCGGGAAGAAACTGGTCAGATCCCAGACTACTCCGTTTGCCTTCTTCTTCATCTGTGCTCCCGGGCTTTGCCCAAAACGTTTGACGACCCTTTGTATGGGTGACGCTGCCGTTGAGGCCTTGCGCCTCAGTTCTTCCGGCAGCCGATTGCCAGTCGGAATTTATCAGGTCTTGAGCGAGTTCTTCATCCTCTCGCATATGTTCCGGAAGGCCTGAATTCGCGCGAATTTCTTGTCGTTCCCGGCCAGCAGAACCCAGGGCGCGTGCCCCGTGCTGGTTCGCTCGACCATCTCGTTTGCGGCGATCTCGTAGGCGTCCCATTTCTCGCGGTTGCGCCAGTCCTCATCCGTGATCTTGAACCGCTTGAATGGCGTGGCCTCACGTTCCTTGAATCTGCGCAGTTGCTCTTCCTTGCTGATGTGCAGCCAGAACTTGAAAAGCAGGTACCCGTGATCGACCAATTGCGCTTCGAAGTCGTTGATCTCCGAGTACGCCCTGCGCCACTCGGCTTCCTTTGCGAATCCTTCCACCCGCTCGACAAGCACCCGGCCGTACCACGTCCGGTCGAAAACTGTAAGTCTTCCTGTGCGAGGGAGATGGCGCCAGAAACGCCACAGGTAATGCCGCGCTTTTTCCTCGTCGGTCGGTGCGGCAATAGGAATTATTGCGTAGTCGCGCGCATCCAGAGCGGATGCGATTCTGCGTATGAGTCCGCCCTTGCCCGCGGCATCCCATCCCTCGAACAGCATTACCGTTGACCGTCCCTGGGCCTTTGCGCGACGCGAGTACAGGTTGAACTTCCCTGATAGCCTTTCGAGTTCTTTCTTGTACTTGGATTCCTCGATTGTCTGGGCCAGGTCAACCGTATCCAGGATGGTGAACGCGGATTTGACAGCCCCTGCTGAAACGGATTTGACGACCCCTGCTGAGGCGGGTTTCGAAGTGCTTGCCTTCACAGGCTTTGGTGGCGGAGGCAGAGCGGCTTTGGCCGCCTCAAGTCGCTTCGTAATTAAATCGAGAAGCGTGTTTCCCACGGTCAGGCTGCGATAGCGGGCGTCAGAGGCTTCGATGATATGCCAGGGCGCTTCGCCCGTGGAAGTGGCCTTGAGCACCCGCTCGCTGACGTCGCGGAACTTGTCGTAGATGCGGAAATTCTTCCAGTCCATCTCCGTGACGCGCCATGCGGTGTCCGGGTCCTTCTCCAGCCCCCGCAGCCTCTTCTCCTGCGCGCTCTTGCTCAGGTGGAACCAGAACTTGATGATGAGCATTCCATCGGCTACGAGTTCGCGTTCGAGAGAAGTAATCCGGAAGACTTGGTCGCTGAGTGCGCCTTCCTTGATCTGCCCCAGGACGCGCCTCACGATAGGGGAGGTGTACCACGAGCCGAAGAAGATGCCGATTTTGCCCTTGGGCGGTAACGGGCGCCAGAAGCGCCAGTACTCCGGGCGCTCGCGCTCTTCCTCGCTTGGGGCCGCGAAAGCAGTCGTTTCGATGAAGCGGGGATCCATCCACTCGTGCAGCAGGTTGGCCGTCTCCCCTTTGCCTGCGCCGTCCACGCCGCTGATAATGATGAGAACCGGCACTTTGGCCGCACGGAGTTGATTCTGGACATCCAGCAATCTCGTCCTGATCTCAGGGACCTGTGCGTCGTAGTCTGCCTTTGATACCTTGCGACCAAGTTCAGCAGTTTCGAACATCGCTCCTCCGAATCCGGCTATGTAAAGGCGGTTTCCCGCCATAGGCCGCTGGGGACAGGCGCGCACGTGCCGCGCAACAGGCATTTTACACATGCGGGGAGGAATATCAAGAAGAGGGCCGCGCGTCGTCCTATGTCTTGGGTATGTTAGCGCCCATGAAGAACATCTGCTGGCCCTGCATGCGGCGGATAATGGCGCCCCGGCGCAGTAATCCGTCAACGGCTATCTCCGCGTCGATCAGTGATATGTCCAGGCCCGCCGCGATGTCTGACACCGTGCAGGGACGGCGGCTCAGCAGCGCAAGAACTTCCTCGGCCCCGGCTTTCTTCTTGCCCTCGCACGGGGGGGCCGCCGGAGGAACCACATCGCAGACCGGCCCGATCATATCCGCCATCCGTTGCAGCGTTTCCATTCTCACCGGTTTGGCCCAATCCTCGGCGGGAGGGCGCGCAACCGTATGGACCTGCACTTTTTCCGCGTTCAATCCCTTCACGAATTCCGCAATTGCCTGCATTTCAAATGCCGAGTCGTTAACCCCGGCAACCAGCAGGATCTCGGCCCAGACTCCCTTGCGCAAATGGAAGTAGTCCGCGATGCCCTTCGAAACGGTCAGGAAGTCCAATCCCTTCACGGGCCGATGCAACTTCTGCCATGTGGCATCGCTTCCCGCGCTGACCGTTGGCACTACCAGATCGGCGCGTTCGAGATCACGGCGCACATCCTCGCGCCACAGCAGCGATCCGTTCGTCAGCACCGCGATCTTGTGCGGCCACTTGTCCTTGGTCCACGAAATCAACTCCCCGAGCCTGCTGTGAAGGGTGGGCTCGCCGGAGCCGGTGAATGTGATGTAGTCTATCTTGAGGTTGTCGGACAGGCGGGACTCCAGTTCCGCCATGATGTCGCTCGCCGGGGACCAGTCCCTTCGCTCGAGCGAAAGGACGTTCGTGCGGCCAACTTCGCAGTACACGCAGTTGTACGTGCATGTCTTCGGTGGCACAAGGTCCACGCCGAGAGAACTGCCAATTCGCCGTGAGGCAACCGGCCCGAACAAGTAGCGATAGTGTATTTCGGACATTATTCCTCTTGACTGTCACTGCATTATAGCAGATGCGCCGCGAAGCAATAGCGAGAGCATGTGCTTCCGAAATCCGTGGTAGCTGGAGCGCTCGTACTCTATTGACGCACGTGGCTATCAGCGTACAATCGTCTTTTCGATGCGACTTGGAGAGCAAGGTTGAAGATACTCCTTTTCTGGCGGCAGTACAATGCACTTCGCGGGAAAGGTCAGAGCGATCACTTCCGAATGTGCATTTCCGGCTTCAGGTTCTTTCTGGCTCGACGCAGTGCAGCCCTCTTTTGGTCGACATGGAGAGTATAGGTCATGACTGACGAAATGGCACAGAGACTTCCCGATGGACAGATCTTGATTTATCAGGATGGCGGTCTGAACTTACGGGTTCGGCTCGACGGCCAAGACGTCTGGCTGACACAACGGCAAATCAGCGCGTTGTACCAAGTCACGGTTTCGAACGTGACACAGCACTTGAGATCCATCTACAGCGATTGCGAACTCAGGAAAGAGGCAACTGTTAAGCGTTACTTAATAGTTCGATCCGAGGGCTCCCGTCAAGTCTCCAGGAGTGTGGACCACTACAATCTGGATGCGATCCTTGCCATCGGGTATCGAACTCGCTCGCAGCGCGGCACTGCTTTCAGACAATGGGCAACCGCACGGCTTTCCGAACTCTTGGTGAAGGGATTCACCCTCGACGACGAACGAATCAAGGCTGGTCGCACACTCGGCGATGACTACTTTGATGAGCTTCTCGCCCGCATCCGCGATATCCGGTCGTCGGAGCGGATGTTCTGGCAAAAAGTGCTCGACATTTACGCGACCAGCGTCGACTACGATGGCAACGCAGAAGCATCACAACTGTTCTTCAAAACAGTGCAGAACAAGATGCATTGGGCTGCTCACGGCCACACGGCCGCGGAAATTGTCGCTGACCGGGCTGACTCGAGCAAACCGAATATGGGGCTGACCAGTTGGAAGAACGCTCCAGTTGGTCCTGTCCGCAAAGACGATGTGGGCATCGCCAAGAACTACCTGAATGCTGAGGAAATTGATGCTCTTAACCGCATCGTGAATGCATATCTGGAATTTGCCGAGATGCAGGCGAAGGGCAGAAGACCGATGCATATGCGGGATTGGATAGGGAAGCTCGATGACTTTCTGAGGCTCTCGGATCGCGAAATTCTTGCTCACGCTGGAATGGTCTCGCACGAGACGGCTCTGCTCAAGGCACAAGCGGAATTTGAGCAGTTCCGTGGTGCCCAAGCTGGATTACCCCAACGGGTTGATGAGCACTTTTCGGCAGCGGTCGATGAGATGAAGAAGCTCGAAAACACAAAGAGGAAAAAAACAGGAGGGAAAAGGAATTTGGGGGGGAAGGCCCCCCGACTTCAGGAGCAAGGGCCCGAGGGCAACTGTTAAGCGTTACTTAATAGTTCAATCCGACCATCCGCAGGCAAGGATCTCGTGTTGCCAAGAGGCAGTGAGGCCAACACTGTTGACTGCCCAGGAAAGAGCGACCGATGACAACCTTCCGATGCTCTTCCGCTGACGAAAAAACGGCGAAGTCGCCTCCGCCGTTCAGGTTCGAAATATGGTGGGCGTATCTGGACTCGAACCAGAGACCTCTACGATGTCAACGTAGCGCTCTAACCAACTGAGCTATACGCCCAACCGCGCTAAGAATAGCCAGAGACGCCGGTTTGTCAAATAAAATCAGGGCTTCAGAAACTGCCTGGTCCGCGACAAATCGCGTATCTTCATCTTGTATAGATACCGCGTAAGGGGGTTCCCGGCCTTGAGCGAATCGAGCACATACTCGATATAAACGCGCAGGTCCCTGTCGTACTGGAAATAGTACTCCTTGGCGGGAGTCGCAGGCGGATCGAAGCCGACATGCTTCAAGAAGACGTATTCGAGAAGTCCGTACGGGGACTGAATCTGCCCGTGGCCGCTCTGCTTGTTTCCTCCCCATGGTGCATGGGGAATCTCGAAGGCAAAGACCACGTCATTCACCCAGATGTTGCCGAACTGCAGCTTTGCGGCAATCTCTCCCGCGCGCTTCTCGTTCAGGGACC
>Ga0265297_10003429_pt1 | contig 28670 bp, 32 predicted proteins | sample Munlanlwell13791_FD_192502 | JGI IMG/M metagenome (GOLD analysis project Ga0265297, IMG submission 192502) | Leachate microbial communities from a municipal landfill in Southern Ontario, Canada - Leachate well 137-91 | ecosystem: Engineered > Solid waste > Landfill > Unclassified | place...
CTCCCCGAGGCTTATCGCAGCTACGCCACGTCCTTCTTCGCTTTTGGTCCCAAGGCATCCACCATATACCCTTAAAAAATTACTTTTGACTAGCAAATAATAACTTTATTCTTCAATATATTTTTTTATATTACTTCTATTTAATTTTCAAATTGCTTTCCAAATAAAAAAGACGCTTTTCAGCGGCTTCATCAAACAGCCAAACCGGCTATTGTTTTAATACCGCTTAAACTTTTTTAATATGTCTTTTTTGTTTATCATTGACAAGTAATAATTTAACCCAGGTAAAAATATTTGTCAATAGGAAAAAAGCTTTATTTTCTAATATTTGACAAAAGTTTAAAAAAATATTTTTTTCTTATTTTTAAAAAATATTTTTAAGGTTCTGACGCCTCGTTTTCCAATCTGGAATTGTTAAAGAAACTAAGGTCCAAAAAGCAGAAGAATGGTTCATTTCTTTTAAATGGCATAGCTCGTGAACAATCACATAATCAACAAGATTTTCAGGCAAATAAATAATCTTATAATTGAAATTAAGGTTTTTATTTTCCGAACAACTCCCCCATCGAGTTCTCTGATTTTTTATTGTAATTGATTGGATTGAAAAATTATAAAAATAATTAAAAAATTTTATTTTCGTTTCAACTAAGGCAATTGCCTTTTCTTTATTTTTTAAATAATCATTTGGGCTATGGCAAACAAGTAAATTATTTTTAAAAATTTCACAATGGTTTAATTTTGAAATTATCCAATCAGCTTTTTTTCTTAAAAAATTATCAATTAAAAATAAAGGGAAATATTTGGGCGCCGTTAAAATAATCTGGGCATCTTGGCGAATTGTTAAACTTAAATTTTTTGCTCGAATATTTTTCCGAAGTTTATAATTTATAATTCTGCCTTTTAGATTGATTTGCTTTTTCATTAATTTTATTATAACAAGCAAAATTAATAAATAAAATATTGCTAATTAAATAATTTTGTGCAATTATCTATTTGCCAAAAAGTTTGGCTTATCTTCTAAAGAGGTTCTTTTAAATGCTAACTCCTGATGTAATAAACAAAAGAGTTCCTTTTGTTTATGGTATTTCCCAAGGGAAAAAACCCTTTTCCTTGGAATTGAAAATGGACAAAAATCTGATTCCGCAAAGCAAGGATTTGTCTTCCGCGATTTTTGTCAAGGAATTGTTAGGAGACCACAAATTTAAAAGCTTTTCTTTGTTGGGCAATGATTATTTCGGCTACGACCAAGCTTTTAAAAAAAATGAAGAAACCGAAAAAACGATTTCTTATTTAATCGAAATTCCGGTTCTTCCAAAAGAATCATCACTGCCCTGCGTTCATTGTTTAGGGACAGGATGGGATAGAACATTTGGGCATGAATGTTTTTGGTGTCATGGCAAAAAAAGAGAAACCCGATATGACTGGAAACCATTTTTTGCCATCAGTGCCAGCTTGCAAATTTTCAGTTTTATTACTGAAACTTCTATTCCCAGAAAAACATGGAACAATTCCCAGCTGCTTACTTTCCAAATTTATTGCGGAAGAAAAATGAATAGTTTTCCAATCTTTGGATCGTATGGCTATGATTTCTGTAATTGGTTAAATTCTTTCCCTGAATATTATTCTTTCGAAAAAATCAGGGAAGCAATGAGCCAAACATATGAGCACATTTTTAAAGAAAAAAAGGATTGGCATTTTTTCGATGCCTATGTTGGAAAAGATGCCTGGCTGATTATTGATTGCCCTGGAGAAGCTAGTGGTCTTTATCCAACAAAATTTGGATGGAATAAAAAAAATAGCCAAGGACAACAATACTCTTGTCACAATATTGATTCTCCGATCCAGCAATTAATACTTTTAGTTGCTCTGGCCGGTTTATCTGATTCAGCCAGAGAATCAATTAATAAAAAATAATCTGCCATTTGGCAGACTTTTTTTATTTTTTTAAGTTTATCGGGGAGGCTGTATTTCTTCTACCTCTACTAAAACATCATGATATTCATCTAAGTTTTCCAAAACCATTCCCGCTCCCCGAGCAACAGCAGTCATTGGATCTTCCATAACATAGCAAGGAATTTTTGTTTCTTTGGTAATTAATTTATCCAAGCCCCTAAGCAAAGCACCCCCACCAGCCAAAACAATTCCCTTTTTCATAATATCAGACAAAAGTTCGGGAGGAGTCATTTCAATAGTATTTTTAATTTCGGTAACAATCTGATTAGTTGATCTTTCCATGGCTTTTTTAACATCATTCTGAGAAATTATTATTTCTTCAGGCAAACCAGTAACTAAATTGCGTCCACGCATTGGTATTTCTTTAAGATCGCTTTTTAATGGTTCGTTTTCAAAATAAACAACTCCGATTCCGATTTTAATCCTCTCGGCAGTTCTTACTCCGATTAATAATTTATATCTTTCCTGAGCATATTGGATAATATCTTGATTCAATCTGTCTCCGGCAATTCTTAAGCTTTTTGAAACAACGATTCCTCCCAAAGAAATAACCGCCACTTCTGTAGTTCCGCCACCGATATCAACAATAAAATTCCCAGCAGCTTCATGAACTGCCATTCTGGCGCCAATAGTAGCAGCCATTGGCTCATCTATCAAAAAAACCTCTCTCGCTCCAGCTGATTTAGTAGCATCGATTACAGCCTTCTTTTCCACTTCTGTTACTCCTGAAGGGATTCCAACTATTACTCGAGGCTTTAATAAAGTAAATTTATCTTCTTTGGCCCGCTCAATCAAATAGCGGAGCATTTGTTCGGTTACTTCAAAATCTGATATTACTCCAGAAACTAATGGCCGAATAGCCACAATATGGCTTGGAGTTTTGCCAACCATTTTTTCCGCTTCTCGGCCAATCGCCAAAACTTGATTAGTTTTTTTGTTTAGTGCCACAACTGATGGTTCGGATAAAATAATTCCTCTTCCTTTAACATAAACCAAGCAATTAGCAGTTCCTAAATCAATAGCAATGTCTTGGGATAAGTTGGAAAAAATTTTATTCAAAAAATTGTTCGACATATTTAATAAGATCGGTTAGTTTGATTAAACAAGACTCAGAAGACTCTCTTTTTTTAAGTTCTGCGCTTTTTTCCGCCAAGGTTTTTTTGCTGATTATTAAACGAATTGGAATTCCCAATAAATCACTATCATTTAACTTTTCACCAGCGGTTTTTTCATCTCTATTGTCGTATAATACTTCAAAATTTTTATTTTGTAAAATAGCATATATTTCTTCAGCTTTTGCCTTGATTGATTCATCATTGCCGCTAATCTCTAATAAATGAATTTGAAAAGGAGCAATATTTTTCGGCCAAATAATTCCATGATTATCATTTGAAGATTCAACAATCGTGCCCATTAATCGGCTAATTCCAATTCCATAACAGCCCATTAAAACAGGATTTCCTTTTTCATCTTTTAACCCTATGGGCAAAGAATAACGATCATACAGCTTAAAAATATTTCCTACTTCTATAGATTTTTTTTGAATAAAACTTGTTTTTCCGCAATTCTGGCATTCTTCATTTTTTACTTCTTTGTTAATCCCTAATCCGCAGTTATTACAAATATAAATATTGTCTTCTCCAGCCTGGGTTACGGCTTGAAATTCATGAGAATATTCTTTGGTAAATTCTCCGCCCGAAGCAATAGTTAAATAAACTTCTTTTAATCCGCAACGTTCAAAAATTTTAAAATAAGCTTGTTTTGCTTTTTCATAATAATCATTAAGATCTTCTGCTGTTCTGTGGAAAGAATACATGTCTTTCATAATAAATTCTTTCCCTCGCAAAAGTCCGGATTTGGCTCGAGGTTCGTTTCGAAATTTATTTTGAATCTGATAAACCGAACAAGGCAAATCCTTGTAAGACAAAATGTGCTTTATCATTAAGGGTGTGATGATTTCTTCATGAGTCCAACCCAAAACTAAATCTTCGTTTTTTATTTTATAAGATTCGGCAACATCAAATCTTCCGGTTTTCTCCCAATTTTCTTTAGGTGTTAAAGCAGGCATTAAAATTTCCTGGCTACCCAAAGCGTTCATTTCTTCTCGAATAATACTTTTTATTTTTTTAATTACCCGAAGGCCTAAAGGAAGATAAGTATAAACCCCGCTAGCTAATTTATCAATAAAACCAGCTCGCAATAATAATTCGGCATTTAAACTCTTTTCATCTTTAGGAGACTCCCTTAATGTTTTAACAAATAAATTAGCTTGTTTCATAGTTTAAAAATTATATCTTTGAATTGAAAAAAATCTTTGAAGGTAATTACAACGGCCAGAGCAATTAAAATCATCATTCCAAAAAATTCAATTTTCATTTGCAATTCTTTGTTAAATATTTTTTTATTAATTGCTTCTAGCCCTAAAAAAATTGTTTTGGCTCCATCCATGGCTGGAATAGGAATCAAATTACTTACTCCAAGCGCCACAGAAAGCAAAGCAATTAAATTAATTAAAGGCACCAAACCTTGCTGGCTAACCACTTTCGTGATGGCAAAAATTCCAACTGGTCCACTCATTGATTGAGCCAAAGGATCCATTGTTTTTTGATCAATTGATTGACCAATCAAAGACCCAATAGCTGCAACCGAATAATGGACAAAATTATAAGAATGACTGAATCCGCAAAAAACCTTATCCCAAAAAGTTTTATATTCCAAATAAGACATTTCGCCCAAAGCCACGCCAATTGCTCCCCGACTTGATCCTTCTGAAATAGAAGCTATTTCTGCTGTTCTTGTCTCTTTTGTTTCATAATCAATTAAGGATAAAGTGATTTTATTTTTTTCTTGATTGATAAAATTAACAAATTCATCAATGCTGTATATTGATTGGCCATTGGCGGATAAAACAATATCTCCTGATTTTATTCCCGATTTTTCTGCCAAAGAACCTTCAGTTACTTGAATAATAATCGGATGATTTGTTTGGGTGCCAAGAGGAAAATTATAATTTTCCAAAATCATATTCTGCGACATTTTAAATCCAGATCCAATCACCAAAAAATAGAACAAAAAGGCAGCAAAAATTAAATTCATTATTACTCCGCCCAAACAAATCAAAGCTTTGGCCCAATAACTTTTATTTTCATAAGCATAGGGGGCTTTATCTTTTTCTGGGTCATTTTCATCCATTCCATAAATCTTATTATATCCGCCGAAAGGAAGAGCGCCTATAAAATATTCTGTTTCTCCTATTTTTCTTTTCCAAATTTTCGGAGGAAAACCAATACCAAATTCTTCTACTCTTACTTTCGTTAGTTTAGCACCTAAAAAATGCCCGAATTCATGGACAAAAACAACAATACTTAAAACAAGAATAAAAATTAAAATGTCAAAAATTATCATAGATTAAGATTGAACTTCTGATTTTTTTCTTTCAATATATTCGTCTATTTTTTTATTATATTTGTCTACTATTTCCTGAAGCTTGTCTTTGGCTCGAAATTTATCATCTTCTCTAATTAATCCTTCTCTAGTTTTATCTTGAATTTCTGACCAGGCTTCGTCTCTAAATTTTCGAACGGTTTTTTTGGCTGATTCCTCGGTTTGGATAATTACTTTAACCAACTCTTTTCTTAATTCTTCTGACATGGGCGGAATATTAATAATAATATTTCCCCCTTCTGTAATTGGAGAAAAGCCAGAAGCTTCGCGCATAACTGCTTTTTCAATAGCTTCGATATAAGATCTATCCCAAGGCTGAATCATCAACTGTTTAGCCGAAATAATAGAAATCGCGGCTAATTGCTTGATGGGCATCATTTCGCCAAAACAATCAGCTTTTATATCTTCAACTAAAGCCGGGGTGGCTCGACCAGTTCGGACAGAGGCCATTTTCTTTTGAACAAAATCAACTGATTTTTCTAATTCTGGTTCAATATTTTTAATAATATCTTCGTAAAGCATATTTTTATATTATTAATTATTTGATTATTATTTTTAATTTATATTTTAATTTTTTTCTTTTTTCTCTTTGCTTAATAAATTATCAATTCGATGTATATCTCTTGGGAATAAGGCTGCTTCTCTAATATTTTCCGCTCCAACAAGTTTAGCCGTAATTCTTTCCAGTCCAATCGCCAATCCACCATGAGGAGGCATTCCATATTTAAAAGCTTGAAGATAATAAGAAAATTTTTCCGGGTCAAGATTTTTATTTTTAATTGCCAAAATTAATTTATCATAATCATGCACCCTTTGTCCTCCAGTAGTAATCTCAATTCCTCGAAAAAGCAAATCAAAGCTTTTTGTCATTCCCGGATCTTTTTCGTCTTCGTAAGTATACATTGGCCTCTTGCTTACAGGATAATGGGTAATAAAAATAAATTCACTGTTGAGATTATTTTTTGCATATTCACAAAGCCAGCGTTCATGAGCTGGATCAAGATCTGGTTCTTTGGTGCAATCTTCTCCTGTTTCTTTTTTAATCAATTCTTGAGCTTCGCGCAATTTTAAGAAAGGAATCTTCCCTGATATATTTGGAAGAGAAATTTTTAACAAAGCAAGGTCTGAAGCATTTTTTTCTTGTAAGTCTTTTATAATTTGAATCAATAATTTTGTTTCCAGGTCCATTAATTCCGTGTAATCTTCAACAAAACCCATTTCCAAATCCAAACTAGTATATTCATTGATGTGTCTAGTGGTGCTGTGAGGTTCGGCCCGATAAACATTACCAATTGTAAAAACCCGCTCAAAGACTCCCACCATAATTTGTTTATAAAATTGAGGGCTTTGGGCTAAATGAGCCGAATGACCAAAATATTCCAAAGAAAAAGAATTTGCTCCACCTTCAGCATCTTCCCCGATTATTTTCGGAGCTTGAATTTCTAAAAAATTCTCTTGATTCAAAAATTCTCGGAACGATTTTGTAATTTGGGCCTGGATTCTAAAAATTGCTTTGGCTTTATTAGTTCTTAAGGTAAATGGCAAATAATCAAGATAAGTTTCCAAGCTAATTTCTGCTGTTTCTTTTTCAAAAGGAAGCTCTCCGGCTTTGCTTAATATTTCTGCATCTAAAGCTTCTATTTCCAAATCCCCATTTAAAATATTTTCATTTATAGTATTCTCGCTGCGTTTTTTAACCAAGGCTTTGATTTTTAAGTTCCATTCTGGCTTAACTGGTTCTAAAAGATTATAAACATTTTCGTTCTTTTTATTGACTATTGTTTGAACAATTCCGGTACGATCTCGTAAATCAAGAAAAATCAATTTTCCATGATCACGTCTTAAATCAACTGCACCGGCAATAAGCACTTCTTGGCCAATATAATTTTTTAAATCTTTAATTAAAATTCTATTTTGCATAATTATATTTTTATAAATTCAATAAAAAATTTTCCAGGGCCAGTCTTTTATTTATATTCGTGGCACTGATTAAATATTTTAATTTTTCTAAATTCTTTACAATATTTTTTAAATCAGAATCAGATTGTGATGGAAATTTACTTTTTCCGCCAAATATTTTAATAAGCATCTCTCGACGAAAAAATCTTTCCCAAATTTCCATTTTTTGCATCAAAGCTTCGGCGGTTTCAGCCTCATCAATAATTTTTTTTGCATAATTAAACCGATCATTAAATTCAGCCGAACAAAGAGATTCAATTTCATCTAAATTTTTTAAAAATTCTTTTTTTAGTTCCGGATTGTGATAAAAATCAAGAGCTCGTCCAACTTGTCCAGAACTTAAAATAGTTATTTCTTTGGCTGTTGGTTCAGAAGCACCTAGGGAAATTAAATATTTTTCAATTTCTTGTTTAGCCACTATGCCAAATTTCAGATTTTGAGCTCGAGAGCGAATAGTTGAAAGTAGCATTTCTGGATGAGCAGTAATTAAAATAATAACGGTTTTCCCTTTCGGTTCTTCTAATGTTTTCAAAAGAGCATTTTGGGCGTACAGATTCATCAAATGGGCTTGATCGATTATTCCTATCTTATAATAATTGTCATATGATTTTAAAGAAAGCTTTTCGGTTAAACTCCAAATTTGATCTATTTTTATTTCTTTACCCTCTTCTTCTGGAGCGATATGGGCTAAATCGGGAAAAGTTAAATCATTAATTGCTCGGCAAGAATAGCAATTACCACAAACACCATTGGTTAAGTTTTTATTTTGGCAAAAAATTGATTTAACAAATTCTAGCGCAACAGTCTTTTTTCCTATTTTGGACGGACCGGAAAAAATTAAAGCATGAGGAATATTTTCGGATTTTGCCAAAGCAAGTAAAAATTTTTTCTGTTGATCGTGGCCAATAATCTTCATTTTAATTTTTTATCCTTTTAATGTCTACTCCTAAATTTTGCAATCGCTGTTCCAATTTTTCATATCCTCGATCAACCTGATAAATATTGCGAATGATAGTTTTTCCCTTAGCGATTAATCCAGCAATAATCAAAGCTGCCCCTCCTCGCAAATCAAACGATCCAAGATCAGCACCATATAGTTTAGTAATTCCATTTATGGTTGCCCGATGGGGATCGGAAAAAAATACATCTGCACCCATTTTCGTTAATCCTTCCATATATTTTAATCTTCCTTCGTAAAGCGGATCATGAATTAAAGTAACGCCTTTTGTTTGTGTAGCCAAAACTCCTAAAACCGAAAGTAAATCAGATGGAAACCCGGGATAAGGCAAGCTTTGCATTTTTCTTATTTTAATATCTTTTGAAATCAAAACTCGCACATTTACTAAGTTTTTAGTTTTGCTTTTTTGGATTTCAAATTTTGCTCCACAATCTTCTAATTTTTTTAAAACAAATTCTAAAAAAGGATATTCTATATTTTTAACTAAAATTTCGCTTTTTGTGGCTAGGGCCATAATAATAAATGTTCCTGCTTCAATCGGATCATACATTAAAAAATGACGGAATCCTTTTAACTTTTTTGCTCCTTTTATTTTGATAGTGTGATGGCCAGCTCCAAAAACTTTTACACCCATTTTTTTTAAAACTTTGGCTAATTCTTGGTTTTGATAATCTCCATCAGCTACTTTCATAATTATTTCTTCGTTTAGCAGTGCTGAAAAAAGCATAACATTAGCCGTGCCGGTTACTGATAATTCATCCATTATTACCATGTTATCTTTTAATTTTTCTGGAGCAATTAAAAGATATCCCTTTTTTGTTTTTTTAATTTTTACGCCCATTTGAGAAAAAGCATCTAAATGAGTATTAATTGGACGGGCACCGATAATACATCCTCCGGGCTGAGGAAGATTAGCTCTGCCAAATCTAGCTAAAAGCGCGCCGTATAAAAGAACTGATCCTCGAAAACGCAAAACCAGCCTAGTATCAATTTTTGCAGGATTGATATTTTTTGTATTTATTTTCAATTTTTTCTTTCCAATCCATTCTACTTTAGCATTCATGCTTTTAAAAATTTCCAAAAGCCGGCAAATGTCTTCGATTACTGGAATGTTGTCAATATAACAATCTTCTTCGGTTAACAAGGTTGCCATTATTACAGGAAAAGCGGCGTTTTTTGCTCCGCTAACACTAATTTCTCCGCTTAATTTTTTCCCTCCATTTATTATAAAACTTTCTTCTGCCATAAAATAATTATGATTATTTTTTTGTCATTACACTTTTTTTGTAAATATCCAGGTTATCTAAAACCGCACCCGTTCCCTTGGCAACGCAAATTAAAGGGTCGTCAGCAATAAAACAAGGCACGCCCGTGGATTGAGAAATCAAAGCGGCAATATTGCGCAAACAAGCTCCGCCTCCAGCAACGACCATTCCCTTGTCCATAATATCAGCTGATAATTCTGGCGGAGTTTCTCTTAATACATTTTTAATGCATTGAACTATTTCCTTTAAAGGGTCGGAAATCGCTAAGCAAATTTCATTAGAACTTACTTTAATTGTTTTGGGCAGTCCTAAAAGCAGGTCTCGGCCCCTGATTTCCATATACTTTGGATCTTTTTCTGGCAAAGCAGTACCGATTTTTATTTTTACATCTTCAGCTGTTTGCTCTCCAATCGCTAGATTATATTTTTCTTTGATAAATTCGGAAACTGCAACATCAAGCTTGTCTCCAGCTACTCTTAAAGATTGAGAGTAAACAATTCCACCTAAAGAAATAACCGCTACCTCTGTGGTTCCCCCGCCAATATCCACGATTAAATGCCCAGAAGAAGAATTAATCGGTATTCCAGCGCCAATAGCAGAAAGAACGGGCTCGTTGGCTAAAAAAACATCTTTGGCTCCAGCTAAAATTCCAGATTCAATTACTGCTCTTTTTTCTGTGGAAGAAATTCCAGCTGGCACTCCGATTAATAATTCGGGCTTAAAAAATCTGGCAAATCCATGATTAACAGAATTAATAAAATGTTTTAAGATTGCCTGGGTTGTCCTGTAGTCAGCAATAACACCTTCGCGAAGAGGACGATAAACCCTAATATTGTCTGGGGTACGACCAATCATTTCCTTGGCAGCTGCTCCCACGGCCAAAACTTTATTGTCAGTCAAAGAAACAGCCACAACCGTGGGCTCATTTAAAACTACTCCTTTGTTGGTAATAAAAACCAATGAATTTTTTGTTCCTAAATCTATTCCAATTTTCATATATTTTTTTAAAAACTATTCGTAAATTCATTTTAGCCAATAAATCACGACTTGGCAACCCCGCTAAAAAAACATATTTTTAAAAAACACATCTGGTTTTTTAATTGTTTTTAAGTTAAAATACAGGAAAATATAAAATTTTTTAAAATGAATAAAAAAATAAGAACTATTTTCTTCTTTGCTTTATTGTTAATTTTTTTAGCCATTACGCCAATCATTATTTTTTATTCCCAAGGTTATCGTTTTGATTGGAAACAATGGAAAGTTCTTGAAACTGGAGGAATTTATTTAAAAACTTCAGTGCCTGGAGCCAGCGTTTATATTGACAATAAATTCAGCAATCGCACTGGGCAACTTTTAACTTATGATTTTTTAACTCAAAATCTTTTACCTGTAAAACATAATATCCGAGTAGAAAAGGTTGGATATTTTTCTTGGGAAAAAAATCTTTTAATCCAAGAAAAAATGGTAACCCAGGCTCAAATAATTCTTTTTCCAGAAAAAACAGAATTTTCTTCTTTGATTGAAAATATTTCTCAAATTTATTCTTTCCCTGGCCAAGATAGAATAATTATTGCCGACGAATCAAATCAATTGTTTTATTATGAATCTGGAAAAAAGACTTTGATTTTAGGTCTAGCAGCAAAAAACCTAAATAAAATTCAGAACATTTTTATGTCTCGAAATGGAAGTAAAATAATTGTTAAAACTCTTGAACCAAAAACAAAAAAAATAAAATTTTATACCTTGCCAACAGATAGAGAATCTCTAGTTTTAACGGAAATAAAAAACTTAAACGAAAAAACTGATAAAATAATGTTTTATTCTAGTGACACGATTTATTTTACCAATGCCAAAAAATTATATAAACAATCTTTGGATTCGCAAAAACAATCTTTAATTTCTTCTGAAGAAATCAGTGACTTTTATTTAGAAGACGACAATCTTTACTATTTACAAAATGGGAATATTATCCGCCAAAACTTGATAACTAATAATTCTGAATATTTCGCAAAATATTCCGATCCTTTTGATGAAAAAAGCAATTTTCAAATATTTGTTTATTGGAATAAAATTTTTATTATTGAAAATAAAATAAATTTATCTTTGATAGAATCGGAAACAAAAAATCTAAAACCCTTGGTTATATCAAAAACAGAAATAAAACATGTGGAATTTTTTGATAAAATTATATTTTATGATTCTGATAATGCTTGGTTGTTTTTCTTAAAGGAATATCAAAGCCCATTTTTTGTCAAACCCGAATCTTTAATTATTTTATTTGAAAATAAAAAAATAAATTCGCTTTCTTTTGTCGGAGGAGATCATTTTGCTATTTTAGATGAAAAGGATAAACCAATAATAAGCGAATTGGATAATCGAGATAAAATAAATTCTTTTATTGCTTCTTCTGATTCTTGCTCCCAGCTTTGGTTTAACCAGCAAGAAAAAAAGCTCTATCTTGTTTTAAACAATAACCTTCTTGTTTCGCCAAAATTAATCCCCTAATAATGGAAAAACCAAGGATTTCCTTGGTTATAGCTTATATTCTGCTCGCCAGTGGGTAAAACCATAAATAATTATGGTTCCGCTGTCTTTTTCGTAGATTTCAACTAAGTCTCTAATTTTTTTGATTTTTCCGTCTTTAGTTTTCACGGTAAATTCCAGACTTTTGCGAGAAGAATTTTTGCGCAATTCGTCTAGGGTGGGTCCCCTAATAATTTGGACAAACTCCATTTAATCACCTATGTACAATAAACCATTTTATTTTAATACTGTCAATTAAAAATAAATCCTCGCTTTAAAAAGGAGGATATTTTATTCCGAAGCACGAGCCTTGCTTTCAGAAAAAGAATCAAGATAAAGTTCTAGAAACTTTCGATCTTTGCTTTCGGGAAAAATTGGAATTATTTCTCCCTTTTTTCCATTGAAAAGGGTTTTTCTTTTTGTTTCTTTTGTCTGAATTTTTTCTGAAACCTGAGGACTGGCTTTTGGTTTTGGCCGGGAAAAAGAATCAATTTTTGGGGGAAGAATTTCAATGTTTCTCGGCTCTTTCAAAGTTGTTGAAACTGAATTGTTTTCAAATTTTTTAAAATCAGGAACAGAGATTCTGATAAAGTCCAAAATGCGGCCTCGTCTTGCTTCGCGATACAATGCTTCAATGCTTGTTTTCGCATTACGCCGCTTCATTTCTTGTTCTAGGCTGAAATCAATTATTATAGAGGATAATCCCATTGTGCTGATTCGGCCGTTCAAAATTCCCAAAGCAACCAGCTTTTTAATTTCCTCTGAATCTGTGTTAAGAACAGAAGCGGCTCGATCAATACTTATCAAGTCTTCCGAAATCATTTTCCTGCCTCAATAAATATTCTTTTTTAAATTTACAAAATGAAATCATCGCTAAAGCGATGCTATTATTAATATAAATTATTTTGGTTAATTTGTCAAAAAAATAAACAAAAAAGAGCAAAATGCTCTTTTAAAAAATTTAGATATTTTCCGGAAAATGAACCCGTTCAATCAAAGTAATTCTAGTTTGGCGATATTGAGCCATAAAAATTCTTAAGCTATCAATAGTAATAAAAGTTTCCATTCTTTGATCAAAGGGGCTTGATTTATTATCAGAAATTTCTACTGTTTGGATTTTTTTATCATCAATCCAGCGCTTCACAGTAGACAAAGAAACACTGGCTGCCAAGGCAAGATCTTCCAAAGAACAAACTTTTTGTCCATTGTTTTTGCCTTTTCTGGCTTTTATTGAGATAACCTTATCCAAATCTTTGCTGATTTCTTGATCAGAATCTGGAATTAAAGAAATAGGATTCGTGGTTAATTTTGAATCTTTTAATTCAGATTCGTTTGGCCTGGGCTCAAGAAATTTTTTTTCTTTTACCGCTTTCAAAGAATTATTATTTTTTTTCAAGTCTGGATTTTTCAGATTGCTTTCTTCGTCTTTTGGCACAGCTTGATTTGTTGATTCAGAATCTGAATCTTTAAGCAAAGATTTTTCTTCTGATTTTTTAATCAGATTTTGCTTATAAATTTCTACTCCAGCTGGATCAACATAACAGCCCTTGGCAAAAGTATATCCAGGTAACTCACCCTGAAGAACAAGGGCTTTTACCTGATTTGGAAAAAAACCAAGAAGTTCTGCTGCTTCTTTTCCGGTGATAAATCCATCTTTTTTTAGTCTACGTTTTTGATCATTATTTTTTTGGCTGGGGTTATTTTTTTGCTCAGGAAAAACAATATTTTTATCCGAATCAACTAATATCGATTTGATAATTTTTAAAAAAATATCTAAATCTTCGGAATGAATAATAGCACCACGCGTATTGTGAAAAGCAGAAGGTAATCCTTGGATTAAAGACTGGACGGTGTTCTCATCGCAAGACAACTTTTGAGCGACTTCTTTTATCGTCATCCATTTTTCTTGTTCCATAAAAATACCTCTTGATTTAATTTTCAACGAACAAAAAAGTTCATTTTGTTGCTAATCTCGAAGCAACTAAATTTATCCTATGATAAGAATAATTATTTGTCAAAGACAAAATTTGACCATTATAATATGTTGTGTTATTTTTAGTTCAGCAAGAGGCGTAATTTTGAAACGAGAAAGAATCAAAGAAATAGCTCTGGCTATTTTTGAGAAACATCATGCTGTTGTTTCGGCTATGCCCATGAAAAGGCTGTTTAAAATTCTCGAACAAGAAAAAGCTTTTGATTATTCTGTCTTTCCAGATTTTAAAATTAAATATTTTTTCGAGCTGATTGATCGTCATCTAAGCGGAGATAACTCTATGGAACTATATCTTTTAGAAAAAGCTCCCCTGGTCTGGTCAGCATATTTAAATAAAAAGTCTCGCACCAAAGAAATTATGGCCGAGATTAAAGAAATTTCGCAATTTACCGAAATCAGCGAACAAGAGCTTTGCGAATTTTTCAAAAATGTAAAGAAGATAAAAATTTAAATATCTTCTTTTTTTATTAAAATAAAGCTTAAATCATTCAAAATAAAAAATTCCATTCCTGATTTAACAAAAATGGAATAAAGATCTACTGCTCCTCTTGGATTTTTTTGAGCATTGCTCCTGCTGCCGCCCGGTAGGCTGGGTTCGGGTTGTCTCGCGAAGCAAATAATCGTAGACAAAGCCGATGCATTCTCTTGCCGTAGCCACTAACCAAACGATTTCCAATCGGGCCATTGGCCAAAGTTGCAAGCTCTTTTGGAGAAACATATTTCCAGTTCCCCTTTGTGGGTACAGCTTCAACCAAACCAAGGTTGATGGCAAAAGCCCAATCAGAGCCTCCTTTCATGACCGCCGGATACATGGCTGGCATTCTTTGCAAGGGCGGAAGAATCAGTCCGATTTCTTCTTCAATTTCACGAAGAAGTTCTTCGCTGATTACTCGTTCATCGAGCGCTGCTTCATTGGAGGTTGCTTCAACGCCTCCTCCAGGCAAATCCCAATCTCCTGGAAGAGATTCGTCAGAGCTTCTTTGTTTTACAAGCAATTTTCCAGTCTTGTCAAACAATCCTCCAAACAACCCAATCTTTGGCGTTGCTATCACTTTTTCACCTAATACCTAATAATTAGGTAATAATATTTAAACATTATTTTCTATTTTTGTCAACAATATTCAACTATTTAATAATCGGCAATTCTTCATGATTAATAAAATCATAACATCCGATTGTGCATTTCTTTTCTATGCAAATCCCTTTGGCTGGACATTGCGATTGAAGGGCATGCTCCCCAATCTTATCCGAACAATCACTATTTTCTTCACAAGCATAGCTTGTGTTTTCAAAAACTTCAAAAAAAGCTTTAGTTTGAAAATATGTTTCTGCTTGATTAATAATTATGTCTTGTAAATCAATTTTGCTAAGGCGCAATTTTTCAATAAACTCCAAAGGAAAAATTTCCCTTAAAGTTTTATCATAAAGCGATCCGTCTGATGGAGTAAATATTTCAAAAGTGTTTTCTTTTCTTACCAATTTTACCGGTATAGATATCCCGCTATCGGTAACCAATTTTGGAGTAATTGTTCTTGTTTCACAAGCATTACAATCATGATGAATAAAACATTGATTTTGTGTTTCCGCATCTGGGCAAATTGTTTCTTTATTGTGAACATAAAAACTTTCACATAATACTTTCAAATATATTTCGTTTTCTTTTTCTCCAAGGTGTTCATAAACGCAAAAAATCTCTGCATTTGAATTATTTTTCCAGGCTAAATTTTCTTTTAAAAAGTTTATAATTTTTCCGTCAAAGCTGTATTTTTCTTGTTCGTTAATAATATTGATTTGGTTTAGTGTTTTTAAATTTTTTATCTTCTGGTTTAAAAAATACCCTGCCAAAATTAGAAAAATTAAAATTAAGCCAATGGCTAAAATATTAATTATTTTTTTGAAATTATTGTTCATTTTTTTAAAAATTTATTTTTTTTAATTATAACAATCTTTAAGAAATAACAAAACACACCTTTCGAAGGTGTGTTTAAAAGATTAACGTTTGCTCCATTGTGGGGCTCTTCTTGCTCTCTTTAATCCAAATTTCTTTCTTTCTTTCATTCGAGAATCCCTGGTTAAAAAGCCTGCTTTTCTTAAACGCTTGCGATATTCTGGATTGAAAACAACCAAGGCTCTAGTAATTCCGTGACGAATTGCTTCGGCTTGAGAATTTATCCCGCCACCCTTTACAACTATTGTAATTCGGAATCGGCCGGTTGATTTCATTCGATCTAAGGAATAGCCTATGGTTTTTTGTAAAACAGGGGTTTTAAAATATTCAGAAATATCTTTGCCGTTTATAGTAATGGTTTTATCCCCTTTAGTATAAAGCCTTACTCGAGCTACTGCTGTTTTTCTTCTTCCTGTAGCTTCAAAATATTGATTACTATTTTCATCATATTTTGATTCGTCAAAAACAAAATCATCTTCTTCGTTTTTCTCTCCTATTAATTCTGGAATTTCTAATTTAGGCAAAGCTTTTTCTTCGATTTTTAATTCTTCTTTTTCTTTTGTTGGCTTAACGGCCTTGGTTTTAGAAGAAGAAGTTTTTTTGGCCGGAACAACATCTTTTTTCTTAGTTGTTGTCTTTTTAGCTACCGGCTCTTTTTTAGTTGTCTTTTTTTCTGTTTTTTTCTCAGCCATATTATTCAAACTTTAAACGTTTTAACTGCTTATCTCTTAATCGATTTTTTGTGAGCATTCCAGAAACCGCTTTTCTTAAAATATCAGCTGGTTTTTTTTCAAAAATAGTTTTCATTAAAATATGTTTGTCTTTTCCAAGATATCCAGTGTTGTGAAAATATTCTTTTTGTTCCATCTTGTTGCCAGTGATTTTTATTTTATCAACATTTTTCACAATAACATAATTATTCGAATCTTTATTCGGCATAAAATCAGGCTTATTCTTGCCTCTTAAAATACTAACTATTTCCGAAGCCAATCTGCCCAAAACCTTTCCTTCGGCATCAATAGTATATATTTCTTTTTTTATCTTTGCTTTTTCCATATATTTATTAAACTAATTCTATTATCGCCATTTCTGAACTGTCTGATTTTCGGCGTCCTAATTTTATTACTCTAGTATATCCTCCGTTTCTTTCTTTGTATTTCGGTCCAATTTCTTCAATTAATTTTTTAACTGTTTTTGCGGAAAAATATTGAGCCAAGTGCCTAGTAGCAGCCAAATTTCCAGCCTTTGATTTGGTAATCTTTTTTTCAATAAATGGAGCTAATTCTTTTGCTTTGGCTTCAGTGGTGCTAATTTTTCCTTTTAAGATAAGAGAAGTTGCCAATGTTTTTAACAAGGCCTTTCTTTGTCCTGATTCTCTATGCAGTTTTCTTCCTTTTTGTAGCTTTTTCATATGATCTTAATAAAACTATTTTGCTTTCTTTTTTGAGGCGACTTTTTTAGTTTTTTTAGGCTTTTCTTCGGATAATTCTTGAACTTCTTCAACCTCGTTGGTTGTTTCGTTTTCTTTTAATTGGTCAAATCCCATTTCTTTGTATAAAAAAGAAAAATGATCAATGATTATTTTCAATGATTCTGCCAAAGCATCTTCTGGGGTAATTGTACCATCTGTTTCTACTTCTAAAATAACTTTATCAAAATCAGTCTTTTTTCCAACTCTCATATTTTCAACTACATAGTTTACTTTTTTGATTGGAGTAAAAATAGCATCTAGTCCGACAACGCCAATATCTTTTTTTTCTTTTTCTGAATCATGAACGCGACAACCAACACCTTTTTCTATTTTAATTTCTATTTCTAATTCTGTGTTTTTGTTTGTAATGGTTGCAATATGGGATTCTGGATTAGCTAGCATAAATTCTGGATTTTTAGCAAAATCCTTGCCTGTTACTTTGCCCTCCCCCTTTTTAATCAAAATTGCAGTTTGGGGTTCATCTCCATAGACCTTGAATCTTAATTGTTTTAAGTTCATCAAAATATGTAAAACATCTTCTTTTATTCCCTCAATTGTGGCAAATTCATGAGGAGCATTTTTAATCTTTACTTCTGTAACCGCTGCTCCATTTAAAGACGATAAAAGAACACGCCTTAAGGCGTTGCCGATAGTTACTCCATATCCAGGAGACAAAGATTCTATTTCAAAAATAACGGCATTGTCGCTTATTTTTTTGCTTTTAATTGATGTTGGCAATGGAATCATAATGATGATTTATTTTATTTATGATTTTTTCTTTATAAGAATTATTATCTTGAGTAGTGCTCAAAGATAACGGCTATTTCTGCGGGCAATTGGATATCGCCCAAAATAGGTTTTTTAATAACTTTGCCTTGGATTTTTTCCTTGTCAAAAGAAAGCCAAGCTGGCAAACTAATTTTTTTCATTCTTTCGTTAATATCTTTAAGTGATTCTTTAGACATCGATCCTGACTTGATTCCAATTACGTCGTTTACATGAACAGCATAAGAAGGAATATCAACTTGCCTGCCATTAATCAAAAAGTGGCCGTGAGAAACTAGCTGGGAAGCATGCGCACGAGATTTAGCCCAGCCCAATCGGAAAATTATATTATCTAAACGGCTTTCAATTTTTTTAATTAATTCATCTGCTACGTTTTCTGTTTTTCCTCTGTTTTCGGAAACCTCTTTTACATATCTTTTAAATTGAGATTCGGTTACGCCGTACAACTTTTTCATTTTTTGCTTTTCTCTAACCTCTTTTCCATATTCAGTTAAAGCAGATTTTCTTTTTTTAGCTTTTTGTCCAGGGGCAAAAGGCCTTTTAATCATAGCGCATTTAGCCGAATAACACTTTTCTCCTTTTAAGAAAAGCTTTTCTCCTAATCGTCTGCATATTTTACATTTTGCGTGTTTCAACATAATGGATATAAACAAGAATTATAATCTTCTCGGTTTTTTAGGCTTGCAACCATTGTGAGGAATCGGGGTTGCATCTTTAATTGATAATATTTCAAAACCTTGTCCGGCAATTGATCTTAAGGCTGATTCCCTTCCAGATCCAACTCCTTTAACTACAACTTGAAGCCTTTTTACTCCCATTTTTTCTGCTGCCTGGCCAATTGTTTCTGCTACTTTTGAAGCGGCAAAAGGAGTGGCTTTTTTACTCCCCTTAAATCCAAGCTTTCCTGATGATTTGCTGATTTTAAGATTTCCATTAGGATCAGTTAAGCTGATAATAGTGTTGTTATAAGAGCTGAAAATATAAATCCGACCCTCTTTTCCAACAGAAGCTTTTGTTAATTTAGAATCTTTCTGAATGGCTTTTTCAATCGCTTCGCCCTCTTTAATCATCTCTTCTTCAGTTTTTTTGATAACGTGTTTTTTCCCCATAGTAATTTAATTCACAAAAATATCATTATTTAGGCGAAGGCGGAGCCTTTTTCCCTGAACCAGCGGTTTTTCTAACATTTCCCCGACAGGTTCGATTATTAACTCTAGTTGTTTGTCCTCTAACTGGCAAACCCTTGGCATGCCTTCCTCCTCTCCAAGTGCCAATATCTTTTAATCTTTTGATATTAGTCATTATATCCCTTTTTAATTCTCCTTCTACGCGGTATTTTTTTTCAATTACTTCTTTTAGTTTTCCCAATTCGTCTTGATTTAAATCTTTGGCTTTCTTGTTTTGGTCGATTTTTGCTTCTGTTAAAACCTTTTTACTCAAAGCCAAACCAATGCCATAAATATAGGTTAAGCTGTATAATATTGATTTTTCATCCGGGATTGTTACCCCTGCAACTCTTGGCATTTTATTTAATAAATTATATTTTATTTAAGCCCCTTGTCTTTGTTTATGCTTCGGATTTTTCTTGCATATCACATAAACTCGTCCTTTTCGTCGGACGATTTTACAATCACTACATATAGTTTTTACTGATGGCTTTACTTTCATAAATTATTTTTTTCTAAAAACTATTCTTCCCCTTTTATTATCATAAGGGGTCATTTCTACAGCAACTTTATCTCCTGGTAAAATTCTTATTTTAAAAATTCGCAACTTACCAGCAAGATGCGCCAGCACTTCTGAGCTGTCCTCAAGTTGTACTTTGAAAAACCCGTTAGGCAAGCTTTCCAAGACTGTTCCTTCTTTTTTTATTGTGTTGTCTTTTTTGGGCATTTTCAAAAGATATAATAAACAATATCAAAAGTTTTACTTTTGGTCAAGCCCTAAAACCTTTATTTCTCTAAGCCTGACCTTGTTTTTAATTAATAGTCAAAAAGGCCATTAACAAAAACATAAAATTGATATTTATGTTTTATTTTTTATTATTATTCAAAGTTTATTTTAATTTCAATGTTTTCGCTATTATTAGGAACATTCGATTTCCAAAAAGGCCAAATCTTTATTTCTGCCCGGCTAACATCAGATAAGCTATTTAAAATAGAAGCGGAATAATCCTTGCCCTTTCCTTCCATGCTTTTAATCAAAAAGTCATTATCTGGAAGCCAATAAGTTTTAGCTGTGCAAGAAATTTTTAATTCTAATTGTTCACTATCTTCTTGTTGTTGAGATTCTAAAACATCACAAGATATACTATCGGGTACCGATTCTTTAACTTCAGATTCGCTAGTATTAAAAATCAATTTTTCGCCTAAACTTTTTAAATCGCTTTCTTTGAAAACAATAATATTTGAAGAAACATCTCCCTTTACATCAAAGTTTGGTATTTCGTCTTTTTCTTTGGCTAAAACTGTTAAATTACTGATTTCCTGATTTACCAAATCTTCAAGAATAATATATTGTTCGGAAATTTTATTTTTTAAAGAATTTAATGCTTTTTCTAAAGAATCAGCCTTAAAAAGTTCTTTAGCAGTATCTAAATCTTTTTTCGTTACAATTTTTGTTGTACTGCTGGTACCTCCAGAAATAGGAGTAATTGTTTCTGCCCAAGTTGTTTCGTAATATGAAGTACCTGCCAATTTAGGAACAGAAAAAGTGGCAGTTTCTAAATTATATTCCTCTCCTGATTCATCTGCTTCAATAATAATATCAACGAATCCAGGGGTAACTTTTGATCCGCTAACCGTAGCAGCTGGAATATTGATTACTGCCAAAGAATGATAAGAAAGCTCTTTTGGATTTGATAAAAAATGAGTTCCTGATCTTAAGGTTAATGTTTCAGCTGGAGTATATTTGCTATAAACCCTGATTTTCCCTTTGGCTTTAGGGGAATTTTCGCTATTACCAGTAGCAGGAAATGACTGGACATAAGATTGATCTTCAGAAAAAATTTCTCCTGGGATTATTTTTGCTTCAAAATCCGAATCTGTAATTTTTGTATTCACAAAAATTGTTTCCGTAATTGTCACCTCTTCGGTCTTAGGATATATTTTTACTTCTGCTTTAGCGGGGATTAAGATTGCCCCAATAATACCTATGCCGATTATCACAAAAAAAATCCACTTGAAAAAACCGCCTAATTTTTTATTTTTTGGATTTTTAACATTAACATAAACTTCTGTTGCTCTGGTTTTACTTAAATCAAAACAAGCCTCTGTATCTGTGCGAACATTGCCAATTTCTTCAGGAGGAATAATATCAAAAATTCTTTTAGGCATTATTTTTATCTTACGCTGATTTTATATTTTAGACAAGCTAATCTAGAACAGCCTTAATTCGACGAACTCCAGCACTACTGCTTTCTTCTTTTATAATTTTGAAACAACCCAATTGCCCTGTTTTTTCCGCATGTGGCCCAGCACAAATTTCTTTGCTAAAAACTTCGCCTGTTTCAGGATTAAAAATTGTCCAAACTTTTACTAAATTTGGATATTTTTCTTTAAAAAATGCCAAAGCGCCTGATTTTAAAGCTTCATCTAGGGGCATTTCTTGTTTTTCAATTATTAAATCTTGCTTTATTTTTTGATTAACTAAATCTTCTATTTTTTTAATTTCTTCAGGTGATAATTTTTGCGAATAAGAAAAATCAAATCTTAAACGCTCCATATTAATATCTGATCCCATTTGCTGAACCTGCTCGCCCAATAAGCTTCGCAAGGCCGAATGTAATAAATGGGTTGCGGTATGAAATTTTGCCCCCTGCTCTCCAGCATCTTTACCCACCCCTCCGAATTTTTTTTCAGCACCAGCGCGAGATAATTCTTGGTGTTTTTTTAATAATTCTTCCACGCCTTTATCTATTTTAAAACCTTTTTCCAAAGCAATCTCTTCGGTTAATTCAATTGGGAAACCATAACTTTGATATAAATCAAAAACTTCTTCACTAGTTAATTCTTGAGATGATTTTAACTCTAATAATTCTTGAATTTTTTTTAAACCAGATTGTAAAGTTTTTTCAAACTTTTTTTCTTCTTCGGCAATAACTGTTTTGATATTTTCTTTGCTTGATAATAGTTCTGGATAAATTTCCTGATATTTTTCAATTGTTAAATCTACTAATGGATTTAAAAACCCAGGATTCAAATCAAGCAACTTTCCATATCTAATAGCCCGCCTTAAAATTCTTCTTAATATATATCCCTGGCCCACGTTGGAAGGCCGAACACCTTCACTAATTAAAAACGAAGCTGATCGAGCATGATCGCTCACAATGCGGAACTGTTTTTTATTTTCTTCATATTTTTTACCGGAAGCCAATTCAATATTTTCAATTATTTTCGAAAAAATATCTGTTTCATAAGCTGATTTTTTTTGAGCAAGCAAGGCAACTAATCTTTCAAATCCGATTCCAGTATCAATATTTGTTTGAGGCAATAATTCGTATTCGCCTTTTTCGTTTTTATTATATTGCATAAAAACAAGATTCCAAATTTCTACAAATCTTTTGCAATATTCACAACTAGGTCCGCAATCTGGCCGACCACAGCCAAATTCTTCTCCTCGATCATAATGTATTTCCGAGCAAGGCCCGCATGGCCCGATATCTGAAACTGGCCCCCAAAAATTATCTTCTTTGCCAAATTCTTTTATTTTGTCTGAAGCAATTCCATATTTTTTCCAAATCTGAGCTGCTTCTTCGTCTTTTGGAATATTCCCCTGGCCTTTAAAAATAGTAACTGTAAAACGAGATTTATCTAAACCTAGTTCATCAACTAAAAATTCTAAAGCGTATTTAATTGCCCCCTCTTTAAAATAACCGTTATCGTCTTGGCCGATAGACCAGTTTCCAAGCATTTCAAAAAAAGTATGATGTGTATCGTCGCCAATTTCTTCTATGTCTCCGGTTCGAAAACATTTTTGACTACTGGCCAGATGACAATTGCCAAAATCAGCTAAAACATCTTTTTTTCCTGAAAGATAAAGAGAAAATTGCTGCATTCCGGCTGTAGTAAACAAAACTGACGGATCGTTTGGCAAAAGAGAAGATGAGAGCACGATAGTATGCCCTCTTTTTTTAAAAAATTCTAAAAATTTATTTCTTAATTCGTTAGATGTCATAAATATAAATTAGCAAATAGAAATAAAACGGTCAACTAATTAATAAATGTTTTTATTTTTTGAAATAAAAAATTAATATCTTAAATTAAAATAAAATTAATGAAATATTTTTTAACTATTTTGTTCAGCGCCAAAAGATGATGTTGGTTCTGTGGCAGTATATTTACAAATAAAAACCCAATCACAATATATTTTTGATCCAGCATTAGCAGTTCCTATCCATAAAGATCCGTCTGAAGAAACATATGTTTAAGATTGTTTTAATTTTTTCTTAAAGATATTATACCAAAAACTTGAAGAACTGAAAATAAAAAACCCGTTTTTTCAAACGGGTTTTTATTATTAAAAAGTCTCTTTATTTTATTTGGTCATTTTGTTTCGCCAATCTTCTAACAAGCGAGCAGCCATATCTTTTCCTCCCAATCCAAAAGATAATCCAAAAGCTAAAGCAAACATAGCCACAAAACCAATAATTAAAGTATTAACAATGGCCGATGCTACTCCAATCTGCAACAAAGCAGCTAAAATAGCAAAGATATAAATAGCCCATTTAATGCCTAATCCAAGATAATTAACAAAGTTTACTCCCATTTTTTGGGCACTGGCTTTAACCATTTTTTCCAAGATATCAGCAATAATAATTGCCACGATTAAAATTGCAATTGCCACTATTAAGTTTGGAACCCATGTTATAATTTGATTTAATAACAAAGAGAAAGCTAGCCATTCCAAAATATCAGTAGCAATCATCAAAGAAATAATTACCAAGACCCATTTAACAATTGCTCCGATAAAATCAGAGGGCGTAATATTTATTTCTGCTTTTTCAAAAGCATTTTTCCAACCTGTTCCGGAAAAAATATCATTAAATTTTATTTTTTCTAAAACAGTAGAAACTATTTTTCCCAGCCAAATAGCAATAATCCAGCCGATAATAAAAACAATAACTGCGCCTAAAAATTTAGGCAAAAAAAGCAAAATGCTTTCCCAAGATGATTGAACCCCTTGGGCGGTTATAATTGACCAATCTTGAAACATATTTTTGAATCACACTCCTCTTTTTTTATTTCATTGTTTTAAACAATTAGATAAAAAAGAAGGTAGTGAAACATTAATTTATAATATGATTCTCTTAATAAAATATACCATAAAATCAATTATCGAGAAATAAAGTTATCAACAACTAAAATTAATTTCCTTTTAGGGCTAATAATTTTAACAGAATTTCCAATAATTCTGCCCTGCTCATTTTGCTTAAATCTGAAACAGAAGAATTTAATTTTAATTTTTTTGAAACCAATTCAGAAGCTGAACATTTATCCGTTATTCCCCCATTAATTCCCTCGCAAGTCCAATTCCAAGGAGAATATTTGCTAACTGCAGAAGCAATTCCTGATCGGCATAAATTAATTGACGGCTTTTCACTAAAAGATCCTTTATCAGCTGAACCACAAATGCCGTCTATTTTTAAAGTGCAGCCACCATTATGAAGTATTTCTACTCCTTCTTTTGAAGCATAACAATCGTTTAAATAAGTCTTGCCGTTTTTGCCGCAAACAGGCAAATAGGCCTGAATACACAAAACAGGCTTTTTTATTTTTATTTTTATGACCAAAGAATCAATTTTTCCGCCGTGTTTAGCAAAATCACCCAAAGATTGTTCCTCGCAAGAAATCAAATCATATCCAGCTGGTACTACAAAAAGATTACAAACGCCCTCAGCCCAATACTCTAAAGAATCTGGATCATTTAGTTCTCCAGTAAAATTTATTATTTCTGTAGCTTTAAATTTTAATTTTAAATTTTTGTTCAAATCATCGGCTGAACAAAAAATATTATTACAAGTCCAATGCCATTGGCCATCATTAATATTTTGTTCATTAAAAGCAGAAACATTGCTAGTTAAATTGCCATAATTACATAAATTTTTACTTGGCAAAACTGCCGAACTTTCTTTACTTGCTAATCCGCAAATATCATCGGAATTAAAACGAATCGTAAATTGATTGCTTTTTATATTTAAATCAACATAATAGCCAGTATCTTGATAATAGACCGCGGAATGCAAAAAGATTTGATAAGATCCTTTATGAATTAAAAGATCAGCGCATTTAGGCAATTTGCCTAAATTAAATATTAATTTTTTATCTTGAATAGGCGCTCTGCCTAAATTGCAAGTTTTGATTGTTTTTGTGCTTGGAACTTCATAAATTAAATCAATAACAATATTTCCCTTCATTGGTTTATCGTAATCCCAAGTTAAAGAATAATCATTGTCTTTAATAAAAGTTTCGTTGCCTTGCGGGTAAGTTAAAAATACTCCTGAAGCAGCAAAACACTCAGAAGCAATAAAAAATAAAAATAAAGAAATGGTTAAAAAATATTTTTTAATTTTCATAAATTTTTTTATTTTAAAGGCATAATTACAACTTGCCAGCTATTTCCTTTCATATAAGCAAGCCCAATTTTCTTTTGAGACGCCGATCCTTTAGCAAAATCATATTTATAAGGGCCGGCCGCTTTAGTACTGGTGGAAACAAAATAACTTTTGTTTTCGCTTTTTTTATAATAAAAAGCCATATCTTGGCTATTTTTTAAAATACTTACTGATTCATACGGGCCCATAACCATTCCGTTAAAATTTATCCAAACATTTCCTTGGTCAAGATACCAAAAAGCAAATCCATTTTCAAACAAAAAAACTGGAGACGATACATTAAAAGATCCATAAGTTTGATTATTAAAATAAACATATTTTTCTCCGCCCAAAACATATACATAACTTACGCCGTTTTGATTGGCAAAAACTTTTTCAATAATTCCCGGGGCCTGCCGAGTTTGATTATTAATAAAAAGATAATCTTGATTGTTTTCTTGGTAAACAAAAATAAAATTATTATCTGAAACAGCTACATTTTTAATCAAAGAAAACGGGCCATAAATATTATTTTTAATATTCACATACCATTGATTATCTTGCTGGTAAGAAAATCCAAAACTATTATTAGAAACCGAAACTTCGCCTGCATTTTGATAGGGGCCAAAAATATCGTCATTGATATTGATATACCAGTCATTATAATCTAGCCCAGCATAAACAAATCCAAATTTTTGATTAGCCAAAGAAGTTATTTTGGCGTCATTATAGGGCCCATAAATATTTTTATTTATACAAACAAAAGAGCGGTCATTGTTATCTTTATAAGTAAAAGCGTAATTATTGTCAGAAACAAAAACGTCTGGACTTTTTTCGTATTCTCCAAAAATAATATCTGAATTATTCGCCCGAGAATAAGCCCAAGCTCCAATAGATATAACAACAATAATAAAAATAATAAGCAATCGCTTCAATGTTTTTGGCATAATGATTTTTCTTTTTTTATTATAACAAAAATTATTAAAAAATAAAAATTAAAATTTAAAAAAAGCGATTTTTCTCGCTTTTCTTAACCAGATCTTTGATCAATGATCTCAAGGTATTCAGACAGCCATTGCTTAAAATCATTTGTTCCTCCGCTGAAATTCTGAATAAAAATTTCTTTTTTCCCTGGAACAAAAGCACAAAACGGGCCATTGGCAGAAAGCGCCCCTTGATTATGGGAAAAAGATTTGCATAGAGCAAAAGCAATTAGCTTTTCAGATTCATTCTGTAAAATCAAGGCTTCGATTTTCGATTCAACCCACTTAATGTTTAAAGTGTCAGTTCTAATTTTTACTTTGGAATTGTCAAAAAATTTAATTCTTATAAATTTTTTGCTTGATCCAGTAAAAATTGCTTTTGTTACTTTTGTGAGGCAGATTTTCACAATTTCCCTCTCGGTAATTTACTAAACAAAATATAACAGCTTAAAATCAAAAGTCAAATAAAAATGGCTGGAATTATCCGCCACAATTATCTTTTAGCTTATCGCTTTTAGTTCGAATCTCCTACCAAAAACAAAACCCGCCAAAGCGGGTTTTTTTGGTGGACCCAAGGAGATTCGAACTCCTGACCTCCTCTTTGCAAAAGAGGCGCGCTACCAACTGCGCTATGGGCCCAAATTTTTTTAGGCACTGGACTCACCCAAAAATATTTTCAATGTATGTCCTGGACTCGCCTTCAGATAAATTCCTTTTGGAATTTTCTTCAGGCCGGGCTCGCCGTCCTTCTCTTTAAGTCCAAATATTAACCATTATTGTACTGGACTCGGGTTCAGTAATTTTTGCTCTGCAAAAATTCTTCACCCCGGCCTCAGGAAACATTCGTGCTTCGCACTCATATTGTTTCCTTCCGGCTTCTCGTCCAGGAATACTAACTATTATTGTATTCTGAGGATGCCCTAACGGGTATCCTCAGAATACAAATGTGGGTATGCCTGGACTCGAACCAGGGACCTCGTCATTATCAGTGACGCGCTCTAACCAGCTGAGCTACACACCCTTTTCTAAAACAAATAATTTTGTTTTCATTAAACTTAATCCAGGTTTAGTTTTAGCATAAATTAATTTCAAATTCAAATCCTGAAATGCTCTTTGCCATTCTTTTTCGGTTAAAAACTTTCCAGAAATAAAATTCTTTTGAAAAATTACACCAAAAGAAATTCCGTGCAATCGACAAAAAATCTTGGAAAAAAACCCTTCGGGCAAGTTTTCATAAATAATAATTCTTTTTTTTGATTTTGAACAGGCTTGCTCCAAGGCTTTTACTGGATCAGGAGTATGATGTAAAACGTAATTAATCAAAACAACATCAAAAGAATTGTCTGACAAAAAAGCAATATCATTTCCGTCATATTTTTTAAAGGGAATGTCCTCTACTCTATTGTCAATAATATCGATTCCTAAAATATCAGCCTGAAAATAATTTTTAAATTCATTGCCAATAGTTCCCGAGCCACATCCAAAATCAAGAATTTTTGATTTTAAATCGATAAAATTAGAACATTCCTTGCACATAGCAAAAGCAGCCTTTTTGTATAAAGACCGAAAAACCCGATATTGGAAAGGGCTTTTAGTTTTCATGAGATATTTTAAGATTAAGTTAGTTTCTTAGAGCTGTTCCGCTATTAGCTCGCTTTTAAAGGCAAGCGCGCCATAGCCCTATGATTAATTCAGTGATCACTCGCGAATTAATCATAATCGACAACTTTAAAAAAAATAAATGATCCACGAGCAGCTTCCGCTACCCGTGCCTTGTTACGACTTCGTCCCTCTCA
>Ga0265297_10003430_pt1 | contig 28670 bp, 27 predicted proteins | sample Munlanlwell13791_FD_192502 | JGI IMG/M metagenome (GOLD analysis project Ga0265297, IMG submission 192502) | Leachate microbial communities from a municipal landfill in Southern Ontario, Canada - Leachate well 137-91 | ecosystem: Engineered > Solid waste > Landfill > Unclassified | place...
GAACCGGCGCCGGTCGTGGAACCCCCGGCGGCCCCACCCCCGCCGCCTCCGCCGCCGCGCCCGGTGGTGGACGCGACGACGCCGCGCATGCTGGCGATGACCGAGCTGGGCACCCGGCTGGGCGAGCCCGCCGTGCCGCCGGCTGCCCCGCCCGCGCCGCCACCGCCGCCACCACCGCCACCAGCGCCGCCCCCGCCTCCTCCTCCGCCTGCGGTGGAGACGGCGCCGGAACCCGGCAGGCCGACCGATCTGACCAGCGCCCTACCGCCGGCGCCGGAACCCGAGCCTGCGCCGGCCCCCGCTGTCGCGCCTGAACCAGCGCCAGCACCTGCCCCGGCCCCCGTGGCGGCGCTGCCCGCCGCACCCGGCCCGGTCCCGGCCGGTACCGGCGGCCTGCCCGCGGTGGCCAAGCCGGTGGGCAAGGTCTCCTTCGCCACCACCAGCGACGTGCTGGACGACGCCGCCAAGGCGGCGCTCGATACAGCGGTCCAGCAGTTGCAGACGCCGGAGGGGCGCATCCTGCTGCGCGGTTTCGCCAGCGGCGCCAACGACACGGCGACGGGCGCCCGCCGTCTGGCCCGCCAGCGTGTGCTGGCGGTGCGCACCTATCTGATCGAACATGGCGTGGCCGCCAACCGGATCGACCTGCGTGCGGTCGGCATGGCGCCGGATGCGCCGGTGGCCGACGGGGTGGACATCGCCCTGATGCCTTGATGCCGGGGCCGCGCAGGCGCCCGGCATCGGAAAGTCTTGAGCCGAAACGGCCGCAGGTATCGTTTGTGCTGCGGGCCGGGGGACGAGGACCATGAATCCCGATCGCTACCTGTTGCGCATGACCTTGTTCCTGCTGGTGATCGTCGCCGTCGCGGTGGTCCTGCTCGGCCCGGCCAGCCGCTTCTTCGCCACCAATGTGCCGCTGAATTCGGTGATCCTGGCGGTCTTGCTGCTCGGCATCGTCTACATGCTGCGGGAAGTGCTGGCGCTCCGCCCGGAAGCGCGCTGGTTCGAGCGCCTGACCCGCCAGGACCCGGCGCTGAATTCGGCCCCCATGCCCGACCTGCTCGGCCCGATCGCGGCCACCATGGGCGAGAGGCGCGGCAGCCGCTGGCAGCTCGGCCCGACCGCATCGCGCGCCCTGGTCGACGGTCTGGCTGCCCGGCTGGACGAGAAGCGTGAGATCGGCCGCTATCTCGTTTCCCTGCTGATCTTCCTCGGCCTGCTCGGCACCTTCTGGGGCCTGCTCTCGACGGTGTCGTCGATCGGTGATGCCATCCGCAACCTGAACATCACCGGCGGCGGCGATTTCCCCGCCATGTTCGGGGAACTTAAGCGCGGTCTCGAGGCGCCGCTGTCGGGCATGGGGACGTCCTTCTCGTCCTCGCTGTTCGGCCTTTCGGGCTCGCTCGTGCTCGGCTTCCTGGAGCTTCAGGCGGGCCAGGCCCAGGGCCGCTTCCTGGGCGAGGTCGAGGATTACCTGACCGCCAATACCCGCCTCGGCTCCTCCGGCCCGGTGGGCGAGGGCGAGGGTGGCGCCGGCGTGCCTGCCTATGTCTCCGCCCTGCTCGAATCGACGGCCGAGAGCCTTGACCGGCTCCAGCGCACCATGGCCCATGCCGAAGAGAACCGCGCCACGGCGAACGAGGCCCTGGTCTCGCTGACGGAACGGCTGGCCACGCTCGCTTCCCAGATGCGGGCCGAGCAGGAGCTGATGGTGCGCATCGCCGAAGCCCAGATGGAGCTGAAGCCCGCCCTGCAACGCCTGGCCCAGGCCCAGGCGACTCCGGCGCTCGACGATGCCGCCAAGGCCCATCTGCGCAGCATCGACACCGGCATCACCCGGCTCACGGAGGGCCAGCGCAGCGGCCTCGACGAAGTGGCGGCCCAGGTCAAGATCCTGACCCGGACGATCGCCGCCATGGCGGCCGAGGAGCGCTGACGTGGCCTCGCGCAGCCGGCGTTTCCGCGACCAGGGGCCGGTCAATATCTGGCCCGGCTTCGTCGATGCGCTGACCACGCTGCTCTTGGCGATTTCCTTCCTGCTCTCGGTCTTCATGCTGGCGCAATTCTTTCTCAGCCAGGCACTGTCCGGCCGGGACGAGGCGCTGGTTCGGCTCAACCGCCAGATCGCCGATCTGACCGATCTCTTGGCGCTCGAACGTCAGGCCAATGCGGAACTTCGCCTCTCGGTCTCCAGTCTCTCGGCCGGGGTCGAGAAGGCGAACGGCGAGCGCGACACGCTCCGCGCCCAGCTCGCGGAGCAGGGCGAGAATGCCGAGGGCCTGCAAGGCGAGGTCGGCGCGCTGACCGCCGAGCTCGACCGCGAAAAGGCGCTCAGCGCCGATGCCCAGGCCCAGGTCGATCTCCTCAACCGCCAGCTCGCCGAACTCCGCGAGCAGTTGAAGGAGATCGCCGCCATGCTCGACCAGTCCGACACCAAGGACCGGGAATCCCAGGCGGTGATCGCCGACCTCGGGCGAAGGCTCAACCTCGCCCTCGCCAGCAAGGTCGAGGAGTTGGCGCGTTACCGCTCGGAATTCTTCGGGCGCCTGCGTGAAGTGCTGGGCGACCGGCAGGACGTCCGCATCGTGGGCGATCGTTTCGTCTTCCAGTCGGAAGTGCTCTTCGCTTCCGGTTCGGCCGAGCTCGGCCAGGGCGGGCAGGACACGCTGGCCCGTTTCGCCGCGACCTTGAAGGAAATCGCGGGGCAGATCCCGACGGACCTGCCGTGGATCCTCCGCGTCGACGGCCATACCGACGTGACGCCGATCCTCAATTCGCCGCTCTATGCCTCGAACTGGGAACTGTCGACCGCGCGCGCCGTGGCCGTGGTGAAATTCCTGATCGCCCAGGGCATCCCGGCCGAGCGCCTGGCCGCCGCCGGCTTCGGCGAATTCCAGCCGCTGGATGCCAGCGGCACGACAGAGGCGCTGGCCCGGAACCGCCGGATCGAGCTGAAACTGACCGAACGCTGAGGGCGCTTTCGATTGCGTTCCTATTGCGTCGTGGCCCGTGGCTGTTCGGTCAAGGTCAGCAGGTTGTTCACGACTTCTTGGCGCCACGTGTGATCGTCATGGCCGGGCGAAGTCCCGGCCATGACGGGAGGGGCGTTTCAGGCCTTTTCCTTGGCGCCCTTGGAGAAGGCCAGCTTGTCGATGATGGCCATCAGCAGGGTCGAGACCACCAGCGTCATGTGAATGCCGATCAGCCAGGCGAGCTCGGTCGAGGAATATTTGCCGACGCTGACGAAGGCCTTGAGCAGCTGGATCGACGAGATCGCCACCATGGAGGCGCCCAGCTTGATCTTCAGCGTGCCGGGGTCGAGCTTGCCGAACAGGGGCGGCGTGTCCTGGCCTTCCCTCACGTCGATCTTGGAGACGAAATTCTCGTAGGAACTGATCACCACCATGGTGATCAGGCCGGCGACCAGGACGAGGTCGATCAGGGCCAGCGCTTCCAGGATGATGGTCGAATCGTCCGTCTCGGTCAGCGTGCCGATGACATGGAAGAAATCGACGTAGAACTGGACGGTCAGCACCACCAGCATGGCCGCGAGGCCGAGATAGAGCGGCACCAGAAGCCAGCGGCTGGCCAGGATGGCCTGTTCGATCACACGTTCGAGCATCGATCTCCCCCAATATTGCAGTGCGCAAACTGGGGATCGCTCGGCCCGAGATCAAGGGGGTGATCAGAGGTGCGGCAGTCCGTCGTCCATCTCGTCGTAGCCCTCGGCCCCGGCAGCCCCGGCCCGGCGGGCGTTGGGATCGAGGAAAGAGATCGCCAGGCCGAGAGCGAGCAGCCCGGCACCGATGAAATAGGGTAGCGCAGGGTCGAGTTTATAGGCCGGCATGGCGATGAAGGGCATGAACAGGAAGCCGACCGCGTTGGTGGCGTTGCTGAGGCCGGCGACGGCACCCTGTTCGTGCCGGCGGACGACGAGGGAGGCCACGGCGGAATTGCCCGGCCGCGACATGCCCTGGCCGAGCCCGATCATGGTCAGCGCGAAGACGAGCGGCCCGAGCTGAAAGGAAAAGCCCAGCGCAAGGAAGGCCGCCGCTGCGATGCCGAGGCCGGTCCGCTCCAGCACGGGGGCCGACATGCGGAAGCGATGCACGATCACGAGCTGGCCGAAGAGCGCGGCGAGGGAGGCCGCCATCAGGCCGATGCCGGCGAATTGCGCCGCCGAATCGAGCGGCAGCGAGAGCCGGTCCATCATGTAGAAGGCGACGGTCTGGATCATGATCGCCTGGGCGGCCGAGATCAGCACGCCGTTGACGAGATTGAGCGTGATGCGCCGGTCCAGGATGCTGAGCCGGATGCGCGGCGGCTTTTCGAGCCGGGCCTGGCCTTCGGGCAGGAAGCGCCAGATCGCGGCGGCGCTGACGAGGCCGAGCAGCACGGTGAAATAGAAGGGCACCAGGATGCCCAGGATCACCAGGCTGGCCGAGACGCCGGGGCCGATGGTGGCGCCGAGGCCATAGGCGGCGCCGATGGTGGCGACCGCCCTTGTCCGCTCCTCCCGCGCCGTCCGCTCGGCGACATAGGCCTGGGCGGCCGGATTGGCGGCCGAGACGATGAGGCCGTAGAGCGAGCGGGTGACGATCAGGATCGGGAAGGCGACGGCGATGGGCAGCCAATGCGCCTGCGCCGCTTCCAGCGCCACGGTGAACAGCAGCATGGAGAGGGCGAAGCCGAACAGCCCGATCAGGATCGTGCGCTTGCGCCCCAGATGGTCGGAACGCCGGCCCCACCAGGGCGTGGTCAGCACCCAGAAGGCCGAAGAGAGCACGAAGATGCTGCCGACCTGGAGTTCGGACAGGCCGAGATCGCGGGCGATCGGCGGCAGGATGGCGTAGACCACGGCCTGCGAGAAGCCGGTGCACATCAGCCCGAGGGTGAGCACCAGGAAGGCGCGGCGCCTTTCGGCCTGCGGCACCACCAGGGCCGGCCGTTCCTCGTCTTTCGCCTTCTGGGGGGCGAATTCACCGTTGTCTCTGGGCATGGTCCTGGGGCCGGGAGGCCGGATGCGGGAAGGGCGGGGTCAGCCGCCCCTGACGACGAACTTCGGATTGCGGAACTCGGGCTTGCCATAGGAGAGGGCGGCGCCTTCGAGGGTGGTCACCGTGCCGCCGGCGGCCAGCACCACGGCATGGCCGGCCGCGGTGTCCCATTCCATGGTCGGTCCCATGCGCGGGTAGAGATCGGCCTGGCCTTCGGCGACCAGGCAGAATTTCAGCGACGAACCGGCCGACAGGATGGTCTCGACCTGGAGGTCGGCCAGGAAATCGTCGGTTTCCTTGTCGCGGTGGCTGCGGCTGGCGACCACGGTGAGGCCGGCCGGCGGTACCGGGCGGACGCGGATCGGCTGGGGCGGCAGGCCCTGGCGGCGCACGGCGGCGGTGCCCATGCCGTGGCCGGTATGGGTCCAGCCCTTGGCAGGCGTGTGGACCACGCCCATGACCGGCACGCCGTCCTCGATCAGGGCGATGTTCACGGTGAATTCGCCATTCCGCTTGACGAATTCCTTGGTCCCGTCCAGCGGGTCGACCAGCCAGAATTGGCGCCATGCGGCGGGATTGCCGGCCGGCAGCTGGCCGGCCGCCGCCAGTTCTTCGGCGACCACGGGAATTTCCGGGGTCAGCTTGGCGAGGCCGGCCAGGATCACCGCCTCGGCCGCCAGGTCGGCGTCGGTCACCGGGCCTTCGGCGCCTTTCGAGCGGACGGCGAAATCGCTCTCGTAGATCTTCATGATCTCGACGCCGGCCGCCCTGGCCAGGTCGGCGAGGGGGACGATCAGGTCGGCGCGGGCGGAAGCATCGAAGGGCATGGTGGACCGGGACGCAGAAGAAGGATGCGACTTAATAGCGGGTCTCGGCGGCGCCGTCGACAAGCTCCAGGTCTACCACGGCAACATTGATGAGCCGCTTGCCCGCATGTTCGAAATTCACCGTGACGCGGGCGCCCACCACGCTCTGGACCTGGCCCAGGCCCCAGTCCGGCTCCTGCGGGTGGCGCACCCGTGCCCCGGGGGCGAGCAGGCTGGCGGCGGGATGGCGCGGCATGGCTTGACCTCTGCGACGAAAGAAATTGTGCGGCGGGGGGTGCGCTGCGTTAATCTGCGACCCCCGGCCGGACTGTCTGGCGCCGCCAGTGTCATCCCGTGGCACCGCTACAGCAAGGGCCACGAAGGCCGGGTTTCCGTCGTCCTGTTTCAATCGGTGTCGTCTTGTCTTCGATCGATCCCCTGGCCCTCACCGGCCTCATCTGCTCGCGCCTTTGCCACGACCTGGTCGGGCCTGTGGGGGCGGTGGTGAACGGTGTCGAGCTGCTCTCGGATGCCGAGGACGACGAGGAATTGCGCGAACAGTCGCTCGGCCTGCTCGGCGACAGTGCCGCGGAACTGACCGCACGGCTGAATTTCTTCCGCATCGCCTTTGGCTTCGCCGACGACAGTTCGAGCCTCGGACGCGACGAGGCGGCAGAAATCGTCGCCGCGGCCCTGCGCGGCCGGCGCATCCAGACCAGCCTCGACGGCATGGGCACGAGCCTCACGCGGGCGGAGGCGCGGCGCCTCTTCCTGCTCGCCCTGATCGCGGCGGACTGCCTGCCGCGCGGCGGCCGGCTCGGCCTCGGCGCCGGCCCCACCGCCACGGCGGAGGGCGAGCGCTGCGCCCTGCCGGCGAGTCACGAACGCATCATCGCGGGCGACGAGGCCGAGGCCGAGGCGCGCACCGCCCCCCTCGTCCTGTTGCGCCACCTGGCCGCCGCCGCCGGCCTCGCCCTGTCCGCAGCGTCGGAGCCCGGGCGGGTGGTGCTGCGGCTGGCGCCCGCCGCTTCCTAGCGGCCGGGCGGTCGTTCATCGAATATTTACGCCCCCGGTCGAGCATGGGGCAGATCAACCATCTCGACCGGGCGCGGTGCGGCCACGACCGGCGAACGACGACCGGGGGTGCCCGTGGACGACCTGCTGCGAGAATTTCTGACCGAGACGGCCGAGAACCTCGACGTCGTCGACGTCGAGATCGTGAAACTCGAACAGGATCCGAACAATCGGGACGTCCTGTCGAACATCTTCCGCCTGGTCCATACCATCAAGGGCACCTGCGGCTTCTTGGGCCTGCCCCGGCTCGAAGCCCTGGCCCATGCCGCCGAAAACGTGCTCGGCAAGTTCCGCGCCGGCGAGATGACGGTGACCGAGGATGCGGTCAGCCTGATCCTCGAGGCGCTGGACGGCATCAAGGCGATCCTCTCGGTCCTGGAAGCGACCGAACAGGAGCCGGCCGGCGACGACGCCGCGATCATCGCCCGCCTGGACGACATGGCCGAGGGCCGCTACACCCCGCCCGCCGCCGCCGTACCCGCTCCCGTCCCGGCACCGGCGCCCGTCCCCGCCGCCGAAGTCGTCGCGATGCCGGCGGTATTGCCCGAACGGACGCCGAAGCCGGGCGAAGTCAGCCTGGACGAACTCGAGGCCGCCTTCCAGATGGCGCCGGGACCGGAGGCGATCGCCGCCGGTGCCCCGCCGCTGCTCTCTGAAGAGGAAGCGGCGGCGACCGCCGTGGTCGCCCGTGACCAGCAGGCGCCGCCCGCCCGCCCCGCCGAGCACGCCGATGCCGAGCCGCGCGGCGAGAGCGCCGTGGCGAACCAGACGCTGCGCGTCTCGGTCGACCTCCTCGAAAACCTGATGACCATGGTTTCGGAACTGGTGCTGACCCGCAACCAGCTCCTCCAGATGGTCCGCCGCATGGGCGACACCGAATTCTCCGGCCCGCTGCAGCGCCTGTCGCTGTGCACCAGCGAGCTGCAGGAATCGGTGATGAAGACCCGGATGCAGCCGATCGGCAACGCCTGGGCCAAGCTGCCGCGCATCGTGCGCGACCTTTCCCACGAGCTGCGCAAGAAGATCGACCTCCAGATGCATGGCGCCGAGACCGAACTCGACCGCCAGGTGCTGGAACTGATCAAGGACCCGCTCACCCATATGGTGCGCAATTCGGCCGATCACGGGCTGGAGACGCCGGAAGAGCGCCGCGCCGCCGGCAAGCCGGAGACCGGCCGGGTCACCCTGAACGCCTATCACGAGGGCGGCCACATCATCATCCAGGTGGCGGATGACGGCCGCGGCCTGAACCTCGCCAAGATCAAGGCCAAGGTGGCGGCCGGCGGCTATGCCTCCGAGGCCGAGCTGGAAGCGATGTCGGATGCCCAGCTCGGGCGCTACATCTTCCACCCCGGCCTGTCGACCGCGGAAAAGGTGACCAGCGTCTCGGGCCGCGGCGTCGGCATGGACGTGGTGCGCACCAATATCGAGAAGATCGGCGGCACCATCGACCTGAAGACGGTGGCCGGCAAGGGCACCACCTTCCAGATCAAGATCCCGCTGACGCTGGCGATCGTCTCCGCCCTGATCGTCGAATGTGCGGGCGAGCGCTTCGCCGTGCCGCAGATCGGCGTGGTCGAGCTGGTGCGTGCGACGCCCGATTCCGAACACCGGATCGAGGTGATCAACCGCACCCCGGTCGTCCGCCTGCGCAACCGCCTGTTGCCCCTGATCTTCCTGGCCGACACGCTGAAGCTGGTGCCGGAAGGCACCAAGCGGCCGGACGAAGCCTTCATCATCGTCGCCCAGGTCGGCAACCAGACCTTCGGCATCGTCGTCGACCGCGTCTTCGACACCGAGGAAATCGTGGTCAAGCCGGTGGCCAGTATCCTGCGCAACAACACCCTGTTCTCGGGCAATACCATTCTCGGCGACGGCAGCGTGATCATGATCCTCGATCCCAACGGCCTCGCCCTGCAGACCGGCGAGGCGCTGCGCGAGAACCAGGACGGCCAGACCGAAGTGGTTGCCGCCGGCGCCGCCGCCGAGCGCACCTCGCTCCTGATCTTCAAGGCCGGTGGTGCCGAACCCAAGGCGGTGCCGCTGTCCCTGATCGCCCGCCTGGAGGAGATCGAGGTCGGCCGCATCGAGCGTTCCAACGGCAAGCCGGTGGTGCAATATCGCGGCCGCCTGATGCCGCTCGTCTGCCTCGATCCCGAATTCCGCCTGAAGACCGAGGGCGGCCAGCCCGTGCTGGTCTTCGCCGACGGCGAACGGGCCATGGGCCTCGCGGTCGACGAGATCGTCGACATCGTCGAAGACGAGCTGAAGGTCGAGCTGAAGGCGGCCCGCCCGGGCCTGATCGGCACCGCCGTGGTGGCCGGCCAGGCGACCGGCGTGGTCGACGTCGCCCATTACCTGACCATGGCCTATGACGATTGGTTCCGCCGCTCCGCCGCCGAAATGCCGGCGACCGAGCGCCACCGTTCGCTCCTCCTGGTCGACGACAGCCCGTTCTTCCGCAGCATGATCATGCCCGTGCTCTCGGTCGCCGGTTACGACGTGACCGCGGCGGAGGATGCCGCTTCGGCCCTGAAGCTGCGCGAACAGGGCGCCAAGTTCGATCTCATCCTGTCCGACATCGAAATGCCCGGCATGGACGGCTTCGAATTCGCCGAGACCGTGAAGGCCGAGGGGCGCTGGCGGGATACGCCGATCATCGCGCTGTCCTCGCGCACGGCGCCGTCCGATTTCGAGCGCGGGCGCCAGGTCGGCTTCATCGACTATGTGGCCAAGGGCGACCGCGAGGGCTTGCTCGAATCGCTGCGCTCGACGCTCGATAACAAGCGCCGCGCGGCCTGACGCTGCGCGGCCGGTCACAAAGGTAGGGGCGAGCGATGAAGGCGTGTCTTGTCGTCGACGATTCCCGCGTCATCCGCAAGGTGGCGCGCCGCATGCTGGAAGAGATCGGCTTCGCGGTCGACGAGGCGGCCGACGGCAAGGAAGCCCTGGAGCATTGCGCCGCCAAGCTGCCGGACTTCATCCTGCTCGACTGGAACATGCCGGTGATGAACGGCCTCGAATTCCTTCAGGCGCTGCGCGTCATGCCGGGCGGTGACGCTCCCGTGGTGGTGTTCTGCACCACCGAGAACGACCTGGACCACATCCAGCTCGCCCTCGAATCCGGCGCCAACGAATACATCATGAAACCCTTCGATCGCGAGATCCTGGAAGCCAAGCTCGCCTCGGTCGGTGTGCTCTGATGGCGGGTGCCGAGCCAACCGGGGACAGGCCGGCGGACGACGGACCGCTCCGGGTCATGCTGGTCGACGACTCGGCGGTGATCCGCGGCATGGTCGGCCGCTGGCTCGAGGCGGAGCCGGACATCGAAGTGGTGGCGACCGCGGCCAATGGCGCGCTCGCCGTGCGCCAGGTGGCGCGCGCCAATCCCGAGGTGGTGATCCTCGACATCGAGATGCCCGAGATGGACGGGCTGACCGCGCTGCCCGAGATCCTGAAGCAGGTGCGCGGCGTCCGCGTGCTCATGTCCTCGACCCTGACCCGGGCCGGGGCCGAGGTTTCCATGAAGGCGCTGACCCTCGGCGCCGCCGACTATCTGACCAAGCCGAGCTCGACCCGCGAGGCCGGCACGGTCGACGCCTTCAGGGCCGAGCTGGTGGCCAAGGTGCGCGCCCTCGGCCAGGCCGCCCGGCGCCGCAACCGCCTGATCGGCCGGCCGGCGGTATCGGCCGCCCCGGCTCCGGCGCCCGCCTTCGGCATCGCCAAGCGGCCGCCGCCGCCGGCACCCGCCGCACCCGCCGTCGTCGCCCTGCGCGCGCCCGGCACCGTGCGGCCGCAGGTGATCGCCATCGGCTCCTCGACCGGCGGGCCCCAGGCCCTCGCCGCCGTGCTCGGCACCATGGCGCAGCGCGTCGAACAGCCGATCCTGATCACCCAGCACATGCCGGCGACCTTCACCGCGATCCTGGCCGAGCATCTGGCGCGCTCCAGCGGCGTGCCCGCGGCCGAGGGTGTGGACGGCGAGGCGATCCAGGGCCGGCGCATCTATGTCGCCCCCGGCAACCGCCACATGCTGGTGGACCGTTCGGGCAATCAGCGGGTGATCCGCCTGACCGACGACCCGCCGGAGAATTTCTGCCGTCCCTCGGTCGATCCCATGCTGCGCTCGATCGCCGCCGCCTATGGCCCGGCGGTGCTCACCGTGATCCTGACCGGCATGGGCCAGGACGGGCTGGTGGGCGGCCGCGCCATCGTCGCCGCGGGCGGCACCGTGCTCGCCCAGGACGAGGCGAGCAGCGTCGTCTGGGGCATGCCGGGGGCCGTGGCCACCGCCGGCATCTGCGCCGCCGTGCTGCCGCTCGGCGAGATCGGGGCAGCGGTCGAGCGCATGGCGCGCGGGCCGCTGCTGGCGGGGGTGCGCTGAATGAACCCTGCCGATTTCCAGTTCCTGGCCGACCTGCTGAAGACGCGCTCCGGCCTCGTGCTCAGCGGCGACAAGGGGTATCTGGTCGAATCCCGCCTGCTGCCGATCGCCCGGAAGCGCGGCCTCGGCTCGCTCGACGGCCTTGCGGCGGCGCTCCGCCGCCGGGACGAGGCGCTGATCCGCGACGTGGTCGAGGCGATGACCACCAACGAATCCTTCTTCTTTCGCGACAACACGCCCTTCGACCTGTTCAAGGGCTACGTCCTGCCCCGCCTGATGGAGACCCGCGCGGGCGAGAAGCGGATCCGCATCTGGTCCGCCGCCTGTTCGACCGGGCAGGAGCCCTATTCGCTCGCCATGCTGCTCTCGGAACAGAAGGCGGTGCTGGCCGGCTGGCGGATCGAGATCGTCGGCACCGACATTTCGGCCGAAGTCCTGACCCGGGCCAAGAACGGCCTCTACACCCAGTTCGAGGTCCAGCGCGGCCTGCCCATCCAGCTCCTGGTCAAATATTTCAAGAAGGACGGCGAGCAGTGGCGGATCGCCCCCGAGATCCGCTCGATGGTGCAATACCGCGAATTCAACCTGCTCGACTCATTTGCCAGCCTCGGCCGCTTCGACATGGTCTATTGCCGGAACGTGCTGATCTACTTCGACCAGCCCACCAAGAGCCAGATCCTCGACCGCATCGCCCGCCTCATGCCCGACGACGGCATGCTCTGCCTCGGCGCCGCCGAAACCGTGCTCGGCCTGACCAACAGGTTCAAGCCGGTGAAGGACCGACGGGGGCTTTACGAGGTGGCGGCGGGGTAGAGGGGGGCGCGCGTACTAGGCTTCGCCTCCACTCACCCTCAGAGCTATGATTGGTGGCCCGAGCTCGATAGGGACCGCAAATGACACTGCAATATGTCCTTCTTGACGCCATAAACGAATCTCATCTCAAGCGCCTGATTGAAGCGAAAGTACCGGAGGCGCGAAATATTGAATACAAGCTCAAGAGTTATGGCGATGGGGAAAGGGATAGGGCTGAATGGTTGGCCGATGTCACGTCTTTTGCCAACACGGCTGGCGGCGATATAATAATTGGAATGAAAGAAATCGCTGGTGTTCCAACGGGAATATTTTGTCTTGATGTCGACGTTGATAAGGAAATTCTTCGTCTTGAGCAAATGGCTCAATTCAACATTGAGCCCCGGATTGCGGGTTTGTCGTTTAGGCGTGTACCTGTTACGGGAGGAGAGATTTTAATCATTCGGGTTCCCCGGAGTTTCAATCCTCCGCACCGGGTTGTTCGAAACGGTACAGGAGGTAACAGATTCTGGGCTCGATCTTCTGCAGGGAAATATGAACCGAACGTTGAAGAACTTAGATCATTGTTCAATTTTGCGCCCCACCTAGCCGATCGTATTAGAGATTTTCGATTTGATAGATTGGCAAAAATAACTGCTGATCTTATTCCGGTAAAGATGATAGATCGAGCGCGCATCATAATTCATGTTGTTCCATATTCTTCTCTAAATCCCGCCTGTTCTCCAATCTCTCTGGCTGCCATCAATAGTAACCCACACAATTTTTCGCCTATTGGATCCAGGTCAGCTGGTAACTGGTGGGTAAATTTCGATGGTATTTTTCTTCCATCGAATGCTGATGCCGCCTCGCCAACGCAACGGGCATATACGCAGGTATATCGGAATGGCCGCCTTGAAGCTGTTGCCTCCTCAATTTCAAAAGTAGGGGGGCAAAGGGAAGAGCGTCCGAGACTGGCCACAATTGATATTGAAGGCTACATACTTATGGGCATCGTTCGCTATCTTAAAGGCCTTAAAGTTCTTGACGTGGAGCCGCCTTTCGTAGTGATGGTAAGTCTCGTCGGTGTGAAAGGGACGCAAATCGGTGTTGGTCTCCATGGTATCGCTGATGATATATCTACGCTCTCGGAGGACCAATATCATTTTTCAGAGGTTCTTTTTGATAGCGTTCCAAACAGTATTCAAGAGTGTGGCGTAATGATGAGGCCTCTTATAGAGCAGTTGGCAAATACGGCGGGGGCAGTTGCATCGGCATCATACGGACCGACAGGAGAGTACCTGCATCCATTTAGTTGATTTGTGTACTCGGTGTCCTTCTGAGAGCCCGTTTGGAAATTCGTCATCCCGGCCGAAGAGCCGGGATCTCCTGACGCGAAGGCGCCGGAAACACGGGTCGAAAGGTCCCGGATCTCCGCTTCGCTGCGTCCGGGACGACGATATCCTGGAATTTCCAAACAGGCTCTGAGGAGGGACCCGGCTCGGCCGGGCCCAACACTTCACTTCCCCTACACCAGCTCCGCCAACGCCGAAGCCTCGAACCCCTTCAGCTCGCCCGTCCGTCCCGTTTCGATCTTCTCGACCCAGGCGGGGTCGCTGAGGAGGGCGCGGCCGACGGCGATGAGGTCGAATTCGTCGCGTTCCAGGCGGGCGAGGAGGGCGTCCAGGCCGACGGCGCTGGAGCCTTCGCCGCCGAAGGCGGCGATGAATTCGCCCGAGAGGCCGACGGAGCCGACGCTGATCGTCTTGGCGCCGGTCAGCTTCTTGGCCCAGCCGGCGAAATTGAGGCCGTGCTCGCCGTCGACCTCGGGGAATTCGGGTTCCCAGAAGCGGCGCTGCGAGCAGTGCAGCACGTCGACCCCGGCTTCGACCAGGGGCAGCAGCCAGTCGGTCATCTCGGCCGGGGTGGTGGCCAGGCGGGCGGTGAAATCCTGCTGTTTCCACTGGCTGACGCGGAGGATGAGCGGGAAGCCCGGGCCGACGGCGGCGCGCACGGCGGCCACCACTTCGGCGGCGAAGCGCGCACGCTCGCGGATGGTGGCGCCGCCATAGCGGTCGGCGCGGTGGTTGGTGCCGGACCAGAAGAACTGGTCGATCAGATAGCCGTGGGCGCCGTGGATCTCCACCGTGTCGAAGCCGAGGCGCTTGGCGTCGGCGGCGGCGCGGGCGAAGGCGGCCACCGTGTCGGCGATCGCTGCCTCGGTCATGGCGTGGCCGCGGGGGACGCCGGGGGCGACCAGGCCGGACGGGCTCTCGACCTCGACCGGGGGCTCCCAGCCGCTCATGCCGGGGACCGAGCCGGTGTGCCAGATCTGCGGCCCCATGCGGCCGCCGGCGGCATGGACGCCGTCGATCACCGCCTGCCAGCCGGCCAGCGCCGCGGCGCCGTGGAAGAAGGGAATATTGGCCTCGTTCCGCGAGACCGGACGGTCGATCACCGTGCCTTCGGAGAGGATCAGGCCGACGCCGCCTTCCGCCCGGCGGCGGTAATAGGCGGCATTGGCGGGGCCGGGAATGCCGCCGGGCGCGGCGTTCCGCGTCATCGGCGCCATGACGACGCGGTTCTTCAGCTCGAGCGAGCCGATGCGCAGGGGACGGAACAGAACATCGGTGGCAGCAGACGAGACAGACATGGGGGGACTCCGTTGTCGCGGGGTCTCATTTAGGTATACGTTATAAACCTAGCGTCAATCAGGCACTTTACGTCGCCCAGGTATACCGAAGGAAACCGCCATGATCGCCTGCCAGGCCGAGCGCTTCGCCGCCGATTGTCCGAGCCGCGCCGTGCTCGATCAGATCGCCGACAAATGGTCGGTCATGGTGCTGGCCGTGCTCGATGCCGGGCCGCAGCGCTTCAATGCGATCAAGCGCCGGCTCGAAGGCGTCACCCAGAAGGCGCTCACCCAATGCCTGCGCCGGCTGGAGCGGAACGGGCTGGTCACGAGGCGGGTGCTGCCGCTCTCGCCGGTCGCGGTCGAATACGAGATCACGGCGCTCGGCCGCACGCTGCAGCCGCCCTTCCTGGCGCTCTATCGCTGGATCCTCGACCACATGCACGAGATCGAAGCAGCGCGGAACGATTTCGACGGCCGCCAGACCGCCCAGGCTGCCTAGCCGGACAGGCCGGTCAGGCCCGGACGGTTGGCCCCCGGCGCCCTTCGTGCCATTCTGCGCCGGTCACGGGGCCGTTTCGACCGAAGTCCCATGCCGGCCGCCAAAGGGCACCACCGCCCGGGCCTTCTGCCCGCCGCCTGCGGGCTCGTCCTGATGCTCGCCGCCCCCGGCGCGGCCCTCGCCGGCTCGACCGCTGCCGAGGCGGTGGCCGGCGATCTCTCCTCCGCCCCGGTGTGCGACGAAATCCGCGGCACCGGCCCCGGTGTCCGACACGGCGCCGGCCGCCCCTCGAGGCGGGCCGGCACACGCCGCCTTTCCTGACAATCTGTCATCCCCCTTGCGCCAACCGCTACGACCGCCCAAACTTCCGCCCAACGACAAGAGGGGAGGCGGCCGTGGCACCAGCCAAGGGGCACGGAACGAGCAGTCTGGGACGGTTGGTGAAGCTCCGCGCGGGCGACCTCGAGGTCACGGCCTTCGAGACGCCGGCCGCCGGGCGGCGCGGTGGGGGGCACAAGGGCGCGGCGCCGGTGGCGCTCTGCCTGCACGGCTTTCCCGACAATCCGCATTCCTTCGACGAATTGGCCCCGGCCCTGGCGGCGGCGGGCTTCCGTGTCGTCGTGCCGATGATGCCGGGCTATGAACCTTCGTCCCAGCCGGCGGACGGCGACTATTCGGTGGCGGCCCTGGCCGATCACCTGGGCGCCCTGATCGAGGGGCTGAACCTGGGCGACACGCCGCTCCACCTGATCGGCCACGACTGGGGGGCGGTGATCGGCCATGTCGTCGCTGCCGACCGGCCGAAGACCCTGGCGAGCTGGACCGCGATCGCGATTCCGCCGACCGGGCGGCTGCTCGCCACCGCGGCCTCTGCCCCCTGGATTCTGCTGCCCTTCTGGTACATCGCCCTGTTCCAGGCCCGCGGGCTGGCCGATTGGCTGCTCGAACGGCACGACTGGCGCCTGGTCGAGGTGCTGTGGCGGCGCTGGTCGCCCGGCTGGCAGGCGCCGGCCCGGGCGCTCACCTCGGTCAAGGCGACGCTGGCGGGGCCGGGGGTGAAACACGCGGCGCTGGCCTATTACCGCGCTCTCTTCGCCGTGCTGAGCCCGCGCTTTCGCGAAGGCATGACCCGCGCCTCGCGCCGCATCAAGGTGCCGAGCCTGATCCTGGCCGGCAGGAACGACGGCTGTTTCCCGGTCGGCGCCTTCACCCGCGCGGTCAGGGAGCAGGATTATCCGGCGGGCGTCCGGCTGGAGATCGTCGACGGCGCCGGCCATTTCCTGCACCGGGAAAAGCCGGAGACGGTGAATGCGCTGATCGTGGCGCATCTGCGCAAGGCGGCGGGGGGCTGACGCCCCAGCCGCTACGGAGATCAGGCGCGGGCCTTGGCCTTGGTCGGTTCGGCCTCGACATGGTCGCGCAGGACATAGCCGCGGCCCCATACGGTCTCGATGTAATTCTCGCCGCCGGTGGCCGAGGTCAGTTTCTTGCGCAGCTTGCAGATGAAGACGTCGATGATCTTCAGCTCGGGCTCGTCCATGCCGCCATAGAGGTGGTTCAGGAACATTTCCTTGGTCAGCGTGGTGCCCTTGCGGAGCGACAGCAGCTCCAGCATGCCGTATTCCTTGCCGGTCAGATGGACCGGCTTGCCGTCGACCTCGACCGTCTTGGCGTCGAGGTTCACGGTCATGCGGCCGGTGATGATCTGCGACTGGGAATGGCCCTTGGAGCGGCGCACGATGGCGTGGATGCGGGCCAGCAGTTCATCGCGGTGGAACGGCTTGGTCAGATAGTCGTCCGCCCCGAAGCCGAGGCCCTTGACCTTCGACTCGATGCCGCCGATCCCGGTCAGGATCAGGATCGGCGTGTCGACCTTGGCGGCGCGCAGCTTGCGCAGCACGTCGAAACCGCTCATGTCCGGCAGGTTCAGGTCGAGCAGGATGATGTCGTAGTCGTAGAGCTTGCCGAGATCCAGCCCCTCCTCCCCCAGGTCGGTGGCATAGACGTTCAGCCCTTCGGCCCCCAGCATCAGCTCTATACTTTTCGAGATCTGAGGATCGTCCTCGATCAGAAGCACGCGCATCGGCACCCCCTGCTCTGACGGCGTAGCGTTTCAACCATTCGTAAAGGTTAACATGACGCCCGTCCGCGGCCTTTGCAACACCCTACAATCCGCTGCCTGACGGTTTTTTGACGTCCGCCCAGGCAGGCGATCTTTACCCCGGGTTAAGCCTCTCGGGGCGATCATCTCCGCGTCATGGGGAGAGCCGTTCCTTGCAAGCCCTGATCGCCGAAATCGCCGCCACCCCGAGTGTGACGCGCTTTGCCCGCGTCGTCGCGGTGCAAGGCCTCGTGGTCGAGGTCGCCGGGGTCAAGGGCATGATCGGCATCGGCTCGCGCATGCGCCTGATCGGCCGCGACGGGACCGAAACGCTGGCCGAAGTGGTCGGCTTCTCCGAGGCGCGGGCGCTGGCCATGCCCTTCGGCCCGATCGACAACGTCGGCATGGGCTCCAAGGTGATCATCGAGGACGGCGTCGCCGCGATCTATCCGTCGGACGACTGGCTCGGCCGGGTGATCGATTCCCTCGGCCGCCCGGTCGACGGCGAAGGTGACCTGCCGCGTGGCGCCGCCGCCTATCCCCTGCGGGCGGCGCCCCCGCCCGCGCACCAGCGGAAGCGGGTGGGGACCAAGATCGATCTCGGCGTCCGCTCGATGAACACCTTCCTGTCCTGCTGCCGGGGCCAGCGCATGGGCATTTTCGCCGGCTCCGGGGTCGGCAAGTCGTCGCTGCTCTCGATGCTGGCGCGCTATTCCTCGGCCGATGTGATCGTCATCGGCCTCGTCGGCGAGCGCGGCCGCGAGGCCCGGGAATTCATCGAGGACGACCTCGGGCCGGAGGGCCTGGCGCGCTCCGTCGTCGTGGTCGCGACCTCGGACGAGAGTGCCCTGATGCGCCGCCAGGCGGCCCATATGACGCTGACCGTGGCCGAATATTTCCGCGACCAGGGCAAGGATGTGCTCTGCCTGATGGATTCGGTCACCCGCTTCGCCATGGCCCAGCGCGAGATCGGCCTTTCGGGCGGCGAGCCGCCGGCCAGCAAGGGCTATACGCCGACCGTCTTCGCCGAACTGCCGAAGCTCCTGGAACGGGCGGGGCCCGGCACCGGCAAGGGCTCGATCACCGGGCTCTTCACCGTCCTCGTCGAGGGCGACGACCACAACGAGCCGGTCGCCGATGCCGTGCGCGGCATCCTCGACGGCCATATCGTGCTCGAACGCGCCATCGCGGAACGAGGCCGGTTTCCCGCGATCAACATCCTGCGCTCGGTCAGCCGCACCATGCCCGGCTGCAATACGGCCGAGCAGAACGCCCTGGTCAGGACCGCACGGCGTTACATGGCGGCCTATGACGACATGGCGGAGATGATCCGCCTCGGGGCCTATCGCCGCGGCGCGAGCGAGGAGATCGACACCGCGATCGACCTCCACCCGGCACTGGAAGCCTTCCTCGGCCAGCGCAAGACCGAGCCCTCGACGCTCGAGGAAGGCTACGGCGAACTGGCGCGCATCCTGGCGCCGGTAATGGAATAGGGCGATGGCGAAGAAGGGCTTGCCCACGCTGATCCGCCTGCATCAGCGCCAATTGGACGAGAAGCGCCGCATGTTGGCGGAACTCGAACAATTGCGCGCCGAGCTCGACACCAAGATCATCGCGCTCGACGCCGAAGTGGCGCGCGAACGTGTTGCCGCGGCCGCCTCGCCCGAGGTGCTGGCGCAATTCGCCGCCTATTTCGACGGTGCCCGCCAGCGCCGCGACACCATGCTGCGCACGATCGACGAACTGGCGCCCAAGATCGAGGGCGCGGCCAATGCCGTGGCCGCCGCCTTCCAGGACGTCAAGCGTTACGAGATCGCGGTCGACCTGAAGAAGCGCCAGCAGCAGGCAGCGGAAGCGCGGGTCGAGCAGGGCGACCTCGACGAGATTTCGATCACCCAGCACCGCCGACGCCGCGACAAGACCTGAAGCCGCTCAGGCGGTGATCGAGAGCCGGAGCCCGGCCGGCTGCGCTTCCGGCGTGTCGAGCGAGAGGGGGCCGCGCGGGCCTTCCTGGACCTGGAACGACAGGGTGCCGGCGAGCCCGGCCGTCTCCATCAGGGCGGTGTAACGCTTGGCCAGTGCGTCCCGCAGGTCGGCGGCGATGGCCCGGCCGCTGCGCAGCACGGTGTCGATCCGCTCGGGCTTGGCGAAGCCGTCGATCTGCACGGCGCCCAGCTCGCTCAGGGCCAGCGAGACCATGAAACGGGTGCCATTCCGGGCCGTCCTGCGCCGGGTCGCGGCCTCGCCCTCCGCTTCTTCCTCGGCCGCCTCGGGTTGATGGCTTTGGACGAAGATCACCACGGGCTGGATCTCGCGGCCGTCGAAGAAGGGCAGGGGGATGGGCCGCCAGCCCTGGGCCGGTGCGGCGTCGGTCGCCGCCTTGGCCAGTTCGGCGAATTCGGCGCCGGCCCGCAACAAGGGGCCGGGGCCGGCCTTGGCGGTGGCGGCGGCCTGCCTGTCGTCGCCCAGCAGGCGCTTGAAATCCTTGAAGCGTAGCGCAGCGCCCAGCAGGGCGACCGCGAGGCCCTGGCCCTGCTCCTGGCCGAGGCCTGGCAGCAGCCGGGCGAGCGCCGAGGTCTCGACGCCGTCGCCGGCGAGCAGGCGGTCGAGATCGGCGAGGGCGGTGCGGCCGGCGGCGAACTGGCGCACCGCTTCCGGCATGGCGGCCAGGGTGGGCAGGCGGGCGACCGGCACTTCGGGCCGGCTCGGCAGGCCGACCGGGATCCGGCTCGCCACTTCGAACAGCAGCCGGGTGCCGACGGCGATGGCGCGCGGCGCATCGGGAATCTCGACCGTGCTGCCGTCGGCGGCGGCCAGGACCAGGGTCACGGAACCGTCGGGCAGGGCCTGCCGCGCGGTCACTGTGGCGGCCAGAAGCGGCGCCCCGGGCAGGGCCGGTGGCCCGAGGCGGAGGGCCAACGAGGCGAGCGGGCGGCCGTCCGCCCCGGTCTGCGTCGCCTGGAACAGCGGGCGGGCGGTGGCGTCGCCGCCTGGAGCCGTGGGCGCCGTCGGTCCGCCGATATAGGAAAGGTCGAGGGCGAGCGGGGCGGCCGGGCGGCTGCCGCCGGTGGCCGTGCTCAGGAGGACGGAGAGCAGGTTGGCGGCGCCGGTCACCTGCAGGCTCACCCGGCTGCCCGGCGGCGGCAGGGGCGTGCCGGCGGTGATTAGGGCGAACAGCCCGGCGTTGGTCGCTATGGTCGGCCGGCCCTCGGCATCCGGCCCGGCGATCAACCCGTCGAGGACGGTGCCGGGCGGCAGTTGCAGAAGGTCGGCGGCGAGTTGGACGGCGGCATCGGGTCCGTGCGCGATGCCGCTTCCCGGCGGCCCCGCGCCAGTACCTCCGGCGCCCTGGCCGCGCGGGCCGGAGCCGGGCGGCTGGCGTGCGTCGCCGATCGTCGTTTCGATCCGGGGCGGCGCGGTCGCCGCTGTGACGGGATCGATCACTCGGGCCTCATCAACACGGTCGCCAGTGCCTCGACATCGGCCGCGGCGTCGGCATTCGGGTGGCGGGTCAGGAGCGGCGTCTGGTAACGGATGGCGTCCTTGACCTTGAGGTCGCGGCGCACGATGCCGGCCAGCGGCGGGCTGAATTTCAGGAAATTCTCGCAGGCGCGCTTCAGCGTGGCATAGGTCCGCTCGCCCTCGGTCTTGCTCGACGCCATGTTGACGACGACGCGGAGGTCGGGCCTCGGGCTCAATTTGGCCGCGACCTTGATGAAGGCATAGGCATCGGTCAGCGAGGTCGGCTCGTCGGTGACGACGACCAGGACGCGGCCGCCGGTCGAGGCCAGGATGAGCTGGGTCGTGTCGATGCCGGCGCCGATGTCGATGACCACCTGGTCGTAACGCGGCGCGAGGTCGATCACGCCCTGGCGCAGCAGCGAGACTTCCTGGCGGGTGAGCGAAGAGAGCGCGCCCGAGCCGGACTTTCCGGCGACCACGTCGAAACCGGTGGTGGCGACGGCGGTGACGGCGGCGCCGAGATCGGTGCCGGTGGCGATCACCGCGCCCAGGTCCTGCTCCGGCATCAGGCCGAGCTGGATGTCGACATTGGCGAGGCCGAGGTCGCCGTCGAACAGCAGCACCTTCTGCCCGGCCCTGGCCAGGGCATGGGCCAGGGTGATGGCGAGCCAGGTCTTGCCGACGCCGCCCTTGCCGGAGGCGACCGCGGTGATCCGCTTCACCTCCGGCCGGCGCTGGACCAGCGAAGGGGCGAAGGGCTGGGCGGAGGCGATGGGCTCGTTACTCATTGGGCGGCCTCCTCGACATGGGGGTCGGCTTCGATGTGATCGTAGTCCTGCATGATCAGCCGGGCGAGTTCGGTGGCGTCGATGGCGCGGAGGCCCTGGCCGACGAAGGGGCTGGCGCCCACTTCGGCGAGGGCGAGGGGGCCGGCGTCGGCCGCCGCGATCAAGGCCCCCAGGCGCCGGGTCGCGTCGAGCCTTGTCACGATCAGCCGGCGCACGCCGAGGCGGGCGAAGGCGCGCGCGGTGTCCATGGCGTCATGGGCATCGGTGCCCGCGGCCATGACCAGCACGGGCTCGACATCGGCGGCGGCGAGCAGGCGGGTGAGTTGGGTCATGTCGCCCTCGTCGAAGGGGTTGACGCCGGCGGTATCGATCACGGCACGGCGGTGGCGCGCCCCGCCGTGCTCGAGCTTGGCCAGTTCGGCCGGCGTGGCCGCGAGGCCGAGGGGTTGGTTCATGGCCCGGAGATAGGCTTCGAGTTGGGCCGTGGCGCCGGCCTTCAGCGTGTCGGTGGTGACCACGCGAAGCGGCGTGCCGTTGGCCGCGGCGCGGGCCGCGAGCTTGGCCGTGACCACCGTCTTGCCGACGCCGGGCGTGCCGACCAGCATGATCGAGCGGGCCGGCTGGTCGGGCAGGGGCGCGAAGCGCAGCGTGGTCGACAGCGCATGGGCCAGCGCGTCCGAGGGTGAGCCGCCGGAAAAGGCACCGGCGACGCGCACCAGCTTGTCGATATGGCGCCGCGGCGTGCGGTGGTATTCGAGCGCGCGGGCGATCTGGCGGGCGAAGGCGTCCTGGGTGCGGGTCTCTTCCGCTTCCGGGCGCTCGGGCGCGTTGATCTGAGCCAGGCGCCCGGCCAGCAGGGCCTCGATTCGGTCCTCGTCCCGTCCCAGGGGGCGCAGGGGATCGGGCGCCGCGGCGGCCGGCGTGGCGACAGGCGGCGGCGCGGGCGGCAGGTTTTCGACCGCAGCCACGACCTCGATCATGCCGCGCGCGGCGCGCCGGCTCGACACGATGATGGCGTCCGGGCCGAGCGCCTTGCGGATCTCGGCCATGGCCTCGGCCATGTTGTGGGCGTGGAAGGTGCGAAGCCGCAAGTCTCACCCTCCCTCAGATCTGGCCCAGCGTGCGGATCCGCGCGCGGGGGTGGATTTCGTTCTGCGACATGACGACGGTCTGCGGCCTGAAACGTTCGACGATCGAGCGGACATAGGGCCGGATCGCCGGGCTGGTCAACACCACCGGCAGTTCGCCGTCGGCGGCGACGCGGTCGAGCGTGCTCTTGACCGACTGGATGAACTGCTGAAGCCGGCTCGGCGCCAGGGTGAGTTGCTTTTCCTCGCCCGGGCCGATCAGCGCTTCGGCGAAGGCCTGCTCCCAATCGGGCGACAGGGGCAGCAGCGGAATGTAACCGCCGGCACCCGTGTTGGCGAAGGAGATCTGGCGGGCCAGGCGGCTGCGCACATGTTCCGTGATGGTCATGATGTTCTGGCTGTAGCCGACCGCCTCGCCGATGCCTTCGAGGATGGTCGGCAGGTCGCGCACCGAGATGCGCTCGGCCAGGAGTTGCTGCAGGACACGCTGCACGCCGGCCACGGTGAAACGCGAGGGGATCAGGTCGGCGACCAGCTTCTGCTGCGGCTTGGGCAGGTCGTCCAGCAGCTTCTGGGTCTCGGCATAGGACAGAAGCTCGGCCATGTTGTCCTTCACCACCTCGGTCAGATGGGTGGTGATGACGGTCGCCGGGTCCACCACCGTGAGGCCGCGGAACTGCGCTTCCTCGCGCAGGCTCGTGTCGATCCAGGCGGCGGTCAGCCCGAAGGTGGGCTCGACCGTGGGCTCGCCCGGCAGGCTCACGGGCTCGCCGCGCGGGTCCATGACCAGCAGCATGTGCGGGCGGATGTCGCCCCGGCCGGCCTCCATCTCCTTCAGGCGGAGGACATAGGTGTTGGAGGCGAGGGAGACATTGTCGAGGATGCGCACCGCGGGCATGACGAAGCCCATCTCGGCTGCGATCTGGCGCCGCAGCGCCTTGATCTGGTCGGTGATGCGGGTGCCCGTGGTGTCGTTGATCAGCGGGATCAGGCCATAGCCGAGTTCGAGCCGCACGGCATCGATCGCCAGGGCGGCCGAGATCGGCTCTTCCGGCACCACGGCGCGCTGGCGTTCGGTCTCGGCGGCGGTATCGAGGGCGACCTGTTCGGCGACCTGCTTCCTTTCGATCCGATAGGCGGCATAGCCGGCGCCGGCGGCCAGCACCAGGAAGGGCAGGGCCGGCATGCCGGGCAGCAGGGCGAGCACGAAGGCCAGCGCCGCCGCCATGCCCATGGCCCGGGAGGAGCCGCCGAGCTGGCCGAACAGCGCCTTGTCGGCGGTGCCGCGGGTACCGCCCTTGGTGACCATCAGGCCGGCCGCGGTCGAGACGATCAGGGCCGGGAACTGCGACACCAGGCCGTCGCCGACGGTCAGGGTCGAATAGGTGTGCATGGCGTCCGAGGCCGTCATGCCGTTCTGCGCCGTGCCGATGACGATGCCGCCGATCAGGTTGATCCCCGTGATCAGCAGGCCGGCCACGGCATCGCCGCGGACGAATTTCGCGGCGCCGTCCATGGCGCCGAAGAAGGTCGATTCCTGTTCGAGCTCGGAGCGCCGCTTGCGGGCCTCGTCTTCGCTCAGCAGGCCGGACGAGAGGTCGGCGTCGATCGCCATCTGCTTGCCCGGCATGGCGTCCAGGGTGAAGCGGGCGGCGACTTCGGCGATGCGGCCCGAACCCTTGGTGATGACGACGAAATTCACGATCACCAGGATCGCGAAGACGATGATGCCGATCAGGAAATTGCCGCCCATGATCAGCCCGCCGAAGGCGGCGATGACATCGCCGGCGGCATGGGTGCCCTCGTGGCCGAACTCCAGGATCAGCCGGGTCGAGGCCAGGTTGAGCGCCAGCCGGAGCATGGTGGCGATCAGCAGCACGGTCGGGAAGGAGCTGAAGTCGAGCGGCTTCTCGATGAACAGCGCGGTCATCAGGATGAGCACGCTGAGGGTCACCGAAAGCGCCAGCGAGATGTCGAGCAGGAAGCTCGGCATCGGGAAGATCAGCACGGTCAGGATGACGATGACGCCGAATGCCAGCAACACGTCGCCGCGCCGCAGCGCCGTGTTCAGCCGCCCCAGGAGGGCCAGGGGGTCGAAGCCGGTGCTGGTCCTGCTCTCGCTCATCGCGGCCTATCCGCCTCAGGCCAGGCCGGGGCGGGCTTCGCCCGGCAACGGCACGGGGACGCCTTCGTCGGTATATTGCTTCAGCTTGTTGCGCAGCGTGCGGATCGAAATGCCCAAGATGTTCGCGGCATGGGTCCGGTTGCCCAGGCAATGGTCGAGCGTGTCCAGGATCAGGTCGCGCTCGACATCGGCGACCGTGCGGCCGACCAGTCCGCGGCCGCCCGGCGGCGTACCGCCGGCTGCGGCCGAGGCCAGCGCGATCGAGGTGACGGCCGGGTTCTGGCCGGCGGCCTCGACCGGGCGAGAGCCGTCGGGCAGGACGATGGCGGCGGGTTCGATGGTCGGGCCGGGCGACAGGAGAACGGCGCGATGCATCGTGTTCTCGAGCTCGCGCACATTGCCCCTCCAGGTATAGCTGAGCAGGAGCTTGCGCGAATCCTCGGCGATCGCCTTCGGGCCGGTCGCATTCAGTTCGGCGTATTTGCGGCCGAAGTGTTCGGCCAGCACCAGGACGTCGGCCGGGCGCCGGCGCAGCGGCGGGATCTTCAGGTTGACCACGTTCAGGCGGAACAGCAGGTCTTCGCGGAAAGTGCCCTTCTTCACCTCTTCCACGAGATCGCGGTTCGAGGTGGCGATCACCCGGATGTCGACCTTCACGGGCTTGCCGCCGCCGACCCGGTCGATCTCCCGCTCCTGGATCGCGCGCAGCAGCTTGGCCTGGAGGCGGACATCCATTTCCGAGATTTCGTCGAGCAGCAGGGTGCCGCCGTCCGCTTCCTCGAACTTGCCGATGCGGCGCGCCACGGCGCCGGTGAAGGCGCCCTTCTCGTGGCCGAAGAGTTCACTCTCCAGCAGGTTTTCCGGGATCGCGGCGCAATTGACCGAGACGAAGGGGGCATTGGCGCGCCGGCTCTTGCGGTGGACGTAGCGCGCCATCACTTCCTTGCCGGTGCCGCTCTCGCCGGTGATCAGGATCGAGGCTTCGGACGGCGCCACCTGGTCGGCCAGGCGTACCACCTCGGCCATGGCGGGATCGCGGAAGATCAGGCTCTGGCTCTCTTCGGCGACCGCTTCGAGGACGGCCGCGATCAGTTCCGGTTCCGGCGGCAGGGGGACATATTCCTTGGCCCCGGCGCGGATCGCCAGCACGGCGGCCCTGGTGTCGGTGCCGATGCCGCAGGCGACGACCGGGACATGGATGTGCTCGTCCGCCAGGGCGCGGATCAGCGTCGCGATGTCGAGCCGGACGTCGACCATGAGAAGGTCGGCGCCGCGCCCGGCACGCAGGGCCGTCAGGGCGCCCTCGACCGAATCCGCTTGGGCGACCTTGGCCCCGCGCGCCATGGCGATCTTGGAAGCGGCACCGAATTCGCCCGAGAGGGAGCCGACGATCATCAAACGCATGTTCTGCCTCCGCTCAGCGCCGGTCGCCCTTGATGATTTCCGTCATGGTGATGCCGAGCCGGTCTTCGACCACCACCACCTCGCCGCGAGCGACCAGGCGGTTGTTCACATAGATGTCGATCGCCTCGCCCACCTTGCGGTCGAGCTCGATCACGGCGCCCTTGCCGATGCGCAGCAACTGGCTCACCTGCATTCGGGACTTGCCGAGCACGGCCGAGACCGCCACGGGGATGTCGAACACGGCCTCCAGCTCCTGGGCGCTACGCACGGCGTCGCCGTCGTCCGGGGCACCCGGGGTGCCGTTCTGAAGTTCCTCAAAATTCATGTCACGGTCGGCGGGCATGGGGTCAACTCCGGAGCGCGTGGCCGGCGGCCTGCGCTGTAACGTAACGATTCACGGCGGATTCGATGGCGGCGGCGAGCGCCTTTTCGTCGCGCAGCACGCCGCCGTGGGCCCATTCGACGCGCACGTCGCCAAGTCCGAGCGTATCGTCGGCAAGCACGATCAGGCGGCCGGGGAAGGCGGCGGCGGCTGCCGCCGTCTCGAAGTGCGAGCGTGCCTGGTCGAGCACGGCGCCGGCGACATGGACCACCACCCGGGGCTCGTCGCGAAGCTCGGTCAGGCAGTCGTTCACCATGGCTTCCATCTCGGCCATGGGCAGGCCGGCGGTCAGGGTCTGGCACAGCTTGCGGGCGACCGCATGGCCGAGGGCGGCGGCATCCGCCTTCAACCGGCGCTCGGCCCCGGTGACGCGGGCGCCGAGATCGGCCACGGCCGCGGCGAGCTGCGCCGTCGCCGATGCCAGGGCGGCCTCGGTCTCGGCCTGCTGGGCGGCGCGGCCGGCCGTCTCGCCCTCGGCGAAGGCGGCGGCGCGGGCAGCGGCCAAGTCGTCGCCGCTGAAGCTCGGCGGCGGCGGGGCGGCCGGCTTCGGGCGCGGGCGGCCGGTGTCGAAGGCATTGTCGAAGTTGAATTTGATCGGGCCCTGGGCCATGACGCGTTACCCTCGCCTCAATAGACCAGTTCGTCCTCGCCCTTCGCGTCGGCGAGGACGATCTGACCCTGGGCGGCCAGTTCCTTGGCGGATTGCACCATCTGCATCTGGGCCTCGTCGACGTCGCGGAGTCGCACCGGGCCCATCTGCTCCATCTCTTCGCGGAGCAGCTTGGCGGCGCGTTCCGACATGTTGGAGAAGAACATGTCGCGCAGCGTGTCGGAGGCACCCTTGAGGGCCAGGGCGAGCCGGCTCTTCTCGATCGCCCGCATCAGGACCTGGACGCCGTTCGGGTCGAGCTTCTGCAGGTCCTCGAAGGTGAACATCAGGGCCTTGATGCGCTCGGCACTCTCATGGTTACGTTCTTCGAGTGCGGTGATGAACTTGCTCTCGGTCGCACGGTCGAGGTTGTTGAAGATCTCGGCGATCAGCTCGTGGGCATCGCGCCGCGCGGTCCGCGCCAGGTTCGACATGAATTCGGTGCGCAGCGTCTGTTCGACCTTGTCGAGCACTTCCTTCTGCACCGACTCCATGCGCAGCATCCGGTTGATCACCTCGAGGGCGAAATCCTCCGGCAGGTTGGCGACGACGCGGGCGGCATGTTCCGGCTTGATCTTCGAGAGCACGACGGCGACCGTCTGCGGATATTCGTTCTTCAGGTAGGCGGCCAGGACCTGCTCGTTCACATTGCCGAGCTTGTCCCACATGGTGCGGCCGGCGGGGCCGCGGATCTCTTCCATGATCTGGGTGACGCGTTCCTGCGGCAGCGACTTGGTGAGCAGCCGCTCGGTCGATTCGTAGGAGCCGATGAGACCGCCCGCCCCCGACATCTGCGAGGCGAATTCGACGAAGACGCGCTCCACCATGGCGGCGTTCACGCGGCCGAGCGTCGCCATCGCGGCCGAGATCTCCTTGATCTCCTCGTCGTCCATCAGCCGCCACAGGGGCGCGCCATGTTCCTCGCCCAGCGCCAGCATGAGAACCGCCGCCTTCTCGGGGCCGTTCAGGGGCCGGCCTTCGTCCTTGATCGCCGCCATCTCAGCTCTCCCGGTACATCCAGTTGCGCATCACCGACAGGGCCTCTTCGGGGTGACTCTGGACGATCTCGCCGACCCGCTTCAGGCTCGACGCCTTGACCCTGCCCTCGATGTTGGCGATGTCGATCATCTGCTCCATCTCTTCGTCCTGGGGACCCGCCAGCATGGGGCGGCCGTCGGGCCCGGCGAGGCGAGGCGCGCCGCCACCGGCGCCGCCCGGGAAATGGGAGGTGCCGGGGGCGCCGGGCGTCGCACCGGCCAGCGCCGGTCCTTCGAGCGGCGCGAGCAGGCGGCCGACCAGCGGCCGGATCACGAAGAAGGTGAGCAGCAGGGCGACGAGGCCGAGCACGCCGATCTCGCCGATCTTGAAATAGTCGTCCTTGGTCAGGCCGAGGAAGCCCAGGTCCGCCGCGGCCGCCTCGGGCATCTGGGTGTCGACGAAGGGCAGGTTGACGACGCGGATCTGGTCACCGCGCTTCTCGTCGTAGCCCA
>Ga0265297_10003431_pt1 | contig 28661 bp, 26 predicted proteins | sample Munlanlwell13791_FD_192502 | JGI IMG/M metagenome (GOLD analysis project Ga0265297, IMG submission 192502) | Leachate microbial communities from a municipal landfill in Southern Ontario, Canada - Leachate well 137-91 | ecosystem: Engineered > Solid waste > Landfill > Unclassified | place...
GCGGGTCACGGCGGACTTGCGCAATGCGGTCTATTCGCGGGTGCTGGCGCAGTCGCCGCAGTTCTTCGAGACCCTGCAGACGGGGGAGGTGCTGTCGCGGCTGACGGGCGATACGACGCTGATCCAGACCGTGGTCGGCAGTTCGATTTCGATGGGCCTGCGCAGCCTGTTTCAGTTCATCGGCGGCATGGTGATGCTGGCCGTGACCAGCTTCTATCTGTTCTCGCTGAACCTGGGCCTGATGGCCTTGTTGATCCTGCCGATCATCGCCATCGGCCGCAAGGTGAAGAAACTCTCGCGCGAATCGCAGGACCGGATCGCCGACGCGTCTGCCCTGGCGGGCGAGATTCTCAACGCCATGCCGACGGTACAGGCCTATACGCAGGAGCAGCATGAGACCGGGCGTTTCGCCGGGCGCACGGAACGCAGTTTCGTCACCGCGATCCGGCGCACCCGGGTGCGCGCAGCGCTGACAGTGCTGATCATCACGGCGGTCATGGGCACCATCATTTTCGTGCTGTGGATAGGCGCGCGCCAGGTGCATGACGGCATCCTGACCGGCGGCCAGCTGGCGTCCTTCGTCCTTTACGCGGCGCTGGTGGCCGGCGGGGTAGGGACCATGGCGGAAGTCTGGGGCGACGTGATGCGCGCGGCCGGGGCTACCGAACGCCTGCTGGAACTGCTGCACGCCGAGTCCGCCATCCGCGAGGTGGTCACGCCCGAGGCGCCCGCGCATCCGGCGCAAGCGGCGATCCACTTCGATCACGTCAGCTTCAGCTATCCGGCGCGACCGCAGACGCGCGCCTTGGACGACATCTGCCTGGACATCGTGCCGGGCGAAAGCGTCGCCCTGGTCGGCCCGTCGGGCGCGGGCAAGACCAGCATGTTCCAGTTGCTGCTGCGCTACTACGAAGTATCGGAGGGCGGCATCCGCCTCAACGGACAGGACATCCGCCAACTGAGCCTGCACGACCTGCGCGGCGGCATCGCGATCGTGCCGCAGGACCCGGTGATATTTTCGGCCAACGCGCTGGAGAACATCCGCTACGGCCGCGCCGACGCGAGCGATGCGGAAGTCATGCAGGCGGCGAGGGCGGCCCTGGTGGACGAGTTCATCGACCGGTTGCCCGAGGGCTACCAGACCTTCCTCGGCGAACGCGGCACCCGCCTGTCCGGCGGCCAGCGCCAGCGCATCGCGATTGCGCGCGCGATCCTCAAAGGCGCGCCCTTGCTGCTGCTCGACGAAGCTACCAGCGCCCTCGATGCGGAATCGGAAATCCTGGTGCAGCGCGGCCTCAACGCCGCGATGGAAGGGCGCACGACGCTGATCATCGCCCACCGGCTGGCGACCGTGCAGAAGGCAGACCGGATCGTGGTGATGGAGCGGGGACGCATCGTCGAGATCGGCACGCCCGATGACTTGCGCAATCAGGGCGGGCTCTATGCGCGCCTGGCGACGCTGCAACTGGATCTTTGAATGCGTTTGCGGCGCTGAACTCGCGAGTCGAAGCGCTGTCGTAGTTTCTTTTGAATCCCAAACGGGAGTTCATCATGTCGCTGAAGACGCTACTTCTGGCCTCGTCACTGATTGTGGCCGCGTGTGCGAGCTATGAAGGTCGCGGCCTCAAGCCAGGTGAGGCGACCCTTGACGACGTGCGGGCGACGATGGGCCAACCGGCGATGCAATGGCAAGACCCTGATGGCTCACGGCATTTGGCCTACCCGCGGGGTCCAGCCGGCTTCCACACCTTCATGGTCCGGCTCGGTCCAAATGGGAAAGTGCAATCCATAGAGAACGTGCTCGACGAGCGGCATCTGGCCACTATCCGCGCCGGGATGAACAAGGAGGAAGTCCTGCGCATCCTCGGTCCGTCGGATGCCCGCGTGACCGTCTATTTCCCCGCACGTGACGAACTCGTTTGGGATTGGCGCTTCCGCGGGATGTCCAGCGAACCAATGCGCATGATGGTCCTGTTCGACGCCAACTCCGGAAAGGTCCGCAGCACCATGGTGCAACGCGAACAGTTCACGGACGTCGAACCCACCGGTCGCTGATCAAGGGCGACGTCGGCGCCTTTTTTAAGGCGCGATAAGCGGCCCGTGCCGGCTCGATATGAATATTTGATATCGAAATGCGGCGGTGCCGCAGGTTCTCATCATATGTACTGACTGGCCAATTGAAAAAGCCCTGTTGCATTGCGGGGCGAGTACTTCTTTAGCCATAGCGCGAGGCCCGAGTGACGGTAACAGGGGCTTGCCAGATTTCCAATTGGGTCTAAATTGCTATCCAACTGGAGCAATGACACTGGTGTTTTGGGATGTTTCCATGCACCGAAATTGGATTGCAAATTTGGCATAGTTGTCGGGCATCAAGATGGATTCGACAAGCGTTGTCATATTTCCTTTGGTCTATCTACCTATTCCGGTAAGGACGCACCTATGAGAGTGATTGGACTGATATTCGCCGGCGTGATCTTGGGAGGATGCTCTAAGTGGCCCTATCTTAAGCAGATACAGGAAGCTCAACGTGTCGATCCAGTTGTCGTTCAATGGGACAGAGCTCAAAAGGATAATCAGGACTGCCGTGCTGCGCCAGCAATACAATTGTCAAATAAGGGAGCCACTGGCGAATCAACAAAATCTCCAAAGCCAATGACTGATGTTCTTTGTCCAATTGATTTGGATACTTGGGAGTTCCCTCATGATCGGGTCAGAAGAGAGCACGAACTCAAAAGTCCCGTTCCTGCATACGCAAAAGTTACTGCTTGTTTTGAGCAATATGTTGAGCCAGCAACACTTAAGGACGTCCAAGAAGTTCTGGAGAGCTTAAGGAAACAGCAGTCCGACAACGAGAATTCAACTGAACAACTTGCGGCAGAAATTAAGTCCAATGGCAGCCTAAAAGATGCGGCTAAAAAAAAGATGGCAGGCGAGCAGAAAAGACTTGATGGAGAGAAGGCCAAAGGTAGCGACAAGCAAGATGCTCAAGTTATTGCAGAGGCGGGTGGTGCTGTCACGGAGCTAAGCAAAGCAATTGCAGATCTGAATACGAAGATAAGTGAACTGACCGCGGCGCTAAATGTCAGAGTATCGATAGACAGGCCCCGCTACAAGGCAAATATCGGGCACTACGAACGGATTGAAGTCGCTCTGAAGGCAGGGCAAGCAGCTCCGAATTCACAACGATCGCAGGTGCAAATGCCTTTCCCGCTTCCTGCGGATAACGTTGTCTGCCGGGGAATGAGAAACCTTCTCCAGGACGAGGTCCTTATGCGGAGCGAGGAAATGTGTCGCAAGCACATTTCTGATGTCGGGGCTACGAACTCTGTCGTGAATGCCGACCTTGGTTTGGTTACATTGCTTGGATCTACTCTCGGCGCTGTCGTTACAGGTGATACTTTTCAGCGCGTATTTTCAGCCACGGCCAGCGTGAGCGCAGGAACACAAGCCATCATCAGTCGTGAAATTTATCGGGACTACGTAGCGCCAGCTATTAGCAAGGCAATCATTGCAGAGAGGGAAAAGAAGCTGATTGAGATTCGGCTTGAACAGGCAAAAAATCTTGCGGACTACACCCCCGCGCATGCGATTCGGGATGCTATCGACTATCACGAGTCTTGTTCGTTTTCCAATGGACTCATTCTGCTTACAACAGCTGCGGAAAAACGTGCTTTGCCTAGTCAAGATCAGGTGCGTAAGCAGATTACAGATCTCTACGCGGAATTGAACGCGGTCGAGAACTCAAGCAAGACGGCTGAGGGAAGGAATATTTCTGAAGAAGAAGCGAACCTGCTTCAAAAGACACGTGTAAAGCTAAGGAAACAGATTGATGCTTTACAGGAGCGGCTGCGTCTCTTGCAGGCTTTGTAGTTCAATCCTGTCGATAGTAGTAAGAGTGTCAATAGAGCTTTTCTTTTGGAGGCTACCTCAGCCTTAGACGCGAATTGAATTGTCGTTTTAATGGAGCACCAAGATCGGAAGGATGAGAAGTCGGCGGCGCCGACACGGCAATACGCTGTAGATCTAAAGCAAGGTCGAAGGAGGAACGGTATGGGCACACTCGTGGCAATGCGGATTCCGTCGCCTCTTTTTGCAAACTTGGCTGACCACACCTATGTCCAATGCGGAACCGGAAGGAAGGCTTGGGGGTGCTTCGGCCGGAAAGTCGGGGGAACGCTTTTGCGCCAGGGCCCCAGTAGTACCGCTCAAGCGGACCAGATAGCAGGGCCCGACGAGTGCGCCGGAATCACGTGCTATTTCATCAATGGCGTTTGTCATCAGGCGGCAAATCGGATTCTTTATCCAGCGCGGTTTACCGTGCGTGGCGCACGCGGCTACAGTGTCTCGGAATCTCTGTATGGACCCTACGGTCGGCCCCGCGGGATCTTCGGGCTATGTCGGGCGCCATTTGAGCGCCATGAAGACGTTTCGGGTGATATTCCGGAGTGCAGGGATGTAGAGCCGCTGAAAGCAGGTCCAATTAGGGAAATTCCGGCGACTTTGCCCGAGGAGAGGGCGTATCTGGAAAAGGCCTTGGATATCTACAGCAGGGTCAGCGACATCCGCCAAGGCATCATGACCTTCAAGACGATAGACGACGACCAGTTTGTGGATTTTCAGTTGGAACTCTTTATGCATCGAGTGGACTTCGTATTTTCCTCAAGGCTCGAAGAAACTGACGCCAAAGCAATCAGCGAAATTCGCCGGAACATTGAATTCAAGCGACTGGCGATCGAGGGCCAATTCGAGCGAAACGTTCTTAAGCCGCAAGAATTTGTCGAAGCCATCGATCAAGAGGTCGCAACCTTCCAAACTGAAATCGCCAATGCCCTGACACCCCAGCTTTATAAGGAGTTTTTTGGACTGAAGCCAGGAGAGTTGGTATTACTGTCCGATCCGGAAATCATCAGGAGGGTGTATGGTAGCGACGATGAGTTACCGCAGCCTACAAGGTAATGCCTGACAAAGAGTTTGGCTCGAACAAGAACAGGGGGGCGGGAGATACAGGGCGCCTTTCGGACGACGAGTACGAGCAAAGGATCATTGAGTTGTATGAAACCCTTCGACCCATGCCGACTAGGGCGGAAGAGGAAAGAGTTCGTCGCATCGAACTGGATCTCAAGATCGACAATCGGCTCGGCTACGATTTCCCCATGGATCGACGGGAAGCTCTTTGGAATATTCACCGCAACATTGAACGGCGGCGTCTCAGGCTTACTGGTAGGTTTCTGTTAGGCCGAATCTTCTCCCGATCTCTTTCCAAGGACGCTGATAACTTGGCGAATTACTTGGTCGAGGAATACGCCACAGTGCTTTCAAAGAGGGAACTCGAGCGATTTTTCGACCTAAGGGAAGGGGAACGTGCTTCTTTACCTTTTGATGCTAACTTTCACAAGTAAACGGATACCGTTGGGGCAAAGGAACTAGGAACGCTCATCGTTGCTCTGAATTATAAGTAGACATAATGCCAATTATGCGAACAACAAGATAGCAAGCTGATCCAAATCCGCCAGCAAACTACTCAACCGCGCCCACCTTTCGCAGATACTCCACTATCTCTTCCCGTCCCAGCTTTTGCGCGAGGCGCAGCGCCGTAACACCTTCATAATCCGCAAGATCCATGTCAGCATCGGCATCGATCAGCTGCTGCACCAAATCGATTTTCCCGCCTTTTACCGCGAGCATCAGCGCTGTTTGACCATTGGGGGCGCGTGCGTCGAGCTTCGCGCCTAAGGCGATTAGCAAGGCCGCGACATCCTTGCTGCCGCCAAAGACCGCATAGTGCAACGGCGTCCAGCCGGTTGGATTGAGTTCCGCGCCTTTCTCGAGCAGCGCCTGTACTGCTTCAATCCGGGAATTCAGCGCCGCCAGTAGCAAGGCCGTGTCGCCGAACTGATTGCGGCGATTGACGTTGGCTCGATTGGCCAGCAGGGTTTTCAGCAACGGGATGTTCCCATTGCGGGCTGCGATCATCAGCAAGGTCGTTCCGCTGCGGTCGGCTGTATTGACGTCCATCCCGCGCTTGAGCAACTCAACGACCGATTCCGTGTCGCCTTCAGTCGCGGCCTTCAAAATGTCGTCGTAGGCACCCGCGTGGGCGAAGCTCACGGCGACCGCTAATATCATTCCGATCAATAACTTACGCACGCTTGGCGGCACCAAACAAGCGAAAGAAGTTGACGGTCGTGGCTTGGGCCAGATCGTCCGTACTGATGCCCCTCAGCCGCGCCACTTCCTCGGCGACATGGCGCACCAGGGCGGGATGATTCAGTTTGCCACGATGCGGCACCGGGGCGAGATAGGGCGCATCGGTCTCGACCAGGATCCTGTCGAGTGGGACGAAGCTTGCCACTTCCTTGATTTGAATTGCGTTCTTGAAGGTGACGATGCCGGAGAAGGAAATGTGGAAGCCGAGAGCGAGCGCAGCCTCGGCGACGGCGCGCGTCTCGGTGAAGCAGTGGAATACCCCCCCTGCTTCGCCGGCGCCCTCCTCCTCCAGAATCCTCAGTGTATCGGCGGCGGCCTCACGGGTATGGATGATCAGGGGCTTTTTGGTGCGGCGTGCAGCCCGGATATGGGTGCGAAAACGCTCGCGCTGCCATTCCAGATCGCCTTCCAGGCGGTAGTAGTCAAGGCCGGTTTCTCCTATGGCGACCACTTTCGGGTGGGTAGCGAGAGAAATCAGCCTGTCCTGGTCCGGTTCCTCCCCCTCCTGTGTGTCGGGATGGACGCCCACCGCCGCGTACAGGTTGGGAAAGCGCTCCGCCAGCGCCAAAACGCCCGGGAAACGCTCGAGCGTTACGCCGGCAATTAGCGCCCAGCCGATGTCGTTGGTTTTCATGGCGGCCAACAACTCATCTTCCCGACCTTGAAAATCGGAGAAATCGAGGTGGCAGTGGGAATCGACCAGCAGGACACTCATGCGGCGGCAGGTCGCAGGGCGCGCAGGTAATAGGCGGCCAGGCTTTCAAGAAAAAGCAATTGATTCAATGGGTGACGGGCGCTGCGGCGAAACTGGCCGATCTCGCGCCAGGCAGTCATCAAGGCGGTGGGGTTCAGGTTTTCCACCCCTTTGGGCCGTGGCCATCCGCCGTGGTAGCGAATTTCACCTGCCATGCGTTCCTGCGCCAGATCGAACAGCCAGCGCTGCACACCTTCGACCAGATTTTCCATGCGGAATACGCCATCTCCCTTGAGCAAGCCATCCCATCGTGTCGCAAGGGCGACCGGATCGCTTGGCGGGGAGATCAGGGAATCGACAAGGGCGTCGATCGGAGCCAGTTGTCCCTGTTCTTTCCACTGAGCAACCCGCATTGGTGCGCCGCCGGCCAGCTGAAGATAGCGCGCCGCCTGCTTTTCCAGCCCGGCGTCAGCCAGCCACGCGGTGGCCGAAGCAACGTCCGGAGGACCAAAGGGGATCACGCGACAGCGGCTACGAATGGTCGGCAAGAGTGATTTTGTTTTCGATGAAACCAATATAAAATAAACACTTGAAGGTGGTTCTTCAAGTATTTTAAGAAGTGAATTTGCTGCCGAAGAATTCATGGCATCGGCTTCGGCGATGAGCACGACGCGGTTGCCATTGCGATGGCTGCCGGTGAAAACAAAAGACTCAAGCTCGCGGATCTGGGCGATCTTGATCATTCCAGGGCTACGTTTCTTGGCCTTTTCGTTGGCTTTTTCGGCAGCACCTTCCTCGGCTTCGTCATCGCCATCGGGAGCGACGCGCCTGAAGTCCGGATGATTGCCTGCATCCAGCCATTGGCAGGCATGGCATTTACCGCAGGCAACCAGATCCGATGCAACAGACTCGCAAAGCAGCAGTGCTGCCAATTGTTCAGAGAAAGCGGTCTTGCCGACTCCGGCAGGCCCGACCAGGAGCACGGCGTGCGGAAGCCGGTCGAGCCCCTGTCCGAGCAGCTGCTCCCGTATCGATCCATTCAAATTTAACTGTTTTAGATCAAAGTGTTGCAACTATTTTCTCAAGTACTTTATTAATAGCCTCTGGAGGCTGCGTGGCATCGACGAGGCGCACGCGCTTGGGGTTTTCTGTTGCAATTCGAAGGTAGGCGGACCGCACCCGTTCGAAAAAGGCCGCATGCTCCTGCTCGAAGCGATCCGGCTGCGACGTGGCGGCATGCAGGCGCTGCTGGGCAACCGCAACCGGTGCGTCGAAAATCAGGGTCAGATCCGGCTGCAGATCGCCCAGCACCCACGCCGCAAGTTCTTCGAGCTTCTTCCAGCTCAGGCCGCGCCCTCCCCCCTGATACGCAAACGAGGCATCGACGAACCGGTCGCAGACCACCCAATCACCTCGCGACAGGGCCGGTTCGATCACTTGCGCGATATGCTCGCGTCGCGCGGCGAACATCAGCAGCGCCTCGGTTTCCAGATGCATGGGGTCAGCCAACAGCAAGGCGCGAAGCTTCTCGCCCAGCGGGGTCCCTCCCGGTTCGCGGGTGGCGACGACGATATGCCCGCGTCCGCGCAGATACTCGACGAGCCAAGCATGCTGGGTGCTTTTCCCGGCACCATCGATGCCTTCCAGACTGATGAAGCGGCCGCGCGCCATGCTTGCCTAGCGCTTCTGGTACTTGGCGACGGCGCTGTTGTGCTCGTCCAGCGATGCCGAAAACTCGCTCGACCCGTCGCCGCGGGCGACGAAATACAGCATGTTGCTCCCCGGCGGCGTCGCGGCGGCCTGCAGCGAGGCCAGTCCCGGCATCGCAATCGGCGTCGGCGGCAAACCCGGCCGCGTGTAGGTATTCCAGGGCGTATCAGTCTGCAAGTCGGTCTTGCGCAGATTGCCGTCAAAGCGCTCGCCCAAGCCGTAAATCACCGTTGGATCGGTTTGCAGCAACATTCCGCGGCGCAGACGATTGACGAACACCGCGGCAACCTGGGGTCGATCGGTCGGCACGCCGGTTTCCTTTTCGACGATCGACGCGAGGATCAGGAGTTCATAGGGCGTCTTTACCGGCAGGGTGGCCTCGCGCCTTTCCCATGCGGCAGCCAGCCGCGGTTGCATCGACCGGTAGGCGCGGCGCAGCACGTCAAGATCGCTGCTGCCCTTGTGGAAGAGATAGGTATCCGGAAAGAAAAGCCCTTCCGGATGGGGCTCCTTTGCGCCCAAACGGGCAAGTATCTGGCTGTCGCTCAGCTTCTGCGTGTCGTGGGCAAGATCGGGATGCTCGTTCAGTGCGGCACGAAACTGGCGAAACGTCTTGCCTTCTACCAGCACCAGTTCGCCCTGCGTTACGTCGCCTCGCGTCAGCTTTTCGAGCAGCGTCAGGGCCGTCACGCCTTCATCAACCTCATAACTGCCCGCCTTGATCTTCGATGCGCGGCCCAGGACCCGCCCCAGCAGTTCCAGTTGCCAGGCGGGCAGATCGATGCCGGCCGCTTCGATGACCTGCGCCGCCGTCCGTAGGCTGGCCCCTGCGGGTATGGAGAACCCGGTCGGGTCGCTGCGCATGGGCAGGTGCCGCACCGTAAACCAGCTGACTCCCGCCATCACCGACACAAATGCGAGAATCACCACCAGCAGGAATAGCTTGAAAGTTCGCATGAAGGCTTGAATAAGTTCGGGTCGGGCGCAATCTGCACCTCGGGCGCGATAATAGCACTCCACAACCCAACTCAACCCGGACGCACCTCATGAGTCAAGAATGGATTTCCTCCCTTGCTGCGCAAGGGCTGGCGGCAGACGGCAGCAGTTTCGGCGCTGTCGCGGAAGAACTGGTTGCAGCGCGCGACGCAGCAGTCGTGGCACCCTTGAGCGATCTCGGTTTGATCCGTGCCAGCGGCGCCGATGCCGCCGGTTTTCTGCACAATCTGCTGACCAACGACATCAATGGCATCACGCCCGGCGGTGCACGTTTTGCCGGGTTCTGCACGCCCAAGGGCCGCTTGCTGGCGTTGTTCCTGATTTGGCGCGAGGGCGACGATTTTCTGCTGATGCTGCCGCGCGATATCCTGCCGGCGATGCTGAAGAAGCTCTCGATGTACGTGCTGCGCTCGAAGGTCAAGCTGACGGACGCGACTGAAGAACGGGCATTGATCGGCTATTCGGTTCCGCTCGCCGAGTCGCCAGCGCCGACTTTCGAGTTCGGCGAGGCTGTCGCCGGACTGCCTCGTTTCGGTGTCGCTGCCGTCGAAGGCGGGCAGGCCATCAGGCTCGATGACACGCGCTGGCTTCTGGCGCTCGACGAGGCCACTGCTGGCGCGCGTTGGCTGCAACTGGCGACTTCGGCCCGGCCGGTGGGGCTGGCGGCATGGCAATGGCTGGAAATCGCGGCCGGACAGCCGCGTGTCGTTGCAGCCACCCAGGAGGCTTTTGTGCCGCAGATGCTGAACATGGAACTGCCTGCCGTGGCCGGCGTGAGTTTCAGCAAGGGCTGCTATCCGGGGCAGGAAATCGTCGCCCGCACGCAGTACCTAGGCAAGGTAAAACGTCGGACTTATCGCGCCCGGCTCGTCAGTGCCGTTGCTCCCGGTGCCCATGTCTATGCCCCGGAAACCGGCGACCAGCATTGCGGCGCAATCGTCAGCGTGGCGCCCTCCCCGGCCGGCGGCTTCGAATGCCTGGTCTGCGTCCAGATCGGCGCAGTGGAAGCCGGCGAAGTGCACGTCGGCGCCCTTCACGGCGAGCGACTGGAGTTTCTGCCGCTGCCATACGCGATTGCCTGAAACGCGAGATGTGCCTGATCCTCGCTGCGTGGCAGGTCCATCCCGGCTATCCGCTGGTGGTGGCGGCCAATCGCGATGAGTTCTTCCCCCGGCCGACCGCGCCGGCCGTTTTCTGGAAAGATGCGCCGCAGGTGCTGGCCGGGCGCGATCTCGAGGCCGGCGGCACTTGGATGGGCGTCACGCGCAGCGGGCGTTTCGCGGCGCTGACCAATTACCGCGATCCGGCGCACAACCGGAAAGAGGCACCTTCGCGGGGCGCGCTGGTGGCGGACTTTCTGGCCGGAGACGAAACGCCGCAAGCTTATCTTGAGCGCATCGATGGCTACGGCCGCCAGTGCAACGGCTACAACCTGCTGGTAAGCGATGGCGAAACCCTTTGGTGGTCCTCGAACATGGGCGGCACGCCGCGCCAGCTGCCGCCAGGTGTGTATGGCGTGTCCAATCATCTGCTCGATACCCCCTGGCCGAAAGTCGGCGCTGGCAAGACGGCGCTGGCGCAGGCCCTGGACGATCTGCCGGCCGATGAAGCGCTATTTCGCCTGCTCCAGGACGATGGAATTCATCCGGACGAACATCTGCCGCAGACCGGCGTTCCGCTCGAGTGGGAACGCCTGCTGTCCTCGGCCTTCGTCAAGTCGCCTGGCTACGGAACCCGCGGCTCCACGGTTTTGTGCATCGGGCAGGACGGCTGGGCCAGTTTCGACGAACAAACGTGGCTGCCGGGGGCGCAATGCGGCGAACGGCGGCGCTATCGCTTTAAGTTGAGCGCACCATCGTCCGGTGCGGAATCCCGGCTTCCATGAACTCCGGCCCTTCCTCGACAAAGCCGAAGCGCCGGTAGAAGCCGCTGGCCTGCGTCTGGGCGTGCAGTGCCAGATGCGCATGACCCCGCAGGCGGGCCTCTTCCAGCAGTCTTTCCAATAGCGCACGGCCCACCCCTTTGCCGCGCCAGTCCGCCAGCACCGCCATCCGGCCGATATGACCGTCCGGCAGCAGACGCCCGGTGCCGATTGCGCCGCCGTCGCTGTCGCGTGCGATGACGTGCCGACTGACGGCATCGTGCTCGTCCCACTCGATGTCCCGCGGGACCTTCTGTTCGTCGACAAACACTGCGTCGCGTACCCGTCGCGCCTGCTCGGCGAGCTCGTTCCATGATCCAGCCTCGACATCGAATTCGACGATGTCGACCGGCGTTTGTACCGGGACCAGATCGAACAGTTCGATGATGTCGCTGTTGCGCATGCGGACGCAACCGTGCGAGTCCGGGATTCCCATCGGCGCGGCATCCGGACATCCGTGCAGATAGATGTAGCGGCGCATGGTATCGACTTCGCCGAGCCGGTTGCGTCCCGGCTCCCTGCCCGACAACCAGAGGATGCGCGTCAGTATCCAGTCGCGCTCTGGAAACTGTTCAGCGAGTTCGGGAGACCATACTTCGCCGGTAGGTCGCCGACCGACGAAGACCGCATTCGCCGTCTCGCCAGCGCCGACTTTGGCCCTGACGATATGCCGGCCGCGCGGTGTGCAAAAGCTGCCGTTCTGCTCCCCTGCCCCGTTTCGCGCCGTCGATACCGGGTAGCGCGCCAGCAAGGCACCGCGCTCGTCATGCAGTTCCAGCGATTGCTGCGGCAGGCTGATGCGGATACGCATGGCGGGTCGTTATCAGGCCACCAGCGTGCGCCCGCGACGCGCGCTGAAAAAACTCGAAAGCAGGCTGCCGCATTCCTCGGCCAGCACACCACCGACGATGGTCGCGTGGTGGTTTAACCGGGGCTCCGCGAACAGGTCGATGATGCTGCCGGCGGCGCCGGTCTTCGGGTCGCGTGCGCCAAACACGACGCGGTCGATGCGCGCATGCATGATCGCGCCTGCGCACATGGCACAGGGCTCCAGCGTGACGTAAAGGCTGCAACCCGGCAGGCGATAGTTGCCCAGGCGCATCGCGGCATCGCGCAAGGCCATGATTTCGGCATGGGCCGTCGGGTCGTGACGGCCAACCGGCTGGTTGAAGCCGCGACCGACCACTTCCCCGCCCCAGACGATCAGCGCGCCCACAGGAACCTCGCCGGCAGCCCCGGCCTCGCGTGCCAGATCCAGCGCCAGCCCCATGAATTCGCTATCGTCCATGGGGCTGATTATGGCATTGCCACTGCCGTCCACTGCGCGTGCCGTGGCGAAACCGGCGTCAGGCGTTCTTGGTGACCGCGCCGCCCGATTCCAGCAGTTGTGCCTGCGCCGCAGCCAGTCGCGCGATCGGCACGCGCGGCCCCGAACACGACACGTAGGTGAGATTGATGCTGTGGCAAAACTGGATCGATGCCGGATGGCCGCCATGTTCGCCGCAAATGCCTACCTTGAGGTCCGGCCGCGTCTTGCGTCCTTCGGTCACCGCCAGTTTCATCAACTCGCCGACACCCTTCTGATCCAGCACCTCGAACGGGTTGTCCTGCAGGATTCCAGTCTCGATATAGGCGGGCAGGAACTTGTTCTCGGCATCCTCGCGGCTGAAAGAGAACGTGGCTTGCGTCAAGTCGTTGGTGCCGAAAGAGAAGAATTCGGCGTCTTCGGCCATGCGTCCAGCGCGCAGGCAGGCGCGCACCACTTCCAGCATGCTGCCGAATTTGATGTTCACCTTGATGCCGTGGGTCAGTTCGACGACCTTGTGCAGGCGTTTCACGTAGCTGTGAATGCGGCACAGTTCCTCGACCGTCGCCACTTGCGGCACCATGATTTCCGGATGGACCTCGGTCCCCTCCTTGGCACAGAGGGCGGCAGCTTCCAGAATCGCCTGGATCTGCATCATGTAGATCTCGGGATAGGTGATGCCCAGGCGCACGCCGCGGTGGCCGAGCATCGGGTTGACCTCGGACAGCGCGCGGACCTTCTTGAGGATCTTTTCCTTCTTGTGGATCGCGTCCTCTTCAAGGTGCCCGTCCTTGAACTCTTTCATGCCCAGCGACAGCCGGCCCAGGCCGTCCGAGTACTGCTGATACAGGCGCGGGCTGAGGAGTTTGAGCGTCTCCGGCAGTTCTTCCATTGCCTTGATCGAATCGCGCATGTGATGCAAGTGGGCGATTTCCAGTTCCAGTTGCGCCGTTGTCGGCAGGAACTCGTGCATCGGCGGGTCGAGCAGGCGCACCGTCACCGGCAGGCCCTTCATGGCCTTGAAAATGCCCTTGAAGTCGGCGCGCTGGATCGGCAGCAGCCGATCCAGTGCCGTCTGGCGCTCCTCAAGTGTTTCGGCCAGGATCATCTCCTGCACGATGGGCAGGCGATCGGAACTGTTGAACATGCGCTCGGTGCGGCCCAGGCCGAGGCCCATGGCGCCGTAACGCCGCGCGCGCGCAGCGTCGTCCGGCGTATCGGCATTGGCCATCACCTTGAGTCGTGCGACCTCGTCGGCCCAGCCCAGCAGGGTTTCCATGTCCTCCGAAAATTCCGCTTCGACCGTCGGGACTTCACCGGCGTAGACGTTGCCGTTGCTGCCATCGATGGTGATGACATCGCCTTCGTGCAAGGTGGTCTCGCCGATCGTGGCCCGCCGCGCCGTGTCATTGATGACGATGGCCTCGCAGCCCGAAACGCAGGGTTTGCCCATGCCGCGGGCAACTACGGCTGCATGCGAGGTCTTGCCGCCACGGCTGGTCAGGATGCCTTGCGCCTGGAAGAAACCATGAATGTCTTCCGGCTTGGTTTCTTCGCGCACCAGGATGATGCGTTCGCCAGCCTTGCCGCGTTCTTCCGCCGAGTCGGCATCGAACACGATCTTGCCTGAAGCAGCCCCGGGGGATGCCGGCAGACCGGTCGCCAGCGGCTTGCCCTTGAAATCGCTCACAAGTTGGGGCGCCAGCATTTGCTCCAGCAGCGTCGGATCGATGCGCGTCAGGGCCTTCTCCCGAGAGATCAGGCCCTCGCGGTGCATCTCGACCGAGGTGCGCAACATCGCGCGCGCATTCATCTTGCCGTTGCGTGTTTGCAGGCAATAGAGGCGACCCTTCTCGATCGTGAATTCGAAATCCTGCACTTCCGCATAGTGTCCTTCGAGGCGTGCGTGCAGTTCCTGCAACTGCCGGTAGATTTCCGGCATTTCCTGTTCCATCTCGGCGATCGGCTTCGGCGTGCGAATGCCTGCCACCACATCCTCGCCCTGGGCATTGACCAGGTATTCACCGTAAATGACGTTTTCGCCGGTACCAGGGTTGCGCGTAAAGCCGACACCGGTGCCGGAGTCGGTGCCCATGTTGCCGAACACCATGGTCACCACATTGACTGCGGTGCCGTTGGCCATCTCCTTGGTGATCTTGAACTGCTTGCGATAGTCGATCGCACGTTTGCCATTCCATGACCTGAAGACCGCACCGATGGCGATTTCCAGTTGCTGGTAAGGGTCTTCGGGGAAGGGCTTGCCGGTATGTCGCTTGACGATGGCAAGAAACTCCTTCGCCAGTTCGGCCAGATGGTCCGGCTTCAGATCGATATCCTGGCTGGCGCCGTAACGGGTCTTGATCACCGCCATCGCCGCGTCGAAGTGCTCGTCGGCAATGCCGAGGGCAATCTTGCCGAAAAGCTGAATGAAACGGCGCCATGCGTCGTAACCGAAGCGCGGATTGCCGGTCTGGGCAATCAGGCCCTTGAGTGTGGCCGGGTTGAGCCCCAGGTTGAGAACGGTGTCCATCATGCCCGGCATCGACATGGAGGAACCCGAACGGACCGAGACCAGCAGCGGGTTGTCGGCGCCGCCAAACGTTTTCCCGGTCTTCTTTTCCAGGGCCTTCATGTGCGCCAGGGTCTCTTCCATCACACCATCAGGCAGGCGGTCCTTTTCGAGAAACGCGAGGCAGGCATCCGTGGTAATCACGAAGCCAGGCGGCACATTGAGTCCGATCTGTGTCATTTCGCACAGGTTGGCACCCTTGCCGCCCAGCAGCATCTTGTTCTTGCCGTCGCCTTCCTCGAAAGCAAACACCCATTGCCGTTTCATCACTTCCTCTCCTTGTTGTCGTGCCATCGGCTTGCCGCTGTGCACAAAAAAGATAACTTTATCGCTTCTTATGGGTAAATTCCACAAAATCGCTGGATTGAGAACTGCGTTTTTTTATTCGAGAGAATTCCATCTGGGCAAAATATGCGCTAAATTGCATACAGTTCATCGAATTACCTTGAGCGAGACCGGAAGTAGAATTCGCCATCGATGTTGGTGAAGTTTGTATATTGTCGCCGACCCATGTGGTGAATTCCACTGTTCTGCACCAAGCATTTCTGATTTCAGGTCGACATGGATATCGTCAAACAAAAACAGATCAGAGAATGGACCTTGCTCGGACTGGTCGGCGCAATGGCCATGGTCGCCAATCTTCCCCGCCATGTGCTCGACAGCATAGGCGTGGAAACCGGCCTGTTGATGGCCTTGTTGGGCATGATGGTAGTGCTGGCGCTGTTTCTCTATGTCCGGTTCTTCTTCTTTCTGCTGTATGCCTTGTTGGCCGTAGGCGCCAACCTGCCGGAGCAGTGGGCCGATTCCCTGCATGTAACCAAGACCCCACTGTTGGCAGCGCTGATCGCCATGGTCGTGCTGTCTCTGCTCAACTACAAAACCAAAGTGGTTCCCACGGGACTGGAACCAAAGAAGCGCAAACAGAATCCCGAAGCGACCAAGGTTTTGCTCAGCGCCATCCAGCGCAGCAATCTTCCCTACGTCAAGACGCTGCTCACCATGGATTTCGATCTCGACACCACCGATGAGCAGGGTATGTCGCCGTTGATGTGGGCCGCTCAACGTGGCGAGTTCAAGATGGTGCAGATGCTCATCAAACGCGGCGCGTCGCCTTTCCTCGTCGGGCCAGCCGGCAAGGCTTCCGATTTGGCGCTGCAGAACAACTTTCCGGCCGTCAATGAATTTCTGAAGAAGGTCGAAGAAGTACAGGCAGCCGAGGCCGCGAAACGGGCTGCGCCCTTCCCAGGCAGCGGGTCTGCGGTCGTCGCTTAACTGCTGAACCGTATCAACACGCTGCCCAAGGAGTCGGTCGCAAATCCAGGCAGACATCCGATCAATTCACGCGGCGTGTGAACGCACCGTCGATCACCAGGTTCGCACCGCTGACGAAGCCCGCCGCGGGGCTCGCGAGAAAGGCGACAGCCCGCGCCACGTCCTCCGGTCGCCCGAAGCGACCGACCCGGATCTTCTCCAGGGCCTTCCGGTACATCGGATCGCCTGCCTGTTCGCGCTTGTGCCAAACACCGCCGGGAAAATAGATCTGGCCCGGCGAAACCGTGTTGGCGCGGATTCCTTTCGGGCCAAGGGTGCGGCTGAGTTCCGCCATGTAGTTGGTGAGGGCAGCCTTCATCGCCCCGTAAGCCTGCAGGAAGCCGTCGGGGAAAACGTCATGGCCGACCTCGATTGCCGCAATGCTCGCGATCTGGACGATGGCGCCAGACCCGGACTTCTCGAGCATGGGCACGGCGGCCTCCACCGCGTGGACGGTTCCCATCAGGTCGACCTCGAAATATCGACGCCAGCCCTCATCGCCGGCGAGCCCGCCCATGGCGCTCACGTTGGAAACCAGGATATCGAGCCCGTCCAGTTCATCGCCCACTTCGGAGATCCAGGCCTTGAGCGCGACGCCATCGCGGACATCCAGCGCCCGCCCGGTGGCCGTGACTCCCTTTTTTGCGAGTGCGGCAACCGTCGCTTCGACCGTAGCCGGGTCGCGCGCGCAGATGCCGACGTGACAGCCCTCGTCGGCCAGAACCTCGGCAATGGCGCGGCCGATTCCCCGCGTTGCGCCGGTCACGATGGCTTTCTTTCCTGTCAGCCCAAGATCCATATGCCCTCCGATTTCGTTTGCTCCGGCGGTGCTGCGGAGGTCACCTTGGACGCGGCGCCGCAATACCCGTCTGAGCTGCCGTGCGGGCGACCTCGGCCAAGGCGTCGCTCGGCAGCGGTATGCCGTTGGCCTGATAGTCCTGCGTGCGCAGGTGTTCCAGTTCGCCGGGCAGGACTATGCGCGATACGCCGGCGGCCCGCGGCAATGCGCGGATCCTGCGCACGGTCTCGTCCACGCGTCTGGTGAACGCATCCAGTGTATCGAATGCATCGATGTTCAACACCACGAACAACTGTCCGATGCCCTGCGGCTCGCCGAGGCGTTCGTATAGCGGCACGATTTCCGGTCCGGAACTGGCTCCCGACAGTTGACCCGCGATTAGATCGATCAGGATCGAGATGGCCGAACCCTTGAAACCGCCGAACGGAAGCAAAGCACCGGCAAGGGCCTGCACCGGATCGGTCGTCGGTTGCCCTGCGGCATCCACCGCCCAGTCGGGCGGGATCGCTTCACCACGGTCGGCCGCCCCTTTGATGCGACCGTGAGCCACGACGCTGGTGGCCATATCGAGCACCACCGCTGGCTCTTCTTTTGCCGGAACAGCCACCGCAACCGGGTTCGTCCCGAGGAACTTTGCCCGCGCCCCCCAGGGCGCCACCAGCGAGTCGCCGTTGCTTGCGGCGACGCCCACTGCGCCTGCCGCCAGGGCGCGCATGGCAAAGAATGCAAGCATGCCGCAGTGGTTGCCGTTGCGCACGCTGACGGCTGCGATGCCGTGGGCGCGTGAGCGCGCGATGGCGAGATCCATGGCGCGCGCGGCCATGGCGATACCCAGGCCCGCTTGGGCGTCTGCGACGACGACGGCCCCGCTGTCCCGGACGATCTCGAGTTCCGCGCCCGGGTTGATGGACCGGGCGCGCAGGCGGTCGACATAGATGCCGATCCGCAACGCACCATGGGAATGCACGCCGCGCAGGTCGGCAGCGATGAGCCCGTCGGCTACTACTGCCGAGTCCGCGGACTTCGCCCCGGCACGTTCCAGTGCCTGCGCGCAGAACGTGCGCAATTCGGCGGCGGCGTAGCGACCGGATTCGCTCATTGCGGTCCACCCGGGGCGGTACCATCGCTTCTTGTCGGCCGCAGCGATTGCCAGGCGCGCTTGAGCAACGGGAAAACGAGGAATACAAGCGTCAACAGCAGCAGGGTCAGGGACACGGGTCGCTCCACGAAAATCCCGAAATCGCCATGAGAGATCATGACACTCTGGCGAAATGCGACCTCGAGTTTCGGGCCGAGCACCAGACCGAGCAGCAGCGGCGCGCCCTCGTAGGCCCAGCCGCGCAAGACGTAGCCCAGCACCCCGAAGCCCAGCATCATCCAGATGTCGAGTACGGAGTTGTTGACGCTGAACATGCCGGTGACACAAAAGAGCATGATCAGCGGCAGCAGGATTTTTTTCGGCACGCGCAGGATATTGGCGAACAGCGGCACGAACGGCAGGTTGAGCAGCAGCAGAATGAAGTTGCCGATATACATGCTCGCGACCACCGCCCAGAACAGCTGTGGGCTGTCGCTGATCAGCAGCGGCCCCGGGGTGACCCCGTGAATCAGCAGAGCTCCGAGGAGTATGGCCGGCACCGGGCCGAAGGGGATGCCGATCACGAACAGCGGGATGAAGGCCGATTGCGTGGCGGCGTTGTTGGCCGACTCCGGCCCGGCGACGCCTTCGATGGCACCCCTGCCGAACTCCTCCGGGTGCCGCGACAGGCGCTTTTCCGTGGCGTAGGCTGCATAGGTGGCAATTACCGGCGCAGGCCCCGGAATCAGGCCGGCGAAAAAGCCGATTCCGGTACCCCTGAGTATTGCGCCGATCGAGCGCTTGAGGTCCTGCAGCGTCGGATAGAGATCGCGAAAGTGCGGCACCAGCACGCGCTGTTCGAGTTGCGCCGGCGGCTTCGCCGTGTTGACCAGAATTTCTCCAAGCCCGAAGACGCCGATCGCCACGGCGACGAACTCGATCCCGCCCAGTAGATAGGCGCTGTCGAAAGTGAAGCGCTCGTTGCCTGTGACCGGATCCATCCCGATCGTGCCGAGGATCAGGCCGACGATTGCCATCATCAAGGCTTCGACCAGGGATTTTCCGGTCACGTTGCTGAGCACGACGAAGGCAAAGATCATCAGCGATGCAAACTCCGGGGGTCCGAAGGCAAGCGCCGCCTTCGCCAGGGGCGGCGCGATCAGCACCAGGCCGAAGATAGCGAGCGTCCCGGCGATGAACGAGCCGATGGCGGCGATGGCGAGCGCCGGGCCCGCCCTTCCCTGCTGCGCCATCTGGTAGCCGTCGATGCAGGTGATGACGGACGCAGTCTCACCCGGGACGTTGATCAGGATGGAGGTGGTCGAGCCGCCATACATGGCGCCGTAGTAGATCCCCGCAAGCATGATCAGCGCCGAGGTCGCATTCAGGCCGAAAGTGGCAGGAATGAGCAGCGCAATACCCGCGATCGGGCCGAGGCCCGGGAGGACGCCGACCAGCGTTCCGACAATGGCGCCGATCAGGCAGTAGAGCAGATTCTGCCCCGTCATGGCAACGGCAAAACCATCGGCCAAGTATTGCAGCGATTCGATCATGTCAGAAGATCCAGCCCGAGGGCAACGGAATCTGCAGCAAGCGCACAAAGACGACATGGCACGTAGCGGCCGATCCGAGTGCGACAGCCAATGAGATGTACCAGCGGCGGATTCCAAGAATCTGCAGCAGCGCCAGCATCAGCAGAAAACTCGCGAGCGTGTAACCCAGCGGCTTCAACAGCACCACGGCCGCGATCACCCCGGTGACAAACAGCACGACCCGCCGTGTCGCGCCATCGCCCTCAGGAAGCGTCGACGAGGCTGGTGCCTGCGCTGCGGCCGCCTTCGGCCTGGCCAGATAGATCCGGACGCCATGGCCGGCTGCAAGGGCCATCAGCGCCAGGCCCAGCGTGAAGGGAAAGAAACCAGAACCAGGCATGCGCAGCGCTCCCAGCGGCAGTTGTAGCGAGAGCACCGCAGTGATGGCCCCGAACACGAACATCGAGATCGCAGCGCTCATGGCCGGGTCTCAGCCAACTGCCTTCAGCGGCCGTAGAAGACCGTCGTCGGCGGCCTCACGCTGAGCCATACCGCGTCGCAGGCTGCGAGTATGTCGGGTGAAAGCTTGATGTCGGTTGCCGCAATATTGTCCTCGAGCTGGGCTACCGAGGTCGAACCGTTGGAGATCGCGGTGATCGCCGGATTGGCGAGTACCCAGGCGAGTGCGAAACGCGACAGACTCACCCCCGCCCCCGCGGCGATTTGCTTCAGCTGCTCAATGGCCGCAAAGTTCAAATCGTTCCAGTACGGCTTGTTGTAGGTGTATCCCCACTGGCCGAGGCTGTAGCGCGCGCCTTCAAGCGGCGCCTTGTCCTTGTCATACTTTCCGGAAAGAAGGCCGGCCGCCATCGGACTGAACGGAACCACGCCGACGCTTTCCTCGAGGCAAAGCGGCAAAAGCTCGTATTCCACATCGCGCGCGAGCAAGTTGAATGGCGGTTGGATCACATCCCAGCGCGCGAGTTCGTGCTTGTCACTGAGCCAAAGCGACTTGGCGAGCTGGAACGCGCGGAAGTTCGAGCAGCCCAGATAGCGCACCTTCCCTTGCCGCACCATGTCGTCCATCGCCCGCAGCGTCTCATCCAGCGGCGTGTCGTAGTCGGGCATATGGGCATAGTAGATGTCGAGGTAGTCGGTGCCCAGCCGCTTGAGGCTGCCCTCGAGCGCCTGCATCAGGTGTTTGCGCGACAGGCCCATGTCGTTGGGGCCGGTACCTTCACCCGATTCCCAGGGCCGGAAATGCTTCGGGCGGGCCAAGTCGATCGGCCCGGAGACAATCTGCTCGCCGTACTTTGCCGCGAGCTTCCGGATGTGGCCGCCCTTGGAGGCCAAAACCAGTGAGTCGCGCCGGCCCTTGATCGCTTTGGCGACAATCTGCTCGGTAACTCCGTTGACATACATGTCGGCCGTATCGATGAAGTTCACGCCCAGTTCGACGGCGCGGTCAATCAGCTGCAGCGAGGTCGCCTCATCGACCTGTTTGCCCATGGTCATGGTGCCCAGGCACAAGGTGGATACCTTGAGCCCGGTGCGCCCCAGCTTCCTGTATTCCACGGCGCCCCCTTACCTTGCCGTGCTGCCTATTGCGCGAGAACTTCGGCCCAGGTCGTCACCGGCCATTCCTTCTTGAACATCTCCTCGATCGCCGGCTTGGCCTTGACCCGGAATGTCTCGGCGTCCGGTATCACGACTTGCATGCCCTTGCGCTGCAACTGGATCAGCAGCGCAAGCTCGCCACCCTTCATCTTGGCATTGGACCAATCGCAGGCTTCCCGTGCCGCCTGCACCACCAGTTCCTGGTCGGCCTTCGACAGACGCGCAAAGAACGCCTTATTCACCAGCATGCCGCCGGTCTGGACCAGATGGTTGGTGATGATCAGGTGCGACTGCACTTCATCCAGCTTGAACGAAGCAATCTGGGGCAGATCGCCTTCGGAGGCGTCCGCCTTGCCCGACTTCAGTCCCGAATAGAGCTCGGGCAGCGGCAATGGAACCGGTATGGCGTCCAGTGCCTTCCACGCCGTGATCCAGGTGGCGACGCCCGGCAGGCGCAATTTGAGGCCGTAGACATCTGCCGGCGTGTAGATCGGTTTCTTTGCGGTGGTTTGCCGCTGCCCCCGGAACACGATACCGAGAAATTTTACGTTCCCGTTCTTCTCGGTCATTTCCCGCGCAGCCTGGCCGAGCTTGCCGTCCCAGACACGCATGAAGTGGTCGAAGTCCTTCATTACATAAGGCGCATTGAAGAAAAAATACTGCGGAGCGTAGACCTCAAGCGAACGATGGCCGTTGGACTGCATTTCGAGCGCGCCGCTCGCGTTCTGATTGCTTACTTCCTCTTCCGACTTGGTGCCGGCGTCGATCTGCACGGCGATGCGGCCGTCGCTGCGCTGTTCGGCGAGTTGCTTGAATTTCTCGGCCGCATCCACAAGGATGTGGCCCGGCTTGAACGGGCTTCCGATGCGGATGGTGAGTTTTTCTCCGCCCGCCGCGGATCCTGCGGTTTGCTGGGACGTGGTGGCGCAGCCAGCCAGGGCCAGGGCCGATGCCAAGGCGAATATATAGGTTTTCATTTTTTGATCTCCGCAACGAGCTTGCCGTAACGTTCGTGATCAGCGGCCATCAGCTTGCCGAATTCGGCCGGCCCGATGTAGGCAAGGGCCACGCTCATGTCGGCAGCATTTTTCCTGAACGCTGGATCGTCCATTCCCTTCTTGAATGCGTCATGCAGGGTCTTGATGACTTCAGGTGGCGTGCCCTTCGGCGCAGCGAGACCGCGCCACTGGCCCATGGTGAAATTGATCCCTTGTTCGCGCACCGTCGGTACCGTTGGAAAATCCGTCATGCGGCTCTCCGAGAACAGCGCCATGATCCGCAACTTCCCTGCCTTCACGTGGGAGATGCCTTCCGGTGGCGAGACTGAAACGGCATGCACATGCCCACCGAGGAGCGCGGTGACCGACGGGCCGCCGCCAGCGAACGGAATGTGATTGAACTTGACCCCGGCCGTCTTCTCGAAGGCAAGCGCGATCAAGTGAACGCCGCCGCCGGCACCGGAGTTTCCGACGGTAATCATTCCCGGGTTCTTGCGCGCGTAATCCAGAAATTCATTCAGGTTCGCCCACGGAGCATTGGCCTGAACCTGGAGCATCGCGGGATCCTGAACCACGTTGATGATCGGCTCGAAGCTCTGGTAGGTAAACGCGGTCTTGACCTGGTGGGGCAGAATCGTCACCGGCGTGATGATCGATACCAGCGTGTAGCCATCTGGCTTGGCCTGCGCAACCTCGGTGAACCCGACTGCGCCACCTCCGCCGGCCCGGTTGACCACCACCACCGCCTTGCCGAGGTATTTCTGGGTGCTGGCCGCGAGCGCCCGGAACACGAGGTCCGTGGCACCACCGGGTGCATAGGGGATGACAATCTGGACTTCCTTGGCGGGAAACTGCTGCGCCATGCTCAAACCGGTCAGTCCGCAGACCGCGGCGAGAAACAGCATACGAAACAAAGTTTTCATTTTGTCCTCCGTTATGGGTCCAAAAACTTTGTTTAGTCTGGTCGCGAGACGCGCAACCGTATTGATCCAAATCAAATAATTCGCTGCGTACGGCCGACATCTCATGACGCTTGCAAGCACACTCCGTGTCAAATCTCGCGCTGCGCAGTTAATGCACACGAAATGACTCGATTGACTCGGAAGCCTCAGCAGTGAGAGGCAGTGCGGTCTCGCGCATATCCCGCCCCTGTTTCGGGATGAATATGCAAAGGCCGACAGGATGCGGCGCTATTGGCGCGCCGGTATACGGGGGGGCGCATCTTCGCTGCTTGCGGCCCCTGCCTTGCCCTTCGGCGGGGCTACTCCCACTCAATCGTTGCTGGCGGTTTGCCCGAGATGTCGTAAACGACGCGGTTGATGCCGCGCACTTCGTTGATGATGCGGTTGGAAACCCGGCCCAGCAATTCGTGCGGAAGTTCGGCCCACTTGGCGGTCATGAAGTCCGAGGTCTGCACGGCCCGCAAGGCCACCACGTACTCGTAGGTGCGACCGTCGCCCATGACGCCGACGCTCTTCACCGGCAGGAACACCGCGAAAGCCTGGCTGGTCTTGTCATACCAGTCGGCCGCGCGCAGCTCGTCGATGAATATGGCATCGGCGCGACGCAGAAGTTCGGCAAACTCGTGTTTTACTTCACCCAGGATGCGTACGCCGAGCCCCGGCCCCGGGAAGGGGTGGCGATACACCATCTCGTGCGGCAGCCCCAGCGCCACACCGAATTCGCGCACTTCGTCCTTGAACAGTTCGCGCAAGGGCTCCAGCAGCTTGAGGTTCAGGGTTTCAGGCAGCCCGCCAACGTTGTGGTGGCTCTTGATGGCGTGCGCCTTTTTGGTCTTGCCCCCGGCCGATTCGATCACATCGGGATAGATGGTGCCCTGTGCCAGCCAGCGTGCATTGGGCAATTTCTGCGCTTCGGCCTGGAATACCTCGACAAACTCGCGGCCGATGATCTTGCGCTTCTGTTCCGGGTCGGCAACGCTTTTCAGGTGCCCCATGAACTGGTTTACCGCATCGACATGGATCACCTTGACGCCGAGGTTGCGGGCGAAGGTATCCATCACCTGCACGCCTTCGTTGAGTCGCAGCAATCCGTTGTCGACAAAAACACAAGTCAGTTGGTCGCCGATGGCTCGGTGCAGCAGGGCTGCGACAACCGAGGAATCGACTCCGCCGGAAAGGCCGAGGATGACTTCCTCGGCGCCCACCTGCTCGCGCACCTTGGCAATCGCTTCCTCGACATAGTTGGGCATGTTCCAATCGCCGCGACAGCCGCAGATGTCGCGCACGAAACGGGCATAGATCTCACGCCCCTTGAGGGTGTGAGTGACTTCGGGGTGGAACTGGACTGCATAGAAACCGCGTGCCTCGTCGGCCATCGCGGCAATCGGTGTGGACTCGTTGCTGCCGATGACCTTGAAGCCGGGTGGCAGTTCCGTCACCTTGTCGCCATGGCTCATCCAGACTTCGAGCAGGCCATGCCCATCCGCGTTGACGCGATCCTGGATGCCGTTGAACAGCTTCGAGTGCCCGCGTGCGCGCATCTCGGCATAGCCGAATTCGCGCTTGCTGCTGCTTTCGACCTTGCCGCCGAGTTGCGCGGCCATGGTCTGCATGCCGTAGCAGATGCCGAGGACCGGAACGCCGAGCTTGAACACGATGTCCGGCGCCTTCCATTCCTCGGCCTCATAGACCGAGTTCGGGCCGCCGGAAAGGATGATCCCCTGCGGATTGAAGTCGCGAATGAAATCCTCCGAGACATCGAAGGGATGCAGTTCGCAATACACCTGTTGCTCGCGCACGCGCCGGGCGATCAGCTGCGCGACCTGGGAACCGAAGTCGAGGATGAGGATTTTCTGGTGGGCCATGGTGAAAGTCTCGAAAGAAATGGGGACAAAAAATGCAAAAGGCGGCTCAGAAACCTGTCTGAACCGCCGCGCCGCCCTTGTTCAAGCCAGCAGGATCAGTCGATGTGATAGTTCGGTGCTTCTTTCGTGATCTGCACATCGTGCACGTGCGACTCACGGATGCCGGCCGACGTGATTTCGACAAACTCGGCCTTGGCGCGCATCTCGTCGATCGTGGCGCAGCCGACGTACCCCATCGAGGAGCGCAGGCCGCCCATCAACTGGTGGATCACGGCGATCACCGGGCCTTTGTAGGGCACGCGGCCTTCGATGCCTTCCGGCACCAGTTTTTCCACGTTGGCATCAGAATCCTGGAAGTAGCGATCCGCCGCGCCATCCTTCATCGCACCGAGGCTGCCCATGCCCCGATAGGCCTTGTAGGAGCGCCCCTGATACAGCACGGTTTCACCGGGCGCTTCCTCGGTGCCGGCGAACAGGCCGCCCAGCATCACGGCGTTCGCGCCGGCGGCAATCGCCTTGGAGATGTCGCCCGAGAAACGAATGCCGCCGTCGGCGATCAGAGGCACGCCGCTGGCGGCCAGCGCATTGGCGACCATGTCCACCGCGGTGATCTGCGGCACGCCGACACCGGCGACGATGCGCGTGGTGCAGATCGACCCGGGGCCGATGCCCACCTTGACGCCATCGGCACCGTGATCGACCAGCGCCTTTGCGGCAGTCGCCGTGGCGATGTTGCCGCCGATGACTTCGACCTGCGGGAAATTCTTCTTGACCCACTGCACGCGCTTCAGCACACCTTCCGAATGACCATGGGCGGTATCCACCACGATCACATCGACGCCGGCTTCCGCCAGCAGTTCCGCACGCTCCTCGGTGCCTTCACCGACGCCGATGGCGGCGCCGACGCGCAAATGGCCCTGCTCGTCCTTGCAGGCAAACGGGTGTTCGCTGGACTTGAGTATGTCTTTGACGGTCACCAGACCGCGCAACTGGAAGGCGGAATTGACCACCAGCACCCGCTCCAGGCGATGCTTGTGCATCAGGATCTTGGCCTCCTCGGGGGAGCTTCCTTCCATGACCGTAATCAGCCGCTCGCGGGGAGTCATGATGGCGCGCACCGCCTGATCGAGGTTGGTCTCGAAACGCGTGTCACGATTGGTGACGATGCCGACCACGACTCCGTTATCCACCACCGGCAGGCCTGAAATCCGATAGGCCCGCGTCAGTGCCAGCACTTCACGCACGGTCATGTCGGGCGGGACGGTGATCGGGTCTTTCAGCACACCGGACTCGAAACGCTTGACCTTGGCCACTTCGGCCGCCTGGGCCTGGGGGTTCAGGTTCTTGTGCACGATGCCGATGCCGCCTTCCTGCGCCAAGGCTATCGCCAGGCGCGCTTCCGTCACCGTATCCATGGCGGCGGAAATGAGCGGCAGGTTGAGCTGAATCTTGCGGGTAAGACGGGTTGCGAGGCTGACGTCGCGGGGCAGGATCGCCGAGTGGGCGGGAACCAGGAGGACGTCGTCAAACGTCAGCGCCTTCTGGAGCAGTCGCATAATATAAAATTCCTTCGTGCCAAAAACGCATTATACGCGAGAGCACGGGTCGCCTATTTGGCGCGTTGCGCCGTCCCGCCAGCGCCGACTTTCAGGGAGCGATCCCATCAGACGCTCAGGCTTCGCCGGCTTCGCCGCCGCCCTTTTTCATGGCTTTTCCCTCGGCAGCGCGCTGTTTGCGCACTTCCTTGGGATCGGCGATCAGCGGCCGGTAGATTTCCACCCGATCGCGGTCGCGCAAGGCGGTGTCGATCTTGGCCAGCTTGGCGTAGATGCCGAGCTTGTTCTTGGCCAGGTCGATTTCGGGATGCTTGACCAGCAGGCCCGAGGCTTCGATCGCCTGCCCAACCGTGCTGCCAGCCGGCAGGCTGATGCCGATCACGTCCTGGCGTTCCGGCATGGCATAGACGACCTCGACATGGATGGATTCAGCCATAGACTTTCTGGGCCCTTTTGACAAAGGAGTCGACGAAGGTGTCGGCGATGTGATTGAACACCGGGCCGAGCACTTTTTCCAGCAAGTGGCTGGAAAACTCATAGTGAAGCCGGAATTCTACCTTGCAGGCCGTCTCTCCCAGCGGCGTGAAGCGCCAGTGGCCGTCCATGTGCGCAAAGGGGCCGTCGGTCAGGCGAATATCCATCAATAGCGGCTCTTCCTTGATGTTTTCAGTCGAAAACTGCGACTTCAGGCCATGGTAGTTGATGCGCAGGGTTGCCGCCGTGCGCGTCGCGGTGCGCTCGTGCAATTCCGTGCCGCCGCACCACGGCAGGAAAGCCGGGTAGTCCTCGACACGATCCACCAGGCCGAACATCTGTGCCGGCGTGCGTTCGATCAAGACGGATTTTTCGACCAGGGCCATTCAGTGAGTGCCGCCAAGGGAGCGTCGACAGGGTGCAGTAGAATGCCGCATTTTACCGCGCCGCACCATGAGCATCGCCGACAACAAGAAGGCATTCCACGATTACTTCATAGAAGAGCGCTACGAGGCCGGCCTGGTCCTCGAAGGCTGGGAAGTGAAGGCGATCCGGGCCGGGCGCGCGCAGATCAAGGAAGCCTACGTGGTGCTCAAGCGCGGCGAGGTATTCCTCATCGGCGCCCACATCACGCCCCTGCTTTCGGCCTCGACCCACGTTCATCCCGACCCGGTGCGCACGCGCAAGCTGCTGCTGCACGCGGAGGAAATCAGCAAGCTGATCGGCAAGGTGGAGCGCGCCGGCTACACGCTGGTACCCCTCGATCTGCATTACAGCAAGGGCCGGGTCAAGCTCTCGATCGGCCTCGCCAAAGGCAAGAAACAGCACGACAAGCGCGATGCCGAGAAGGATCGCGACTGGGTTCGCGAAAAGGCGCGCGTGATGCGCGACAAGCGCGGCTGAACAGCGCCGCCGCACGCATCTGCAGATGACCCCCGTAACCCTGATCTGGCTGGTGACCGGCTGCCTGATGCTGCAGCCCCTGTCGACCGACCTCTATCTGGCTTCGCTGCCCAGCATGGCGACCGACTTCGGCGTCACCCCGGCAGCGGTTCAGAACACGCTT
>Ga0265297_10003432_pt1 | contig 28655 bp, 37 predicted proteins | sample Munlanlwell13791_FD_192502 | JGI IMG/M metagenome (GOLD analysis project Ga0265297, IMG submission 192502) | Leachate microbial communities from a municipal landfill in Southern Ontario, Canada - Leachate well 137-91 | ecosystem: Engineered > Solid waste > Landfill > Unclassified | place...
TGGGCGGGCGGACTTATTACATCACTGATATTGTGAGAGGAACGGAAACCGCCGTTGGGGGCGCGACGTTGGAAGCGAGGGCAAAGGAGAACGCTGCGTATCTCGGGGAGGAACATGGGCGGCACCTGCTTGCCCATCAAGCGGAGATCCCGCCAGCTCTGAGAGGTCAGGTGGCCTTTGTCTTCCCGGACTGGCGTGACCCCAATCATCATGACGTAGTACACTATGTCTCATACCTAAACGGCTGCTGGCTGGAGACCGCGCGATTTATTGATGATGGGTCGGTAAGGCCCGGGGAAACCTGGACCCCTAACTTCCGGCTGCTTAGCTACGTATAAGACATTGAACCCCGGGGGCTTTGGAACTCAAAGAGTTGCTTAGTCCCCCCGGTCCTTTTTGTTTTTATAAATTTATCAATATTTTCTTCTAAAAAATTTTGCTTTAAGGCTCAATTCTATTATTTTTTTAACCGCCGTTCAAACCCAGCCGCCGCCGCGGCGATTATGATAGCAATAAAAGTAGCCGCAATACAGACCGCCAAAAAACCCGCCGGATCGTCGCCGGCGTCAGCCCCGGCATAAAATATCCTGATGTATAGTCCTGCTGCCATAATTAAGATGCTTAGGATAATGGCGCAATATTTTATCGTCTTTAAGGCCTTCGCAGAGTCTTGCGAGAGGGCTTTATTTTGCCCGATATAGCCGAGTAATTTGAACGCCTGATACAGGGCCACAAAAAATGCGATTGACGCTAGGTACCCATAGATCAAGAATGGATCAGCATAAATACTAAACAGGTCTAGGTTTGCGGCTCTCCCTTCGGTTAAGGGAAACCTGATCATGATGGCCAGCGCCACGAGGCCGATGAGCACAATAACTACCTGAAGAAATACGGTTGCGTTTTTTTTCATCATTGTTATTATAAATTTCAGTAAATAAGTTTATTGCATTCGTTTTCCCCTCTGAAATTTAAAAAAAGTTGAAATTTTTTAGATAAAAAAATATTTCCGCTAACGTCCGCGAACCGGCTAGCCCGTGTTAGGTGATGTGAATTTGTGCCTACCTTTTTAGCCACCACTTTTTAAAAAGCGGAACCGTCAGCGTGGACAAAACAAAAGCCATGGCAGGAACGATAGCATTGATAAAAGGTTTTGGCAGTCCTGCAAAATAGAAAAATACCACGATGACGACGTAGGTTAAAACTGAAATAACAATTTTTCTGGTCCAGCTTGTTTCCCACGCTTTATCAGCTTCAACGCGCTGGTTTCGCTTTTTAATCCCTTCGATTTCAAGCTGTAATTCTTCGATGCTTGGCATAGTATTTATATTAAAAGCATAAATTTATTTTGCCTGTTATCGGATGTAAATTTTTAAATTTTCACTCTATTTTTCTAAAATTTTTCTCAGTTTGTTTACGACAGCTCTTTCCCATGCTTTCATAGCGAACCAACCGATAAGTGGCTTGGCAATAATTCGCAACCACTTTTTATGAATATCCACTTCGTAGACATAGTTGATTTTTGTGCCACCCGCCACAGTTTCCAATAAAAGTTCCTCATGTCCTGATGTACCAAATTTCAAACTTTGATTGTCAGAAATAAAACCTCTTTGAGGCAGAATTTTAGTCTTCATTTTGACCGGAAAAGTGGTGCCAAAAGATTTTACCGCAGCTTCAATTTCCAAATCATTGCCTTCTCGTTTTGTAATAGTGACCGACGAGGCAACTTGAGGAAAATTTTTCGGCAAATTTTCAAAATCAGTGACGATATTAAAGACTTCCTCAATCGGCGCTTTTATTGTCCACGAATCTTCTAGATGAATATGCTTCATAATTCAGTTGGTAATTTATTTTGTGAATCTAAACGTAGAAAGCATTTTAGATATTCCGGCCTCAGGGCTCGTTTCGCTATCCGCAACACTCCAACTGATTATATAGCCTCTATTATTATGATTTAAATAATAACTTGTCACATATCTGCCATCAATCGCACTGGAGGCCGTTATTTTTAAAGCATTTTCTTCAAGAAATTTAATGCTTTCTTGGCTCGCATCTTTGTCTTCCAAATTTGTGGCTTCTACGGCCGCCTGTGTTTTTTTCTCTGATAAATCAATTGTCTTATCAACCGCTGACACTAAAAAATCCGGCCAAAAATCAGCGGTACAAGGAAGTGGCTGATATTCCCCCCTAATAACTTTTACAGCATTTTCTATTTTTTTAATATTGGTCGGATCGTCGTTTAATACGCAAGAATCATAAACCGAATATGATTGAGGATATTGGAATTCAAAACCATATTGCTGATTTTTATAAGTCTTTGAAGTATTATTATCGGTTGATGGTTGATTGGTGTTTTGATTGGTATTTATGGCTGGCTGATTTATGTTTTCATTTTGGATTGGCAACTGAGCAGTGCAACCAGCCAAAAAAATAGCTAAAATGGCGACTGCGAAAATAAATGTTTTTTTCATACTTTTTATTTAATAATTAGCAAAGCTTTGTATTGTGGCGTATAACGCATTCCGATGAAACTTGGTTTTAAAGAAATTTTTACTCAAGCACTAAATGTTTATCGTAACCAAGCTCGACAAGTTGCTCGTACGCTTGCCATACGTCCTTGGGAATCTCTTGAAAAATCTGAAAGCCTTGGTCGGGGTAGATTTTAATTCTTTGTAAGTCGCCGACCATTATGTTGACTACTTTTTCAAGCGGAATTTCGCCGTTAGGGTAGTCCAAAAAAGGTATTTGGGGGGAAGTTACAATCAATTTTTTATCAGGCCAATATTTTTTAAAAGTTGCATAACTTCTACGCTCCATATATGGCTTTTGTACAACTATGAAAGATTGAAAGTCCAGGTTGTTTTCACTTAGCAGCTGTTGTGTAAATAATATATTTTCCCCGGTGTTAGTAGATTTATTTTCGATTAAAATATTTTCTTTGGGAACGCCCATCTTCTGAGCAACAGCGGCGAACTTTTCCGCTTCCGGCTCAACCCATATATCTTTGGTTAAATTGCCCAGTCCGCCGGAAAAGATAATAAGCGGCGCCCATTTTTCAAGATACAATTCCGCCCCTCTTACGGCGACTCTCAAATCGTGGCTACCTAGAACCAATATGCAATCAGATTTTTCAAGAGATTGATTAACGTGGTGGTAATCCCACAACTTTTGAGCTAATTCAATTGTTTGTTTGTCTACCATAGTGAGGAGAGAATGAAATTTCACATATCGCGTATATCTGATGTCCGCCGGAGGCGCGGATATGGGGGGAGTCCGCCCGGGGCGGGCGTAACAGATACACGCTGTTAGGCGCCGTAATAAATGACATTAAGCCTCTTTTTCAGCATCTGCAACTTCCACTCTTATTCTCTGCCATTCATCGTAAGCTGCGTCTGCTGATTTTTTTAATTCCGCATCCTTGGGGTTGAGTCCAGAATTGTGTGCAAGTTCATTATATCTTTCGAGCGCAGATTGTTCTTGAGATTTTAGCAATTCGATCGGTGAAAGCCCCGGTGTTTGTTCATTTTTCATAATTTTTTTAAATTGTTAATTTATTATAGCATATAACTTTACCGGGCTAGCCGAAGTTCTTGTCATCTTTACCGTGGTAAAATTGGCGAAAGTTACCAAGGAAAAGGGACAAAAATTTGGGTGAGCATAAAAAATTTTTGTAGTTTTAATAGCCTTTTCTTATGCGATCCAAATAAAGTTTGATTCGATCAATATCTGTTATTGTTTCCCAGACTGTGGCGACAAGTCCAATAGGATCTTTTAGTCCAGAAATTGCGTTGGCACGTATTTCTTTCCCCAGCCAGCCACCCCAATTGGCTTTATCTTGGCAATGGTAAAGTTCATGAGCCTTAACAAATCTTTTAACTCTTGGTGGTAAATCTTGTCTAACTTCTACACTGTTTCCACCGCCATAACCAAAAGCCGGATATATACTTTCCTTAGGGACATATTCAACGTGATATTGCTGTCCATTAATAACTTCTACTTCCGTAGGATTTATTGAAGCCGGTTGTTCTGAAGGTGCAGGCGGTTTTGTTTTTTCTTTAAGTCGGCGGCGAATTTCTTCAAGATGTTCGAGCTCTTCCGGTGTCTTTTCATATAGATCACGAGTAGGTGGTTGTTCTGAATCGTCACCTTGATATTTTTCTGATTCAGGCTGTTGAAGTTCAGTTTTCCCTTCAAATTTAGGTGCGATATATTCTTGACCCGGATTTATTCCTTCAAATTTTCCCATAGCATTATTAGTTAGAAAAGAATTTTTTCTGTGCGAACCAGATAGCCCGTGTTGTCGGATGTGGAGCGAAACGGAATTTCCGACAACGGAAGCGTATATCTGATGTCCGCCGTAGCGTTAGCGTAGGCGGATATGGGGGGAGTCCGCCCGGGGCGGGCGTAACCAGATATACGCTGTTAGCTGATGCATTTATGAATACGCAAACTAGGCAAGCCAGTATTTCGCGTCAGAAGCCATTTTTTATCAGTTTTTCAATAATTTTTTTGGAGGCAACGGCTGACCGCAGGGGTAAAACCTCGATTATCATCGGCAAGTTCCGTCCGTCAAACAATTTAAAGAATCTTTCCAGTATATGTTCCCAGCCGGCTACGCTGCCGTGGCCAGAGCCCAGACCGCTGATGTGGATGTTTTTGACATATTCTCTATTCTTCCTAACAAAATTCCATTTTTCCTCGACAAATTCATTTGTCACGTAGTCGAAATTTTTTCTTATGTCCCACGTCAAGAATATTTTCCCCGTCGGCAGATATTTATCCAAGATCCGCTGGTATTTTGGTATAAAATTATCGGTGTTTTCAACACAGATATGCAGATCTTTCGGCGCCAGGGAAATGACGTCCTTGATGCTTTCTTCAAACAGGCCGGCGTAAAAATTCGGATAAAGTTCATCATTCAGTATCTTACCGTTGGCAGTGTGGAAAACAGCCGCCTTGCCGGGATGGAGAGTTAAACATCGGGCGCCGAGCGCCCGGCTGAATTTTATCATCGACCTAAGCTGGTCTTTCGCCGCCTGTCTAAATTCCGGCCCGGTAAAAATCATTGATTGCTCAAGGGGCGCGTGAGTATGTAATGTTATTTTTTGTCTAATCGCCAATTCTTTAAGTGATATCAACTGCTTTGACGTATATCTGCTTGGCATAAATTGCGGCGAGCTAAGATGGATTTCCAAAACTTCAAAGCCATATTTTTTGGCTTCAGCGATCGCCGTGCCGATATTCGGCTGATAAATTACCCGGTTGCCTAGTTTGAACATAAATGTGTCACCTAACGTACCGATTTATGCAATGTCCGCCCGGGGCGGATTTCGCTAAAACCGTGTTAGGTGCCGTAATAAAAGAGTTTGTTTTATTTTTCAGCACATTTATGGTCTTTACACACACAAATAACCCCTTGTCTTTCTCTCCCAGCACTCCCTAAATGAATACCTTTTTTCTCTGCCTCTTCGGTTGTATATTTAATATATTCGGGGGTATAACATCCGTCAGTAAGCCAAATATATTGGCAGTCGGCATTAACATTGCATTCATTGGCGTTTTATCAACATTTAGATTTTGGTTCGCCTGAACGCAACCAGTTAAGAGTAGGCTAGTGGCAGCTAAAGTGATTAAGATTGTTTTTCTCATGTTTTTTAGATTAATCATTTATTATGGCATCTAACGTTCGCGGCTAATGCGATCGTTTTAATGTCGCATAGCCGCTGTTGTCGGATGTAATTAATAAGTTTTAATTTTACTGAATGATAAGATATTATTATTTTACTGGCTCCTCTAAAGATAAATTATTCTTATCATCAGCACAGTTTCTTTCAAAAATAACTTTATTTTCTGAAATATGGCAATAATCAGAACAGCCTCCGGGGACACCAGGAGATTCTATTTGAAGATCCCATCGGCTTAAGTTGCTGTCATAATTCATGTACCCGGTCGCCTTTTTTCCATCCCCAGTACATATTTTTGAATTGTTCATTATTTGCAGAACTCTAGAAGCGGTTAAATTATTATTTAATTGATTAAAACAATCTTTCAGATCTTCTTGGCAACCGACTTTTTTTATAAAAAGAATATTTTTTGGTTCTACTAACATATTTACCATATCTTGACATTTGCTCATGGTGCACATTCCTTTTTCATAATATATATTACCCTGAATTTCAGCTTCAATAATTCCATTTCCCAAAATATTATTTTGTTCTTCGGCTGCAATTATTTCCTCAAATGAAACCTCTGGTTTAAATTTAATAAATACTCTATTTTTGCCATCAGTAATCGTATATAGTCCGTGAGTTGTACTATTTCTTGTTAGATTACCTTTTATTGTAACTACGTCATTCAAACAAGATTTTTCGTTACATACCGCATAAGCTTCCGAGGGTGAAAGCTTTTGAGATGATAACGATTTATTACAGCCACAAAAAGTAAATGGTAAGAAAAGTATGATGGCTAAAATAATGTGTCTTTTCATAGTTTTTTTAAAATTAAAACTTATTAATTATTTCCGACAACGTTACCGTTTTATGTGACGAGCGATGTACGCGAGCTGATTAATTTAGACTGGGGGTGAGCCACATAAAACGTGTTGTGAGAAGTTCTATTTTTTTGCTTACTTTAGCTATAATTTTGTTAAAATACTTGACAAATATTTATTTGCATGCTATAATATGTTATTACAATTTAAAATGTCGAACTAATTCTCTCAGTATACTTTATCGTTGTAGAGTATATCAACGAGGCTTAGTTCCTCGATTGACAAGTAGAGCGAAGGCTTCAACAGTGCCACCCATAAGATCCTGCATCTTTGGGGGTGTTTGGGCGCAGTCTATGGCCCTCACCGCCATGATGGATATGGCAGGGATCGACTGTTCGTGAGCTCTAGCTCTAGAGTGGATTGGCTGGGTTTATCAGATTAGCCAATTTCGCTTAGTATATGTACAGGTCTTCTGTGCGTACTCAAGTCCCTATTCCTTCGGGAATAAAAATCGACGGGATTTCTCAGGTTCTCGCGGCCAGTGCTGTCGGGGTAGCGCAAAACCCTTATACAGCACGCTCTACCTGAGAGTTAATCTCGTTAATCTGTGAAGATGAGGGAATCACCAACCTTGTCTAGAGGCTCCGGAGTGGTATGGTTTCGCAGAGTGGACGACACCACAGGTGAAAGAGTCGGAACCTTTGACTACGGGATTCAGGTTGGGGACGGAGCAAGAAGCTGGGCGCAGCTTCATACGAACAACTCCAGCCCTGTAAAGAAACCTGATGGCCGGACCCCCAAGTGAGGACGAGGAATAACTTCGGTTAATCCAGATTCTCACTTGGGGCTTTCGTTTTCTTAAAGATATTTGGATTGTAAATAGCAAAGCTTTTCTAAAAAAATAGAATTTCTCACAACGTTCCCGGTTTTGGCGATGTTACCCGTTAGAGCAATTTCGCTAAAACCGTGTTAGGTGTCGTAAAATAGTTTCTGGTTTTACTTAGGATATACTTCTGATCCTACAGACTTTAAAACATCTTTTAGTATTCTTAACTTTTCGGGGTCAAACATGCCCCTCAATTCTCTCATTGTGCCATAATGTAGATTTATCGCACTTGCTCCTTCAAATTGACCTTTTGCTGCATTAGCCGCCTCACCAAGCTGGCTGGATGCCTCTGCTAATTCCTGAAGAAATCTAATGTCTTCGGGATCTTTTATTGTTTCAATAGATGGTTTTGCTTCTGGGTTTCTCATAATTTATTTAAGTTATTTGTAAGAAACTATTTTATGTCACCTAACGTTACCCTGCTATACGACGTTGCGCCGCACCCGTCGTAGTAAAATCGCGCGGAGCGCACCACGAACGGGGACAAGCAATGTTCGTATAGCAGGTGTTAGGAGAAGTAGTTTTTGTTTTTTACTGTTGACATTTATATTAAAATATGATATTTTGAAATGTTGCTATGTTTGTCATGAGTCCAAACCGAGGAGGAGGATGGGATAATTATGATACGCATTATAGTGGCACGGGGACGAGAGGATGGTCCCTGGAAATTTTATGCTCGTCTTGAAGGCGACAACACGGTGTTGGAACCTGGAGAGTCTATCGAAGAGGTTGTGACATTGGTAATCAATGATAACAAGACTATGTTCAATTTGATCGCTGAAGATCATGAAGAGTGTGCTCGCAGGTGCCGAGGGATCATAGGAAAAGACGCATCCTTTCGGGTAGCACTCGAGTATGTCACCAAATTGTTGGCCGGGCGCGGGTGTGAGGTCGAAATCATATTCAGTCCGACCAGGATTTGCTGACGCCGTTAACGATCATACGTAACTTCCATTGAGGGCTTGATCACCCCTCTTTTTTTCTTTGTAAAAAACAAAAACTATTTCTTCTAACGTGCGGCGGCTGATGCGATCGTTTTAATGTCGCATAGCCGCTGTTAAGCGTCGTGGTGTTAAAATTTTTCAAACTTTATGCTGGCGGCGATCCGTTCAAGTAAATCTAAATCATCTTTATTCTCACTTGATGTGGAAAATATGATAATATCATCATTTTTTTGGGTAAAATAGGTAGTAACAAGTTCCATGTCCGCCGCTACAATTTTAACGAATTTAATGCCGTTAAGGACCAGGTATTGGTAGGAGTTTTGTGACCCCTTTACTGTTATCGAATCAGATTCCCTTAGACTGCTACCGGACCAACCGCACCATGTTAAAATGTATTGTTCCAAATTTTGGTTTTCTTTCAATTTATCCACGCTAATACTTATTAAAGCACCGCAGGTTTGGCAGTCTGTTTTTTCACGATCACTATATCCTTCCTTCGTCCAAAGACCTTTGGTGGTAAAAGTAATATATTTATTTGAGTAATTACTGGTATAAGTATCAGATCCAAAAACCAGATCATCAGGATAGCTAAAGGTAAATGATTCATTGTTGCCTTGTTCAAATACCTTTGTTAATAATAAGGATGTTTGTTGTAAATTATCGTCGATATTTATTTGCTTAGCAATAGTCGGTTCTTGGATACTTTGATCTTGATTTAAAATTGGCTGGTTTGGATTTTTTTGACCACAGCCAGCTAAGATGATAACAAGAAGAAAGACAAATAAAATTGATAGTAATTGTTTCATAGTGTTATTACTTTTAATTTGTACCATGACGTTTAACGGATCGGTTTTGGCGAAGTTCCGAAAGTCGCATTATGATAAAATCGGGCGAAGCCCATCATATAAGCGACTGAGGAATTGCGCTAAAACCGTGTTATATGCTGTAATAAAAAGCCGATCTTTATTCTTTAATAAAAATGGAGTATGGTTTTTCTGTTGCTAAATAGCCGGGGTTAGTTAATATTTTGTGCCTAATTTTGGCTAAAAGTTTTTCCATTTCTTCTTTTTTGCCTAGGGGAGTTTCGGCTATTTTTGAGCTAATGAAGTCATCCAACTGTCTTTCTGTGAATTCGCCATAGCCATAATCTTTTTCTTCAAATGCTAAGAATAACTCAAACATTAGGTTATCTTCTTCTGTAGCGTTATGATCTGGAGATCCTTCAAGAACCTGAAATTTTTTTTCTTGGGGCTTTTCTCCGGATTCATTAGACCATTGTTCTCCATTGTTCATAGTTTTTATTATTAATTGAATTAAAGAGGCTTTTTATTATGGCATACAACGTTCCCGGTTTTGGCGAAGTTTCAATTTCGCTAAAACCGTGTTATACGCCGTAATAAAATTTTTTTATTCAGTAGTTTCTTCTTTTTTAACGAATCCAAGGGCTTCTATTTCTTCTTCAGTTGCTCCGCCATTTTGTTCAATGATTTTTGCCACCTTAAAGTTCGCTTTTGAAATAGCTTCTCTAAAAGGAGCCTTGATGACATATTTTTCTTGTACTTCATCAAAACTTCTAACGGCAAAATTTTCACCTTCAATACCCATTTCCTTTGGTGATAGTCCTTGTTCTCTAGACATAATTTTATAGCGTTATTTAGTTAAAATTTATTTGGCGTATAACGTTCCCGGTTTATACGATGTCCGGCTTTGCTGGATATTGTATAAACCGTGTTAGGTGCCGTATGGAGAAGGCAATTTATTTTTTCTCAGAGAATTGTTTTGGCTTTTGACTTTCCCATTTATCTCTATAAGAATTGATGTCTTCTTGGGTCAAACCCAAGCCAAAGCATAATTCTTTAAGCTGGTCAACGCGTTGTCTAGCCTCTACCATTGTCTTTTTAAATTCCTCGCCACCGTAGCCCAGGGCCGTCTCTTTAAACTGAAGATTCATGTCTTCATCGCCTGCTTTCATTAGTTCCTCCAAAGCTTGTTGTCTCGCCTCTTCGGCTGATCTTTCTTGTTCCATGTTATTCCTTTCTGACGGCTACAACAGATATAGCCATCTGATAATTTTTATTAAATTGCCGAACAATATGGCACCTAACGTTCCCAGCTATCTGACGTGCTGCACCTATTTTACCCATTAAATTTGACAGATAAAATAGGTGCGGCATGTAGGCGAAATGACCAAAGTTTTATCATGAGTAATGAAGCCAGATAGCTGGTGTTGTGTGCCGTAGACAAAAATTTTTTTTCCTTATTTTTTTTGGCAATTTATTCTTTATCGTCAATTTTTTTTCCCTCAATTTCCATACCATATTCATCAACTTCAAGCCCTTCTGGTATATCTTCCTCAAATAAACCGAGGGCCATAAAACCGTCCCTCGTGTCCATACTTATTTTGTCCTTTCCTTTGATTACAACGCCTTCTGGGTGATCGCTTAATGCCCATCGATGTAATGACGTACCATCAGGGAGAGAGTTAAATTGCTTAGGCGTTAATCGATAGAATTTTCTTCCTGCGGTTTCCGGCGAAGAAGAACCAATTTCTAATGATTTCATAATTACGTTCATTAATATTTAGCATTTAATTATATTTTATGCCATGTTCATCTCGGCATAAATTGCCAAAAAAGAAATAATAATAAAGAAATTTCTGGCTATGGCATACAACGTCTCCGGTTTATACGACGTAGCGCCAGTTTGTGGCGTGGTAAAATGATTTACTGCCGCGCCACAAACAAGCTATGTCGTATAAACCGTGTTAGGTGAAGGTTTATTTTAAGTTGTTTTTTTCTTGAATAATATCTTTTTTATTAATAAGACAATTACAAAATATATTATTACATTAAGTGATGCGATTATCGAGAACATTAAATAATAATTGATCTTCTCAAATAATATGTAGCTTAAGTTAGTTAACGCTCCAAAGGCAAGATAAGTGTAGAATCCTGGAACTAATAGCAAACTTAGCCACATTGTGTAGCATGTCGGATGATTGGGTCCTCCTACATTTGGAACCTGCTCACACTGCCATGCTGCCCCTTCAATAAAAGGAATGGATCCGATAAGAATAATCATTAACGTAATAATAAGCGGTATTAACTTTTTTGCTTTTGACATATTTTCAAAATTTTGAAATAAACTTTCGCCTAACGTCCGCGGCTGATGCGATCGTTTTAATGTCGCATAGCCGCTGTTATATGATGTTTATAAAAATTACCATTCCTTAGTTATTGGAAAATTTTTAGACCGATATTCTTCGATCCTCTTTTTGCTTCCTGGCGAAATATTTATTGGTAAATTATTGAGGTCATAAAAATCGGCATGATAAATTTCGCTATTTAATTTTATTTTTGTTATGTCGATCGAATCATTTGAAACAAAAACAACTATCGTGTCGATTTTTCCCTCTTTTGTATTTTGGTAAACTCCAAACAGACTGAGCTTTTCAATTTCCAAACCAAGCTCTTCAAAAGCTTCTCTCTTTAAAGCTCGCTCAAATATTTCACCCCTTTTAACGCCACCGCCAGGAAGAAAAAGCCCTTTTATGTAACTATGTTCAACCAGTAATACTTTTCCGTTATTTATCAAAAGCAACTTAACGCCCAGTGTCTTGGGTCTAAAAATTTTCCAATATATTTTTAAAAGGGTAATTTTTATAAATTTCATATAACGGACGCGTATATCTGATGTCCGCCGTAGCGTTAGCGAAGGCGGATATGGGTGGAGGCTCTCGGAAGAGCCGTAACCAGATATACGCTGTTAGCTGATGTATTATTAGGACCTTAGTTATTCGCAAAGTACTTTTAGAGAGTGGGGAAAGTTGATTGCTTTCCCCGGAATTTGGCATTTGAGCTCTCAGATGGTGGGGGATGTTACCCAAGCGGTACTGACCCCCTCATATTGTGGCATATTTTTGACAATCTCGGCCATATAGAGCATTTGCTCAATGCCGACGCCGTCACTTATGATTTCCCCGGTGTCAATTAGTTCTTCAATCGCTTTTGTGATTGGCAATTCAGGAAACAAGTCAACCACAACGTCGGGAGGCAATCCGTATCTGTCAGCTTCTGTGAGTGTTTTCAAGACCCGTATGATTGCCTGAGTTAACAAAATATCCGAGTTGCTCATCGTTTATCCCTCCTAGTTTTTTTTGCGCCTTCTTTAGACCCTCTAAAAGTATTTTGCTGTAAAGAACAATATTTCAGCTAACGTCCGCGGCTGATGCGATCGTTTTAATATCGCATAGCCGCTGTTAGGCGTCAGTTGTGCTGATTTTATTGTAGATATATCAACGATGAAAGTATTTTTTTGAATATCTCATCGTTACTATTATCATTTATGGATCCAATAATTAGTACCTTGGTACTACTAGCTGTTATAAATAGATAGGCGCCAGAACCCTCTCCTTCTTCATGTACTTTTAAATATTTAATGCCGCCAAAATTATATGGTGTATTTTCTAAAGTCCAACTACCACCTTTATTTTTAATCCAATTTTCTAAAGAAACCCCATTTAAAGAAGCAACTTCAATCCATAAATATGGGCTGGCTGTAGTTGCCCCGCTTTTATATCTGTTATATTCATCAATAGTCCACAAATTGGCATACATTTTATCATCAGATTGAGTTTCCTCAAGCTTAAGATTATTCGGATATTTTATTTCATAATTATTTTTTTTACTTTGATAAGTCTGCCAATCAGTAAATTGAATTATAGACTCATTAGTATTCAAATTTTGATTGGCGGCCGGATTTTGTTGAGTACAGCCAGCCAAAAATAAAGCTAATCCAGCCAGAGAAACTAAGATTGTTTTTTTCATAGTTTGTTGTTTAAAGAATTAAGTGATTTAATCGCGCCGTAAAATCAGCACAATTACGCCTAACGTATCGGTTTATGCGACGTAGCGCCAGTTTGAGGCGTGGTAAAAACGCCGCAAACAAGCTATGTTGTATAAACCGTGTTAGATGTCGTATGATGTGGTTACTTACCTAAACCTTCTTTGGTTTTTTCCTCAATTCTTTTAAGAATTTCTTCAGGAGACAATACATTGTTACCTTTGATTAAAGTAGCCAATGCCATGGCTCTATTTCTGACGTTATCTACATCTTGATCGGTCGGAGCACCTTTCTGTCTCTCAATTGCTTTTTTAGTCGCCACATTATGGGCTGCCATTGCGTTGATGTAAACATCAATTTGTTCTTCTGGACTTAGCTCATTAAGTTCTTGTTGGGCATTGGCAACTATTTGTTCCCAACTTAAATCTGGTTGTTCTTGTCCTCCTTCAGGTGGTTTTCTCATACTTTTAAGCTATTTTATTATTTAGACATTGTCCACGTCGTATGACATCTAACGTTCGCCGATATGCGATGTTTCGCACTTTCCATATTATTTAAATATGTGCGAAATATGGGTGGAGCGTAGCGAAACCGCATATCGGCTGTTATATAAAGTTGAATTAAGTGACTAATTCCGATCTTAATATTACTGATTTAAAAAAACGTTCCTGGAAATCAGTCAAAGCTTTTATTTGTTCGTCATTGAATTGTACCCCTTTTGGGACTACGACCAGTTTGTCGTCGTCATCATTAGTTCTATGAATTACCGCAATACACTTTCCTGAAAATTCATGCAATGGTTCCAAGACCCCAAGGACATAGGCATCCAGCTCTTCTCCGTCCGGTGCGTGTGTGCCCGGAATATACCCATAGTTTTGAATATAATAAAGCTCCGGATAATTTGGATGCCTAGTGCCCATAGGCCTGTCCATTTTTACCTTGACGGTTTTGTTTAAAAATTTTGTTGAATAACTCATAGAACAAATAAAAGCGTCTTCGCCGTATGGTCACTTAATTCAATTTTATATAACGTATGCGGCTCAGGCGACGTTTTAATGTCGCTTAGCCGCTGTTGTCGGATGTATTGCACTTTCAGAAGTCTAACCATTAAACAAATACTTTTGGGAAGCGGGGAAGATGATTTTCCTCCCCCGCGTTAGGAAGCCGTTGCTATTCATTTTTGTGACTCTCATCATATAGTTGTTGTTTGGCAAGTTGTGCGCACGCAATCGGGTCAAGATATTCCCCAGTTTGAGAATCCTTAGTCCCTTGATCCCAGAGCTGAAATGCTCTGGCACCCGCCGCATTGTTATCTCTTGTCATCGACACTATTTGCTCTACTGCCATAAAAGTAGTAGTCATGGCGCCCTCCTTTCTGTAGGCATGTTTACCGCAGCTTCCCAAAAGTATTTGTTTTAAAGTGCAATATTTCCGACAACGTTACCGGGCTAGCCGAAGTCCCGACGTGAGCGGGGCGGTATAATATCGGCGGAGCCGACCGCCCAAGCGAACGAGGGATTTGGGTGAGCGCGCTAAATAAAATTATTATTTATAGTATTTTAAGCCCATACAGTAAATGATAAATTGGATTTGTTCTCGTTTCGATTTCGTTTAGACATGAGTCTCGTTCAAGGGAACTAACGTCAGCACAAAATCCAACTTGCACTGCATAATGATAATTCTCCAGTCGAATAATTTGTAGAGATAAATATATCATTATCAAAATCAATATCATAATTATAGCTATAAGTATTTTTTTCACATTGTTTTTCATAGTAATAATAATTTTATTTAGCAAGCGCGAACCGGCTAGCCCGTGTTAGGTGATGTAAATTTTATTATTTATTTTCCTCTATTATAAGTATAGCCAGGCCGGTATACGTGAACTGAGTTACTATTTTCTTCTCGCACCTCGAATTTTATATGATTTATTTCTTCCGATTTCAATTTGCCCTCAGCTTTTGCAACATAGATTTTTAGACCACCCCCACCTTCTGAAGTATTAACAATAGCAAGATCAAATTCGATAGGTTTCCCAATTTCAAACCCTGTTCCTTTAAGGCCATTCTTGATTGCGGTAATGGTACTCTTAATATAATTTTCAAGTTGTTCAGATTCGATTTCCATCTGTGTAAAATAAATAATAAAATTTATGTCACCTAACTACCTTTATCCGAAGTAGTTGATTTTTTTATATATTTAAGCTAATATTAGTCTATCAACATAGCGCATATAACCTGGTTATATCTTTAATCCATAACCTTGCAACGCTATGTTTTTTGATGCCTTAAAAAAGGAGCTGGAAATTCGTAATTTTAGCCAAAAAACCGTTAAGGCCTACCTCTATTATAATACCGACTTGGCAAGATACTGTCAAAAGGACCCGACCCTGATTAAGGAGCAAGATATTAAGGATTATTTGTGGCATTTGCTTGAAGAAAGAAAGGTCTCCAGTGCCACGGCGCGGCTGGCGATCAATGCCATAAAATTTTATTACCGGCAAGTCAAAAAACGCCGGTTTTCTTTTTACTATCGCCTGCCTAAGCAGGAGAAGAAACTGCCGGTCGTTCTTTCGCGGCAGGAGGTGAAAATTTTGCTGGTCCAGCCGGTAAATACCAAACATCGGCTGATTTTAAGTCTGATGTATGGTGCGGGTTTAAGGGTTAGCGAAGCGGTAAAACTTAAAGCAGCTGATTTTGATTTTGCCAATAAAATTATTTGGGTTAGGGACGGCAAAGGCGGCAAAGACCGGCAAACGCTTTTGCCCCAAGGGCTGGGGGAAGATTTGCGGCAGCATTTAATGGGTAAAAGCGGTATGGAATATGTTTTTACCGGGCAAAATGCCGGCACTCATTTAACCAGCCGCTCGGCGGAAAGCCTTTTTAAAAAGGCGCTGGCGACCGCCGGCATAAAAAAAGCCGCGTCTTGTCATAGCCTGCGCCACAGTTTTGCCACACATTTGCTGGAAAATGGCACGGATATTCGTTATATTCAGGAATTGCTTGGGCACCGAAGTCTGACGACCACGCAAAGGTACACCCAAGTCAGCGGTGTGGCGATTAGGGGCTTGCTTTCGCCCTTGGATTAGATTGCTTCGTCTCCGCCCCGGGGCGGATCATCGCAATGACAAAGGATGGGTTTGTAGGTTTTTTAATGGTTAATCATAATGGAAAAAATTGTGCGAAGAATGGCTTTGAGATTGCTTCGTCGCCTCTCCACTTCGTTCCAAGGCTCCTCGCAATGACAAAGGAAGGTTTTAAGCGATTAACTCTTCTTTTGTCATTGCGAGGAGCGACCCGAGCCTGCCTGCCGGCAGGCAGGCCGCGCGAGGGGAGCGACGAAGCAATCTCGGACAGCCTAATATTAAAGCAAACAATGATTTCAAGAAATTATTACGTTTACATTCTTACCAACAAAAATCACCGGGTTTTGTATGTTGGCGTCACCAATAATTTGGCCAGAAGAATTTTGGAGCACAAGCATAAACTAAACCAGGGTTTTACCAGCAAATACAATGTTAACCGGTTAGTCTATTTTGAAACAGGCGAAGATATCGGCGGCGCAATCGCCAGAGAAAAACAAATTAAGGGCGGATCAAGGCTGGATAAGATAAAGTTGATAAATTCAGAAAATCCGGAATGGCAGGATTTGAGCGAGGAATGGCTTTGAGATTGCTTCGTCTCCGCCCAGGGCGGATCCTCGCAATGACAACGAAATGTGTCATTTTCGTTTCGGGACTCCTCGCCAAGACAAAGGGTGGGTGCGGTGTGCTCTTGCGGTAACGACTAATGATAGGGTAAAACTCTTCCTTAAAGAAAAATCGCCGCGCGGCGATTTTTCTTTTATTAGGCAAGATGTTTATTTTTTCCGGTAGAACTTGGCCGCTTCTTCGGGAGAAACCGGATTGATGATTAAGCCCGAACCGATTTCCACGCCGGCCCAAACCGAACCGCGCGGCGTGATCTTCAGATAAAGATGCTGGTCTTCATCGTTGATGGTCTGATGAAAATAATAATTGTAAGGCAGATCCAACCGGCAGATTTTTTTTAGAATCATCCGTAGCATCTTGGCCAAGCTTAAGCGTTCGCTTTCGTTTAGCAGCGTCACGTTGTCCAAGTGGCGCTTGGGCATCAGCCAAATTTCGTAGTTATGCATCGGCGCGTAAGGGCAGAAGGCAATGATGTTTTTATCTTCCATGACCAGCCGCGGCCCTTTTCTTTCTTTTTTAATGACGTCGCAATAGACGCAGGTGCCGTGCTTTAATTTGTAAGCCTGGACGCGCTGGGATTTATCCCGGAGATTGGGAGGTAAAAATTCCGTGGCGAATATCTGAGAATGGGGATGAAGCAGGGAAGCGCCGGCCGTGCCGCCGTTATTTTTAAAAATCAAAAGGTACTCGATTTTTTTGTCCAAAGAAATGGCTTTGGTGCGCTGGGCATAGACAGCCAGAATTTCGGCGATGCGCTTGGCGGATAAATCTTCGGTTTCCAGGTCGTGGTTGGGCGTCTCAATCACCACTTCCTGCCGGCCGTAGGCGCGCGGATTATTGGTCTCAACTGACGGATATTTGTTGGCAATGACTTTTATCGCCCAAGGCTCATCTGGCTCCCGGGTTTTTCGGACGGTCATCAGCACTTTGCTGACTTTATCCACCCGTTCCGGGCAGAACACGCACTCGGATTTTTTTACGGGATTCAAAGACTGCGGGCGCTCCACGTCATGGGGCCGCCGGCCGCGGCGCGGCGCGATAATGACGTATTTTTCCTGGATATAATCGCGGCGGATTTCGGATTTTTGCATATTTTTAGGCGAGTAGCTAGTAGGCTTGTAGGCCGGTAGCTTTTTGTTTATGTAGTTATTTTATTGAAATATTGCCAATATTGACCTACCGCCTACAACCTACCATCCTAAATAGAATGGGCGCAACAAACCGCGATTGCCAGCGCGTCGGCCGCGTCGTCGGGCTTGGGAATTTCCTTTAAGCCCAAAACGATTTTAACCATTTGCTGGATTTGTTTTTTGTCCGCTTGGCCGTAGCCGGTCAGGGCCATTTTGACCTGCAGCGGGGTGAATTCGTAAAGCTTAAGGCATGTTTCGCCGAGGCAAAGGACGGCCACGCCGCGGGCCTGGGCGACCGAAAAAGCAGTGGTGACATTTTTGGCAAAAAACAGTTTTTCCACGCCGGCGTATTGCGGCTGGTATTTATTAATCAAAGCCATCAGCTCGTTTCTGATCTGCAGCAAGCGCTGCTGGTGGGGAACATGGGCTTTGGTTTTGATGGAGCCGTACGCTAAAGCTTTGATTTTCTGGCCGCATTTTTCAATCACGCCAAAACCGGTGTCGGCCAAGCCCGGGTCAATGCCGAGAATCACTAAGCTGGCAGCTGGCATGGGTTTTGAGATTTGAGCTTTATTTTATTCGGCATTGGTGTAGTAGTTGTTGACGTCTTCATTTTCTTCCAGTTCGTCAATCATCTTTTGGATTTTTTCTTTTTCTTCTTCATTTAATACTTTTTTTTCTTTTGGAATCATTTCCACGGCGGCGAAATCGCAAGTCAGGCCGCGGCTTTCAAGCCAATCTTTGATTTTTTTCAGATCGGCGGGAGCGGTATAAACGATGCCGCCGTCTTCGTCGCGGTCAATGTCGGTCGCGCCGGCGTCAATTAATTCCAGCTCCAGTTCGTCGCTGATGGCTTTGACGCGGATCACGCCTTTTTGCTCAAACATCCACGAAACCGCGTTCGGCCCGCCCAAACTGCCGCCGGCTTTGGTTAAGATATGCTTGATCGCCGCGCTGGTGCGGTTTCGGTTGTCGGTTAGGCATTCAATGATAAAAGCCGCGCCCGCGGCGCCAAAGCCCTCATAGGTCACTTCTTCCGGCACGCCGCCGCCCAATTCGCCGGTGCCGCGTTTTATTGCCCGGTCAATATTGTCTTTGGGCACATTAGCCGCTTTGGCCTGGTCAATCGCCAGCCGGAGGCGGAAGTTGGCTCCGGGATCGCCGCCGCCGAGCTTGGAGGCGATGGTGATGGCGTTGCTTAATTTGGTAAAAACGGCGGCGCGTTTGATATCGGCCGCGCCTTTAGCGCGCTTGGTGGTCGCCCATTTGCTGTGTCCGGACATAAATTACATTAATAATTACTAATATCTAATTACTAATTTTTAATGAATGTCTAATTTCCAATGTTTAATACTTAAATCAGAATTGGGGTTTATGTATTGGGATTTGATCAAATATTAGTAATCTAAAATTAGTAATTCATATAATTATTCTAGCAAATTAAGGCGGTTTTTTCAAGCCGCGCGGGTTTGAGTAAAAGCCGGGAAACTGGTATAATTATCGTGTTATCTTGTTTAAATATTTTATTTTTTCCTATGGAAAAACTGGACAATGTAAAGCAAATTAAAAAGCTGGATCCGCAAAATGTTTTGGCGTCCATGGAAGCTTTGGCGCCGCAAATTACGCAGGTTTGGCGCGAGTTCAAAACCCTTAAACTGCCGCCGGCATTGAGGCAGATTGATAAAATCATTATTAACGGCATGGGCGGCTCGGGACTGGGGGGCCATGTCATCCGCTCGCTGTATTTTGAAACTTTGCGCCTGCCCCTGGAATTGGTCAATGGTTATGCCGTACCCGGCAGCCTGGACGCGCGCGCGCTTTATATTTTTTCCAGCTATTCGGGCACGACGGAAGAGCCGCTTTCAACTTTGGCCCAAGCTAAAAAACGCCGCGCCAAGCTTTTTGGCATTGCCAGCGGCGGTACTTTGGGCTCGTGGGTGAAAAAGGGCATCATTCCCGGCTATGCTTTTGATCCGCGCTTTAATCCCTCCAACCAGCCGCGGATGGGTTTGGGCTATTCCCTGGCGGCGCAGCTGGCGCTTTTTCACCGGCTGGGTTTGATCAAAGTGACGGACGCGGAAATTCGCCAGGCGCTTAAGAGTTTACAGCGCTGCCAGCGGCTTTTCGGCGTCAATAATCCCGCGGCGAAAAATCCGGCGAAAATTTTGGCGCGCCAGTTAAACGGCCGCCTGCCGGTGGTGGTGGCGGCGGAATTTTTAGCCGGCAACGCGCACGTCTTCGCCAATCAGATCAATGAAAACGCCAAAACGTTCGCCGCTTACTTTTTAATTCCCGAACTGAATCATCATCTGCTTGAAAGTTTGAGCTACCCCAAGACTAACCGGCGCAACCTGGCCTTCGTCTTTTTTGAGTCAGCCGCCTATGCCGCCAAAAATCAGACGCGCTTCAAAATTACGCAAAAAGTCATGACCAAAAACCGCGTCGCCCATTACCGCTACCGCTTAGCGTCCCGCGGCCGGCTGGGCCAGTCGCTGGAAATGCTGCTTTTTGGCAGTTATGTCAGTTTTTACCTGGCGGCGCTAAATGGCATCAATCCTTCATTGATCCCTTGGGTGGACTATTTTAAATCCGAGCTCAAGCGCCAGGCATAACCTTATGAATTATTTAGCCAAACCCGTTAAGTTTTTTATCCGCCGCCCCCTTTGGCAGTACGTTTTGCTGGCGGCTTTAGCTTTGAGCTTTTTCGCTTATCTGGCGGCCAGTCCGACTTTTGTTGATCCGGATTCTTTTTACCACGCCAAAATGGCGCAGCTTTTGGTGGAGCGGGGCACGCTGACGGATTTTCCCTGGCTGACCGCGACGACTTTACGTTATCATTTCATTGACCACCACTGGCTTTATCATTTGCTGTTGATTCCTTTTGTCAATCTCTGGCCGCCGCTTTACGGTTTGAAAGTGGCGACGGTGCTGCTCGCAACGGGCACTATTTTAGCGATTTTTTGGCTGTTGCGCTCTTTAAAAATCAAAGGCGCGTTTTGGTTTGCGCTGTTTTTGCTTACGGTTAATCCTTTCATTTTCCGCCTCAATCTGGCCAAGGCCACGGCTTTAGTCCTGATTTTGGTTTTTCTGGCAATTTACTTGATTTTTAACCGCCGTTATTTTTTATTGCTATTTTTGTCGGCGGCTTATGTTTGGGCCTACGGCGGCTGGCCGCTGGCCGGATTTTTGGTTTTGGCTTACTGCGTCATTAGTTGTCTCTGGGCCCTTTCCCAACGCGGATTTTTGGCCATGCATCTGGGCCAGACAAGTATTTTAAAACAGAATTTCTGGCTGCTGCTGAGCGTTTTTACCGGCCTGGCCGCGGGCTTTTTTTTCAGCCCTTATTTTCCCCAAAATATTTATTTTTATTGGCAGCAGATTTTTAAAATCGCGCTGGTTAATTATCAGTCCGTCATCGGCGTGGGCGGCGAGTGGTATCCTTATCCGCCGGGAGAATTGCTGGGGGCCGCGGCGCCGTTTTTCGCCCTGCTTTTTATCGCGCTTTTGAGTTTTGCCTGGTCATACCGCAAACAGCCGCTGCACGCCTGGTTTTTTCTGTTTATGACTTTGGTGTTTTGCGGCCTGACTTTGAAATCCCGGCGGTACGTGGAATATTTCGTGCCGTTCGGCGCGGTTTTTTCCGCGCTGAGTTTGAATGTTCTTTGGCAGGCAACCAGCGCCAAATTCACTCGGTATTTACCGCGCAATTTTTTCATCGGATTGATGCTGGCATTAATCATCGGCGGTTTGCCGCTGTTTTATCAGGACATGAAATTATTGAAAAATGCTTTTACCGGCGGTTTTGCTTTTGACCGGTTTGCCGCCGCCAGCGCTTGGCTGGAAAATAATTCCGAACCCGGCGATATTGTTTTTCATTCCGACTGGGACGAGTTTCCGCTTTTGTTTTTTCATAATGACAGCAATTATTATCTGGTCGGTTTGGATCCGACGTTTATGTACGAATTTGACCGGGATCTGCACCAGCGCTGGGTGGCGATCACCACCGGAAAATCGGCAGACAATATGTACCAAAATATCAAGCAGGCGTTTGGCGCCCAATACGTTTTTGTTGATTACCTCCAAAACGGGGATTTTGACCGCAATTTAAGCAATAATTTCAACTTTGAAGTCGTTTATTCGGACGCGGAGGCAAAGATTTACAAGGTGGCGGAATGAGCAAAATATCTTCTTTTTTCACAAATATCAGATTCGCGCCGAACCTGGCTTTCTGGGTGGTCGTAGATCTGATTATTTTGTTTTCCGTTTTGTCCTTTGGTTATAATTTTATCGTAACCTGGACGGAACTTAGTGTTTTGACGGAAAACGGCAATGAATTCAGCCTGCTGGCGGACGGGTTCCTACACGGGCGGCTTGATCTAAGCAAATACCCCGGCAAAAGTTTGGACTGTTCATTAAGCCACGGCCGCTGTTTTTGGGCATTGGGGCCTTGGCCGGCGGTGCTGCTGCTGCCGTTTGTCGGCATATTTAAAATTTTTTCTGCGGCTTTCTATCAGGGTTACATGAATTTCTTTTTGGGCTTTTTGGTGCTTTGGCTCTGCTACCGGCTGGCCAAGAAATTAGCTTATTCCCAAACCGACGCTCTCTGGCTGGCTTTGACTTTTACGTTTGGCTCGATTTTTATCGGCTGCCTGTTCCGGCCGCTTTCGTGGTATTTTTCCCAGACGGTGGCCGTGGCGCTGATTTTTTTGGCTTTGGCCGAATGGCAGGGAAAAAAGCGCCACGGGCTAATCGGCCTTTGTCTGGCGCTTTGTCTGGCGACGCGGCTGACGGCCGCGCTTGGCGTCATCTTTTTTTTGCTGGATATTATTTTTTCCCCGGCGTCCGCGCGGGAAAAAGCCAAAGCCTTACTTTGGCTTTTGGCGCCGCTGGCGGCCTCGGGTCTGCTGCTTGGCCTCTACAATTACGCGCGGTTCGGCAGTTTTTGGGAAACCGGCTACGGGCTGGCGCTGGTGGGCTGGGCCTACATGGCTCAGATACGGGAGCAGTACGGCCTTTTTAACCCCGCGTTTTTTTTAACCAATTTGTATTATTATTTTTTTAAAACCCTGGAGCCGGTTTTAGGCCGCGGTTATTTTTTAGTCATGCCGTATTTTCGGGTCAGCCCTTTGGGTTTGAGTTTTTTCATTATTTCGCCGATTTTTCTGCGGATTTTTTGGGCGGACCACAGGGAGCGGGCCGTCAAATTCAGCTGGGCGGCAACATTCCCGGTTTTAGCGGTCCTTTTGTGCTATTATAACAGCGGCGCCTGGCAGTTTGGCCCGCGGTATATGCTGGATTTTTTGCCTTTCTGGTATTTGCTTTTGCTTTACAGTTTTAAAGACCGTTGCCTGCATTTCCGCCATTACGCGCTGATTACCGCCAGCGTTGCATTTGATCTGGTATTATATCTCAATTTTTAAGTCATGAAAATTTTAATTGTCATTCCGGCTTACAACGAAGAAAAGATTATTGCCGAAAATATCGGACGGCTGGCTGATTATTGTCAAAAAAATCTGGCCGCGGACTGGCAGGCAGTAATCGCCGACAATCGCTCCTCGGACCGGACGGCGGCCATCAGCCGGCAGCTGGCCGCGGCTTGGCCGCAAGTGAGCTACATTTTCGCGGCGGAACGCGGCAAAGGCGCGGCAGTTTTGGCCGGCTGGAACAGTTTTACCGCTGATATTTACGCGTTTATGGACGCGGATTTGGCCACCGATCTCTCTGCGCTGCCGGCTCTGATTAACGGCATTTTGGCCGGCCATGATCTGGTCATCGGCAGCCGTTTTCACTCCCAGTCAAAGGTGCAAAGAACATTAAGCCGCCGGTTTTTTTCCAATGGTTACCGGCTGGTTGCCCGCTGGCTTTTGCGTTCCAAAATCAGCGATCTGCCTTGCGGTTTTAAGGCCATCAGCCCGAAAGTAAAAGCCGAAATTTTGCCGCTCATCAAAGACCGCCAGTGGTTTTTCGATTCCGAGCTCGTCTTGCTGGCCGAGCGGGCCGGTTTGAAAATCAAAGAAATCCCCGTGATTTGGCGGGATCCGCGCGAAGGCACAGATGTCAGCCGCGTGCGGGCACCGGCCGTGGCCTGGGCTTACATTAAACGCTTGCTCGCCTTAAGAAAAAGATTGAAGTGATTATTAAATTACTAATTTTTAATTACTTATTTCTAATTTCCAATCAAATCCCAATCATCAGGCATTGGACATTGGGGATTGGGTATTCGTTAGAAATTAGTAATTAGATATTAGATATTATTATTTATTATTATATTTTATGCTCAAGTTTGTTATCGTCATTCCGACTTACAATGAAAAAGCCAATTTGGAAAAACTTTTGCCTCAGATTTTTGCCTTGCCGCTGGAGAACCTAAGCGTTTTAATCGTGGACGATAATTCGCCCGACGGCACCGGCCAATTCGCCGAGCAGCTCTCGGCCGGCGAACCGCGCGTCAAAGTCTTGCACCGGCCGCAGAAAGCCGGTCTGGGCCGGGCTTATATCGCCGGTTTCAAGCAGGCGCTGGCTGGTGGCGCGGATTACATTTTGGAAATGGACGCGGATTTGTCCCATGATCCCAAGTACTTGCCGGCGATTTTAGCCGCCGCGGCAAATTGTGATTTGGTTTTGGGTTCGCGCTACGTGCGCGGCGGCGGCGTGAGCAATTGGAATCTGACCCGGCGGCTCATCAGCCGGTTTGGCAATATTTACGCCCGGTTAATTTTAAGCCTGCCTTACCATGATTTGACGGGCGGCTTTAAATGCTACCGCCGGGCGGTGCTGGAAAATATCGGTTTGGACGATTTAAGCTCCGTGGGCTATAATTTTCAGATTGAAACGACTTACCAGGCCCATCTCAAAGGCTATCGCATTTGCGAGGTGCCGATTGTTTTTACCGAGCGGGCCGAAGGCCAATCAAAATTTGACTTTAAAATCATGCTTGAAAGTTTTTGGAAGGTTTTGCGGCTAAGAATAAGAAGAGGCAAATAAATGCTTAAAGTCACTGTCATTATTCCGGTTTATAACGAGGAAAAGTACGTGGCGGCGGTCTGGCAAAGACTGCAGGCTTTGGCTTGGCCGGAGTGGGAAAAGGAAATTATTTTCGTTGATGACGGGTCAAGTGACCACACCGCCGAAGTTCTTAAGTCGCTTTCCATTGCCGGGCGGGTCATCACTCATGCGCGCAACCGCGGCAAGGGCGCGGCGATTAAAACCGGCCTGGCGGCGGCGCGCGGCGAAATCATCGCCATTCAGGACGCGGACTTGGAATATGATCCGGCCGATCTGGCCGCCTTGATCGCGCCGATTGTACGCGGTGAAGCTGATGTGGTTTATGGTTCGCGCATGACTGGCCATAACGCGATCGGACATTGGCGCTATTATTTTGGCAATAAACTGATTTCTGTCTTGGCCTCCTGGCTTTATGGCGCCAAATTAAGCGATGTGGAGACCGGCTACAAAGTTTTTCGCCGCGCTTTGGCCGCTGGCCTGGAATTAAAATCAGACGATTTCGGCATTGAAGCGGAATTGACGGCGAAATTTTTAAAAAGCCAATGCCAAATTATTGAATTGCCCATAAGTTATCGGCCGCGCCGGTTTAGCGAAGGCAAAAAAATTCGCGGCCGCGACGGCTGGCAGGCGATTTGGCTGTTAATTAAATTGCGATTTTTATCATGACTTTGCGCGCGTTATTCAAATCAGTAAGCGGCGGGGAATGGAAGCTCGTCATCATTTTGTGTTTGGCGATGCTGGCCGTGTCGTTTGGGCCGCTGCTTTACGGCTATCTGATCACCCCCGCGGGCCAAGTTTTTACCGGCATTCATTTTTCCGCGCCCAGCGACTGGTTTGTTTACTATTCTTACCTGGAGCAGGCGCGGCAGGGGCAGATTCTTTTTTACGATCTTTTTACCGGCGAGCCGCATTTGTCATTTTTAAACATTTTTTGGCTGGGCGCGGGTTTGGCGGGCAAAATATTTCACATCCAAAATAACATTTTTGCCTTCAATTGGTTAAAAATTTTTTTTACGCCCTTGTTTTTTCTAACAGCATATCTTTTAATCGCCTATTTGCTGCCAGAAATTCGGCAGCGGAAAATTGCCATTTGCCTTTTGACTTTCGGTTCAGGGCTGGGCGTTTTTTTACTGGATCGGGTGGTGCGCTTTCCTTATAATTTCGCGGCGGGGCGTTTAAACTGGCCGATGGATTTATGGGTGCCGGAAGGCAATACTTTTTTAACGCTTTATTATTCGCCTCATTTTATTTTTTCCGTCACTCTGATACTGGCGGTTTTTTTGTTTACTCTGCTGTTTGTGGAAAATCAAAAGTCTGTTTACAGCCTGGCGGCCGGGTTGAGCGGCGGGCTACTGATAGCTTTTCACCCCTTTCATCTGCCGATAATTTTTGGGGTGACCGGCGTGTATTTTATGGCTTTGGTGGCGATTGAGCGCCGCCCGTGGCGGCCGCTGATTCGGCACTATACTTGGCTTATTTTTTTGAGTTTGCCGGCCGCGGCTTATTATGTTTATCTGCTTAAATTTGATTATGTCACGCAGCAGCGGGCGATGCAAAATGATTGTTTCACCACGCCGCTTTGGCTGACGCTTTTTAGCTATGGCGGCCTGCTGGTTTTAGCCCTGGGCGGCTTATGGGTAATCGGCCGGCAAAAAAAAGCACTAAGCGGCAAACGAATTTTTGTGGTCGTCTGGGCAGTGGTGGGATTTGCTTTGATATATTTTCCGGTCAATTGGCAGCGGCGGATGACGGAAGGTCTGCAGTTTCCCCTGGTGATTTTGGCCGTCATCGCTTTAAGCAGCCTGGCCGCTTATGTTGCGCCGCGCCAAGACCGCAGGGCAGAAAAAATTTATCAAAACCGGGAATGGCTGGTAATTTTGGGTCTTGTGCTTTTGGTTTCCTCAAATCTTTTCGCGCTCGCGGCCGATGTGTCTATTTACCAGCGGGCGAGCACGATTTCCTATCTGGAGGCCGACCAGGTAGCCGCCGCCAGCTGGCTTAAAGCCATTCCAGCTGAGGCCGTCGTTTTGGCCACGGCGGATGATATTGTCAGTTTTATTCCCGCTTACTCCGGCCGTCGCGTTTACGTCGGCCACGGCGTGGAAACAGTGGATTGGCGGCAGAAACAAGATGAGGTTAAATGGTTTTTCGCCGCCAACCGGCCTCAAGCAACGGAACGGAATTTTTTGCTTAGCCGAAACATCAGTTATATTTTTTATGGCGCCTGGGAAAGCCGGCTGGGAGATTATCAGCCCGCAGGCAAATCATATTTAACGGAAGTTTATGCCAATGACGGCGTTAAAATCTATCAAGTCAAATGAAAATTTTGGTCAAATCAATTACTAACTCCGAATGGCGCTTCGTGGGCTGGCTGGCGCTGGCCATAATGCTGATCACGGCGCTGCCTTACATCGGCGGCTATCTGGCCGCGCCGGCCGGCTATGTTTTTGACGGTATCGGCAGTCTGACGCCGGCGGACAATCCGGTCTACTATTCCTATCTCCGCCAGGCGGCTGACGGCGCTTGGACGCTAAAGGATATGTTTACCGGCGAAGAGCAGCCTCACGGCTTGTTTAATATTTTTTGGCTGGTAGCCGGCCGCCTGGCCGGTCTGGCGGCTCTGCCGCCGATTTTGGCTTTTCATCTTTGGCGCCTGGCTTTGATTCCGGTTTTTACGGCCTTGGCTTATTATTTCATTTCCCGGTTTTATGCCGAAATCCCCAAGCGGCGCCTGGCTTTGATTTTTTTGCTTTTTTCCGCCGGTTTGGGCGCGTACATTATTGGGCCGCTATCGCTGTTTGATTTTTCAGCCGCGGTCGGATATTTTACGCCCAATGATATTTGGATTCCGGAATCAATTACTTTTTTAACTTTGTATAAAACGCCGCACTTTATTGCTTCGCAGATTTTTACGCTTTTGATTTTTCTGCTCTTAATACCAGGCATTGTCCGGCCGCGGCTTTTAAATTTTGTCGGCGCGGGTTTTTTAGCCTTGGCTTATTTTAATTTCCATCCTTTTTATATTCCGGTGATTTACGGCACCGTGGGCCTGTTTTTGCTGTGGCAGCTGATTTTGGCCAAGCGGATTTTATGGCGGCCGCTTTTATATTTTTCCATTTTTGTCACCCTCAGCAGCCCGGCGATTTTTTATCATTTTTATGTTTTAATGACCAATCCGATTATGGCGGCCCGCGCTTGGCAAAATGTGACCATCGCGCCGCCATTTTTTATGATTTTAATCGGCTACGGCCTGCTTTGGCCGCTGGCGTTATGGGGCATTTACGACCGCTGGCGGCAAAAGCAGTTTGACGCTTATTTCAGTTTTTTGGCTTGCTGGCTGGCAATTTCCGCGACGGCGGTAATTTTGCCCTCCCAATTTCAAAGCCGCTATACGCAAGGTCTTCATCTGCCGCTGGTCATTTTTGCGGTGGCGGGCTGGGAGGCGCTTAAAGCTTATGGCCGTAAAAACCGCGGCCGGTTTGGTCCCTGGCTTTTCATTTTGGAGGATAAATTTTTGCTCACTATAATTTTTATCTTAGGGCTTGGCTTTTCCAATATTTTTAACGTGGCGCGCGATGTTTATTATTACGCCGTTAAGCCGCCCGCGGTGGCGCTGTATTTTTATGTGCCGGACGCGGTTTTTTCCGGCTAT
>Ga0265297_10003433_pt1 | contig 28652 bp, 14 predicted proteins | sample Munlanlwell13791_FD_192502 | JGI IMG/M metagenome (GOLD analysis project Ga0265297, IMG submission 192502) | Leachate microbial communities from a municipal landfill in Southern Ontario, Canada - Leachate well 137-91 | ecosystem: Engineered > Solid waste > Landfill > Unclassified | place...
AGAATATCCTCCGGGTGAATGTGTTGATACAAAAAGCCCTGTTTTTCATTATTTATGGCTACGGAAAGATGATGCCGGAAATATAATGATGGGAGCTATTGGTGCTGAAAAAAATGATGGCATGATATACCTAAGTCTTGATAGTGCAATGATATTACCCGAACCAATGGCAATATTCCCAAATTCATTTTTAATTGCCGGATCCTTTATTAGTTATCCTCAATCGGATACTGAAATTGAAGTTGATACAGTTGTAAGCGTTACTGCCACAGTCGGTCCATATACTAATTGCATTCAGGTCAGAGCAATTCAGAGAAATACAACAAGCGGTATTGTCAGTTCAATATCCGACAGCTACTATGCCTATCATGTTGGATTAGTGAGAACCAACCGGACTTTATGTTTAAATGATGGATTATTCGACAGTTATATTTCAGATTATCTGGCTGATAATTGTTCAAACACCGATGTGATTGAATTGAAAGAAAATAGTAATTTTTATTCAATTTATCCAAATCCTGTCACCGATGGTTTCTATATTAAAACAGGAGAAAAAGTAGTTACTATTACGGTTTCCAATTTGAATGGTTCAATACTGGTCAATAAACAAGCAAACTTAAAAGATTTTATCAATATAAATTATCTTACTCCGGGAATTTATATTGTAAAATTGTCGACTGAAAATGGGTTGGTAGTTCGAAAATTGGTGAAGAAATAAAATCTAATCTGTTTGTGCGAAATATAAATTCAAAATCCGCTCTGTCCTCAAACAAAGCGGGTTTTCATATTCCCCTCTCCTCAAGGAGAGGGGTTAGGGGTGAGGTCATTCCCAATCACTGGTTGGTCTGCACGTACACATCAAATTCCGGTCACCAAAGGCGTTATCAACCCGTGCCACATTGACCCAGAATTTATTTTCAGCAACCCAATCAGTAGGGTAAGCAGCTTTCATGCGGCTGTAAGGATGATTCCATTCGTCAGAAACAATCGAATATTCCGGATGGGGTGCATTCAACAGTACATTGTCGTTAGCATCGGCTGTTCCGTTTTCCACTTCATTTATTTCGGCATAAATCTGCAACATAGCATCGGCAAAGCGGTCCAGTTCAGCCAGCGATTCGCTCTCAGTTGGTTCTATCATCAACGTGCCATGTACAGGAAACGATAGAGTAGGAGCGTGGAAGCCATAATCCATCAGTCGCTTGGAAATATCGGTCTCGGTTACACCCGATGTAGCTTTAAAGTTACGTGCTTCCAGAATCAATTCATGACCCACACGACCATTTTCACCGGTATACAACACACCGTAACTGTCTTTCAAACGTGCGGCTAAATAATTGGCATTTAAAATGGCAATTTTAGTGGCACGGGTCAAACCTTCCTCGCCCAACATCCGAATATATCCGTAAGTAATAGGTAATACGCTTGCACTTCCATATGGAGCAGCTGAAACGGTATTTTGTCCGAATGTTTTACTTGGAAGGAACTCTGCCAAATGGGCTGAACAGCAAATCGGTCCTACACCCGGACCACCGCCACCATGTGGTATGGCAAAAGTCTTGTGTAAATTCAGGTGACAAACATCAGCACCGATTGTTCCCGGATTAGTCAATCCAACCTGAGCATTCATATTGGCACCGTCCATATAAACCTGACCACCATTTTGGTGAATGGTTTCGCACATTTCTTTGATATGAGCTTCAAAAATGCCATGTGTGGAAGGATAGGTAATCATACAACCGGCCAATGTATCTTTATAGGCTACTGCTTTTTCGTTCCAGTCGATCAGGTCGGTATTTCCACCTTCGTCACATTTTACAACAACGATTTCAAATCCTGCCTGATGGGCCGATGCCGGATTTGTTCCATGTGCCGATGCCGGTATCAAAACGGTATTTCGTTGGGTTTCACCTTTCGATTTGAAGTAGGAACGAATAGTCATTAAACCTGCATATTCACCGGCTGCACCGGAATTTGGTTGCAGGCTGCAAGCTGCAAATCCTGTAATAGCCATCAGGTATTTTTCCAGTTCCGAAATCAATTCATTGTAGCCTTCCGTTTGATCGGCAGGAGCCAGGGGATGCATTCCTCCAAATTCAGGACGGCTGAGAGGGAGTAATTCCGACGCTGCATTCAGCTTCATGGTACATGAACCAAGTGAAATCATGGAATGTGTCAGCGAAATATCGCGACGTTCCAGTTTCTTGATATAACGCATCATTTCCGTTTCGCTGTGGTAGTTGCTAAACACTTCATTAGCAAGAAATCCGGATATACGTTCCAGACTTTCATCAAACGATTTCAAATCTTCCAGATCATCCTCATCGGCATAAACAGCGGCATTGTCGACAGCCGAAGCCAGCATCTCGATCAAAGTATTCACATCATCAATATCCGTTGTTTCGTCGAAACTGATGCCGATTTCTCCTGTTTCAAAGTAGTGAAAATTCACTTCATTTTCTAATGCGATGGCTTTAAATGCTTCAACAGAAACTTCTTCGGGTAAACTGATTTTCAAGGTATCGAAAAAGTTTTCGTTTTCCTGCGAATACCCATAAACCGGCAAAATTTCATTGATATAAGTGGCAATGGCGTGAATGCGTTGCGCAATGGTTTTGATACCTTCGGCACCATGATATACCGTATACATTCCGGCCATAGAAGCCAATAAAGCCTGTGCAGTACAAATATTTGAAGTCGCTTTTTCACGTTTAATATGTTGCTCTCTCGTTTGAAGAGCCATCCGCAAGGCGGGTTTCCCGTTTACATCTTTGCTGATTCCAATAATTCTTCCGGGCATATCACGTTTAAATTCATCACGGGTAGCAAAATAAGCAGCCGATGGTCCGCCAAAACCCATGGGAATTCCCCAACGTTGTGTTGATCCGAAACAAATATCGGCTCCCCATTCTCCGGGAGGTGTCAGTAATGCTAAGCTTAATATATCGGCAGCCACGGCCACTTTGCAACCTACAGCATGTGCATTAGTTACAAATTCTGAGTAATCTTCAATACTTCCATTCGAATTAGGATATTGTATGATAACACCAAAATATTGATTTGATAATTTACAATTAAAATAATTACCGGTTTCCAATTTTATACCTTGAGCAGTAGCACGGGTTCGTAAAACTGCGAGGGTTGAAGCAAATATATTTTCGTCAACAAAAAGAGTATTTGCGTTGACTTTTACTTGTTCGCGACTGCGAAGGTTGTACATCATAGTGGCTGCTTCAGCTGCTGCAGTAGCTTCGTCAAGTAACGATGCATTGGCAAGGGGCATTCCTGTAAAATCACAAACTGCTGTCTGAAAATTCAACAATGCTTCCAGACGTCCCTGCGAAATTTCAGCCTGATACGGGGTGTATGAAGTGTACCAGGATGGATTTTCAAAAATATTACGTTGTATAACGGCCGGTGTACAGGTGTCGTACCAACCTTGCCCGATATAAGAAGTAAAAAGTTTATTTTTGGATGCAATTTCTGCTATATGTTCCGCATATTGTCGTTCCGTAAGTGCTTCCGGCAATTCAATAGCTTCGTTTAACCGAATGGTTGAAGGGATAGTTTGTGTGATCAGTTCATCAAGATTGTTTACACCAATCGTTTGAAGCATAATGGCTTCGTCTTTTTCTGAAATGCCAATATGGCGCGCTTGAAGCAAGTCTTTCATATGGAAGAAGATTTGTATTTTTGTGCCTCAAAAGTACTTTTTTCTTTTGTAAAAAGGTTAAGGATTCTTGAAAAGATTTCAACAAAATTGAAGCAATTTATATAAAGTTTCAACTTGAAATAATTCAACAGTATAAGGATTAAAACAGACGCTGAAATCACAATAATATTTTCATTTTTCAATTCTTAGGCTAAACCAATTGAACGTATGATTGTTCTATTCGTAAATATATATTATTCTTAACACCCAATTGTAAAACCGTCCCCGAATTCGGGAGTAATTTTAAGCTATGCTTCGGGATATTCGTAAACAATATGTTCTTTCAACATTGGACGAACAAAATATACTTCCAAATCCATTCGATCAATTTGATCTCTGGCTTCTGGAGGCCATCGAAAGTGATCAGTTGGAACCAACTGCTATGGTACTCTCAACAGTAGATGAAAACCTGCAACCACACTCGAGGATCGTGTTACTGAAAGAGTTGTCACTGGACGGTTTTGTGTTTTATACCAATTACGAAGGGCATAAAGCACATCAAATGAGTCAAAATAACCGGGTTTCATTGGTTTTTTTTTGGCCGAGACTGGAACGTCAGGTGCGTGTGGTTGGTACTGTAGAAAAAATTAGTGAAACAATCTCAACTTCCTATTTCAAATCCCGTCCACTCGAAAGTCAGATTGGTGCATGGGCTTCACCCCAAAGCCAACTAATTCGTTCGAAGGATTTTCTGGAAAAGCAGTTTCAATACTATAAGCAAAAATTTGGTGAAACAGTACCAAAACCTCCACATTGGGGTGGATATTTGATTAAACCCTCTGCAATCGAATTTTGGCAGGGGCGTCCTAACCGTTTGCATGACCGTTTGTTGTTTTCATTGGAAAACAAAGAATGGATTATTTCAAGACTGGCTCCCTGAAAAATCAGAGTTCTCTATTTGTATTTTCTGCTACTTAATGATAATACGTTTATTTACACTTTCAATGCTCGTGACAGCACAGGCAATATAAGCACCCGGAACTAAATTGCCTGAAAATGATGTTATATTATTACCGTCAAATTGAATTTCTTTTACAAAACATCCGGACATATCAAACAATTTCAAATACCCTGTTTTATTACTTAAATTTTGAACAAAAACGGTTCCATTGGCACTGAATATTTTTAACTGTGATTCAGCATCTGCTGCATTTTTTTCATAGGGACGGGTAACAATCTTAAAACGTATTAGTGGAGTAGGAGTGGATTCGTTCATAAATGGATATTGAGTTCCACTTGTCGTAATATCTATTGTTCTGTTTTCCTGTAAATCTACCAAATATACTCTTGCATAACGACTTTCAATATTATGATGTGTAAATATAAGCGTGTCTTCCAAATCTTGTCCTGCTTGAAAAGCTAATTCAGTTCCATTCATATCAGGAACAGTATTAACCTGATAATTTCCATCTGCTTCAATTGCAAAAAGTTGAGGTGTTAATGCAGAACCCATTATTTTTTGACCATCCCAACCATTGTCGAACCCACGAGTACTGTTAGGCTCTGTAAATATCCACATCCTGTCCGAAGTATGTGTTCCTTTCACGTCAATGATTGTACTAACCTTTTCTGTTGCTGAAATTCCAACGGTAGCCGGTACTCGTTGTTGATCGGTGTTTTTAATTACAACAGAACTATAACTAATTCCTAAAGTAGCATTAGGTGAACTACTCAGAGCTTTTACCAAAAAACCCTGCATAGATGGTATTTCCAATGGAAGACCGGGTTGTCCGGCATTATTCTTAGGTACTGATAAAAATTGTCCCGGATTTGTTCCGGTAGAAGTCTCGCCACCATTACTTGTCCAGTCTGAATACGACCCTGTATTATACAGGTAAACTGTGGCTTCAGCTTCAGTCCCAAATGTCAGTTTTGTAATGTCAATAGCTGCAAGATATGGATTCCCACAAATATGCTGACCCGGATATGAAGCTGTAGAAGTATAATCCATAACAAAAGTTGTGTCCTTGTTCTCAAGGTTTCCTTGTATTGTAAGTGTTTTTGCTGTATTCTGTGTTATTTCGTAACCAGTGAATGAAGTTAACACGGAACTGTTATTTAGTGAAACCCAATGATTATTTGGAGCATCTAATGTCTCATCCCATTTGCGTACCCAAGAGTTGTTAAATGTTGGTTCAGCTACAATTGAACGTACCGGAATTCCAAAGTATTGCCATTGATAATTTGAGTTGGTTGCAGGTGTAAGACAGAATGCTTTAGAATACATCTCAATCGTTGCTGGAACAGGCGAATTGGCTGAATTATGAAATACCAGAGAGCCATTGGCAGCAGAAGAACTGGCTTGTATTATTAAACCCGATACACCTGCATTATTGGTGATATTTCCAAGTACAGTCATTGATCTTGTGGGAGTAAGTGTAAGGAGTTTGCCGGAATTTATGGTTAATGAATTGTTAATTGTTAGGTCTGTATTGATAGTAACGCCCACTGAATTATCAATTGTTAAGTTATCAATTGAACCGGATGCAAAACAACCCGATTCGATAGATTGTGCTGAATTACCAGCAAAATCAATAATAGAGTTTGTTGAGGTTGCGTCAATTTGAGCACCGTTTGTAAAGTTTATATTTCCTTTAATAGTAAGTTTAAACCCATTGGTAAGTAATTTATAAGTTGCCTGTGCATTTGTTATATCAGTAATTGAACGGTTTTGGTCCAATTGACAGTTATTTAGTGGCGCATTATCGAAAAAAATATTGGCATCAGTTGCAGGTAAAGTGTTTTCGGTCCAGTTACCAATTGTATTCCATGCTGAACTGATGCTACCCTTCCATTTGTTAATCATTTTTTCCCACGCACCGATGCTCGGAGCGGTACGACTGTTAGATGCATAATCTGTTGTAATACCTGTTCCTGTCTCACCCAATAAATTAGCCGATATTTTGTAATCTATTGCCAAAGTTCCACCTGCATTTGCCAGAATTGGATCTGTTGCATTACTATTTACGTCTTTTGTAACAATTAATGGTAAAGAATTTACATTTGTTGAATTGTAATATCCTAAAACTCCTCCTGTTCCGTTAGTATAATAATCATTATAATTCAGGGTTAAATTAGTATTGACCCCATAATTGAAATAAATTGCGTAATGTAAGTTTGTACCACTTATTGTTGAGCGAGCATTCATAAAAATGTTATTACGAAAATTTCGTATATTTGAACTTAATGCGCTATATAATGCGTATGATTTATTAGTTATACCTGAATTAAGATTACCGCCAATATACAAAGTGTTAAAATATAAATTGTTATTATTTGATGAAACACCTGTTTCATAAATTCCGTAAATAGTAGTTGCAGTATTTCCTCCTAAAGTGATAATATTATTGGAATATGTTGTTGCTCCGGCAGCTATTTTGATACCATAAATAAATGCAGACGTTGAGGCACTTGCAACTGATAGGCTATGAATAAAGTTCTCCGATACAAAATTTGCTCCAGTATTAACAGTAAAATAGATACCGATAATACTTCCCGCAAAAGTATTAAAGCTATTGGATAAATTATAAATAGTATTTCCGTTCACAGTTTTTAAAGTTGCTGCAGTAAGTGCAATTCCACATACTGATGCTGTATTTGTCCCGGAATTATTTGCATTGGCTATTGATAAATCATGAATGGTATTATTTGTAAAATTATTTGTTCCATTTGTTGAGGTTATTCCATTGATAACTCCCAATGTTCCAACTGAAGAATTTATTGTTCCATTATTCAGGTTGGCTATCGTATTGTTGTTTATATTAATCGTACCGTTGCCGGCTGTATAAATTCCAAAAACACTTTGGGCATTAGAAGTACTTGCAGAGTTGGCATTGATACTATTCGCAGTCAAAGTACTACCTATAATATTATTGCTAATAGTAGTAGTCCCGGCTGAAGCAGATTTATAAATACCATAAAAGTTTGTTGCATTTGTAGCATTTACATTGGCAATGTTGATAGATCCAATACTATTATTCTGACAATCTACAATTCCTGTACTTGAAATATTTATTCCATATACATTGCCGGCAGAAGTTGTACTTGTTACTGTAATAGAGCCGGTACCAGTTGTAGCTCCTATTATATTACCTGTTGTTGTTCCAATGTTTACATCCCCTGCAGCAATATTTATCCCGGTCCATGCTGCATTGGCAGAATTACTCCAAGAAAAGTTCCGTATGGTATTATTTTGAATCTGGCTTGTAGTTGCATTGCCAATACTTAAATTGATTGCAGCAAAGGTGTTATTTAGATTAATAGTTTTTGTCCACGCAGAACCAGCACAATTAGCTGTCTGTCCCCCAATGTAGTTTCCATTTACTGTAAATCCAGATCCTGTGTTACTAATCAATATTCCATTGTATGTTACTGATGAAGTTGGTATAAACGAAGCAGTTTCATAAATACTGTTGGCGGTAATAGTAGAAGCAGTGTTGTTAGCCCCGAACTGAATAACATTGGAGGTTGATCCTCTACTTAGAATGTCGTAGATATAATTGTTCGTAATTATATTTCCGCTGTTTTCATTAGCAGCACTTCCAAGTGAAAAAATTCCGTTAATTGGTCTGTTGGCATCAACCGAATTGGTTATATTATTGTTGTCGATTGAATTACCATCGTTACCACCTGCAACGGCAGTGGAAAAGAAAATGATACCACTTGTTGTACTTGTTTCTGAACCCTTTAAAGTAGCATATTTTACCGTGTTATTGCTTGCATCATTTATAAAACGAATGGTGGAAGTTCCTGCAGTGGCTGATGTGCCGGTATTTGTAATAATCAGGTCTTTGGTACTTCCTGTTGCATTTACTCTTCCATCAATCGTTACATTGTCAGCTCCGTTTAAATCAATCAGTGGGGCAGCCACATTTCCAAGAATTGAAAGACCCGTAAGTGTTGGATATATATGAATCGAACTGTAATTGGCACCTCCACTTCCGCTTGCATTCAGCACACTCGAAACTTCGAAAAGGTTGGCATTGATTCTGATCTCCAATATTCCTGTATGAGTTCCGGAATTAATAGCATTGAATGCAGCTTGTAAAGAATTATAATTTCCGGTTTTTATATTTGAGAGGTAAACGGCTACAACCGGGGTTGATAATGTTCCTTCAAAAGCACCCATGGTAGGTGGGTTTATTCGTGTTGTGCCGGCATAATCAGTACTTATACCAGTACCGGATATAGCATACAATGAACTGCTTGATGCCACATAATTGGTTGCAGTTGTTCCACCGGCACTTGCAAAATTTGGATTCAAACTGATACTGTTAATATCTTGCAGTGTTGCAACTTTCCAATCAGACAGGTAAGTTCTGTCAGCAGTATAATATCCTAGTACTGAACCAGTACCGGATGTGTAATAATCATTGTAATCAATTGTTAGATTTGTTAATCCAGCCAAATATATAGCATAATGTTTACCGGTGGCTCCGTTGTTTGAGCGTGCATTCACGAAAATATTGTTTCTGAAATTACGTGTATTTGTATTTGAAGCATTGTATAAAGCATAACTGTTTAAAGTTCCGGATGTTGGTACACCATCAATGTAAATTGTATTAAAATAAAGGTTATTGTTATTGGCAGCTGCACCGGTTTCATAAATTCCGTAAATGGTACTGGGGGTATTTCCTCCTAAATTGATAATATTATTGGAATATGTAGTTGCACCTGCAGCAATTCTAATCCCAAATAATGAAGGTGTCGTTGTAGTAGGACCGGTAATCGATAAACTATGAATAAAATTTTCCGATACAACGTTAACGCCTGTACTACCTGTAAAATAGATTCCGATAATACTTCCGGCAAATGAAGTGTAATTATTGGATAAATTGTAAATGCTATTTCCTGTCACTGTTTTTAAAGTAGCTCCGGTGAGTGCTATACCACAAACTGCTGCAGCATTGGTACTGGCATTATTTGCATTGGCTATAGTTAAATCGCGAATGGTATTGTTTGAGATACTATTTGTCCCATTTGTAGAAGTTATGCCATTGATTAGTCCTCTTGTCCCGGCAGTTGTGTTAGTGGTCCCATTTGTCAGATTGGCTATCGTATTGTTGTTTATACTAATTGTACTGTTACCGGCTGAGTAAATTCCAAAAACACTTTGGGTATTCGACGTACTTGCAGAATTAGCATTGATACTATTTGCAGTGGAGGTACTTCCTATAGTATTGTTTGTTGTGGTTAAAGTACCGGAACTACCTGATTTATAAATTCCATAGAAATTGGTTGCATTTGTAGCAGAAACATTATCAACAGTAATGGATCCAATGATATTATTTTGACAATTAACGATTCCTGAACTTGCGATATTAACTCCTATTACATTAGCCCCTGATGTTGTATTTGTTATTGTCACAGAGCTGGTTCCTGTTGAAGCTCCTATAATATTCCCAGTTGTAGTTCCAAAGTTTATATCACCTGCAGCTATATTTATTGCAGTCCATGCTGCATTTAAGGAATTCCCCCAGACAATGTTCTGTATTTTGTTATTTTGAACTTCGCTTACTGTACCGGTTCCGACATTCAAATAGACTGCATTGAAAATATTATTAAAAGCATTTGTTTTAGTCCATGCTGTTCCACCGCAAGATGAACTGCTTCCACCAATAAAATTGTCAGAAACAGTAAAGTTTATTCCCGAAATATTGGATATATAAATTACATTGTATGTAACCGATGCTATAGGGATGAAAGGAGTAGTTTCATAAAAATTATTTCCTGTAATAGTCCAGGCAGTGCTAAATGTAGAAATATTGATACCATACGAAGCTGTTCCTTGTTTTAGAAAATCATAAATATTATTATTGCTGATAATGTTTTCGCTATTTTCGAATCCTATTGAACCAAGCGAGTAAATTGCATTAATAGGTCTTCCTGCAGCATCGCCGGAGATATTTGTAATATTGTTATTTTCTATTGTATTATTATCATTTCCATTTCCTGCGGTTGCAGTTGTAAAATAAATGATTCCTCTTGTAGTACTTGTTTCTGCACCTTTAATAGTACAATATTTCACTACATTGTTTTCAGCTGAGTTGATAAATTGTATAGTAGATGATGAGGTTCCTGTATTTAAATTTGAAATAATCAGATCTTTTGTTGTCCCAGTTGCATTTACCCGACCATCAATTGTTACAGCATCTGCACCGTTTAAATTAATTAATGGAGATGCTAAATTTCCGGTTATTGTTAAACCTGTCGTTGTTGGATAAATATTGATAGAACTGTAGTTTGCGCCACCACTACCACTTGCATTTAATACTGCTGATGCAGTTTCTGAAGTACTGGCATTAATTCTGATTTCAATTGCACCGGTATGTGTTCCATTATTTATTTTATCAAATGCATCTTTTAAACGGAGGTAAGTTGCCTGAAAAATGCCTGAAATGTAAACATCAACATTCAGATTTAATGCCCCTTCCAATGCCCCCATTGTAGGAGTACTTGCCCTTGTTGCATTTGAATAATCGGTAGTGATCCCGGCAATCGTAATTCCGCCCAAATTACTGGCTGATGGTTCATAATCGGTGGATGTTGTACCTCCTGCATTGGAAAAACCGGGATCTGTTGCAACGCTATTTGCATCCTTAGTTAAAACTATTGGTAATGAATTAACATCGGCAAGGTTGTAATATCCTAAAACACCACCTGTGCCTGGAGCATAGTAATCGTTATAATCAAGGGTCAGATTGGTATTAATGGCATAATTGAAATATGCTGCATAATGTAAACTTGCTCCACTGCCGGTTGAACGGACATTGGAAAATATATTATTGCTGAAATTACGGATACTTGCAGAAGATGCGCTATATAAAGCATACGACTTATTTGTTATTCCCGAACCCAGACTTCCTCCAATAAACACCGTATTGAAATAGAGATTGTTATTGTTCCCGGATGTTCCCGGATCATAAATGCCATAGAGGTCCGTAGCCGTTGTTCCACCTAAATTAATAATATTGTTAAAGTAGGTAGCCCTTCCGGTATTTATCTTAATAGCATAAATTGAAGCCGAAGTAGATGAAGCTCCGGTTACCGATAAATTATAAATGAAATTGCTGGATACAACATTAGCTCCTGTGCTACCGGTATAAAACAACCCAATAACATTACCTGCAAATGAAGTATAGCTGTTTAATAAATTATATATTGTATTACCAGTTACAGTTTTTAAGGTGGCTCCGGTTAATGCAATACCACAAACGGATGCTGTATTTGTTCCGGAATTATTTGCATTTGCAATGGTCAAATCTCTGATTGTATTATTAGAAATTGTAGTGGTACCTGCAGTTGAAGTTATTCCATTAATTACACCGGTTGTCCCTACTATTGTATTCGTTGTTCCATTATTGAGGTTAACGATTGTGTTGTTATCTATTGTCACAGTACTGCTTCCTGAAGAATATATTCCATAGACACTTTGGGCATTCCCGGTACTTGCTGAGTTGGCATTTATGCTGTTTGCAGTGGAAGTACTTCCAATTGTGTTATTAATAAAGGAAGTAGTTCCTGTACCTGTCTTAAACAACCCGTAAAAGTTAGTTGCATTTGCAGCGGTATTATCCGTTATTACAGAACTAATCGTATTATTTTCACAGTCAATGGTACCTGAACCTGTGGCTGCTATATAGATTCCATATACATTCCCTCCGGTAGTTCCTTCGGTAATATAAACTGATCCAGTTCCCGTTGCTTCGCCAATGGTATTTCCGGTTGTTGTACCAATATTGACAGTACCTGCAGCAATATAAATCCCTGTCCAATTTCCATTTTGAGAATTATTCCAGGAGAAATTGCTGATAGTATTATTTTGAACATTACTGGGTGTTGCAGTTCCTACATTCAAGTAAACAGCATCAAACACATTGTTAGAAGCATTCGTTTTTGTCCACGCAGACCCACCACATAAGTTTGAATTTCCACCAATAAAGTTATTGGATACGTCAAAGTTAACTCCGGAAGTATTATTAATACAAATAATATTGTAAGTAGCAGTTGCTGTAGGGGCAAATGAAGCTGTTTCATAAAAACTATTTCCTGTTATTGACCAGGCTGTACTAAATGATGAAATATTAATACCATTAGAAGCTGTTCCTTGTTTTAGAAAATCAAAGATATTATTATTACTAATGGTATTTCCACTATTATCGAATCCGCTTGAACCACGTGAGTAAATGGCATTTATTGGTCTTGCTCCGGCATTACAACTAATATTGTTATTATCAATAGTATTTCCGTCGTTTCCATTACCGGTAGTGGCAGTTGAGAAAAAAATAATTCCACTTGCTGCAACTGTTTCGGAACCCTTAATATTGCAATATTGAACGGTATTATTTTCGGCTGTATTGATAAATTGGATGGTAGAGGTTCCGGCAGTAGCTGAAACACTTGAATTCGTAATTGTAAGATCAGTTACACCGGTTTGATTTACCCTTCCGTCGAGAATTACATTATCGGCACCATTGAAACTTATAAGAGGAAAATTCAGATTTCCGCTAATCATTATCCCGGTAACAGTTGGATAAATTGTCAAAGAACTCCAAACGCCTTCACTAAGGGAAGCTGTGGAAGTTTCAGTGGTATTTGAAGAAATTTCAATGACGATATTATTTCCGGTTTGTACATTTCCGTTAATTGCAGCAAATGCCAAACCAAGGCTTGCATAAGTCCCATCCTCACTGGTTGATCCAGCGATGGTTACTTGCGCAGTAGTATGAATAACAGATAAAAATAATGCTGTTAATATGAGGAGAATTGATCTGACAGTAGAGATCATATGTAAAATAAGTCAATAAACTTAGATAAAAGAAAGCTGATAATTGTCTTGTCACCAATAATATTTCCGCGCAAAAATAGTGATTATTTTGATATAAAGCTTTGAAATGAATGTTTATGAAGAAATTTCCTTTACTAAGAGCTATTTTATAACACTTTCATTATTTTGATATTTACAAGAAATCATTTAAAAACAAAAGAAGCTAACCGATATTGGTAAACTTCTTTTGTTTTGGGTTTTATTTAATTTGTTGCCTGTTAGCGATCTCTGCCGAAACGACCGCCTCGATTACCTCCACTGCCACCGCGATTCGGGCGGTCTCCACCGGAACCGAACTGATTCGATCTTTCTCCGGATCCTCTGGCTCCTTTAAATTGATTCAATTTGTAAGTAAAACTCAATAAAAAATAAGAAGTCAGGGTGTTATAACTTGTGTATTGAATATAATTGTCACCTATAGTCTGACGTATATTTAGTTGTTGATGAAGAATATCATTTAATTTGAGGGAAACAACTCCTTTATTATGAAAAAATGATTTATCAAATGAAGCATTCCAAATGATCTGATTTTGATCAAAACCGGAATATCCCTGTAAAGTAGTATAATTCAAGTCTGTTCCGATATTGATACTATAGGGTAAATGAAATACCAAATTTCCCGATCCTGTCCAGTCTTTCGTAACAGCTACTACCGGATTTAAATTATTTAAAGTATTTGAGTAACGAAAACTACCACGCACTCCGATTTCAATAGCATCATTTGTAAAGGTCAATGATAATTGTTGTCCGGCATTATAGCGTCGAGTATCGCTCAAATCTCCGAGGGGTAGCAAACTATCTGTATTAATGGTTTGTGAATTAAAGTTTTTAGAAGAATAACCATAACGCCGATCAAAACCGAATGATGTATTTGTGTTAAAATGTAAACGTTTTTGAATGATGGGCGTGTTAAACATTATATTTCCATTAATACTATAGGGTGATATTTTGGGTCCATTTGCACCGGCATTGACTGTCTGACTGAATTGTTTCCCGGTTTGATCATATATACTATTGGTTACCAGTGCATCTTTTGTTGACTGTGCTTTCAGAAAGACATTGAATGATGAAAAAGTCTGGTCGTTAAATGAAGAATACATAATTCTGAAATTATCAGTATATGAAGGTCTTAAATCAGGATTTCCAACTTTTTCATTCATCAGATTGGAATTGTTTTTTACGGGTTGCATTTGGCTGATACTTGGTTGATCGGTAAAACCACGATAATCAATCCTGAAAAATTTTTTCTTGGCAAAATAATATTGAAAACGACCGGTAGGTGAAAAGTTGAAGACTTCGTTATCGATTGGAATCGAAGTCCCGTTCTCATATATTCTTGTGCTGAAAGTTTGAGAAGGTTCACCTTTTATCCCCAGCATGAAATTGTAATTTTTTTCTATATGTCGGAAATTCATCTCAGCAGTTTCATTATAAAACATACTTTCAAAATTATTGCTGTAAGTGCTGTCTTTCAGACTATAATAACCTAAGGAATCTTTATTATACTGATTTTTTTCTGAAAAACTATTTGTACTTCGCAATGTAACTGAAGTTTCCAACAGGTTTTTTAAGTTCCATAGGGGCTCGACATAGGACATTTTTACACTTATATTATATCTGTTCGAGACATTTTTTGTGTATTGATCTATAGTTGTTGTACTTCCTGCAGTTGATTTGTCAGAATAATTATAACTGTCATTATTAGATTGAGAAACACCGGTACTTAAATTTGTAGTCAAAGTTCTTCCTCTTTTTGAACTGAATTTATGACTATAGATTATATTTATATTTGCATTCAATGACGTACCGTCACCCGTATTGCTGGATTTCCCTATACTGGTTGTATCAGCTCCTGTAAGATATGAATATTTGTTGTTCCTGTCTGAAAATGAACGATTATAACCAATTGTAGGTTGCAAAACGATCGTATTTAAAGTGTCCGGTTTCCATTCTACTTCCATCCGCAAATTGGTTGAATAATTTTCATTGTGTGATATGTTGTTTGAATGATTGGTATAAGTATTTCCGGAAAGGTAACTTTCTTTATTACTTTCGGTTATTGATTCGTTGGCTGAATGATTTATTGATGCATCCCCACCAATTTTTAAATTTGGATTCACTGTTGTATTGTTATTCAATCCTATATTTTGTGTGGTCGTGATTCCGCCTGAAGGATTTCCCATTCCGTTTCTACCACGACTGCTTCGGGTAGTATTGGTGTTATTTCCACCAGCCGTAATCGCAGTTTGTGCATCGTTATTCATTATGTTTATAAATGCATTTCCATCATAGCGAACATCTTTGTTTAAATCCATTCCGGCTCCACCGCTAATATTTCCAAAAACTCCGTGTTTCCTGTTGGGTTTGGTTGTCAGATTAATAATCCTTTCTGTATCATTATCTTCAAATCCTGTGAGCAGGGCCATATCCGATTTTTGTTCCAATACCTGAATTTTATCAATCATTTCAGCAGGAATATTTTTTGTAGCCATTTCTACATCATCGCCAAAAAACTTTTTGCCATCAACCCGTATTTTCTTAATTTCTTCTCCATTCACTGTGATTTTTCCATCGGAACCAACTTCAACTCCCGGAAGACGTTTCAATAAATCTTCAACTATTGCATTTTCTGCAGTCTTAAAGGCTGTTGCATTATATTCAAGGGTATCACCTTTTACAGTCATTTGAGCTTGAGTACCATTTACTTCTACTTCACCCAACATTTGCGCATTCTCATTTAATTGGATATCTTTCAGAATCAAATCTCTATTATCCATGATAATGTTTTTTCGATAATCTAAATAACCCAAGAAACTGATAACTAAAGTATAATTGCCAGGTAAAACTTTGTTTAACTGAAAATTGCCCCTCACATCGGTTTGCCCCCCGATAACAAATGTTGAATCGGTAGTACGTAGCAAACGAACATTTCCAATTTCAATTGGCAACCCGTTTTTAGAGTCAAAGACTGTTGACTGAATACTATGTTGAGCAAACATCGATATACTTAATGAAAGAAATAAGATTAATGACAGTAAAATCAGTTTCATGAGATTTGTATGGCGATAAATTGAGTATTTGATTTGATAAGGTTATGATTACTAATAATAAAAAACGCAAGTTTGATAAAACTAAACCTGCGTAATCAAATCGAAGTAATTTATGTTCATTTGACAAATTAATAACCTGAAGGTTTAACCGGGAGGATAATAAATATAACTATCTTCACTTTTCTACCTTATGAGTTTATCGATAGGATTGTTTAATGATTTGTTTTTTAGATAATTGTACCGTAATTTAATATCATTTCAATGTTTATTGATGGATTAAGCGTATCTTTGTAGTTCTAAATAAACACTCTATAAATGAATTTTATCGATTTAAATCTCAATACTCCATTAATTAATGCGTTGAACGACTTAGGATTGACTCAGCCAACTACGATACAGGAAAGAGCCTTTCCGGTGATCATGTCCGGTCGCGATATGGTGGGAATAGCTCAAACCGGAACCGGAAAGACGATAGCCTATTTGTTGCCATGTTTGCGTCAATGGAAATTTACAAAAGAGAAACATCCTCAGATTTTAATTGTTGTTCCTACGCGTGAGCTTGTAGTGCAGGTGGTGGAGCAAGTTGAGAAACTCACAACTTATATGAATGTGCGTGTTGTGGGTGTTTATGGAGGTGTAAATATGATACGGCAAACTCCATTAGTGGTGGCAGGAGTTGATGTGTTGGTTGCAACTCCGGGTCGTTTATTGGATTTAACGCTAAATGGTAGCCTGAAATTAAAATCAGTTAAACGTTTTATCATTGATGAAGTGGATGAAATGCTGAACCTTGGTTTTCGTCCTCAATTAATCCGTGTGATCGACCTGTTACCGGTAAAACGTCAAAATCTAATGTTTTCGGCTACAATCTCCGAAGATTTAAAGGATTTAGTGCACGATTTTTTTGTTGAACCTCTTGAAATTGAAGCAGCCCCTACCGGTACGCCACTCGAAAATATTAAACAAATCGGATTCAAGGTACCAAACTTTTTCACGAAAGTAAGTCTCCTTAAATATCTGATGCTAAATAATATTGAATTTTCTAAAGTGTTGGTTTTTACTTCCACTAAGAAACTGGCTGATGCATTGTACGAGGAAATTGCGCCTGAATTTATTGATCAGATAGGACTGATTCATTCAAACAAATCCCAGAATAATCGATTTGAAGCCTTACGGAATTTCAAGGAAGGGAATGATCGAATGTTGATTGCCACCGATATTGTGGCACGTGGATTGGATATTTCGGATGTCTCGCACGTTGTCAATTTTGATGTTCCAGAAGTGGCAGAAAACTATATGCATCGCATAGGTCGTACTGGTAGAGCGGATAAAAATGGTGTTTCCATTACGTTTATTACCAAGTCGGACGCAGCATACAGAACGAATATTGAATTACTGATGAACCGCAAAATTCCTATCGTGAAAATGCCCGAAGAAGTTGAAGTCTCCGGGGTTTTGACAGAGGATGAATTACCTAAGGTGAAAATGAAAAACGTATTGACTTCCATCCCTAAAAAGGAAGAAGGCGGAGCTGCTTTTCATGAGAAAAAAGATAAGAATAAAAAGGTAAATATGAAAGTTCGTCGTGCTGAATCCATGAAGATTAAATATGGAAAACCAAAGACAAGAGGACAAAAATATAAGAATTAATCATTTACAATTTTTCTAAACTCAAAAAATAGTATTATGGAAACGAAAAACGAAATTCAAAAAAAACAGAGGGGTAAAATTGCTACTTATGTTATGAATCACAAAATGGTATTTTCACTCTTACTTATCCTTGTGGTTGTATTTCTGTGGGCTTTGATCAAAATGTATTTTATGGAAAAACACTTTGAGAAACAAACGGCTGAAATGAAAATTACATATGAAAATAATATGGATAGCTTAGCAGCTAAGCAATTAGTCTTGACATCCAAGGTTTTTTCATGGGCTATCAGGAGTGAATTGACACGTGAGAATAAAGAACAGGTGAATCAGTTTTTTCTGAATTTTATCAAAGAGCCTGGAGTGGTTAAAGTGGAATATGTCGATGCTACCACTGCAAAGGTTACTCTTTCAACCGATAAAAAGGATGAAGGTACTGTCTATACCAATCAGGTTGCTTTAATGACCGATGAAACTATTTATTTTCGAAATGATTCGGTCTTAAATGTGATCAGCCCGGTTATGGGACTAAACAATAAAATGGGCGTACTGATAATAGAGTATATCCGATAAAAATATATTGAGATTAGTACAAAAAAAAAGGAATTTGACTTATTAGGTCAAATTCCTTTTTTTTTGTATTAATGATCACCTCTAAAACCACCGCCTCCATCGCCACGGTGAGGGTGGTCACCCCCGGGACCAAAACGGTTCATCCTATCCATTTCTGCCGGATTATTTTGTGTACCGGAAAATTTATTAATTTTATACGTAAAGCTTAATAAAAAGTAGGAAGTAAGCGTGTTATAAGTATTATATTGAATATAATTATCACCTATCGTTTGTCTGATATTCAGTTGCTGACGCAATATATCATTTACTTTTAACGATAATACCCCTTTGTTTTTAAATAATGTTTTATCGAAAGACGCATTCCAAATCAATTGATTCTGTGCACTTGTGGAATATCCTTGCTGAGTGGTATAATTAAGGTCTGTTCCGATATTAATGCTGTAAGGCAAGTGCAAAATAATATTTCCACCTCCGGACCAATCATAAGTCTCTGATATTTTTGGATTCAAATTGTTTTTAGTGTTTGAATAACGGATACTCCCACGGGCTCCGATTTCAATCGCATCTTCTGTAAAAGTTAATGCTATCTGTTCCCCAAGATTATACCTTCCTGTACTACTTAAATCGCCCAATGGAATAATACTGTCAGTATTGACCGTAGTTAATCCTCTGGCTGAATAGCCATACCGCATATCATATCCGGCTGAAGTATTGGTGTTAAAATGCAATAATTTTTGAATTAAAGGTGTATTGAACATAACATTTCCATTTACACTATAGGGCATATTTGAAGCATTAACAGTTTGACTGTATTGTTTTCCTGTTACATCGTAAAGACTGTTTGTTACAAGATCATCTTTTGTATATTCAGCCCTTAAAAAAGTATTGAACGATGAAAAGGTCTGATCATTAAATGCACTGTACATAACCCTTAAACTCTGATTAAAAGCCGGTTTTAAATCGGGATTACCAACTGTTTCATTCATCAGGTTTGAATTATTTTTTACTGGTTGCATTTGGCTGATACTTGGTTGTTCTGTTTGTCCCCGATAATCCAGACGTGCAAATTTTTTCTTGCCAAAATTATATTGTAACCTGGCAGTTGGTGAAAAATTCAATACTTCATTGGTAATCGGTAAGATATTTCCGTTTGCATAAGTACGTGTACTGTAGTTCTGGGAAGGCTCTCCTTTCATCCCAAACATAAGATTATAACCATTGTCTATGTAACGATAATTGAACTCTAAAGATTCACGATAAAAATTATTTTCGAAATTATTACTGTAATCGTAATTAATTGAATCATTCCTTAATCTGTCATATTGAATCTTATCGGATGTACTATGTGATTCGCTTAAATAAACCGATGTTTCCAAAAAGTTTTTAAGGTTCCAAAGTGGTTCAACAAAAGCCAAACGTAAACTAAAATTGTTATTATCAGAGACATTTGTCGTACGTTGATTTATCATTGTGGAATCATTGATGGAAGTTAATTTTTTCGACTCATTAAAACTTTCGTTATTACTTCGTGAAATTCCCGATTGAAAATTGGCTGTAAATGTTCTGCCTTTTTTTGACGCAAATTTATGATTATAAATGATTCCAAGACCTCCGTTTATACTTGTTCCGTTTCCGTAATTTTTAGTTGATCCCCAACTGGTTCTTACGGAATCGGTTGAATAGGAGTAATCATTGTTACTATCTGTAAAACTACTCGAGTAACTAAGGTTCGGCTGAAAAATGACTGTATTCATACTGTCCACTTTCCATTCCATTTCCAGACGGAGATTTGCAGAATAATTGTTTACGGTAGCAGCACTTTTAGAAGTGTTTGTATTGGTTGATCCAATCAGGTATGTTTGTTGATTGCTGGTACTTTGTGTATCATTGAAAGAGTGATTTAAAGATCCGTCACCACCTACTTTTAAATTTGGGTTAATAATTGTATTGTTATTTACACCAACGTTTTGAGTGGTTGTAATACCACTGTTTCCACGTCCTCCCCAACCACCTCGTCCACGGCTGCTTCGGGCAGTATTCGTATTGTTTCCTCCACCGGTAATGGTTGTTTGAGCCTCTCCATCAATGAGGTTTAAAAACAAATTACCATCATACCGCAATTCCTTATTAGTATCCATTCCTGCTCCTCCGGTAACATTACCAAATGTTCCTTTTTTACGGTTTGGTTTAAATGTAAGATTAATAATCCGTTCAGTATCATTATCTTCAAAACCTGTCAACTGTGCCATGTCCGATTTTTGATCCAATACCTGAATTTTGTCAATTAATTCTGCCGGAATATTTTTCGTTGCCATTTCCACATCGTCGTTAAAAAACTTCTTGCCATTCACACGTATTTTTGTAACTGCTTCACCATTCACGGTAATCTTACCATCCGTGCTGACCTCAACTCCCGGCAACCGTTTCAATAAGTCTTCCACTACGGCATTTTCTGCTGTTTTAAATGCAGTGGCATTATATTCCATCGTGTCACCCTTTACAACCATTTGAGCCGCATTTCCTGTTACCTGTACTTCTTTCAATAATTGTACATTTTCTTGTAACTGAACTCCCTTCAGTATCACATCTTTATTGAGTACACTTATGGTTTGTTTGAAATTTATATATCCAATTGAACTGATAACCAGTATGTAGTTCCCGGATTTAATTTTGGACATCATAAAATCCCCCTTTGAATCGGTTTGGCAACCGGTTACAAAAGTTGAATCGGGTGAATGTAACAAACGAACATTTGCCATTTCAATCGGAAGACCGTTTTTAGAGTCATAAACAGTTGACTGTACACTACGCTGAGCAAATGTAACTATGCTCAATGAAAGAAATAATGAAAAAAGTAAAATATGTTTCATGTGAAGTTTGGATAAAAACCGGAAGTTAACGCTTTTGTATTGAAATGGAATAATAATGATAATAAAAAAGCAAGTTTGAAAAATTTCAACTTGCGTTTATCTGCTTGGTTTAATTTTTTTATTGATTTGACGAATATAAAACTAAAAGGTTTAATTACCGTAATAAAATAAGCACAAAATTAATTATAATGGATGAATCATTTACTAAACGTCTGCTTTTTATTTGAAATTAACAGGTAAAGAGCTATTTTTTCCTTTTAGTAAAATATGATATCAGAAAAGGAGCTGGAATAAAAAGAAAAACTTTGAAGCAAACATTATTAATTTATGTAGCCACAAAATGAATATTCAGTTTAGAAAGAGATTATTTCATAATGATATTTTTTGTTTGATATATAAATTTACCGTAATTTAATCCATGAGTTAACATAGTAAGATAGGAATTTAATGATCGGTTATTTATAAATGAAAAGTTACATAACCTGAAAAAAACAGATTACGGATTCTTTCCTGATTTTTTATTTCATTTTTGTTTATCGTTGCAAAAAAGTGTACTTTTGCAATTCTAATCAAAGATTATGATAAACGAAAACATGGTGTTACGCACCGAACATTTATTCAAAAAATACGGCAAACGTACTGTTGTAAGTGATGTTTCCATTAATGTTAAACAAGGAGAGATTGTAGGACTGTTAGGACCCAACGGTGCCGGTAAAACCACCACATTTTATATGACTACAGGATTGGTAACACCAAATTCAGGTAAGATATTCCTGAATGATGAGGAGATTACGAAATTTCCGGTTTATAGACGTGCCCAAAAAGGCATTGGTTATTTATCACAAGAGGCTTCCGTATTTAGAAAAATGACCGTGGAAGATAATATTAAAGCGGTACTGGAAATGACTAAATTTAGCAAAGCAGAGCAAAAAGAAAAACTTGAAGTATTGATAGCCGAATTTAATCTGGAACCTGTCCGGCATAACATTGGAGATCGACTCTCCGGCGGTGAACGACGCCGTACCGAAATTGCCCGTTGTCTGGCTATTGAGCCGCGATTTATTATGCTCGATGAACCCTTTGCCGGTGTTGATCCCATTGCCGTACAAGATATTCAGGATATTGTATGGAAATTAAAGGAAAAGAATATCGGAATATTAATTACCGATCATAATGTGGATGAAACATTAACGATTACTGATCGTGCTTATTTGCTTTTTGAAGGAAAAATATTGTTTCAGGGTACCTCTAAAGAGTTGGCCGACAATCCTGTTGTTCGGGAAAAATATTTGGGCAGGGATTTTGAATTGAAAAAGAAAACAAGAATTTAAGAGCTGCTTAAATTCTTAAGTTTAAATTTCATCATTTTCCCATCTCTTCGATTTATTACTAAAAAATATGCAAAAAGCAACACTCAGTATTTTAGGTTGTGGATCAGCCTTACCCACAAAAAAGAACTTTCCGAGTTCCCAAATACTTGAGATGCGCGATAAACAATATATGATTGATTGTGGTGAGGGAACTCAGATTCGCATCCGGCAAATGGGAATTAAAACGAATCGACTTGGTCATATTTTCATATCACATTTGCATGGTGACCATTGTTTTGGATTAATCGGACTTATTTCAAGTTGTGGCATGCTGAACCGTACCGCCGATTTACATATCCATGCACAGGTCGAACTCGAAAAAATAATGGAAATTCAGCTAAGTTATTTTTGTACCGACTTACCATTCAAGGTTATTTTTCATAGTATCAATCCCCGGAAGCATGAGTTGATTTTTGAAGACCGTTCAGTAAAGGTTTTTTCCATCCCATTGAAACACCGTGTTCCTTGCTGCGGTTTTTTGTTTGAAGAAAAACCCCGGGATCGTCATATTTTGCGCGAAATGATTGATTTCTATAATATACCAACCTGGCGTATTCCTAAAATTAAGCAAGGTGAAGATTTCACCACTGAAGAAGGTGAAATTATTTCCAATGAAGTTCTTACAACTTCACCTGATTCTCCTAAACGTTTTGCTTATTGCTCCGATACGGCTTATTCAAAAAAAATAATTCCCCTGATCCAGGGCGTTGATTGCTTGTTTCATGAAGCTACTTTTATGGAAGATGAACTTGTACGTGCCAAACAAACTCAGCATTCCACTGCCCATCAGGCTGCGGAAATTGCATTGAAAGCGAATGTTAAAAAGTTGATTATAGGACATTATTCAGCTCGTTACATTCATCAAAATGAATTGTTGGAGGAAGCGAAAGCAGTTTTCGAAAATACGTTATTGGGTGAGGATATGACTGTTTATGATATTTAATAAATTGTTGGAGAATTAGTTTTAAAAAAATTCCCGAACATCTTTGTCCGGGAATTTAATTTTAGAATTGGTAAATCAACCTACATCATTAATTTAAAACTAACCGGAAGTGTATATTTTACCCGAACGGGTTTGCCTCTTTGTTTCCCGGGAATCCATTTGGGCATGGATTTTATCACTCTTACTGCTTCTTTATCCAAACTAGGATGAACGCTGCCAATAACAACCACATCGACTATCGAACCGTCACGATTAACAACAAATTCACAAACGACTCTTCCCTGTATCTGATTTTCAATAGCAATGACCGGATAATTTACATGTTCGGATAAAAACTTTAATATATTACCTGGAAATTGAGGCATAGATTCCACATATATGAACGGAATGTCGGTATCATCTTCGTTTTTGTCTAATGGAATCGGATTCCCGATAAAAGGTATTGGCTCATTTTTAATGGCTTCTGAAGTAAATTCAACTGGTTTTGTTTCGGTGTGATTATCTACAATTTCTATCTGTTCGATCGATGCAGGTGGTGGTGGAGGCGGAGGCGGGGCTTTTTCAGCAGTTTGAGGAATGATTATTTCCTCTGTAAATTCTTTGTCATAATTGATACCGGCATACCGGTTAATGTCTTTTCGTGACCACTCGAAGGCGATAAAGACTAATGACAAAACGAGAACAAATCCGATAAGAACGAAGAATGTTTTTTTATTCTCCAGATTGGCTTGGGGTGATTTCTTGGCTACCATGGCATTTCTTATATTAAAAAGTTAATAACTAGAAATATATCCTGGAAAAAAAATCAAATATGTGAGGATTTTAATTTTATTAGATTTATAATAATAACGTTTTAGTATATTGATTTATTATATTCATTTAATATAATTTTTAAGCCGGCAATATTATTCACAGAAATAATTAAAAATAAAAAAAACGTGAGGCCGTAATGACCTACACGTTTCAATTTGTTATAACGCTGATTGGGTATATTTCGCCGAAAATTATAATAGTCAATTGAATTTATTTAATCCAGATTGTAACCAAAACCTTTTAATTTCAGGTCTTTATTTCGCCAGTCTTTTTCGACCTTGACGAATAATTCAAGGAAGACTTTTTTATCAAAAAAAACTTCCATATCTTTTCTGGCTTCAGTACCTACTTTCTTTAGTGACTTTCCGCCGTGTCCGATAACGATTCCTTTTTGGGAGTCACGTTCAACATAAATTACAGCGTTTATTCGTATCAGTCTGTCATCTTCTTCAAATTGTTCCACTTCCACTTCCACTGAATATGGAATTTCTTTTTCGTAATTCATTAGAATCTTTTCCCTGATTATTTCCGTAACAAAGAATCTGGCCGGTTTATCTGTCAGTTGATCTTTATCGAAAAAAGCAGGAGACTCCGGTAACAAAGCTTTAATCCGGGTAAATAAGGTGTCAATATTGAATTTTTCAATGGCAGAAACAGGATAAATTTCAGCTCTTGGCAATAAATTTTTCCATTTTTCAACTAAAACTTCGAGTTTCTCCTGATCAATCAAATCTATTTTGTTGATAATAAGTAAAAGTGGTGCCGGATTCAGTTTTACTTTTTCAACGAAATCTTCATTTTTTTCATATGAATCAAATACATCGGTTACATAAAGCAATACATCTGCATCCGTCAAAGCCGAACGGGAGAAGTTTAACATGGATTCCTGCAGACGATAATTGGGTTTCAAAACACCCGGCGTATCTGAATAGACAATCTGAAAATCTTCTCCATTTACAATCCCTAATATGCGATGACGGGTTGTTTGGGCTTTCGAAGTGATGATCGAAATTCGTTCACCCACTAAAGCGTTCATCAATGTAGATTTTCCTACATTGGGATTCCCTACTATATTTACAAATCCGGATTTATGCATTTTATTACAAATTAAGAAGTTAAAGTGGCTAAAGTTTGATGAGTTTTATAAATTCAGATCACCGAATATGAATTTTAATTTTGGGTATAAAACTTTTGCAAAGGTACGATAAATTATACGGATGAAAAATTGGACTGTGAATTCATACTTTTTTACTACATTTGGCGTTTCAAATGAACTGATTTCTCAACTGATAGCAAATCTTTATTATGCTTCATATCAATAAATTATACGAAATATCGCAACGAATGAAGTTATTATTCATTCTTGTTTCTATTGCTATTATATTGATTTCTACGCTATTTACAAACAGATTGACCAAGTCGTTAGGTGCAGAAGAACGTAAAAAAGTGGAAATATGGGCCGAAGCTACCCGTCAGCTTATACAGTCTAATGATCAGACAAATATCAGTTTTTCGCTCAATATTATAGAAGCGAATACAACGATTCCTGTTTTAATCGTTGATGATAAGGATAACGTCATGCAATCTCGAAATTTTATTGAACCTGTCAAAAATATTGATGCATTTTACAAAAAAGAATTAGCCAGACTTAAATTAAAGAATCTTCCGATTGAACTTCGATTGGATGATAATACTATCCAATATATTTATTATGATGATTCATTGTTTCTCAAACAATTATATTATTTTCCCTATGTTCAGTTCGGGGTAATTATTGTTTTTTTACTGGTTGCATTTTTTGCATTTTCAGGTACTAAAAAAGCTGAACAAAATCAGGTTTGGGTTGGACTTTCGAAAGAAACAGCACATCAGTTGGGTACGCCAATATCTTCCTTGTTGGCCTGGGTCGATTTGCTTAAAAGCCGGCACGAAGAGGATAAATTAATCGGAGAAATGGCAAAAGATGTAAACCGCTTGCGTATTATTGCCGAACGCTTCTCCAAAATCGGTTCAAAACCCGATTTGGATTTGGTCAGTTTGAACGAGACATTGTTCAATGCAGTAAATTATATGACTAACCGTTCATCACAAAAAGTAACAATTCAATGTCATTTTCCATCGGATGAACCGGTATTTGTGAAGCTAAATGTACCTCTTTTCGAATGGGTTATAGAGAATTTATGTAAAAATGCCATTGATGCTATGGATGGTGTCGGACGGATTGATATACAGGTTCTGCAAAAAAATGAAGAATTGTTTATTGATGTAAAAGATACAGGCAAAGGGATAGACCGAAGAAAATTTAATGTGGTATTTACACCCGGATTCACCACAAAAAAAAGAGGTTGGGGCTTGGGACTTTCACTTGCTAAACGTATTATTGAAGAATATCATGGTGGAAAAATATTTGTAAAACAATCCGATTTGAACATTGGAACCGTGTTTCGCATTGTATTAAAGCTGAATACGAAAAAAAAATGGTATAAATTTTTATCCAATTCCAATTAAAGTAATTTTAAAATTAATTGATAATCTGCTAATTGCATATTTCAATTCAAAATATCAGCAAAATAAAAAAGAATCTGTTTTGTAAATGAACATATTTTCGTACCTTTGCGCGGTTTTAAAAGTCATGTGAAAGATGTCAAAATTCGAACAATACAACATAGTATTAAAGGATATAACCAGTGAAACACCCGTGTTTGAGTTTGACTTGGACAATGTGTTTTTTAAGAAAATTGATAGTCCGGAAGTACAAATCGGGAATGTCAAAGCAAAAGTTAGTGTTCAGAAGAAAACGAATACCTACGAGTTAAAATTTGAAATTGATGGAATTATTGTAATTCCGTGTGATCGTTGCCTGGATAATATGGAGCAACCCATACATTACAAAGAAAAACTTTTAGTAAAACTAGGCGAAAAATTTTCAGAAGAAGACGAAATAGTTATTGTTCCTGAATCAGAAGGAGCCATCAATATTGCCTGGTTCTTATACGAATTTATAGTACTGAATATTCCGATGAAACATGTTCATGCTCCGGGCGAATGTAACAAGACTATGGCTGGTAAGCTTAAAAAGCATATCACGCGTCAAAAGGACGATGATGATGATGAAGATGAATCGGTGATCGATTTTGATGACGACGACGATTTTACAACGAATGAATCACAAACTGACCCGAGGTGGGACGGTTTGCAAAATATATCAGAAAACAATTAAATAAACAACTAAGATGGCACATCCTAAGAGAAAAATTTCGAAACAAAGAGCAAGAAAAAGAAGAACACATTATAAAGCTGAAGCCCCAACGTTAGCAATTTGCTCGAATTGTGGAGCAGCTCATATCTATCATACTGTATGTGGCGAATGTGGCTATTATAGAGGTAAATTAGCTATTGAAAAAATGGCTACTGTTTAATATGAATAGTTTTTTTCTATTCAACTTATTGTAAAATTGTTGAGCCCTAAGCCTTTAAGCTTCCGGGCTCAATTTTTAAGTACCTAATATTTAAAAATATATGTCTAAAATTCACGCAGTTATCACAGGTGTAGGAGGGTATGTACCTGATTACATATTGGATAACCATGAACTAAGTAAAATGATGGATACCAACGACGAGTGGATTACCACACGTGTAGGTATTAAAGAACGTCGTATCTTGAAAAAGAAACATGCAGGAACTTCCTACATGGCTGCTAAAGCAATTCTGGATTTATTTGCAAAAACCGGAACAAAGCCGGAAGAAATTGATTTAGTGATCTGTGGGACCACTACTCCCGATCATATTTACCCTTCATGTGCTTCTATGGCAGCCGAAAAGGCAGGAATTAAAAACTCCCTGGCTTT
>Ga0265297_10003434_pt1 | contig 28634 bp, 26 predicted proteins | sample Munlanlwell13791_FD_192502 | JGI IMG/M metagenome (GOLD analysis project Ga0265297, IMG submission 192502) | Leachate microbial communities from a municipal landfill in Southern Ontario, Canada - Leachate well 137-91 | ecosystem: Engineered > Solid waste > Landfill > Unclassified | place...
CGAAGGACAAATAGACTATATGCATGGCTTCTTTTATGTCTTTTTCTGATCCCGGGGCAATCTGTAATCGCCCGGGAAAAGAAAGAAAGGCCTCCCGTTGATGTAAAGGAGCTTATTATGGGGCATTTGAAAGATACCTATGAATGGCATTTCTTTACCATAGGTGAGAAAGATATCGTGTTGCATCTACCCGTAATAGTTCGCAGCCGTGAAAGAGGCTGGTTTGTGTTTATGTCATCCCGGCTGGAAGAACAGGTTGAATATAAAGGTTTTTATTATGCTTCCGGAGGTATTTCCGACGGTAAGATTGTAGAACGAACCTCAACCGGTAAGGAGGTGCGTCCCTTTGACATTTCCATCACAAAAGACGTTCTGGCTCTGTTTGTTGCCTGCGGATTGATGATATGGTTAGTCCTGAGTACGGCGGCCTGGTACAAAAAAAGGGATGCCCGTGGGACAGAAGACGAAGTACCGGCGGGCTTTAAAGGATTTCTGGAACTGTTCATTATGGATGTGCACGATAATATCATCAAGAAATGCATTGGAAAAGATTACAGGCGATATGCCCCTTACCTGCTGACCGCCTTCTTTTTTATTTTCTTTAACAATGTTCTTGGTCTGATCCCCATATTTCCCGAGGGAGCCAACCTTACCGGAAATATTGCCGTTACACTTGTTTTGGCGCTTTGTACCTTCATTGCCGTGAATGTCTTCGGAAACAGGGCGTACTGGAAAGATATCCTGTGGCCCGAAGTTCCTTTATTCCTTAAAGCTCCGCTTCCTATTATGCCTGTTATTGAGTTTTTTGGAATTCTCACCAAACCAATGGCTCTGACCATACGTCTTTTTGCGAATATTTTTGCAGGACATTGCATTATACTGGCCTTGACTTCCCTAATTTTCCTGACTGTCGCCATGGGACCGGTTATTAGCGGATCTATGACGGTGGTGTCGATACTGTTTTCCGTTTTTATGTTATGTCTGGAATTATTGGTTGCCTATATCCAGGCTTATGTGTTTACCATGCTCTCGGCCGTATTCATTGGCATGTCCCGCCAGGAGCATCACGGAGAAAAAACGGCAAAAATCATTGAATAACAACTTAATATTTTATAACTAATTAATCTTTATAATCATGTTACTTTTTACTATGTTACAGGCAACTGTTGCCAGTGCGGATTTTGCCAGAATGGGGGCCGCCCTGGCTGCTGCTATTGTGGTTGTTGGTGCTGCAATGGGTATTAGCCGCATTGGGAGTTCTGCACTCGAGGCCATTGCCCGTCAGCCCGAAGCCGCCGACGGTATCCGTATGTCAATGATAATCATTGGGGCTTTGGTGGAAGGTGTTTCGCTTTTTGCCATCATTGTCTGTCTTTTGGTAGCCCTTTAGCCGATCTGCCGTTATGGACCTGATGATACCGGATTCAGGACTGTTGTTCTGGATGTTCATATCTTTCGCAATCCTTTTCTTTATCCTGGCCAAATTCGGCTGGCCTGTGATCACTGGCATGGTGGAGAGACGTAAGGAAAGGATAGATAAAGCTTTAGCCGAAGCAGCCGAAGCCCGTCAGCTTTTGGCTACCTTAAAACAGCAAGGTGATGAATTGCTCCGGACGGCTCAGGATGAACAAACGAAGATGATGGCACAAACGGCTGAAATACGCAATCAACTGATACAGGAAGCGAAAGAGGCGGCGACTGCCGAAGGCCGGAAGATTCTTGAACAGGCCAGAGGCCGGATTGCCGAGGAAAAAGATGCCGCCATGCAGGAGCTGCGGGTTTACGTTGCAACCCTTGCGGTAGACGTGGCCGAGAAAATCCTTCGTCAGCAATTGGATTCCGGGGCCAAACAGACCGATCTGATTAACCGGCTTATAGATGAAACTGTTAAACCAAGGGCATAGCATAATATGAATTCAGGTCTTATTGCTGCCAGGTATGCGGGTGCTTTGCTCGATTTTGCCAATTCAAGGGGCGAAGCACGCAGTGTATATCTCAGGATGAAGATCCTGGCCAATCATTACCTGCAATTGCCTAATTTAAAAAAGACAATTGAAAACAGGGTTATCCCGTTTGAACAGCGGATCGCACTGCTTTTGCAGGCCTCTTTGGCAGAACAGGAAAAAGATACTGCAGCCGGTGAAATCCTTTCACGGTTTTTTGAACTTGTTTTGGTCCGGAAACGTGAAGAGTTGCTGTGTTCGGTATGTTTTCAGTATATGGACCTGTTCAGAAAAGCAAACCGCATGGTGTGCGGAGTGCTCACCATGGCAGTTCCGGTAAATGAACAGATTGCCGGACGGTTAAAACAACTGATTGCCGGCGACGGGGCCCGTGATGTAGAATTGGAGGTCAGACAGGATCCTGCAATCATAGGAGGATTTACCCTGGAGGTAGATATGAATATTTTGGATGCTTCGGTGGCGGCTCGTTTGAAAAGGGTTCGTAAGGCGTTGGGAATTATTAAATAAAGAAGATAAATATGTCAGAGATCATTAAACCGGCAGAAGTCTCGGAAGTGTTGCGGATGCAACTGGCAGGGCTGGACAACAGTGTGGAATTCGAGGAAAAAGGTTTTGTCCTTCAGGTGAGTGACGGGGTGGTCCGTATTTACGGACTGTTCCATGCCGAGGCAAATGAATTGTTGGAGTTTGACAATGGAATGAAAGCCATTGTCATGAACCTCGAAGAAGATAACGTGGGTGCCGTATTGCTGGGAGCAACGGATCTCATAAAAGAAGGAGATACCGTAAAGCGCACAGGCCGTATTGCCGGAATTTCCGTGAGCGAAAAAATGATGGGGCGGGTGATTAACCCCCTGGGAGAACCAATAGACGGAAAAGGTCGTATTGGCGGAGAGTGTCTTGAAATGCCCCTTGAGCGAAAAGCCCCCGGTGTCATCTTCAGGCAGCCGGTGACAGAGCCGCTCCAGACAGGTATTAAAGCCATTGACGCGATGATCCCCATTGGCAGGGGGCAGCGCGAACTGATAATCGGTGACCGGCAGACGGGAAAGACATCCATTGCTCTGGATACCATTATTAATCAGAGAAACAATTATCTGGAAGGGAATCCGGTGTATTGCATCTACGTGGCCATTGGACAAAAAGGTTCTACGGTTGCTTCCATTGTGAACGAGTTGGAAAGGTTTGGGGCTATGGACTATACCGTTATTATTGCCGCCACGGCGGCAGACCCCGCCGCACTTCAGTATTTTGCCCCCTTTGCCGGAGCCGCCATAGGGGAGTATTTCCGTGATACGGGGCGTCATGCACTGGTAGTTTACGACGACCTGTCCAAACAGGCTGTGGCTTACCGCGAAGTGTCCCTGATTCTGAGAAGGCCTTCCGGACGTGAAGCCTATCCCGGCGATGTTTTCTATCTTCACTCACGACTTCTGGAAAGGGCCGCCAAGATAATCCGGCAGGACGAGGTGGCTTCTCAAATGAATGATCTTCCGGAATCCCTTAAGGGAATAGTCAGGGGAGGCGGTTCGCTTACTGCATTACCGGTGATTGAAACACAGGCCGGTGACGTCTCGGCATACATTCCTACCAACGTGATCTCTATCACAGACGGACAGATTTTCCTGGATACCGATCTGTTCAACCAGGGAAACCGTCCTGCAATCAATGTGGGGATTTCTGTATCGCGTGTAGGAGGTAATGCCCAACTGAAAGCCATGAAGAAAGTGGCCGGTACGCTTAAGATTGATCAGGCGCAGTTCCGCGAATTGGAAGCCTTCTCACAATTCGGAGGTGATATGGATCCCATGACGGCTCAGGTTATCGATAAAGGACAGAAGAACACAAAGCTGTTGGTACAGAAACAGTTCTGTCCCATGCCTGTTGAGTATCAGATTGCCATTCTGTTCTGTGGCACCCAGGGTCTCCTGAAAAAAATTCCTTTGGCCAAAGTCCAGATTTTCGAAGAATTATTTCTCCAAACCCTTGAGACAACGTACCGCAGGGAAATTCTGGACAAACTGAAACAGGGTGTCATTGATAATGATATAATGGGTACGTTAAAGAAAGTAGCATTGCAGATTAAACCGTAAGCGTATGTCCTCGCTTAAAGAAGTAAAAAGGCGGATCAATTCCATCAAAAGCACCCGGAAGATCACTTCTGCCATGCAGATGGTCTCTTCTGCCAAATTGCATCAGGCACAAACGGCCCTTACCGATATGCTGCCTTATGAGGAACGTCTGCATTATATGCTTGTGTCATTTATTCATGAAGAGAAATACCTTCATGTACACGGTTATCCAGGCGGCCTTGCGCCCCTCAAGCAATCGCCTTATGTTCAGTTAAGGGATATAAAAAAGGTCGCGATCATTGTGATGACGTCCAATTCCGGTCTTTGCGGAGCATATAACGAACATATGGAAAAATACCTGCATACTGTTTTGAAGGAATATGAGCAGATCCCGCGGTCCGATATTACCATTTATCCCATTGGACAAAAGATCGCCAATGTGGCGCTTTCTACCGGATGCAATGTTTGCCAGTATTTCATAGATCTGGCAATTGATCCCACATACCAGTCGTGTTCCCGTCTTTCAAGAAAACTGGGCATGGAATATATGAGGGGCTCGGTGGATAAAGTGGAATTGCTCTACCATCATTTCAAAAATATCGGGGTTCAACAACTAAGAAGAGAACGGTTTCTTCCGTTTGACTATGAGAGCGTCAAGGAAACCAATCCTTCGTACGGACGCGAATTAAAAGGCAAGCAGGGGCTGGTTGTCCCGCAGGAGACGTTTTCTGCACAGGAGCAGGACCCCGAATATTACTGTGGCTACCTTTTTGAACCCTCCAGGCAGGAGCTGATAGACTACCTGCTGCCTAATGTGTTGCGTTTTCAGCTTTTCAGGGCCATTCTGGATTCGAATGCTTCTGAACACGCGGCACGTACAATGGCAATGAAGATTGCCACGGACAATGCCGACGATCTGATAGATGATCTGACAGTTCAGTACAACAAAAGCCGTCAGCAGGCCATTACAAACGAATTACTGGATATTGCCGGAGGTGCCTTGAAGTGATGGAGATGTATATTAAACAGAAAAGGCGTCTGAAGAAGACGCCTTTTCTGTTATACTCCCCGCATTTTTTCTTTGGCTTTTTTCAGGTTCTCTTTGAGGACATCGACTCCGGTAAGAATGGCTTCTTCGAAAGTGGTACAATTCCTTTCCGCGATCAGTTCGCTTCCGGGTACCTTTACCCTGATGCTGGCCTTTTTGTTCTCCGGCCCCGGAACTAATGATAGAGTCACTTCAATCCCAATAATGGCATCAAAGAATTTGTCAAGTTTGCCAACTTTCTCGTCAATAAAATCAAGCAATTTTTTGTCGGCATTGAATTTCACGGATTCTACTCTAATGTCCATAATAAACCTCCATTTTTTAATGATTATAGCTGTCTTGGGGCCTTATCAGGCCCGAGGATGTGCTTTTTCGTACGTTTTTTTAAGGGTTTCAAATGAGTTGTGTGTATAAACCTGCGTTGCGGCAAGGGAAGAATGGCCAAGTAATTCTTTGATACAGTTCAGATCTGCGCCTCTGTTCAGCAGATGGGTCGCCAGTGAATGACGTAACACATGGGGCGACTTCTTTCCTGTGAAGCCCGGGGCAAAAGATAGCTGGGAATGGACCATTTTGCTTATTGTTGTAAGTGGCACAGGGCTCCCGTCCTTCCGGCAGAAAAGCCACGGTGAATCCACTTTTCTTTCTTTGATATATAACAGCAAATCCCGGACCAGAGAAGCGTTTAGCGGGATGTCCCGTTCTTTATTTCCTTTGCCCTTCACGCGCAGCATATTCCGTGAGCTATCCAGGTCGTTTATTGTAATGCCGGCCAGCTCTGCACGCCTTATTCCGGTTGAATACAGTACATAGACCATCATGTCTGCCTGCGAACGGTTCTCCGTGTTCTTGTCCAGCCATTCGTTCAGGCAGGATTCGGTATAGAACTCGGGCAGCCGGCTGGCTTTCTTTGGTCTGATGAGCAATTTAAGGGGATTATCTTCCATCCGGTTAGTCCGGACCAGGTAATTACAGAATGAACTTAATGCCGAAAGCCGCTGATATACAGTAGCCGGTTTTAAGCCTTTTTCGAGAAGAGAGCCGGTATAGGAGCGAAGTTCGGAAAGAGTGACCTGTTGCATTGGGTTGCCGGTTTCCGGCAGATCTATATAGGCGTAAAAATCAGAAATCGCTTGATTGTAAATCACGAGCGTGCGTGGAGAATAGCGTTTCTGAACCCTCAGGAATTCTATGAATTCTTCCCTTTCCACCATATGCAAATATAAAAAAAAACGAGGATTATTCCTCGTTTATTTGCATATGTTGTTTATATACGGCTTTCTTTTTTTGATCTCTCATCCTAACAGAAGGTTTCTCAAAAGTCTGGCGGCTCCGGAGCTCACGGATGATCCCGGTTTTCTCGAATTTACGTTTAAATTTCTTTAAAGCGCGTTCTATGTTTTCGCCTTCTTTTATTGGTACAATAATCATATATACAGACACCTCCTTTTGCTACGGGGTGCAAAAGTAGATAAAAAAATGGTAAATCAAAGCTTAAAGCCTATATTTGTGGGCAAATTTTTGAAAATATCGGAAATATATGCATATAGAAGATATTCCACAGCAAATTCCCGCGACACAGCCATACGATCCCGGGATTAGTCATGCGCCCAAAAGAAAAGATATCCTTACCAGGGAAGAAAAAAAACTTGCCCTGGCCAATGCACTCCGGTATTTTCCAAAGGAGCAGCATCGTTTTCTTGCGCCTGAATTTGCAGAAGAATTAAAACAATACGGCCGTATTTATATGTACCGATACAGGCCGCAGGAAAATATTTCTGCCGGAAGTATAGACAAGTATCCTGCCCGCTGTGTGGAAGCTGCAGCCATTATGTTGATGATCAACAATAACCTTGACGTTGCTGTAGCACAACATCCCTGTGAACTTATCACCTACGGGGGAAACGGGGCTGTTTTTCAGAACTGGGCGCAATACAGGCTCTGTATGCAGTACCTTTCAGAAATGACCGACGAGCAAACGCTCGTACTGTATTCAGGTCATCCCCTGGGCCTGTTTCCGTCTTCAAAGCAGGCGCCAAGGCTGATCATTACCAATGGTATGGTTATCCCTAATTATTCGTCTCCGGACCATTGGGAAAAATTCAACGCCCTGGGTGTATCGCAGTACGGTCAGATGACGGCCGGCTCGTTTATGTATATAGGCCCCCAGGGAATAGTTCACGGCACCACAATTACTATTTTAAATGCCGCCCGTATGCACGGAGCTCCCGGAACTAAGGGGAAGCTGTTTGTTTCCAGTGGCTTGGGAGGCATGTCCGGAGCTCAGCCCAAAGCAGCCCGAATTGCCGGTGTGGTGGGAGTGGTTGCCGAGATTAATCCAAAAGCTACCCGCAAGCGTTATGAACAGGGCTGGGTGGATGAAATATTCGAAGACCTTGATCTGTTAATGGATCGTATAAGGAAAGCCAAAAATAACGGCGAGGCGGTTTCACTGGCCTATTCCGGAAATATAGTGGACCTGTGGGAGAAGCTTGCCAAAAGCGATATTACCGTGGATCTTGGTTCGGATCAGACCAGTCTGCACAATCCCTGGGCGGGAGGGTATTACCCTGCAGGTATATCTTTTGAAGAATCCAACCGTATGATGACGGACAGTCCGGAAGCTTTTAAAGCGGCTGTTCAGGAAAGCCTGCGCCGACAGGTATGTGCCATAAATAAGCTTGCTTCCCGGGGAATGTATTTTTTTGATTACGGAAATGCCTTTTTGCTGGAGGCATCAAGAGCCGGAGCCGATCTGATGAAACACGACGGCACGTTCCGTTACCCTTCTTATGTACAGGATATCATGGGCCCGCTGTATTTCGATTACGGATTTGGTCCTTACCGCTGGGTTTGTACTTCGTCGCTGCCTGAAGACCTGGCCGAAACGGATCGCATTGCGGCCTGGGTGCTTGAAGACTTGTTGAAAGAGGCCCCTGCAGAAATACAAGATCAGCTAAAAGACAATATACACTGGATAAAGGAAGCCGGGAAGAACAAACTGGTTGTGGGTTCGCAGGCCCGGATTCTTTATGCCGATGCACAAGGCCGGATAGAGATCGCTCTGAGAATGAATGAAGCCATACGGGAAGGCAGAATAAAAGCGCCCATTGTGCTTGGCCGCGATCACCACGATGTCTCCGGGACCGATTCCCCTTACAGAGAAACATCCAATATTTACGACGGATCTTCCTTTACTGCCGATATGGCCGTACATAATGTCATTGGCGATGCGTTCAGGGGCGCCACCTGGGTTTCGCTGCACAACGGAGGCGGTGTAGGCTGGGGCGAGGTGATCAACGGCGGCTTTGGGATGGTCATAGACGGTAGCCCCGAGGCCGACAAACGGATACGGAACATGCTTTTTTGGGATGTGAACAATGGAATAGCGCGACGTGCCTGGGCCAGGAATTCCGGTGCAATGACTGCCATTAAACGGGCTATGGAAGCACATCCTTTGTTGAAAGTTACTTTGCCGTCGCTTGCAGACAGCCAGGTGCTTGACTGTATCGAATAATCTTTACCACAAAATATATTATGACAGAGAAATTGTTTACCGAATTTCCTCCTGTTTCTACTCAAGAGTGGGAAACCCAGATAATCAGGGACCTGAAAGGTGCCGATTATGAGAAGAAACTCGTATGGAAAACACTTGAAGGCTTTTCCGTTCGGCCCTACTACAGAACGGAAGACCTTAAAGATCTTCCCTATTTGAATACGCTCCCCGGAGAGTTCCCTTACTTAAGGGGAACAAAAACCGTAAATGACTGGCTAATCCACCAGACGTTCCATGCAACGGGCCGGTATGCTCAGGCTAACCGGGAAGCCCATTCCGCCCTTGACCGCGGTCTGGAATCCGTCGGATTCCGGTTTAAAGAAAACTGCGCTGTCTCTTTTGACGACATAAAGGTTTTACTTAATGGTATTTACCTTCCTGCTGTTGAGATCTCTTTTGAGCATTGCGGCACTTCACGTACAGATATTTTGGATGCTTTTATTAAATACGTTCAGGATAATAAAATAGACCCCGGGCTAGTAAGAGCCCGTTTTGATTTTGATCCGCTCGGCCGCTCAATGGACGGAGATATGTCATTGGAAGACAGCTTATCCCGTTTGGCAGAATGTATTGAAAAAGTAAAAGATTTTCCTTTGCTACGGATAATCTCTGTTTCCGGATATGCCATTCATGAAAAGGGATCGGGTATTGTTCAGGAGCTGGCTTTTGCGCTTGCCCTTGCCAGTGAATATGTTCAGCGTTTGTCCGCAAAAGGGGTGAACCCTTCCGTGGCTGCTGCTGCCATTCAGTTTCATTTTGCAGTTGGTTCCAACTATTTTATGGAAATAGCCAAATTCCGTGCCGGGCGCATGTTTTGGGCCTTACAACTCAAGGAGATGGGCATTACCTCTCCCGATAAATGCCGGATGCATGTCCATGCGGTCACCAGTCCCTGGAACCAGACGATATATGATATGTATGTTAATCTGTTGCGAGGAACCACCCAGGCTATGTCTGCAGCAATAGCCGGAGTGGACTCACTCGAAGTCCTTTCTTTTGACAGTGCACTGCGTGATTCCGATCCGTTCAGCCGGCGTCTTGCCAGAAATATTCAGATCATTCTCAAAGAAGAAGCGCATTTCAATAAAGTGGCCGATCCCGCTGCCGGTTCGTACTATGTTGAAAACCTGACGGCGTTGATCTTTGGAGCGGCAAAGGAACTATTCTCTCAGACTCTAGAGAGGGGTGGATACACCGGCGCATACCAATCGGGCTGGATTCCCTCGCTCATTGAAGAGACAGCCGCTCTGCGCATACGTAACATAGCCACACGAAAGGAGATATTGTTAGGAGTAAACCAGTATCCGGATTTTACCGAAAAAGCGCCCCGCGGGCTTTCCATGGAAATATTGGAAAAAACGACACGAGGTGCTACCGCTTTTGAAAAAATGAGGTTTAGGACGGAACTTTCCGGATTATATCCAAAAGCCTTTATGCTCACTTTCGGGAACCTGGCCATGTGCCGTGCCAGGGCCCAGTTTGCCTCGAACTTCTTTGCTGTGGCCGGAATAGAAATTATAGATAATAATAAATTTGCTTCCATTGAAGAAGGAGTCCGGGCAGCTTTGGCATCCGGGGCTCAAATAGTAGTTGCCTGCTCTTCGGATGAGGAATATGCTCAGGCTGTTCCTCAGATTGCAGAAGGACTTGGCGGCAAGGTTATTTTAGTGGTTGCCGGAGAACCTGCCTGCAAAGAAGAACTTATTACCCGGGGAATTACCCATTTTATAAGTGTCAGGAGCAATGTTCTTGAAACGCTTTCACAATACCAACAAGAATTAGGAATATGAAAACATATTATACAGCCGCCGATCTGTCAAATATGGAGCACCTGGAATATGCGGCGGGTATTCCTCCTTTCCTCAGGGGCCCTTACAGCACAATGTACGTACAGAAACCCTGGACCATCCGTCAATATGCCGGATTCTCCACCGCGGAAGAATCGAATGCGTTTTACCGCAGGAACCTGGCGGCCGGACAGAAAGGACTGTCTGTTGCCTTTGATCTGGCGACCCATCGCGGATACGATGCAGACCATCCCCGTGTGGTGGGCGATGTGGGAAAAGCCGGCGTAAGTATTTGTTCGGTGGAAGACATGAAAGTGTTGTTCAACCAGATTCCCCTGAACAAAATGTCCGTTTCCATGACAATGAACGGAGCCGTATTGCCCGTCCTGGCCTTTTATATTGTTGCCGGGCTGGAACAGGGTGCCACGCTGGAAGAGCTGACGGGAACCATTCAGAATGATATTCTTAAAGAATTTATGGTGCGAAACACCTATATCTATCCGCCGGAATTTTCCATGCGTATCATAGGCGATATCTTCTCCTATACCGCCAGGAACATGCCAAAATTCAACTCCATATCCATATCGGGCTATCATATGCAGGAAGCCGGTGCAACGAGTGAAATTGAAATGGCTTATACTTTGGCAGACGGCCTGGAGTACCTCCGGACCGGAGTAAATGCCGGAATGAGCGTAGATGATTTTGCCCCCAGATTGTCTTTCTTTTGGGCAATAGGCATGAACCACTTTACGGAAATTGCCAAAATGCGCGCAGCCCGTATGATATGGGCCAAACTGGTCAACGGATTCAACCCCAGAAACCCAAAATCGCTATCCCTGCGGACGCATTGCCAGACATCGGGCTGGTCGCTTACCGAGCAGGATCCTTTTAACAACATATCCCGGACCTGCATTGAGGCCATGGCGGCTGCGTTGGGACACACCCAAAGCCTGCACACCAATGCATTGGATGAGGCTATTGCGCTGCCCACCGATTTCTCGGCACGTATTGCCCGTAACACTCAGATCTATATCCAGGAAGAGACACAGGTCTGCCGGGGTATAGACCCGTGGGCCGGTTCCTATTACGTGGAAAGCCTTACCCACGAAATGGCTCACAAAGCCTGGGAACTTATTCGGGAAGTGGAAGGTCTGGGCGGTATGGCAAAGGCTATTGAAACAGGTATTCCAAAGCTGAGGATAGAAGAAGCGGCTGCCCGTACTCAGGCACGTATAGATTCGGGGGCCGAAACCGTGGTGGGAGTAAACAAATACCGTTTGGAAAAAGAAGATCCCATTGAAATATTAGACGTCGACAACACTAAGGTACGTCTGTCACAGGTGGCACGCCTGCAGGAACTCAGGGCAAACCGCGATTCACAAAAAGTGGGAGAGTGTCTTACTGCCATTACCCATGCGGTACAGACCGGGACAGGAAACCTGCTGGCTCTTGCCGTTGAAGCGGCTAAAAACCGAGCCACGCTGGGCGAGATATCGGATGCCTGCGAAAAGGTTGTAGGACGTTATAAAGCAGTAATACGTATGAACACAGGAGTTTATTCATCTGAGGTGAAGGACGATTCCGATTTTAACAAAGCCAAAGCATTGGCCTCCGGATTTGCCGCAAGAGAAGGCCGCCAGCCACGTATAATGATCGCAAAACTAGGGCAGGACGGGCATGACCGCGGAGCCAAAGTTGTGGCGACCGGATATGCAGATATAGGTTTTGACGTTGATATGGGACCCTTGTTCCAGACACCTGAAGAAGCCGCTAAGCAGGCGGTAGAGAACGACGTGCATATTATAGGTGTGTCCTCTCTTGCTGCGGGCCACAAAACCCTTGTGCCGCAAGTGGTGGACGCGCTTAAAAAGCTGGGAAGAGAAGATATTCTGGTTATTGTGGGAGGCGTTATCCCTGCGCAGGATTATCAGGCACTTTACGATGCCGGGGCTGTGGCGGTTTTCGGTCCGGGAACCCCCGTCGCGTTATGTGCCATTAAGATGCTGGAACTGCTCAATGCACAATCAGCCAAGTAACAGTGACAGGAACGCATCGGGAGCAATATTCCGGAAATAGGAATCGAGCCTGAATCCCGACAATTTACCGGAAATAGCTTCGGCAGAGTGGGGGCATCCCGTGAGGGCGGCCTCCACTTCTTGTGTGGGAGCAGTGGAAAAATAGTCTCCGTAAATGCGGATGGATTTGATGATCCCTTTATCGACATAAAGGTTTACTTCCATATTTCCCCCGGGAAATCGGGCTTTCCGGACGTAATTATATGCCGGGGACATCCCGTAGTTCCATTCGTAGGTGCGGTATTTTTCCCGGCAAAGCGTTTCTATTGCCTCCAGTTCACGCATGGTATAGGGAACAGACTTGTATTCCTTTTGTTCCTGCCTGGTAATGAAATTTCTCAGTTGGTCCAGAAACGTCTCAATGGGGAGTGGCTCGGACAGGTATTCAGAAATATTGCAGACGGTTCTCGGCCGGCTGGCTACCGCTCTTCCTTCAATAACAGTATCTTTCGGTTTTTTTTCTTCTCTTTCCTTAGCCCTGAGGGCTTGCCCGATATCCGATACCGAGGCGTTATACAATAACGTGCCGTGCATGAGGATACGATTTTTATGTATGGCAATGGCATTGCCTGAAAACTTCCGTCCCTCTATCAAAAGATCGTTACGTCCTTCCAGGCATGCATTGATTCCCAAGGTAGCCAGAAATTCCAGGACAGGCCGGGTAAAAAACCCGAAAAGAGCAGAAGTGTCGGAGCCCTGCGGACAATCGTCAACAAAGGTGAAATTAATGTTTCCAAGGTCATGAAATACTGCACCGCCTCCGCTCAGCCTCCTGACTACGGGCAAATGGTGTACTGTTACGTACCCGGCGTTGATCTCGGCCAGTGTGTTTTGATTCCGGCCAACAATTATGGCCGGGGCATTTCTCCACAACCGGAATACGGGTTGAGTGGTCTGCGTAAGCAGGAATTCTTCCACGGCAAGGTTCCAGTAAGGATCAAGGGTAGAGTCTATGAGGCAGCGCATGGTCGCGAAGAAATATATCGTGTAATAATTTTTTTGTATAACAGGTATACAAGCCAGCCGGTCACTGCGCCCAGCAGGACACCGCAAATGACATCGAGTGGGAAGTGTTTACCAACGTAAATTCTGCTGTAAGAGACAAGAAAGGCCCAGCAGCATATAAGTATGGAATACCAACGCTTCCTGAAAACCAGACCTGTAAAGCAGGCCAACCCGAATGCATTGGCTGCATGGGAAGAGACGAATGAATACAGTCCTCCTTTGCCTTCCAGTAAACGGATGGAGCCTTCCCATTCCGGAATATGAGAAGGACGCAGTCTCTGAACGGTATCTTTGATAATATTTGATGAAATCTGGTCGGTAAGGAGGAAGGTAAGCAGGAGCCCACCCAGGGCCACCAGTCCCGGTCTCCAGTCTTTTTTATAAAAAAAGCCGAGAGCAATCATTACGTACATAGGAATCCAGACGGGTATATTGGAAAACAATTTCATCACAGGGTCCAATGCGTTGCAATGTGTCCCGTTGAGTATGAAAAACAATTTTTCGTCCAGACGGATTATTGAGTCAACAAAGCGTTCCATAGCAGGTCTTTGAGTTCAGGGATACCTCTTCCGGTTACCGATGAGATAAGTATAACGGGAAGTGTACGGGGAAAATGGCGCCTGAGTGACTTTTCGCTCTGACCGTCCAACAGGTCGGCTTTAGTTACGGCAAGAATACGTTGCTTATCCAGCAATTCGGGTTTATATAGTTTAAGTTCTTTGATCAGCACCTTGTATTCGGCTCCAATATCGGGACTGTCTGCGGGGATCATGAACAGGAGAACCGAATTCCGTTCTATGTGCCTCAGAAATCTCAGTCCCAGCCCTTTTCCCTCGTGTGCTCCTTCAATAATGCCGGGGATGTCCGCCATTACGAACGATTTATCGTCGTGGCAGGCCACAATGCCCAGTTGGGGTTCCAGTGTGGTGAAAGGATAATCGGCAATTCGGGGTCTTGCAGCTGACACGCTGGAAAGTAATGTAGACTTGCCTGCATTGGGAAAACCTACCAGCCCCACATCGGCAAGAAGTTTCAACTCAAGGACAAACCAGCCTTCCGTCCCCGGTTCGCCCGGCTGGGCGTAACGCGGTGTCTGGTGTGTAGCCGACTTGAAATGATTATTCCCAAGGCCTCCCCTTCCGCCGCGGCACAGAACATATTCCTGACCGGGTTGGGTCAGTTCCATTAGTATGGATTCGTCTTCTGTACTTCTTACAATTGTTCCCAGGGGAACTTTCAGATACACGTCTTTCCCGTTGGCGCCGTGCGTGAGACTGCCGCCGCCCTTTTCGCCGTGTTCTGCACGGACATGTTTTTGGTATTTCAGATGAATAAGCGTCCAGTACTGGGGGTTCGTTCGCAGTATTACATGACCGCCCCGTCCGCCATCGCCTCCGTCCGGACCGCCTTTGGGAACATACTTGGCCCTCATCAGATGCATGGCTCCGGCGCCGCCGTTCCCGGAAGCGCAGAAAATTTTTACATAATCTACAAAATTGGATTCAGACATTCCTTAATTTGCTTGAATGTGGTTTCAACGCCGGTGGCTCCTTCCACATGAGAGCATTTCCCCAACCGTTTATAATGTTCAATGAGGGGCTCTGTCTGTGCGTGATAGGTGGCCAGCCGGTGACGGACACGTCCGGCATCCATGTCATCGGCCCTGTTTTCTATGGCAGCCCTTCTTAAAAGACGTTCTTCGCATATTTTGTCGTCAACATCCAGTACCAGCATAAGATCAAGAGGATGTCCCAGTTTTTCCAGGAACGCATCCAATGCCTCTGCCTGCGCAATGGTACGGGGGAACCCGTCATACAGAAACCCTTTTACACCGGGGTTCTTTTTTACATTTTCTGAAATAAGTCTGATCACAATGTCATCGGAAACCAGGTCTCCCCTGGCCATTATGGATTCAACTTCTTTGCCCAGTTCAGATTGAGCCTGGATCTCGCGACGAAGCATATCTCCTGTTGAGAGATGCACAAAACCGAACGCTTCTACCATTTCCTTAGCCTGCGTGCCTTTGCCCGATCCCGGAGGTCCGGCAATAATTATATTGATCATCATCAGTCTATTACGTAAATATCTTTATATTGTCTTCCCAAATTATCATAATCCAGCCCGTAGCCCACAACAAAGTCATTCGGAATCTCCAGGCAGGCATAATCAATGGGGATTGATTCCTTGTAAGCCTCCGGCTTGTATAAAAGGGTGCAGATCTTTATCTGCTTTGGATTACGGGCTTGTAAGTCTTTATATAATTGTACAATAGTGTTTCCACTGTCCACGACGTCCTCCACAATGATTACCGTACGTCCCGAGATATCCCTGTTGAGCCCAATGAGTTCTTTAACATGCCCGGTGCTCTGTGTCCCCGAATAGGAGGCCATTTTGACAAAAGAAATTTCACAGTTGAGGGTGACCTTCTTCAAAAGGTCTGCAGCAAACATGAAAGAGCCGTTCAGGATCCCAAGAAAAATGGGTCTGTCTTCTTCCTTTAGGTCAACATTCAGTTTATCAGCTACTTTTGCAATGGCCGAGTCTATTGTTTCAAACGGGATATACGTTTTGAAGGTTTTATCGTGAAGGGTAATACGTTCCATGGAACAAAAATAATGATTAAATTTGAACTTTTAAAAACTCATTGAAATGAATCCGAAAGTCAGTATCATAATGGGTAGTCTTTCCGATATGCCCGTGATGGAAGAGGCCGCTAAATTTTTGGACCAGATGGAAATCCCGTTCGAGATAAATGCTCTTTCTGCACACCGCACGCCCGGGAGGGTGGCTGAGTTTGCAGAAAAAGCAGCGGGCAGAGGCGTGAAGGTAATTATTGCCGCGGCAGGCGGAGCGGCTCATTTACCCGGTGTGATTGCCGCATCCACAACCCTCCCGGTTATTGGAGTTCCGGTAAAATCTGCCCAATCGGTTGCCGGACTTGATTCCATTTTATCTATACTACAGATGCCTTCGGGCATTCCTGTTGCTACCATGGCACTCAACGGGGCAAAAAATGCAGCCATTTTTGCTTTGCAGATCCTTGCCCTTTCAGATCCGCAGGTTGCCAGGAAGATGGCTGAATTCAAGCTTTCTCTGGCCGGGAAAATCATTGAGGCAAACGATTCATTAAAAAATATATCATACAAATTTAAAGTTCAATAATCAAATATGACAGCTCATCAGAGGCGGGCGAAAGTAGGGGAGAAAAATGAGAAAAGGATTGTTGTGGCTGTTACTCGGCATGGGTGTGCTGTGTGCAGAGGCTCAGGATGTTTCCGGTTTGCTGGAGATGCTTGCCGAAAGCAGGGGAATGGAAGGAATTAATCCCGATGATCTGCACGGACAGCAGACAGATCTGAACCTGGCCGGGGAAGAGGATCTTTTAGGGACCGCTTGTTTAACGCATTTCCAGGTATGTTCACTGCTCGACTACCGGGAAAGGTACGGTATGTTCTTTTCCTGGCAGGAAATCCCGCTTATCCCGGGGTTTGGTTCGCAAGAGGTTGAATTACTATCACTGTTCTTTTATATAGGGACCGGCGAAGTCTTTACAAAACACACATTCGGCGATTGTTTAAGGGATTCCCGGCGTACGCTCTGGCTTCAGACGCGTACCGTATTTCCCCGTTCCATTGAGTATAGCCCAATTACTGCACAGGAATATGCTTTGCGTCCCAATTCCCGTTACCTGGGTATTCCCTGGTACCGTTATTACAAATTTTCCTCGGAACTGCCGGGACAGCTTCTCTGGGGATTAACGGCCGAAAGTGATCCGGGGGAAAGGTCTCCTGCGGATTTTTTCTCATTTCATGTACAATGGAAAGGAGATGGGTGGCTAAAAAATGTTACGGCCGGAGATTTCAGGGCACGCTTCGGTCAGGGGTTATTGCTTTGGAACGGACTTTCGTTCGGGCAAACGCTTTCCGCCTCGGGGCTCAGCCAGAGAGAAATGTTTTTCACCCCTTATACGTCGCGTGATGAAAACAGTTTTTTCAGGGGGGCAGGCCTTACGGCTGAATGGGGCTCATGGAGCGTTTCTCTGTTGGGCTCTCTCAGGAGGCTCGATGCACGGGTTATACCAGAGGGATTCACCTCGCTCGTTACAACAGGATATCACCGTACTCCACTGGAACTGGAAAAGAAAAACTCGCTGCTTTCCTATGCAGCCGGACTAAACATTTCCCGGCGCGGAAAGCAGTGGAAAGCCGGTATTACGTTCCTTGGATACGGATACGACCGTCGGAATGCAAGGGATACACTCTATTACAACAGGGCCCTAAGTCGTGATGTTCCTTTTGGCGGGTTAAGTATAGATTTTTCTGTCAGATGGCCCGACTGGCGTTTCTTTTCCGAGATAGCAGCAGATTTTGCTGCGGCAACGGCAATGCTCACGGGTGTAATAAAGTATTGGGATAACGGATTGGAGGCAGGGCTGTTATTCAGAAACTTTGCTGCAGGATATACGGCCGCTTATGGGATGGCATGCGGTCGCAATTCAACATCTTCCAATGAACTGAGTATTCAATTTATAATGAATGCACCTGTGAAAAAAGCTCTTGAACTGACCGTCTCGGCGTATGTCTTCAGATTTCCTGCTCCCCGCTATCTGTGTCATGCTCCGTCCTATGGATGGGACGGTCGTATGCAGTTGAAAAGAAAAAACAATCTTATATTGTTGCGTCAGCAGCGTTCTTTTTCAGATGAGGGCAGACAGGATAAATTCAGTTTAAGGATTCAGTCGATCGCAGCAATAAATGACAGATTTCAGTTGTCGGGAAGAGTAGATGGTCTTTACCTGATGAAAACAGGTGAAAAGAGCGAATTCGCATGGGCTGTCTGTACAGATCTGAAATATTCTGGTGCGGACAACATCTGGTACACGACATTCAGAGTAGGCTATTTTGCTTCCCCGTCCTGGGACTCCAGAATATATGTATATGAAACTGATGTTCAGAACGGATTTTCCGTTCCCGCATTGTATGGATACGGATGGCGCTCTTACCTGTTATTGCGCTACCGTCCGCTTCAAAATCTTGATCTGTGGATAAGGGCTGCCTGCACGCTATCCGGAGAATGCAGGACGGAACTTAAGATTCAGCTGAAGTGGCGGTTCCGGTTGAAGCGACAAAACTCTCCCCGACAATTAGATTTAGTGATCCCGGAAGAATTGTAAACACAAACGGGGGAGTTCCCATGGGTTCCCCGTCGGTTTCCAGATATCCCCCGTTGGTGCTGTTCGGGTACACTTCAACCTTTGAACCTCTTGCATGAATGGATTCTTTAAATGCATACACATTGCCCTTAACGAAATCTTTTATCCGCAATCCAATGGCCAGTTTACTCATGTTGCCCACCAGCGTGACGTCAAAAAGTCCGTCGTCTGCGACAGCCAGCGGAAGTGCTATCATGCCGCTTCCAATGTATTTACCTATGCCGACATCTCCGGTAAGGACCGGTCCGTCGTATATTGGTCTGTCGTCAACAAGGACTCTCAGGTTTTTGGCCCGATAGAGGAGGAATTGCCTCAAAAGGCTTCTGAGGTATCGGCCCTCGCCCCTTCTTCTTTTTTCTTCAATACTTCTCTCGTAGTGACGGATAACGGCGGCATCCAGTCCAAACCCGGCCACGTTGGCAAAAAAGCGGGTGCGTTCCACTCCGTAATCCTGAAAGGTAACTTTTCCGACGTCGGTAATTACAGAGCGTCCTTTAAGGAGCGTTTTGGCCGCTTCCATATAATCTGCGGGAATATCGTAAGTGTGTATAAGATCGTTGCCGGTTCCAATGGGGATCAATCCCAGCGTGATCTCACGTGTAGGCACGTCTTTCTGGAAAAAAATGCCGTTCACCACTTCATGAATAGTTCCGTCACCGCCAATGACAATAATGTTCCGTGCCCCGTCGTGAATGGCTTCTACGGTCAGACTGACGGCATGAAACTTGTGTGTGGTAAAGACGCATTCAAACTGAAGTCCCGCTTTAATGAAAAAATTAGATATTCTTGGCCACAACAAGGCGGTACGTCCGCCGCCGGCCGAGGGATTTATTATGATCATCCACGTTTTGTGGTCCATAGTTTACTGGTTAAAATGCAAAATCAAAAGTAAGAATTATTGTGGAATTTCACGTATATTTGCCCAACTGATATCAAAACAGACTTTTCATTCATGGGAAAAATTGTAGCCATTGCCAATCAAAAAGGGGGAGTAGGAAAAACGACGACCGCCATAAACCTGGCCGCTTCGCTGGCCGTTATGGAAAAAAATGTTCTGCTTGTAGATGCCGATCCCCAGGCAAACACCACTTCGGGTCTTTGCTTTGATCCAAACGCCAGTAGCGGTGATACCCTGTATGAATGTCTAATTGGTAAAATCCCGGTTGAAAACACTGTGCTGCAGACCGAGATCCAGGGCCTGAAACTGATTCCTTCACATATTGACCTTGTGGGTGCAGAGATTGAACTGCTCTCGGTGCAGGATCGGGAGCGTGTGTTGAAAAATAACCTCGATTCACTCAGGGCCCATTTCGATTATATTTTTATTGATTGCTCTCCTTCACTGGGGCTTATAACCGTAAATGCCTTAACGGCGGCCGATTCTGTGATCATTCCCGTTCAATGCGAATTTTTCTCTCTGGAGGGATTGGGTAAATTGCTAAATACCATTAAAATAGTGCAGAGCCGTTTGAACACTGCCCTGGCCATAGAAGGGTTCCTTCTTACGATGTATGATTTGCGTCTTCGTTCGCACAATCAGATTGTTGAAGAAGTCCGCCACCACTTTCAGGATATGGTTTTCCAGACCGTTATTCAGCGCAATGTCCGTCTGAGTGAATCGCCTTCCCATGGAAAGCCTGTGATCCTGTACGATGCGGCCTCCATTGGAAGTAACAACTATTTGAACCTCGCGAGAGAATTCTTAAAGAAAAACCAATATGACTAAAAAGCCTGCACTGGGAAAGGGTCTGGGCGCACTGATATCGGAGACTCCGTCTCTGGGTGACTGGAAACCCAGGAATCCCGTGGTACTTCCTCATGTAGATGGAACATCGGTAATAAATCTTGACCTTATAGAAGTCAATCCGGATCAGCCCAGAAAAGAATTTAACGAAGAATCACTGGCAGAGCTTGCCGCTTCTATACGACATCTTGGCCTGATTCAGCCCATTACACTTCGTAAGCTTTCTGTTGACCGATATCAGGTTGTAAGTGGCGAAAGACGTTTGCGTGCCGCCAGGATAGCAGGTTTGACACAAATACCGGCCTATATCCGGCAGGTTGAGGATGGTGAATTGCTGGAACTGGCCCTGGTTGAAAATATTCAGAGAGAAAACCTCGATGCCATGGAAATTGCATTCAGTTTTCAGCGTCTGATAGAAGAATGTAACCTTACTCAGGAACAATTGGCCGAACGGGTGGGAAAGAAACGTGCGACTGTGGCCAATTATTTAAGACTGCTCCAGTTACCTGCCGAAATTCAGTTGCTTTTGCGTGCAGGGGCCCTTTCCATGGGCCATGCCCGGGCTTTGTTATCTCTCGATGACAGAGTGAAACAGGTAAAGATGGCAAAAAAAATCGTTGACAAAGAGCTTTCCGTAAGACAGGTTGAAGAGCTTGTCAGACCCGCCGATAGTACCCAAAAAGTTAAACAAGAAATTTCCGGAGCTGAACTTCCGGATATATATTACCGTGTACTGGAGCGTATTGGAAGGTATTTTAATCATAATATAAGTGTCAAACGCAGTCCTGAAGGAGAAGGGGTCTTTACTATTCATTGTGCCAGTGATGCCGAAATGGAAGCATTTCTGAATGTATTGGAAAAGAATAATATATAGATGGATCTTTAATTGTGCGACGCAGTCTACTCTTCTGCCTGTTTTTTCTGGTTTCCCTTACTATAGTACGGGCGCAGTTTGCTCTGGATATGGGTGCACAGGGTACAGCGGCATCCGATACCTCCGTTACAGCCAGAGCCCCATTCAAACTTTCCACCTATTTTACCGCTCTTGCCGGTAAGGATTCGCTGACCATTGCACGCATGGTTACCGGGGGGATTGTGTTACCGGGATACACCCAGGCCTATAACAGGCAGTATTGGAAGATTCCCGTGGTTTTTGCCGGTATGGGAACAGGTATATATATGGGGTACCGCTATAATTTGAAATACCTCTCCACAGAAAACGAATCCTATATGCTGTACAGAAATCTGTGCTACTTGGGAGCCGGGCTATTTTACTGGGGAAGCCTGTTGGATGGTGTGGCAAATTTCAAATACGACAAACCGGTGTTGCCGGCCCGTGCCACACTGTATTCTGCTCTCCTGCCCGGTTTGGGGCAGATGTATAATGGTGATTACTGGAAACTGCCCATTATATACGGAGGCCTTATGTCCTGCGGGTACTTTCTCCAGTACAACCAGATGCAATATAAGCGTTATAAGACAATGTATAACCATGCTACCGCCAAACCGTCTGAATACGATGGATGGATGACAGCTGAAAATATCAAATGGTACAGGGATACGTTCCGCCGATACAGGGATTATTCCATCATTGCCACTGTGATTGTGTACGCTTTGAATGTAATTGATGCCAATGTATTTGCGCACTTTCAGGACTTTGACGTTAGTGATGACCTGTCGTTGCGCATTGAGCCGGGGATTATCACCCCCATAACCACTAACTATGCGGCCTCCTCTGTATCGGGAGTAGGAATGCAAATGCGATTAACTTTTTAATTTTTATTGAATGACCATGAAAATAAGATTACTTTCCGTTCTGTTAATACTGCTTGTTACCAACCCACTGGTCAGTTATTCCCAGTTTTTTAAAAGACCTTCAAAAAAGGTACTGCTCAGGCAGGTGGATTCACTGCTTAAACGTACCGATTCACTCGAACAGGCACTTCTGGGCTTCCAGATCCCTGTAAATGACTCTATTCTTTTAGAGAATGAAATCAATGAAGGCGGTTTTGAGGCGAACGGAGATGAATTTTATTATGGAGATGATTCACTTTCGACGGAACAAAAGCTTAGTATCTATTATCATCAGAATGCTCTTAACCGTATGGGACTTGATGTTACCCTGGAAGCTCTTGATTCGGTACAGTATACATCGGGTATTCCCGATTCGGTCTATATTCAAAGGCTTTCAGACATGAATTCGTTCATTAAGCTGCCCTATAATCCCATTGTCAAGAACCACATCATTCACTATACACAGAAGATGCCGGAAAAGATATCCACTATACTCGGGCTGGCGCAGTATTATATGCCCATTTTCGAAGAAGTGTTTGACGCTTATGATATGCCGCTGGAACTGAAAGCAATGGCCGTTATTGAATCGGCGCTGAACCCGAGGGCTGTTTCGCGGGCAAGAGCAAAGGGTATGTGGCAGTTCATGTACCGTACTGCACTCAGTTATAAACTTACCATCAACTCATATGTGGACGAGCGCCTGGATCCTATTGTATCGGCACACGCTGCGGCCCGTTACCTGATGGATTCATACCGTATTTACGGGGACTGGATCCTGGCCATTGCATCGTATAACTGCGGCACGGGAAACGTCAACAAGGCCATTCGCAGGGCGGGGGGGTCGCGTGAATTCTGGGACATCTATCCGTTCCTTCCCCGTGAAACGCGCGGATACGTTCCCGCGTTTGTAGCGGCATTATATACTATGCGTTATTATCCCGAGCACCAGATAAAACCGGCACCCATTGAAATGCCGGCGCATGTAGACACTTTTGAAGTGAATAAAATGCTTCATTTTGAACAGATAACAGCATTGCTGGACATACCTATTGATCAGATCAGGGACCTAAACCCCCAGTATATAAAAGATGTCATTCCAGGCCAGGAACGTACCTATGTGCTGCGTCTGCCGTTTGAATGCAGCGGAGAATTTGCTGCACGGGAGCAGGAAATTTATTCCTTTAAGGACAGCGTATATTTCAATCCGCTTATCATAAAAACCATGGAAACGGCCTCGGATACTCAAATCACTCACCGGGTCCGCAACGGAGAGACGCTGAGCAACATTGCCGGCAAATACGGAGTCAGGATTGCCGATATCAAATATTGGAACGGATTACGTTCGGATCGCATTGTGATTAACCAGCGGCTTATTATTCACACAAACCGCGAAACGGCCCCCAAGGCATCGGACGTGCGGACGGCATCCGCCTCGTCCGGCAGCTCGTCCTCATCCACACAGGGAAACCTGGTAAGGCATAAAGTACGCCCGGGCGAAACGCTGGGCGGTATTGCGGAACAATACAGTGTATCGGCCGCAAATATCCGTTTGTGGAATAACCTGAGAGGAAATACCATCTATGCAGGTAAAACGTTAAAAATTTACAGCAGGGGAGTTTCCGTGACTTCTACTGACGATCGGTACGAATATTATACCGTGAGATCGGGTGATAATCTGTGGGGTATCTCCAAAAAACTGGGAGTGTCCGTAGACGATATCCGTGCACTCAACGGTTTTGGAAGCAGTCCAAAAATATTTCCGGGACAGAAAATCAAAGTGAAAAAGATTTAATCGGTTCTCACGCGGGATCGACGTCTACTTTACATTGGGCCGGTAAAAAGGGTGACTGGCGGATGATACCGTAAAGCCTTTCTTTTACCGGCGCTATTTTTTCGCTTTTTGGAACAGTCAGTTGTATGCCATAAGAAAACAGCATGTTTCTGCTTCCTGTGGCGCTATAGGGTCCATAAACAGATATACCGGGGATGGTCCGTTCAATATGAGACAGCATGCTTAAGGCAGATCTCTCGGCAACTGATCTTTGTCTGTGACTGAAAGTGAGGACAATCAGCCGGGAAAAAGGAGGATAGCCAAAGGTGCTCCTTTCATTAAGCAGCAAATGAACATAAGAAGGCGGAAAACACTGGGTCAATGCCTGGTAGAAAGGATCGGATACATCTTGTGACTGCACAAATACGGGAACAGGAACAGTTTGTTCTCCGGCCCAGCGAATGGCTGTTTTCAAAAGTTGGGAAGCTTGTTCATGCGCTCTGAAAAGCTTTCCTGCTAAAAGCAGTTCTGTATTCAGAAAACAGATAAGAGACGGATTCTCTGACAATCCGTTTATTAGTTGCAGGGGAGTACAGGAGATGATTTGTGGGTGGGGGTCCATTGTACTGGTCTGCTCCCAGGATGCGTTGACAATAAGCACTTTCTTTCCCAGGTCAATAACGTTCTTAATGGCCCCGGCAACACTCCGGTCATAAAGACCTTCCATTTCCTTTCTTTTTTCCGACCTTATTGTATCGATAACAAAAGGAATTATCGGTTGCCCGGCTTTTTTCCAGACATTTATTCGTATAAACTTTTCTTTCAGGATATTATATTCCGTTTCCAGCGATGATACCACGGTCCCTAATACAACCCGGGCATTGAAAATTCTTCCCAGAACCAGAGAGGCATCTCTTGAATGAATATAAGGGAGTGCATCAGTTTTTTTATGTAAAGGACTTTGTTCGTTGTCTACAATTATTAGTCCGGGATTTTTAAAGGGCAGGAACAGAACCCGGTGCATTCCGGTAATGACACAGGGATTTCCTGCATAGAGCTGCCTTGCGGCTTCGTTTTGCTCCTTCCGGCTTTTCCTGGAATGATGGCAGTAAACACGATGGTCTTGCAATACTTCTGACAGGCGTGCGTGCAACTGATCGCATCCGGCCATATCGGGGCAGATCACAAGACATTGTCTGTTTTGTGCGAGCGTTTCCCGAATCATCCGTGCATATTCGTCAATCCGGTCTACTCCTTCTATTACAATGGGTTTGCCGGGATCCGTTGCTGATATGGACTCATCGGGAACGGGGCCGGGTTTTGATTGACGCCTGAATCTCCACGAGGGCATGGCAAATCCGGCCACTGTGCCCTGTGGGCAGAGATAATAAGAGGCAATCCATTCCCAGAAAGAAAGAATCCCCGGAGATAGTAGCGGCAGAGAGGTTTCCACCGCGTCGATATACCGCAGTGGATGGGCCGGCATGGGTTCATCCCGGTCAAAAAATCCCGTCTGAGTGATAAAACCTGTTGAGGTGCTTTTACCTACCACAGCTGTTACCTGCCTTCCCGGGCATACAGAGTTTTCCAGCGCTTCCGGAACCAGGTATGTGTAGGTTTCTTGCAGGGCCAGCGGAAAGAGGACCCTTACATACATTATTTTCATGGCAGCTGTTCCACGTTCCGGGCAATGGCCTGCATAAGCCATGCCGGGGTAGATGTGGCTCCGCAAATACCCACCGAATCGCCCGGCCGGAACCATTCCGGATTTATATCCAATTCGTTTTCAATAAAATAGCTCCGTTCATTAACCGATTTACATATGTGATACAACACTTTTCCGTTGGAGCTTTCTTTGCCGCTGATAAAGAGTATTATGGAATGTGCCGAGGCAAAAGCCTCAAGCCTGGCCTGACGGCCGGAGACCTGTTTGCATATGGTATTGAACACTGTCAGGCGTTTGTCATCTCCGTCTTGCCGGACGATTCGCCTGCGTATTTCGCGGCAGAGGTTTTCATATTCGGAGGGGTTCTTAGTTGTTTGAGAAAAGACCGATACGGGTCCGTCCGGAAATATCACTCCGTTGAGGTCTTCAATATGATCCAGTACAATGGCGTTTCCCGATACCTGTCCGGTGAGTCCGTCCACTTCTGCATGACCCGGCTTCCCAAAAATAATAATCTGACCGCCCATGGGATGGATTCGCGCGTATTCTTTTCTGATTTTTTTTTGCAGCTGAAGCACAACGGGACAGGTACATTCTATCAGTTCCAGCTCTTTTTTTGAAGCCAGTTCATACGTAGACAGTGGCTCACCGTGTGCCCTGATAAGGACCTTTGTGCCGGGGGGGAGTTCATTAAGACGGTCTTTTGTAATGACCTTTAGCCCCTTTTTCCCCAGTCGCAGCAGCTCTTCGTAATTGTGTACCACTGCCCCCAGGGAATAGAGCGTCTCTCCTGCGTCTACGAGCTGCTCTGCCCGTTCGATAGCACGGATTACCCCGCCGCAGAATCCTGAATATTTATCTATTGTGGTCTTGTACCCCATTTTTCTTCAAAAAGTTTCATAAACCATTCCATTTGCTGGGGTATGGTCATATTGCCGTTATCGAGCACAATGGCGTCGTCTGCTCTGGACAGCGGATTCTTGGAACGGTGTGAATCCAGATAATCACGTTGTTCAACATTGTCCAGCACTTCTTCGAATGTGGCGTTCTGTCCTTTAGCCAGCATCTCGTTCAGGCGTCTGCGGGCCCTGATCTCTACCGGCGCCGTCATAAAGATCTTAAGTTCGGCCTGTGGAAAAACGGCCGTACCGATATCCCTTCCGTCCATAACAATACCTTTGTTCTCGCCCCATTTCCTTAGCTGACGGTCAACAAAATCCCTGACACAGGGTAGTACCGATACGGCGCTTACGCTTTGAGACACCTGTAGGCTTCTGATAGCTTCTTCTACGTTTTTACCGTTAAGAAAAGTCATTGGAGAACCGTTTTCCGGCGTTTTGCGAAAAGATATCGAAATGTTATGCAGATTATTTTCTATGGCTGCTACATTGGGTGTGCCGCCCGGGTCAACCCATCCGTTCTCAATGGCAAACCAGGTTATGGCCCTGTAAAAGGCCCCTGAATCGAGGTACAGGTAGTCCAGCGTCGAAGCAATCGCTTTGGCGAATGTGCTCTTTCCTGTAGAAGAATACCCGTCAATGGCAATGATGATCTTATTCATAATACGGTTTCAAATTTAGTTGAAAATCCCCGATTTGTAAAATTCACACTATCTTTGTTGTTCTAAAATTTTGGCTATGCGTGTCCTGATTATTGATGATGAAAAAAGTATCCGTAATACACTTAAGGAAATCCTGGAATATGAAGATCACGAAGTAGTGCTTGCAGAGAACGGGGAGCAGGGCTTGGCGGCACTCGAACAGAAGGAAAAACCCTTTGATGCCGTTTTTTGTGATATCAAAATGCCGGGTATGGACGGGATAGAGGTCCTGGAGAAGATACAAAGAATTGATGACATTGATGTTCCGGTCATTATGATTTCCGGTCACGGTAATATAGATACCGCAGTGGAGTGCATAAAGAAGGGAGCCTATGATTTTATAGAGAAACCATTGGATCTTAACAGAATACTCATTACACTGCGTAATGTGGGTGACAGAACTTCTCTGGTGCAGGAAAATAAAACGCTCAAAAAGAAAGTAACCAGGGTGCCTCCGCTTATAGGCCAATCCGAACCTATAAAACGTATCTGGGATATGATTGACAGGGTGGCTGCCACAGACGCCCGCGTTCTGATTACCGGATCTAATGGAACGGGTAAGGAGTTGGTGGCCAGATGGCTGCATGAAAAAAGCCCCCGTGCCAACATGCCTTTCGTGGAAGTAAACTGCGCTGCCATTCCCGGCGAACTCATTGAAAGCGAGTTGTTCGGGCACGAAAAAGGTTCTTTCACCTCGGCCATAAGGCAACATAAAGGAAAGTTCGAGCAGGCCGACGGCGGAACACTGTTTCTGGACGAGATTGGGGATATGTCACTAGCCGCCCAGGCAAAAGTGTTGCGTGTGCTGCAGGAAAACCGCATTACACGGGTGGGGTCAGATAAAGATATCAGCGTGAAAGTAAGGGTGGTTGCCGCCACCAATAAAGACCTGCCGGCCGAGATAGAAAAAGGCTCTTTCAGGGAAGACCTTTACCACAGACTGAGTGTTATTGTTATTCACGTGCCGGCCCTCTCAGAAAGAAAGGACGACATACCCCTGCTGGCCGAATATTTTATAGATCAGGTATGCAATGAATACGGTATGGTTCGGAGGACAATCACACCCGAGGCCATTGAAGAGTTGAAAAAGCATACATGGACCGGCAACATAAGGGAATTGCGCAACGTGATGGAGCGGCTTATTATCCTGACAACTGATGTCATTGGCATTGACGATGTGAAAGCCTATGCCAACCCGCTTTTCAGATAAAGCTCCTGACTTCGACACATTTATTTTCTCAATTTCATAATCAGCTAATATTCAACATTATATGATTTTTGCGTCACCATTTTGGGTGACGCAAGCCTGAAAAAGGCGTATCTTTGTATATGTTTATACG
>Ga0265297_10003435_pt1 | contig 28625 bp, 25 predicted proteins | sample Munlanlwell13791_FD_192502 | JGI IMG/M metagenome (GOLD analysis project Ga0265297, IMG submission 192502) | Leachate microbial communities from a municipal landfill in Southern Ontario, Canada - Leachate well 137-91 | ecosystem: Engineered > Solid waste > Landfill > Unclassified | place...
CTATAACGTCCCCCCTTTCAGGCTCCCTCAAGGCAGGAAGAGCAATATTAAAGAATGGCACTTTTGCCCCGTATATGAATTTATTTACCAGTATCAAATCCCCCTCCTTCAGGGTCATGCGCATGGACCCCGTAGGGATTTTAAATGCCTGGACAGCAAAGGTCCGGATAACCATGGCAAGCAGGAAAGCTATGATAATGGATTCTATCCAGTCGCGTAAAATTGATTTCGTTTTTTGGCTCATATTTTTAGGACCTCCAGGAATGCCTCTTGCGGTATTTCCACCCTGCCGAATTGTTTAAGCCGCTTCTTTCCTTTTTTCTGCGTATCCCAAAGTTTTCTTTTACGGGTAATATCCCCTCCGGAGCATCTGCTGGTAGCGTTCTTTCCCACCGGCCTTATTCTTTCCGAAGCGATTATCTGGCTCCCTATTGCGGCTTGAATATTTACCTCGAATAGCTGCCTGGGAATCAGGTCGCTCAGTTTCTGCACTAAAAGGCGGGCGCGCGAAAACGCCCTGTCCTTGAACATCAATGATGAAAAGGCATCGCAGACCTGCCCGTTAAGGAGAATGTCGAGCCTGACCAGTTTTGTGGGAAGATAATCTTTGAATTCGTAATCCATCGATCCGTATCCGCGGGTAATCGACTTTATGCGGTCATAAAAATCCACGATTATTTCGGAAAGGGGAACCTGGAAAACTACCTTTACCCTGTCTTCGCTTAAGTACTCGTTGGAGGTAAATACTCCCCTGCGCGATTTCGCGAAATCGCAAACAGCTTCTATCGAATCGACCGGCACGATCATTAAAAGGCTGGAATACGGTTCCTGCGCTTCTTCTATATCCTGCAAAGGGCAAAGCTTTGCAGGCGTATCCACCTCGATAACCCTGCCATCCTTGGTTTTGATACGGTATACCACGTTGGGGACGGTAAGTATGAGGTTCAGGTTATACTCCCTCTCCAGGCGCTCCTGGACAATCTCCATATGCAGGAGCCCGAGAAACCCGCAACGGAACCCCGTACCGAACGACTGGGAGGACTCGGGCTCGAATACGAAAGAGGCGTCAGAAAGCTTCAGTTTATCCATTGCGTCGCGCAGCTCGGGAAAATCAGCCGGATTGACCGGGTATATCCCGCAGAAAACCAATGGTTTGGGCTGCCGGTAACCCGGCATTGCCTCCAAACAGGGGCTCTTGGGGTCGGTAATCGTATCCCCGATGACCACCTCACGCGGGTCGCGCAGGTTAGCGGTAAAATACCCTACCTCGCCGCAGCTTAAAGAATCGACCTGGGAATATTTCAGGTCCTTGAAAACGCCCAACTCCTCTATCTTGTATGCTTTTCCGGTATGGAACATGCGGAGCGCTGTCTTCTGGGTTATCTGCCCGTCTATAACTTTTACAAAAACCACCACGCCCTTGAAAGAATCGAAGCGGCAATCGAAAATCAGGGCCTTGAGCGGGGCGCTCTCGTCCCCTCCCGGGCTGGGGACTGTTTCGATTATCCTATCCAGTATTTCGGTTATCCCGCGACCCTCTTTTGCGGAAGCCAGGATAACCTCCTCCTCTTTAAACCCCAGTATGGACTCAACCTGCGTCTTTACCCTGGGCAGGTCGGAAGAAACAAGGTCTATCTTGTTTATCACGGGAATCACATGCAGGTTGTTTTCCATGGCCAGGTAATAATTGCCTACCGTCTGCGCCTCTATCCCCTGGCCGGCGTCAACCACAAGGACCGCCCCCTCGCAGGCAGCCAGGGACTTGGAGACCTCGTAAGTAAAATCGACATGGCCGGGGGTATCGATCAAATTCAGGATATACTCCTTATTGAATTTCTTGGAGAAATAGTTCAGCCTTACCATGGAAGCCTTGATCGTAATACCTCTCTCCTTTTCAAGTTCCATGTCATCAAGCAGCTGGTCTCCCCTGTGGCGGGAGTCCACCGCGCCGGTAAGCTCCAGTATGCGGTCTGCCAGAGTAGACTTGCCGTGATCGATATGTGCAATTATAGAAAAATTCCTGAGGAGGGACTTATCCATTTACTTTACAAACTCCAGCATCTTGTCGACCACTTCCGTTATGGAAAGCTCCGAAGTGTCTATGTAGATTGCATCCTCTGCCTTACGCAGGGGGGAAACAAGCCTTGTGGAATCTATTTTATCGCGGTTTGACAGATCCTTGGCTACATCCTTCTCCGCGATAGCCGTATTAGTCGTCTTTAATTCCTTAAAGCGCCTTTCCACCCTCACTTCGCAAGAAGCATCGATAAAAAATTTCTTCTGGGCATCAGGAAAGACCACTGTGCCGATATCTCTCCCCTCCAGGACGCAATCGCCTTTTCTGCCCAGCCTTCTCTGCATCTCTACCAGGACATCCCGCACCCCCTTAATCTTGGAAACATCGGATACTACCTGGGTTATCCTCGGCTGGCGTATATCCAAAGACACGTCCCTGCCGTCAAGCAGCACGGACAAGGAACCATCCGGGTTAGAGCGCAAATCTATGGTTGTGGTTAATGCCAGTTCGTTTATCCCTGCCTCATCCGAAGCGGGAACGCATTTTTCGATAGCTTTCAAAGTCAGCGCCCTGTACATCGCGCCTGTATCTATATAAAGAAAACCGAGTTTCTTGGCGAGTATTTTCGCCACAGTGCTTTTCCCTGCGCCCGCAGGACCATCAATAGCTATGATCATCCAGCTTCCCCCTTTTTACGCTTGCCCGGGATAAAAACTTCTTCAGCAGTTTTCCGTCCTTTTTCCTTAATGCCAGTTTTAAAAAAGCAAGCTTATCCTGAAAAACAGACAATGAAGACAAAATATTCGCCCGGTTGCTTAAAAATATGGAAGCCCATAACCCCGCATCCGAAGCTGAAATACGCGTAGAATCCTTAAGCCCCCCCGCCCCCAGGCTAAGAAACCTGTCCGGAACGGAAGAAATCAGGGCAAAGGCGACCGCGTGGGGCATATGGCTGGTAAAAGCCACCACCCTGTCATGCTCGGGAGGAGACAGCCTGACCACACTGCTCCCCAGCCCTTTCCAGAGGGCACTTACCCTGGATAATGCATCCTTTTTTGTCCCCGGGGCAGGTGTAATTATACAAACCGCCCCCTTAAATATATCTTTACGGATATTGGCTATCCCTCTTTTCTCCGAACCCGAAAGAGGATGGCAGCCGATAAAATTCGGAATCAACCTGCCCGCTTCATTCACAATCTCTTCTTTTGTGCTGCCTACATCGATGACTACGCAGCCCTTTTTTACTTTCTTGGCTATCTTTGCGGCTATTCCGAGTATCGTATCAACCGGAGTGGCTAATACAACCAGGTCCGCCTCTTTTACCACATCCAAAGACTCCCCTATTTGGTCTATCGCGCCAGTTTTCTTAGCGGTAACGGCATTCCTGCGGTTCCTGCTCAACCCGTAAATACAAGATACCATCCTGCGGTCCTTCAGCGCCTTGCCCAGGGAACCGCCGATCAATCCCGTCCCTATGATTACCGCCTTATCGAATACCTTCATTTGATTTTTCTCCCCACAGAACCGGCAACAGCCTTAAGTTCCGACATAAGCTTGGAGAACTTTTCGGGAATCAGCGATTGCTCTCCGTCCGATACCGCTTCCTCCGGCCGGTTATGCACCTCGATAATCAACCCGTCACAGCCGGCAGCCACGCCCGCCTTGGACAAATCCGGCACCAGGCCCCATTTCCCCGCCGCGTGGGAAGGATCTACTATTATCGGCAGGTGCGACAACTCCTTGGTAACAGGAATGGCGCTTATATCCAAAGTATTACGGGTGGAGTCCTCAAATGTGCGTATCCCCCTCTCGCAAAGAATTACCGAAAAATTCCCCCCGCTCAGGATATACTCTGCGGACATGAGCATATCTTTGACACTGGAGGCCATTCCGCGCTTGAGAAGGACCGGCTTTTTAGTTGCCCCCACCTCTTTCAAAAGGTTAAAATTCTGCATATTGCGGCACCCTATCTGCAGGATATCGACATAGCTGGCGACCATATCCACATCCCTGCCGTCCATAACCTCGCTTACCGTAACCATCCCCAGTTCATCCCCGGCCTTCTTAAGCATCTCCAGCCCGGATTTGCCAAGCCCCTGAAAGCTGTAAGGCGAAGTCCTCGGTTTGAACGCTCCGCCGCGCAATACATTGGCGCCGGCTTTCTTTACCGCCTTGCCGATTTCAAAAAGCCTGTCGATATTCTCTATGCTGCAAGGGCCGGCCATAACCACGAGTTCTTCGCCGCCGATACTGACCCCTTTTCCCAGGTCAATAAGGGAATTCTCTTTTTTGAACTCGCGCGAAACAAGGCGGAAAGGCGAAAGGACAGGAATGACCTTTTCCACTCCCGGAAACGCCTCGAGAGGGGTTATGCGCAGAGTATCCTCCGGCCCAATCACCCCGATAATCGTCCTCTCCGAACCTTGAGATACATGCGGGGTCAATCCCAGGGCTGTAACTTTATCGATAATGTGCTTTACCTGCGAATCGCTGGCCTCCGGTTTCAATACGATAATCATCTGTTTTTCTCCTTTAACACCTTCTTCAAGACCCGCACAAACCTTTTGTTCTCCGTTTGAGTGCCTACGGTTACCCGGATAAAATTCTTCAGATTATACTGTTTCATATCCCGCACGATCACCCCGAACTTTAGCATCGACTTAAAAACCTCGAGGCAGTCCCTTCCCGTATCTATAAGGATAAAATTCGCCACCGAAGGAGTGAAGCCGAGCCCCATCCCGGAAAGCTCTTTATAGATGAATTTCTTGCCTTCCAGCACCGCCCTCCGGCTTTTTTTAAGGAAATCCCTGTCGTCAAGGGCCGCAACACCGGCGGCCTGAGCCAGCATGTTCACATTGAAAGGCTGCCTCATCCTTTCCAGGTAGGAGATCGTATTCTTATCCGAAACAGCGTACCCTAAACGCAGCCCGGCCAGGCCGTAAGCCTTGGAAAAAGTCTTCAGGACAATGACCCTTTTCTTCTTTCTCAAAAGCCCTATTGAATCAGGGTAATCGTTTACATCGATAAAAGAATCATAGGCCTCGTCGAATACTACCGTTACCGAATCATCAAGCGCCTCGAGAAAATCCGCCACTTCCTCCCTGGTCACGTATGTGCCGGTAGGATTATTGGGATTGGCGATAAAGACAAGCTTGGTCTTTTTGTCAACCGCCCTGAGTACGGCCTCCAGGTCATATTTGAAATAACGCAAAGGGACCTTTTTAATCATGCGCTCGTTAACCTGGGCCATGATCCCGTATTCAAGAAAAGTGCAGTCCGAAGTAACGATATTCTCTCCGGGCTCCAGGAAAGTCTTTATAATTATGTCTATAAGCTCGTCCGAACCGTTCCCGATGACAAAATTATCCGTCTCGAGAGAATAATGCCTGGCAAGCTTCTTTTTCAGGTAGAAACTCTGGGAATCCGGATAACGGTTGATCTCCTTGAGGGCTTTGCTTATCGCGCTCACCGCCCTGGGGGAAGGACCTAACGGATTCTCATTGGAAGCCAGCTTGATCACTTCTTTGAGGCCCAGCTGCCTTTTCGTTTCTTCTATCGGTTTCCCGGCGACATAAGGATCCACCTTTAACACGCTTTTACGCACCAATTCTTCCACGGGTCATTCTCCTATGGGGTAAGAACCCAGTATCTTTAAAAATGTACATTTGGTTTCCAGTTCCTTTAAAGCCTTTTTTATCCTGCTGTCATCCTGATGTCCGGAAATATCGGCAAAAAAATAATATTCCCAGGCCTTCCGCTTGGAAGGGCGGGATTCTATCTTGGTCAGGTTAACCCCGTATTTCTTGAAAGGAAGGAGCATCTCATAAAGCGCCCCCACATGGTCCTTTATGGAAAAAATAACCGACGTCCTGTCGCGCCCAGTACGCGCAGCCACATTCTTTCCTATTACCAGAAAACGGGTGGCGTTCTTCAGGGAATCCTGGATATCCGAAGAGATTACCTTCAAACCGTATACTTCGGAAGCAAGCATGGAAGCGATTGCCGCGCTGTTCTTTTCCTTTCTTGCTAACTCTGCCGCACGGGTAGTGCTCGATACATCGATAAGTTCGGGCGCGGGAAGGTTTTTCCTCAGCCATATACGGCATTGGCCGAATACCTGCGGATTGGAATAAATCCTGCGAATACGTTCTTTGGGGCAGTTGGACAGGAGGTTGTGGGATACATTCAGGATCACCTGCGAGCATATCTTGAGTTCCGAGTCTATCAGCATATCCAGAGTATGAGTGACCGCTCCTTCGATAGAATTCTCCACCGGGACGACTCCATAATCCGCAGCTCCCCTCTCCACCTCAAGGAACACTTCCGGAATGCTTGCGCATGCGACAAAATCCATCCGCGAACCGAAACGCTTCAAAGCCGCCAGGTTGCTGAAAGACGCCTGCGGCCCCATATAGGCTACCTTAAGCATCTTTTCCAGGGCCAGGTTAGCCGACATTATCTCCCGGTATATAGACTGCAGGCCTGTTTTATCCAAAGGCCCCTTATTCAAAGATGCGATCCTGCGTAAAACATCCATCTCCCTTTCGGGAGAATATATGCTTTTGCCTTTTTCGATCTTCTCTTTTCCTATCTTCTTGGTTATTTGCGCGCGCAGATTCAATAATTCAACCAATTTACGGTCGAGAGTGTCTATTTTTTTACGCATTTTACTGAGCATGGTCAGGCCTCCTGGCTTGTCTCGGGTAAAGGTTCTATTTCGTTTTTTTCTTCCGCCTCTTTGGCCATAGCCGTAAAATCGTCCATCTTGGGCAAATCGGCCAGGGATTTAAGCCCAAAGTGCTCCAGGAACTGCCTGGTAGTCCCGAAAACAAACGGCCTTCCGGGGACCTTTTTCCTGCCGCAAATACGAATCATGTTCTTTTCCAAAAGGCTCTTCATCACCCCGTCTACATTCACATTCCTCAAAGACTCGATCTCCGCCTTGGTCAGGGGTTGCTTATAAGCAATGATCGCCAGGCTCTCCAGCGCGGGCTTGGACAACTTTTCGCTAAGGCGGCATTTGAATAGTTTCTTAAGGAACGGGGAAAAAGACGTGGCGGCGATCATCTGGAAACCGCCCGCAATTTCGATTATACGCAATCCCCGGTTCTGGGCTTCGTACTCCGAGCAGAGCTCTTCTATGGCTTTGCGCACATTCGCGCCGTCGGAAATATCCAGGACTTTCTTGATCTGTTCCACTGTTATCGGCTTATCCGAAGCGAATATCAGGGCCTCGATTGCCGATTTGAAATTGTTTTCTTCCATATTCTCACCCGCGGCGTTTTTGTTTATATACCAGGTTTAAAAGCTCCTCCGTGGTAGCTGCACCCTTATCCGACTCCAGCGCCTTCTTGATCATGGCAGAGGCCTCGGGCTTCTTGTACTGGAGCTGGAGCAGCACATCCAATGCCTCCTCGGATATATCCTTGGGGACAGTCTTTTCCCGTACGCTGCCGTCACGGATCAAGCCGAATTTACCGACCTTGTTCTGAAGCTTGGCGATGATTTCCTTGGCCCTCTGCTCGCCTATCCCGGGCAGCGATTTTAGAAACCCTAAATCGCCCTCATCGATAGCCCTGGCAATCGACGAAATCGGTTTATTCAAAGCCCTTAATGCCGCACGCGGCCCTATTCCGGATACGGTAATAAAAATTTCAAAGAAGTCTTTTTCCACCTGGCTGAGGAACCCGATGAGCACGGGGATGCTTTTCGCCTGGTCTACCTGGTGATAATGATAGGTCAGGACTGTCACGTCCTTTTTCTCTTCGGGGAATTCGTCTATGCGCTGCATGACGCAGGAGGGGATAAGCACGCTATAGCTTATTCCACCCAGGTCGATGACCAGGTAATTCTCCCCTTTTTCGGAAATGGTGCCGGTTATCTTTGAAATCATAATCTTGACTTTATAATGCTGCTGTGGGCTATAGCCAGCGCCAAGGCGTCGGTAACATCCATATAGCGCGGCAAAACCTTAAGCCCCAATACGGAAGCTACCATATTCTGCACCTGGGATTTTGAAGCCAGCCCCTTGCCCACTATCGCTTTTTTTATTCTCGTTGCGCTATATTCAAAGAAATTTATTTTTTTGCTTGCGGCGGCCAGGCAGATAACCCCCCTCGCCTGCCCCAGGATATACGAAGTGGCGGGATGCCGGTAATGGGAATAAATCTTTTCCAGCACCATGCAGTCCGGCTTCGTATCTTCTATCAATTTTGTTACGCCGAGGTATATCTTATACAGGCGCCGGGAGACGTCCTCTTTCACGGAAGTCTGGATTATCCCCGCTTCATGCAAGACAAGCGGCCCTTTTCCCGCGCCAATCACCCCGTAACCGGTAATGGCGAGAGCCGGGTCAACCCCCAGTATAATCATTCTTCGGAAGCTGCCTCCTTCATAATCTCTTCCGGTATGTCGAAATTGGCATAAACCTGCTGCACATCGTCATGGTCCTCAAGCGCCTCCACCAGGGCCAGCACCTGTTTTGCCTCGTTTCCTTCAACTTTGATCGTAGAAGAAGGAATCATGGTCAACTCCGCATCTTCCCATTTTATGTTCTTTTCCTGCAAGGCCTGTTTTACCTTTTCGAAATCCTGCACGGAAGTGTATATTTCATATACATTATCCTCGTGCTTCATATCTTCGGCTCCCGCATCCAGGACAATATTCATAAGCTCGTCTTCCTTGATCAGGTCTTTGGCTACGGAAATATACCCCTTCTGGGTAAACATCCAGCTGACCGAACCGGCTCCGGCCATGTTCCCGCCCCTTTTGGAGACAATATTGCGCAGCTCCGCGGTTGAGCGGTTTTTGTTGTCCGTGAGCGAATCGATGAGTATGGCTACGCCCCCCGGCCCGTAAGCTTCATACATTACCGCCTCATAGACCACCCCGGGGAGCTCGCCCGTCCCCCTCTTTATCGCCATTTTCACGTTATCCGAAGGCATGTTTGCCTCTTTTGCCTTCTGCATTATAGCGCGCAGGCGCGGGTTGCTGTCCGGGTTTCCTCCCCCGTCCCTTGCTACCACGGTCAGTTCCTTGATAATCTTAGTAAAGGTAGCCCCCCTCTTTGCGTCGGCTATCCCCTTTTTCCCCTTATTTGTCTTCCATTTAGAATGACCTGACATAACCCCTCCTCTGACTTTAATGAATAATGTTCATTCTCTTTTTTAAAAAACAGGCAGGATAAGCCGGGTTCTGTATAGATGCCTGCAGGCTAAACGCATCATCAGTGGCTATTCCTCTCAACCGGAACGTTACCGTTCCGGCTTTAGCAGCATACCCGAGATTGTCTCCCGTAAAAACGGAAGGCGCGCCGGACAGGCGCTCATCTCCTATTCTACATTGCTCCGCGCAGAGATTGCCGCGTTTCACCTCGCCTTGCGCCTTACGGCGTAAAGCTACTCGTCTCTGTGGCTCTGATCCGCTTGCCTTGCGGGCAAGGACGGGTATTACCCGCTGCGCTGTCCTGGGGAGCCCGGACTTTCCTCCCTATCTAACGATAGGGCAGCCACATCCTGCCTGTTCAATAAACTATTCCCCCTTTAACTTCTTCTTTACTGCTTCCGTAGCCAGCTTATCGGCTAACGCATTCTTCTCCCTGGGGATATGTTCGATGGAAAAATTCTCAAAGCCGCTTATGAGGCGCATCGCACGCTCATACAGGCTTATCAAGCCTTCATGCCTTACTTTATAAATTTTATTTATCTGCCTGGCCAATAACTGGCTGTCGGTATTTACTTTTACGTTACCGGCCTTAAGCAAAAGGGCCTCCTCCAAAGCGTATATCAGCGCCGTGTATTCGGCTATATTGTTTGTCGTCTCACCTATATAGCTCGATACGCTCTTCAGCAATCCGCCGTCAAGGTAGATTGCGATACCTATCCCGCTATGCCCCGGGTTGCCCTTGGAGGCTCCATCTATATAAATTTCAAAACTACGGCTCATTCAGGAATGTAAAAAATACGGTTGCACACTTCGCAAGTAACGATATGCTCATACATCTTGATCGAATTGATCACCTGCGGCGGCAGGGACATATGGCAGCCGCCGCAGGAGTTATTGATTACCCCCACTATAGCCAGGCCGTCGCGGCTGGAAAGGATTCTTTCGTACTCAGAAAGTATCTTGGCGTCTACGCCCTGCACGGCTTGCTCTCTTTGAGCCTGCAGCTGTTTTAAAATATCGTCTATTTCCTTCTCGCGCGACTCGACCGCCTTTTTCTGCTCGAGGAACTTCTTTTCTTCTTCTTTAAGCCGGTTTTTTTCTTCCTCGACTTTCACCTTCAGCTTATCCGAATCCTCGAAAGAAACAAGGATCTTCTCCTCGATAAGGGATCCATCTGCCTTGGTATCGGCAATCTGCTGCAGCATAGCCTGGAATTCCTTGTTCGTCTTAAGCGAATACAGCTGCCCCTGCAGTTTTTTAACCGCTTCCGCGTTAGCCGCCAGCTCGAGCTCTTTTTCCTTCCTCTGTTTCTGTAATTCCAGGGATTCTTTTTCGAGGTTAGCCAGGTTCTGCTTTTTTGCCTCGAAAGCCTCCTCTACAGCCTTAACCTCCAGAGGCTTACCCGCCTTTTCATTATTTAAAGCGTAAATCCTGCTGTCCAGCTCCTGTAATTTGACTAAAGCGGCGATCTGCCCTTTTAAATCCGGCACAGACAATTTCCTCTCCCATGGTTAATAAATTGGGCGATAGAGGACTCGAACCTCTGACATCTACAATGTGAATGTAGCGCTCTAACCAACTGAGCCAATCGCCCGCTAAGAAATGACCCGGCTCAGCTGCAGCCTTACCGCGATCAATCGTTTTATTCACTGGGCCCACAGGGACTCGAACCCCGGACCAATTGATTATGAGTCAACTGCTCTAACCGACTGAGCTATGGGCCCCAAATTAATATTATATGATACTATTTTTAATGTGTTTTGGCAAGATAAAAAGGTTTTATTTTTCTTTTTTGACAACGGTGAGGAACTGGCTGACTATCCTCGGGTCAAATTGCGTTCCGGAGGCCTTTTTAATCATTTCTATGGCCTTGGACTTGCTGAATGCCTTATGGTAGGGACGGTCGCTGATCAACGCCTGGTATACATCGGCTATGGCTATTATCCTGGCCCCGATGGGGATATCCTCCCCTTTTATCCCGCTCGGATAACCCTTCCCGTCCCATCTTTCATGGTGGTAGAATATAAACGGTATCAGGGCATGCAGGAACTGGATCGGCCTGATAATGTCTGCGCCGATCTGGGGATGCTTTTTTATCTCATCGAATTCCTTCTTGTTGAGCTTCCCTTTCTTCAAAAGGATATTTTCGCTTACCCCTATCTTTCCCAGGTCGTGCAGCATGGCGGCCTGCTTTATCAGCTCTATATCCTCGCGCGGCAGATCCAGGCACTTGGCGATCTCCGTAGCGTAATGGACTGTATTCTCTACATGCTCCCCGGTATAGTGGTCTTTCAATTCGATTGTCTTGGCAAAGGCGAAAATCGATTCGGCAAGCCCCTGCTTTGACTGCATAGTCAGCTTATCGATCGCCTTTTTCAGCACCTTCACCCCGGCCTTCTTGAATATACCGCCTTTCCCTGATAGTTTTCTTGCATCCAGAGTAGAATAAGCCCGGTTGCCCCCCTGTTCTTTGGCTTTCTCCAGCACGCTGCTGGCGAGATTGACAAGATCGGTGCCGCTTTTAGCCCTGTCCTCGGGGAAGGACACCGCTGCCAGGCTCAACTTCAGCTTTACCCCGTGGGCTTTATTGCCGAAATTGATAAAGCTCAATGATTCCAGCAGTCTTTGCGCCATACTGAAAGCCGAATCCCTGTTTAGGCGGGGGGAAATAATCAGGAACTCCTCCCCGTCGTAACGAATAAGGGTATCGTATCGCCTGACCATGCGTTTAAGGTGGGCGGAAAGCTGCTTTAACACCACATCCCCGAAGGCAATGCCGTAGACATCGTTTATCGACTTGAAATAATCTATATCGAGCATAATCACCGCAAGGCTATGGGCAAACCTCCGCGTACGGTGGAATTCGACTTCCACCATATCCTGGAGGTACCTGCGGTTATACAATCCGGTTTGCGAATCCACCAGGGAAAGACTCTTGAGCTTCTTGTAGGATTTAAGGAGCTCACCGTGAAGTTTGGTTTTTTCCGCCTCCGCTTTCTTATGCAAAGCGACTTCCTCGAGCAGGTCGGATGTCCTCTCTTCGACTATCTCCTCAAGGTGTTCCCTGTAACGCCTAAGCCCCTCTTCGATCTTCTTCCGCTCGCTTATATCTACATGCACCTCGGCGACCAGCCATTCTCCATGTTCATTCTGGAAAGGAATGGTGGTAACGGCGGAAGGACGGTTCGCCTCCCTGACCAGGGTTTCCTGGCTGGTTACCGTTTTCTTGGTCTTGAATGCCTTCTCCACGGCGCAGTCGGGGCAGGGTGATTTACGGCCCATAAAATAATCGTAGCATTTCTTACCTTGCCACGGTCCGTACAGCCTCGCCCATTCCGGGTCGATATACCGTATGCAATAGTCCTTGTCTATAATATCCAGCCCCGTCTTGGTTGCCCCCAATATAAATTCAATCTGCTGGCGCAGCTGCTTAGCCTGGAATTCGGCGGCCTCTTTAGACCTTACTTCCGCCTCCAGCTCTTTGGTGCGGTGGTCAACCAGAAGCTCGAGTTTCTCGCGGTAGACCTGCAGCTCGAATTCATACTCCTTGTTTTTCGTAATGTCGCGGTTGCTCGCCCTGCGCCCGAGCAACCTGCCCTCCTTATCGTAAATAGGAACGCATGCATGGCTCACCCAGCGCGTCTGCCCGTTACGGTTGACTATACGGAAATTCATCTCCAGCTTGGAACTGTTCTTCACCGCTTCATCGATCTTCTTTTTCACGGACCCCAGGTCTTCTTTATGCACTATCTTGTCCAAAAGTCCGGGGTCGGAAAAGAATTCCTTCTGGGAATATCCGGTTATCCTTTCGCAGGAAGGGGACATATAAATGATCTTATCGTCCATCCCCTGCCAATACTCCCAATCGTAAGTGAAATCAGCTATCGTGCGAAATCTTTCTTCGCTTAGCCTTAAAGCCTCCTCCGCCTTTTTCTTTTCGGTAACATCCCTGGCATACTCTATAACCCCGATAAGTTTATTGGTTTTTTCGTCGATCATAGGGAAGCTGTAAAGGTCCAGATAGCCTATAAGCTTGTTGTTCTCGTCATGAAAAGAGGCTACCTTGAAAGCGGGTTTCAAAGTCTTGATCGTTTCGCGCACCGGGCACTCCTCGCAAGGCTTGCTCCTTCCGTGAAAAGCGGCATAGCATTTTTTGCCTATCATGGGCATATTATGCTTATGCCATCTCTCCTTCGTGGGGTTGACGCGCAAGACATTCATCTCCGGGTCCAAAACACTCAACCCGTCCTGGATGCTCATAAAGACGCTGTTCAGGAACCCGCTTGCGGCGAGCAGCCCCTCTTCGGCCTTGGCGCGCTCCTTGATCTCCTTCCTCAGGTTTTCGTTCAGGCTGGTCAACTCGGCGGTCCTCACCTTAACCCTTATCTCCAGCTCGGAACGGATATCCCTCTGTTTTTCCTCTTCTTTCCTGCGTTGAGAAACATCCCTGGCTATGCCGGTAGTCCCGATTAAATTACCCTGGTCGTCGAATATAGGGGTCTTCACTGTTTCTATCCAGACCTCCCCATTTTCTTTATTCATCAGCCTTTCTTCTATGCACTTTTGCTTCCGGCTGTTCATTACCTCCCTGTCGTCTGAACGGTAGCTTTCAGCCAGGTCCTTGGGCCAAAGCTCCAGGTCTGTCTTGCCGACTATCTCGTCCACGCTGAAACCGCAGGCCCTGGCAAAAGCGTCGTTAACCACAATAAACCTGCCCTCGGTATCTTTCAGCCAGGCCATATCCGGGATATTATTCAAAACGGCTTTTTGGCGCAATTCCGCATTGCGCAAAAGCCGGGCTACGGCCAAATCGTGTTCCCGTTTAAGCGAGTCCATCCCCCCGCTCTCTTTAGCCTGTGAATCCGCCTTACCCATCCCGGTATACCCCTCTTTTACTTATGTTTACCCAAACAAAAAAGCAGGGATTATGAAAATCTCTGCTTTTTAGGTTCGAAACTCCAAACATATTATTTCTCCCGATTAAAAATGCTTGCACCGTATTTTGTAACCTCATCCTCCGGTATACTAATACTCTCTTTGATGCGCCAAAGTCATATCCATAAAAGTGCGCAGCCTGCGTGAACGCGACGGATGGCGCAGCTTCTTCAGGGCCTTTGCCTCGATCTGCCTCACCCTCTCCCGGGTAACCCTGAATACGTTGCCCACCTCTTCAAGGGTACGCGGAGAGCCGTCCTGGATGCCAAAACGCAAGATAAGGATTTTTTTCTCCCTTTCGGTAAGCGTGCCCAGGGCTGAATTCATTTCATCCTTGAGCATCGAACGCACAGTCTCGTTAGCGGGAGAAACCGCTTTTTTATCCTGGATAAAATCCCCAAAATGGGTATCCCCTTCATCGCCTATAGGCATCTGCAGGGAAATCGGCTCCTGGGCTATCTTAAGTATTGCCTTGATCTTGCCCTGGGGAAAACGCATTTTATGCGCGATTTCCTCGGGAGTAGGCTCTCTCCCGTTTTTCTGGACAAACACTCTCGAAAAACGGATTATCTTGTTTATCGTCTCGGTCATATGCACGGGGATTCTTATCGTGCGCGCCTGGTCGGCAATCGAGCGCGTGATCGCCTGGCGTATCCACCAGGTAGCGTATGTAGAAAATTTATACCCTCTCTTGTATTCGAATTTTTCCACGGCGCGCATAAGCCCAATATTGCCTTCCTGGATCAAATCCAGGAAAGAAAGTCCGCGGTTTGTATATTTCTTCGCTATGCTCACCACCAGGCGAAGGTTAGCCTCGACGAGCTTCTTCTTCGTGCGGCTGAATTTGAGGTGCGCTGATTTTATCAGTTTCAGCTGCTCTTTGGTTTTAGCGTAAGGTTCTGCGATTTGTTTCAGGATGTGCGATTTGCGCTCATTCTTGAGCCTTCCGGAAGAACGTTTCAGGTGATCCAGCTCCCTGACCATAAGACCGAGTTTCCGCACCGCCGATTCGATTACGGAAGTGGTAAAATTAAGCTGAAGGATCAGGTTTATCGAATTATTCTCGCTGCGCGAACGCTTGGTTTTCGCCACAAGCCGTTTAAACCTTCCCAGGACATTATTCTTTTTTATCTTGATGTCTTCCTTGGTCACTTCTTCCATATTGACCTTCTCCGCGAGCACGTCTTCGGCCACGGAAAGGATTTCGTTTCTGGCGAATTTTGTGGCTAACACCAGGCGCTTGAACCTGTCTTCCGCCTCTTCGATTTTCTTTGCCAGCTCTATCTCGTTCTCCCTGGTAAGCAGGGAGATAGACCCCATCTGCTTAAGGTACATCTTTACCGGGTCATCCAGGGGCATGAAGCGTTCCTCGCTTTTAAGATGCTCGCTTAAAAGCTCCTCTCTGCCCTGCGCAAGAGAATGCTTATCCTGCTGTATGCGGCCAGACAAACCGGGCTCTCCATCCCCCTCCACCACCTGAATATCCTCGTTACCGAGCAATTCGAAAAGGTGGTCTATGGCTACCGTGCTGGAGAAATCCTCGGGAAGCAGGTCGTTGACCTCATCGTAGGTAAGAAACCCTTTACGCTTGCCAAGGGCAATAAGTTTCTCCATATCCTTGGTAGGCTGTTCTCTCTTTTTCATCGTTAATCGCCTTTCTTTAACAAATTATGGAACTCCCTAAAAAGCACCCCGAGCCTTTCCTTGTCCCCGACAGACTGGGCGTCCTTGATCTGCAGGTGCAGCTGCTCCCTTTTTGACCTCAACCTTTGAACCTTGATACGCGTAATACAATCCCTGACCGCCTTTTCCCTCTCCTGCCCAAGCAGGTCGGGCATGAACATAGACTCGCAGACAATCTGCCCGGCGGTATCTTCGCCAAAATAATTCATCAGGACGCTGGGCTCGACATTCTTCCCCTGGGAGCACAAATCGTGCATCAGGGAAAATACTTTGGCCGTACGCTCATCCGCAAAGTCGCTCGGGGAAAGCTCCTGCATAATTCTTTCGGCTAATTCCTTTTCCTCAAGCATAAATTTGATTAAAAGCTTCTCTGCGGGGTGTATCTTCACAACGCTCCTGGCCGGAGGCTGCGCCGAATCGGCATCATGCCGGCGCGACGGAGGCCCTGCTTTTAATTTTTTAAGCTCTTCAAGCACCGACCCTTCGGATACCCCCAGTTCTTCGGAAAGACGTTTAATATATTCCGCCCTGAGTATGGCATTCCCTATCTTGCCGATCGTAAAAAGCATTTCTTCGGCAATCCTGCTTTTACCGTGGGCGTCTTTTATGTCATGCCTGTTCTTTAAAACCTTCAATTTAAAATCAAACAGGCTTACCGCATTGTTTATTTTATCCCTCAGGCAGTCCGGGCCGTCCCTGCGTACCAGTACGTCGGGATCCGCGTCTTTTGGAAGCGGGACCACCTTAACTGCCATCCCTTCTTCGACAAACATATCCAGCCCTCTTAACGTGGCCATCTCCCCCGCGGAATCGCCGTCGTAAATCATCACTACGTTATGCGTATATCGTTTTAAAAGCCTGATCTGGTCTGCGGTAAGCGCCGTACCCTGGGAGGCCACAAGGTTGTTTACCCCCTCCTGAAAAGGCAGAATGAAATCCATATACCCTTCCACGATAAGAGCCAGGTCGTTTTTGCGTATGTGGTCCTTGGAAAGGCTCAAACCGAACAGGTTCTTGCCCTTGGTATAAACCGCTGTTTCGGGAGAATTCATATATTTGGGAAGAGAGCTATCCATAACCCTCCCCCCGAAACCGATCAGTCTCGAACGAATGTCAAAAATAGGGAAAATAACCCTGTTGCGGAAACGGTCATAATACCCGCCTGAATCCTTGGGCAATATAAGCCCGGCTTTTTCCATCAGGGATAAAGCTACATTCTTGGACCTTAAATACGTAATCAGGCCGTCCCACCTGGAAGTAGCGAACCCCAGCCTGAATTCCCTGGCAGTCTTGGGCTTTATGCCCCTGCTTCCCAGGTAAGCGCGGCAGGCCGCGCCGGATTCGCCATACAGGTTGCCTTCGTAAAACTCCAGGGCCAGCTCATTGACCTTGTACAACCGCTCGTTCAGGCTGGCCTGCCTCGAAGGAGCGGCGCTTTCCTGCGCGGGAAGTATCACCCCGGCTTTTTTTGCCAGGGCCTCGACCGCCTCCGGAAAATCCATTCTTTCGTGGCGCATCAGGAATTTAAATGCGTTCCCGGATTCACCGCAACCGAAACAATGGTATATCTGCCGGTCGGGAGAAACCGTAAAAGAAGGGGTCTTTTCGTGATGGAAAGGGCAATTAGCCTTGAAATTGCGCCCCGCTTTTTTCAGCGGGATATAGCTGGAGATGAGTTCGACTATATCTATCCTGCTGAGTATGTCTTCCAGTATGTTTTCCGGTATCCGCATCGCCATTTTAACGCCTCTTGATCCTTGTAAAACCCGAACACTCAACAACTTTTAATTCCTGCTTAAAATGCCTTTCGATTCCGTCGAGAAGAAGATTCAGCCCGAGGACGTCGCTGGAGATATGCCCGGCGATTATCACGCTGAGATTCGCCTCCCTGGCTTTCTTGAGATGCTCCTCGCTCGAATGCATGGAGATCAAAGTCCTTACCCCGGCCCGGTAAAGTTTATCCATCGCTTCTTTAGGCCCCTCTGTCCCGCCGGTCATCTCCAGCATAACCTTCCCTGTCTTGCGAGCCGGGTTACCCAGGACCACTCGCGGGCCGACCCCAAACCTTTCCGCTATCCTGTATTCCGGAATAGCCTTTAACGCATTGACCGCCTCCCCCAGCGTGCGGGAAGAGATACAGTTCTTTTTGAAAAAATCCTCGAGGAAAGCATGCACCTGGTTATCCGCGGGAGTATGCAGATTCATGAACGGCAGCCCCAGGATCTTCGCGGCATCAACCGCCCTGTTATGGTTCTGGGGGAGTATTCTGCGTTCGACCTCGCGCCTTCTCTCCTCAATAAGCCTCGAGGCTGTTCCAGCAGGCAATCCCGCCTGCTTCAGCAGGTCGACCTGCAAAGAAATCACCTCATGCAAATGCGCATAAGAGCGGCCTTCGGGGTGATGCGCGATTACCAGGTCGAGCTTATCCTTCTGGCGAATACGGTCAGCCAAAAGTATCTCACCGACCTCCACGTCGATCCCCACCATTACGCTGGACACCTGCGTATCCGGATCGCCGCATAGAATCGAAGAATCAGCAAAAGACTTGATTCCTCCTTTGCGTTTCCGCGGGTCAGCGCACCTGCCCAAACGGACCGCCTGGCTGTAAAAATCAATCAACTTCATTTTTTGGCAAAATCGTTTTTGGTTTCCTCTACGACACTGTTAAGCCTCTCGCGGGAGGAAAATTTGGAAAAGACTCCGTTCCACAATATCTGATAGGTATTTGCCGAAACCACGGAAAACCTGTCGCCCAAATAAGAATGTTTGACGGAACCGATCATGTAACTTACGCTTGAAATCATCAGGATGTAAATCAACAGCCCTACCGTAAAATACCATCTGAATATCCCGAGGATAAGCCCCCCGTACCTGTTTACGTTAGGAAGCGCCTCCATCTTTATGAAATGCTGAAGCGCCCCGCGCAGGAGGGAAAATACAAGATAGACAAATACTGAAAGCAGGATAAAAACAATAAAATCGGCAAACTCCAGCGGCATGGTATCGGAAGCATAATGGCGGCGCAGGATATCCGAAATTGACGTATAATAATGAGAAGATATGAATATTGCGGCTACAATCCCTAAAAGTTTAAAAGCCTCCGCAATTACCCCGGACTTAATAGCAACGTAACATATTCTAAATAATACAATTATGATAATTAAATCCAGATAATTCATCTGCTGTATGATGCCGGCGAGCATTTTCCCTCCATTTTATAAAATAATGAAAAGTATAACATATATCTGCCTGCATTGTCAAGGAAAGGGCTTTCTTTTACCTCTTGAACCAGGCAATCGTCCTTTTTAGGCCTTCTTCAAGGGGAATTGACGGTTTCCAGGAAAGGATTTTCTTTGCCCGGGTTATATCGGGGCGGCGCTGGCGGGGGTCGTCAACAGGAAGCTCCTTATGGATTATCCTGCTCTTGGAAGGTATCATCTTCAGCACCAGTTTCGCAAGCTGCATAATCGTAAATTCTCCCGGGTTGCCAAGGTTGACCGGATAATTTTCTTTCGAAAGCATAAGGCGGAATATTCCTTCGGTCAGGTCATCGACATAACAGAAGCTTCTCGTCTGCCTTCCGGTCCCGTAAACGCTCAGGTTCTTGTTGTTCAACGCGGAAAATATGAAATTGGGGACCACTCTTCCGTCGTTATGCCGCATCCTCGGCCCATAAGTGTTAAAGATACGCACAATCTTGCTGTCCAATCCGTGCACGCGGCGGTAAGCCATGGTTAAAGCTTCCGAAAAACGCTTGGACTCGTCATAACACCCTCTCTCCCCTACCGGGTTCACATGGCCCCAGTAGCTTTCGTCCTGCGGATGGACAAGAGGATCCCCGTAGACTTCGGAAGTGGAGAAAAGCAGGAAAACGGATTTCTTCTTCTTGGCCAGCCCCAGGGCATTATGCGTACCCAGGGAGCCTACTTTTAAAGTCTCTATCGGATGTTCCAGGTAATCCCTGGGGGAAGCCAAAGAAGCGCAATGCAGGACATAGTCCACCGGGCCGGGAATATCTATGCTCCTGGAAACATCGCACAGTTTGAAATCAAAATCCTTCGTCTTAAGCAGGGGCCTGATATTGCCTTCGCAGCCGGTAGCGAAATTATCCAGGCATATCACGGCATATCCGTTCTCGATGAATTTCTCGCACATGTGCGAACCGATGAAACCGGCGCCTCCGGTAATCAGAACCTTTTTCTTACGCATGGCTCCTCCAGTAATCAATCGTTATTCTCAAGCCGTTCAGAAAATCTACGGCCGGGGCAAATTTAAGAGACTTTAACGAATTGCTTATATCCGCAGACATCCTGAAGATATCTCCTGCCCGCTTCTTTTTAAATTCAGGGCGGATATGTTTTTTCAATATCCTGTTAAGGGTAGAAACCAGGTTAAGCACGGTTATATCCCTGCCCCCGGCTATATTAAAAATACCGCAACCCCGGCGGGGGAATTTTACAGCAAGCATATTCGCCTCCACCACGTTCTCTACGAAAGTAAAATCCCTTGATTGCAGTCCGTTCCCGAACACCGGGGGGCGGCGGCTATGCAGCAGGCAATTGATGAACTTCGGGATAACCGCCGAATACTCGTCGTCAAAAGGCTGCCTCGGTCCGAATACATTGAAATAACGCAGAATGACTGTGGGCAGGCCGGAATGCATGCTGAACATCCGGCAATAATGCTCTCCCGCAAGCTTTGTCAGGGCATAAGGAGAAATCGGGGCAAGAACAAAATCTTCTTTTACAGGGAACTTCTTTACCTGTCCGTATACCGAGCTTGAGGAAGCAAAGACAAAACGCTTGACTTTATTTACCCTGGCAGCCTCGAGCATATTCAGGGTGCCTCCGATATTCACCCGGTTGTAGGCGGCGGGGTTCCTGAACGAACAGGGAACGCTTCTCAAGGCAGCCTGGTGCAGGACGAAATCCGTATCCCGGGACGCCCTGCGGCAATCCTCAGGAACACAGATATCCCCTTTTACGAGGTCTATCTTATCCTTCGAATCTTTCAGGTTAGAGATGCGGCCGCTGGAAAGATTATCCAATACGCGCACATAATGCCCGCGCCTAACCAGGGCGTCGACAATATGCGAACCGATGAAACCGGCGCCTCCGGTAACCAAAAATCTGCTCACGCTCCCTCCGCTCCGTTACAGACGCTCTACCTTCTCCTTGTGCGCCCCTTTAAAAACATTCCTGGAATCGAATATCATCCTTGAGTTTTCAAGAAGAATCCCGTAATCCAGGGAGGAATGGTCGGTGGCAACGAGCACGCAATCAAACTTCCTGATATTCGCGGGGCTTAAAACTGCGGATTTCAGATCGATCCCCTTCAGCTTCAGAAAAGGAATAAGCGGATCGGAATAAGAAACAATTGCGCCATGCTTTTTCAGGCTGAGTATCACGTCTATGCTCGGAGATTTACGCAAGTCCTTGACGTCCTTCTTGTAAGTTACCCCCACGACCAGTATCTTTGCTCCGGAAATTCTCTTGCCCCTCTTTGAAAGAGCCAGCTCTAACCTTTTTACGACGTATTCCGGCATGCGGTTGATCATTCCGGAAGCCAGCCGTATGAAACGCGAATGGAAACCGAATTTCTTGGCCTTCCAGTGCAGGTAAAGCGGGTCCTTGGGAATGCAATGCCCTCCCACTCCGGGCCCCGGGTAAAACGGCATAAAGCCGAAGGGCTTGGTAGCGGCTGCTCCGATCACCTCCCAAATATCTATATTCATTTTATGGGCCATCATGGATAACTCGTCGATCAAGCCTATGTTGATCAACCTGTAAGTATTCTCCAGCAGTTTGACCGTTTCCGCGCAGCGCGCGCTGCTTACCGGCACGACTTTATCTATAATAATCCCGTACACCATGCAGGCCAGGCGCCCTGCCTTGGGATTTAAACCCCCCACAACCTTGGGGATCTTGTTTACGGGGAAACGCTTGTTGCCCGGGTCGATCCTCTCCGGGGAAAAACAAAGATAGAAATCTTTCCCGTGTTCAAGCCCCCGTGAACGGAATATGGGCAATATCTCTTCTTCCGTGGTTCCCGGGTATGTGGTGCTCTCCAGGATGACAAGCGCTCCTTTCTTGATATTCAAAGCCACATCCCCGACCGCCTTTTTTATGAAAGAGATATCCGGGCGGTTCCTGCCTTTCAAGGGGGTAGGCACGCATATCAATACCGCATCCGCTTCGCCGATATCCTTGAAATTTCCGCTTGCGTTAAAACAGCCTCCGGAAACGAGCCTCCCCAGCTCCTTATCGCTGATATCGCTTATATACGAAATCTTTTTCCCTATGGAGCTGAGCCTGTCGCGGTCAATCTCTATGCCGGTCACCCGGACGCGCTTCCTGGCAAAAGCCGCGGCCAGGGGAAAACCCACGTATCCCAGGCCTACAACCGCCAAACGCAAGCTCCGTTTGTTTATTTTAACGCGCAGATTCCTTATCTCTTTATCCATTGCCTTTACCCACTCCTATATATGAGAACCCCAACTTCCGCAAGGGACGCGGGTCGTATATATTCCTGGCGTCGACCAAAAGCGGCCTGCGGAGCATCTTCTTTAATTTTACAAAATCCAGCTCTTTGAACTCATTCCACTCCGTGGCGACAATCAGGCAATCCGCCCCTTTGGAGGCATGGTACAGATCTTTGCAAAAAACGGCGTTTTGCAGGATGTCCTTTGCCCTGGACATTGCCTTGGGGTCATAGACCCTTACCCTGGCGCCGTCCTGCAAAAGGGAATTGACCAAGTCCACGCTCGGGGCGTTCCTTAAATCGTCCGTATCGGGTTTAAAAGCCAGCCCCAGGACGGCTATAGTTTTATCCTTTACGATCCATAATTCATCCTTGATTTTCTGCAGTACGAACTTTTTCTGCTCCTCGTTCGTATTCCTTACCGCCTTCAAAATCTGGAAGTCGTAACCTATCTTATCGGCTATGCTGATAAAAGCCTCCAGGTCTTTGGGGAAACAGGAACCCCCGTAGCCTATTCCCGCGCGCAGGAAATGCCTGCCTATGCGGCTGTCCAGCCCCATACCCTGGGCGACCTCTTCCACGTCCGCGCCGACTTTATCGCAGATTCTGGATATGGCGTTGATGAAAGAAATCTTTGTCGCCAGGAAAGCATTGGAGGCGTGCTTGATCAACTCGGCGGATTTTATGTTGGTAAACAGGATCGGGCGGTTAAGCGGCTGGTAAAGGCTGGACATAATCCTCCTGGCCTTGGAGCTCTCCACCCCCAGGATAATACGGTCGGGGCGGGTAAAGTCGTTTATCGCCGACCCCTCCCTGAGGAACTCCGGGTTTGAAACCACATCGAATTTATGCCCTTTTTTCACGTAAGTAGCGATGGTCTTCTTTACCCAGGCGCAGGTCTCCACCGGCACAGTGGACTTCTCCACGATCAGCCGGTAGCCGTCCATATTCTGCGCTATGCTGCGGGCTACATTTTCTATGCCTGTGAGGTCGGCCTCGCCGTTTTCAAGCGGAGGCGTCCCTACGGCGATAAAAATAACCTCGCTGCCCCTGACGGCAGACCTGATATTCGAGGTGAATTTCAGCCTTTTGTTTTCCCGGTTTTTTCTTACCAGCTCCTCCAGGCCCGGTTCGTAGATAGGAACCGCCCCTTTATTCAAAAGAGAGACTTTTTTTGCATCGCTGTCCGCGCAAATAACATTATTCCCCAGCTCGGCAAAGCAAGTTCCGGTAACCAGGCCGACGTATCCTGCCCCTATGATAGAAATGTTCATTTAATCCCCCGGTATAAAGTTTATTGGGAACCGGATTTCTTCTCGCTCATCGACTGATCGAACCCGAATTCGTTCTCGGGGAAGGCCTTGAGCCTGAAGGTAAAGAATATTGTCGTACCGGTATCCTCTTTCTTGTTCAACGCCATATCCAATTCCCAGCAGTGCAGATCCCTGGTAAGGCCGTATTCCTGTTCCTGCCATCCGCTGTCAAGGTAAGAAGTCTGCTTGAAATTAAAACGCTGGTACACCCTGAATCTCCATTTCGGGGTTAGCTTCCAATTAAAACCGAGCGTGGCCTCGTTCTTGCCTTTTCTTTCATAGCGCTGCCCGATGCTCAAAGAACGCCCTTTGCCCAGATCAAAAACGAGGTCATAGTTAGCCAAAGAAAAACTCCCGTAATTCACATTATCATGGTCCGAATGTTCATAGGTCGCCTCGCCTTCCAGGCGCATCCAGGAATAAGGAATTATCTTCAGTTTAAACAATACGTCGGAAAGCTGGCTTTTCAGTTCGTTCCCGGTATTGGTAAGGATGCTGTTTTGCCCGGTTTTCGGATCGAACACATATTCGGTGGTAATGAGCAAATCCACGAAATCCACGCTATTGCCGTCGCGTTTCGTCTGCAGTTTATTGGACAACCCCAATGAAGCGGTGTTGCCCCGGGTTATCGAATCCACCCCGTCTATCTGTTTGATGTTGCTGACGGGGATCGTGGGGGCGTGCGTATACAGATAGCCCACGGAAGGAGTGATTACATGGCGCAGCCCGTTTATATCCAGCCCGAGAAAGTCGCTCTTGACGTTATAAATACGGTAAAACTTCGTGCTCACGTCCGCCCCGCCGTAAAAGATCGTCCTGATAATCCCGTTCTCCCCGTTTTCGCCCTTATCGTAAAAAGTCTGGCGGCTCGAAACATAAGGACGGAACTGGAGAAAAGCGATCCTGGTGGGCAGGGAAACGGTATTCGTGGTATCCAGCCGCGTAGAGGTTACGTCATCTGCGGTTTGGGGATCGGTATCCGCTTTCTTGTCGTAAGAGCCGAACTGCGTGGAGTTCTCGAAATACAGCGGGGTCCCCTCCAGCTGGAGAGCCGGCAGGCTGTAATTTATCTCCGGCATCTTGTCGACCTGGTCGAACCAGTGATTGGTGCGTTTCTGCATGAGGATATCGATGCTGGAATAATTAAAAGAGTGGTGAAAGAGCGCGTAACTTAAGGGTTCGGAATCCTTTTCATATTCACGGAAAAAATAATCCTTCAGTATGTTCCGTTCCGGATCGTACTTTCTCCTCTTGTCCCCGATTTTATAAAGCTCTGCTACAAAATTAGTCTGTGGGTCGATATCCCATTTATGGCGCCAGCGCAGAAAGTAGCGCTGGAATTTATCCGGCGCCCCGGGGGATTTGCTGTCCCCGTCTTCATCGGTATAATAAAACTTGAAATCCCCTCTCCCGAAAGGCCCGCGGCTATAGTTAAGCCCAAACCCCTCCCCCCAGCCCAGCTTGTTGCGGTAATCCAGGAAAATCCTGCCGTTCAGGCTTTGCGTAAGGTTGTAACGCCAGGCGCTCAACATATAAGCCCCCCAGTCCTTGCGCGTTCCCGGCTCCAGCTGCACATGCATTATCGGTTCTTCCATGGAATAGTTGAACTGCGGCAGGGATATGACCGGTACTGCGCCCAGGTATAAAATTACCTTCCTGGCGCGCACTTTATCCCCGGGAAACATATTGATTCTCTTCGAGGCTATGCGGAAATGAGGATGGTCCATGCTGCAGGTGGTAAAATAACCGTTCTTTGCCACGAACTCTTCATCGCTCACCTTCTCTACCGTCCTCGCCCTGCCGAAATAGGGATTGGCGCGGAAATTGGCATCATAGATTATCCCCGACTTGCTGGTGAAGTCGTAAACTATCCTTTCCCCCGTAACCACGCCCTTCTCATCCTCAAGCCTCGCGTTGCCCTCGGCGGTAGCCTCCTTAGTCTGCATATTGACCTTCAATTTGTTGCAAGTAAGCTTGGAGCCTTTATATATTACCTCTATGTTCCCCGTGGCGGTCACCTCTTTGTTATCCGCAGAATATTCCACATTATCCCCGTTTATAATTATAGGGGATTCCTTGCCTTCTTCGGCAGGAAGCGCCCGCGGGGCAAAAACCAGGAAAAACAAGGTTGCCGCGAGAATAAAAGTATTCGGGGGAAATCGTTTATTTGACATTACCGGCCTTGGGAATCTTTTTATAATCTTCCAGGAACCTGCTTAAACCCGCATCCGTCAGGGGATGCTTAAGCAGCTGTTCGATGACTGTAAAAGGGATTGTTGCTATATCGGCGCCGATCAAAGCGGCCTTGGCAACGTGCACGGGATTGCGCACTGAAGCAACTATTATCTGCGTTTTGAATCCGTAATTATCATATATCTTTTTTATGTCCCCGATCAGGCCTATGCCTTCCTGGGCGACATCATCGAGCCTGCCGATAAAAGGCGAGATGTAAGTAGCGCCCGCCTTTGCCGCAAGCAGCGCCTGCACGGGAGAAAAACAAAGGGTAACGTTGGTCTTGATCCCCTCCGAAGAAAGTATCTTTACCGCCTTCAAGCCTTCTTTTATCAAAGGTATCTTGATTACGATGTTCTTGGCGATTTTTACCAGTTCGCGAGCCTCATCCGTCATACTAGAAGCTTCCACGCTGATCACCTCTGCGCTGACCGGTCCGTCGACTATCGCGCATATTTCTTTCAAAACCTGGGTTGGATTACGCCCTTCCTTGGCCATCAGGGTGGGATTGGTTGTCACCCCGTCGATTAAACCGAGACTTGCGGCCTCCGCTATATCCTTCACATTCGCCGTATCGATGAATATCTTCATTTAACACCTTCCTTTCAGAATCCTATCCCTCACCAGGCAGGCCGCCCCTATCATCCCCGCATCGTTGCCCAGGCTGGCCCTAAGCACCTTGACTCTCTTTGCCTGCACGCTCATCGCCCTCAGGCGGATATTCCTCTTCACGCTCTCCAGGAGGACCTTCCCGGCTCCGGCAACCCCTCCGCCTATCACCACGGCATCAAGATTGAGCAGGTTTACCGCTCCGCTTAAAGCCAGGCCTATCCTTCCTCCGATCTTTTCCCAAAAGGCAGCGGCGGCGGTATTCCTCGACTTGGCCATCAGGCTTAATTTTTCAAGAGTGATCCCCGGCCCGAATATCCTGCGCGCATCCTTCAATATCCTGGAATTACCCACATACGCTTCAAGGCAGCCTCGTGACCCGCAACCGCAAACCGGTCCGCGTTCGTTAATGGGGATGTGCCCTACCTCTCCGGCCGCATTATCGCTCCCCCGGTAAAGAGAGCCTCCGATGATCAATCCGCCCCCCACCCCGGTGCCGAGAGTGATGCATAGGGCGTTCCTGTAACCTTTCGCCGCTCCGAGTTCATGTTCGGCAAGCGCCATAAGCTTGGCGTCGTTATCGATAAAAATCTTCAATCCCGTCTGGCGTTCAAGCAGCTCTTTAAGCTTTACCTCTTTCCACCCTTTTATATTGGGAAGGAAATGCACCAGCCCCCTGGATGCGTCTACCGGCCCGGGAAGGCCGATCCCCACCCCTGCTATATCCCTTCCTGACAAATCAAGTTTTGCGATAAAATTATTTATCGAAAAGGCTATCCCGCGGATAAGTCTTTCTTTATCGATAAAACTCTTTGTGCTGAAAGAACTTCTGTCCTTGATCCTCAATCCGCTGTCGAACAGGCAGCATTTAAGGTTCGTTCCGCCCAAATCTATGCCCACAATCAGTCGTCGGTTCATGGGTGGTATTTTATATTAAAAAACCCGTCCTTTCAAGGAGATTCTGGCAGTGCGGGAGGATGGCTTTATGAAGGATAAAAACATACCTTGTTCTTCCCGGTCTCTTTAGCCAGGTAAAGCGCCTGGTCCGCCATCTCGATAAGCTCCTGCATTTTTTCGTTATTATCGGGACATGCCGATATCCCTATGCTCACGGTAACCCTCAGCTCTTCGTCATAAGCCTTGATCACGGAAGATTCTATGGCCTGACGGATACGCTCTGCGGCAAAACCCGCCTGCTCCTTGTCCGTTTCCGCAAGCACGACCGCAAGCTCTTCTCCTCCATAACGCCCGATAAAATCTATCTGCCTGATCATCTCGCTTATCTTCCTGGATACCTGGCGCAGTATAGCATCGCCCACCAGGTGCCCGTAACGGTCATTGAACTGCTTGAAATTATCCAGGTCAATCATCAAAAAACATAAATGCAGTTTATTCTTCCTGGAACGCTTGAGCTCTTCGCTGAAACGCTCGAGAAAATACCTGCGGCAATACGCCTGGGTAAGGGCATCCATAATGGCCATGTCCTGTATCTTCTTGTATAAATGCGCCCTTCTCAAGCCGATAAGGAGCTGCTGCACCAGGATGCCGAATTTATCCTTGTCCGATTCGGGGACCCCTTCCACCGCCAGGTATCCGGCATCCTGGTTCTCGGCGGTATTCAGCGGCATTACCATGAAATCGCCGTATTTGATCAAATCGGCGTCATTCTTGATATAATGGCAGCTCTTGAAATTTATGTGCTTGGCGAGATTGTCCCTGAAAACAGCGAATATCTTTTCTTCGTCCAGGCTCTTGCAGATATCCTTAGTGAGTTCGTACAGCGCCAGGGTATCGACAAACACCTTGTTCAATTTTACATTCTTCGAATCGAGGTCTTTCTTCCCTTGTTCCAGCCTCTCGAACTGGGAGAGAAGCAGGCTGTACTCCTGGTCCTTCCTTTTCGCCCTCCCGGAAAGTATCTCGCGCAGGAAGACTATCCAGCAGAATGTAATTATGAAAAACAAGGCTATGTGGAGCATACCCGGTTTCTGCCTTTCTTCTTGGCCTCGTACATGGATTTATCCGCCATTTGTATCAGCTCATCCTCGTCTTTGGTATCCAGCGGCATGCAGGCCACCCCTATGGAAACGGTAACAGAGGTATTCTGCCGCCTTAAGAGGATCGTCTCGGTCTGTATCCTGCGGCGCAGCTCTTCGGCAACCTCCAAAGACCTGTGCTTGTCCAGCCCCGGG
>Ga0265297_10003436_pt1 | contig 28617 bp, 11 predicted proteins | sample Munlanlwell13791_FD_192502 | JGI IMG/M metagenome (GOLD analysis project Ga0265297, IMG submission 192502) | Leachate microbial communities from a municipal landfill in Southern Ontario, Canada - Leachate well 137-91 | ecosystem: Engineered > Solid waste > Landfill > Unclassified | place...
CAACTCGAACGACGCGGTAGTGCCGAGCGTCGCCGAGAAGGTCGACAAGGAATCCTGGCTCGTGAGGTGGGACGCCCCGGGCGCTCTCTCATACTATCTCGTCGACGTCCACCGGAACGGGACGATTCTCTCGCTGACGGAAGTACAGAAATCCTAAACCCGGAAATCCATATTCCCTAGACCGTTGCGCCCGCGCCCGCAAGGGCGGCCTCGACTTCCCTCTCCCTCGCTTCGAAGGGCTCTTCTTTGCACGCGATTTCGGCGCGCCTGTGGGGGCCCGCCCCGGTCACTAAAACCAGCATCTCGTTCTTGTGCATGAAATCGTTTTCCCCGACGCGGCCGACGGAAACCACGACATCCCCGATATTCCGTTCCCCGCCCTCGAAAATGCCGTTGTTGCGGTGCGGCAGCGCGCCATTAAGCATCATTTCGAAGCCATACCACCATGAACCGTGCTCCATGAGCCTTCCGAGCACGGCCGCCACGACCGATGCATCGTTCTTTATGGCGTCGGGGTAGATGACCGTCACGAGGTCGAGGTCGGCCGACGAATCCCTGTCCGCATTGCCCACCACAAGCATCCTGTCTGCCGCATCATGCCGGCTTATGCCGAGCGAGTCGGCCACCGGCCCGTATCTCTTGTACCTGTTGTCCGGGCAGACCGTTTCGCATCCGAATACCGCATCGAAAAGGCGGCCCGTCCCCGTCCTCTTCAGCGCCAGCGTTGCGTATAATGAGGGCGAAGCCGTCGTAACCAGGTGCCGGACCCCCTTCATCTGGAGCTCTTCCAGCAGCGAGGGCAGGCCTTTCATGAATTCGGATTTTTTCCCCGGGCGGAAGAAACCCAGGGTTTCATCCAAATCCCAGCAGATATACCTGGTTCTGGCGGTTCTCATTGTTACAATCTATATAACAAAATGATTATAAATATAGGCAATTCACCCGACATCCACGCGGGAGCCTGTGAGCGCGAGCGACCTATCCAGGAACCTGGATATCACATAAGCGTTTGTTCGGAGATGCTCGCTGATGACGCTCGTGCAGTAGCTTGTCGGCCCCTCCGCAAGGACCGAATAAAGCAGGAGCTGGTCGGCAAGGTGCATGTCGACATCCCCGGCCTCGGCCTTCAGCGCGTCGTACGCCTCCTGCGCCACGGCCTCTGCGCGCTTCCCCTTCTCGCCGAGGGCGTATGCGCCCCGCCATCCCCGCCACGCGGTCACCGCGTTGCCGAGCGACAGCGATTCGTCCTGGCGCACGCGGATGCGCTCGATGCCATTCTGGACGAAAAACTTCTTCTCGCGGACCGCTATCCCCGGCGGGAGACCGGAGAGCCTTATCAGGACCTGGGTTTCCTCGTCCCCATGCGGCCAGGCGATATTGCCATGAAGGCGGGACGGCCTGATTTTCACCTCTATCTCCCCCCCGCCCCTTGGATAATACCCCGTCTTCAGCATCCGGCATCCGACATCCGCCCCGAAGCGCCCCACCGCCGGCACGAAGACGTTCTCGAAGTAGTCGTAACCGGGCGATTTCATGACATGCGTGCCCCCGATTATCCTCAGTTCGCTTTCTTTCGCGGCCCCAAGGAGTATCGGGATAATGGTCTGCGCCACGAGCGTCGTTGATCCGGCCGTCCCTATGTCGAATTCGTATTTCCCCCCGACAATCGGCCCGGGCTCGAATGTAAGCTCCCTGCCGCCTATCTCCGCTCCGCCGAGCGTTCCCCGGCATACGCTCCTCACGGCCTTGCACGCCGTCATATGCTGGGGCTGCAGGCCTGGGTTCGGGCGGTTCGCGCGGATGTTGGAAATCCTTATCGGCTTCTGCGTTATCGCCGAGAGGGTGAGCGAGGTGCGGATGATTTGCCCGCCACCCTCGCCGTAAGAGCCGTCTATCTCAATCATTGGAAGCACCTGATGGCGAGGGTGGGCTTTGAACGGGCCGCCGTTCAAACCAACCGCCTTCGCCATAAGAACCATCGATTTCTATCATGTGAAAAGCCTCTGGGCGTGCTGGTTTAAATCTTATCTATGGGTAACACTGGAGTGAAAAATAATTTTTTGAAGTGAATAAAATTAGGCCAGCGGATCGCTCCGCTGGCAAGGCGACCAGTTATCCTCCCATGCACTTCAAAACGAGCATGAACCATAATAGGTTAGTTCCATAATGTATATAAATGTTGCCCAGACTGTTAGCAAAGTTGGAGCCAAGTGGTGTTTTTTCAGAGCATTTAGTGCGCTTTTTTTGGCAAAAAAACGAATTTTTGTTGTAATTGATTACTATATCTGGTTTAAATGGGCCGCCGGTCGGGCAACGCCCGGAGGCACATTAATTTTAAAGAAGTTTGAACCCTCGTTGTATCCATGAGCGAAAAAGGAGGAGTCGTCATCCCGATAACGCGTGCGCGCAAGAAAACCGAACGCGGATTCCGCGGGGGCGGCGTCATGGCTGAAGATTCTTTCAAGGTGGCGAAAGCCGAGGTGCTGGACATGCTGGGGGGACTGGCATCCGCACCGAAGGAGCTATCAGACGTATTGGCCATGCCCGATGCCCTCTACCTGGTCGGCGATGCCACGTCCGTCTCGTCCGATGCCGCAAAAGGAATCGGCAGGGTTTTCGGCTCGCTCATGGCCGGAGAGCCGATGCCTGGCGCACTGCCCGAGTACGGCATCCATGTAGGCGAGCACGGAAGCAGCGTATTCTGCACCCTCCTCGACCGCAGGAGGAAAATAATCGTCTGCGATTCCATCTCCGGGGCGTTTTCCGAAAACGCCTCGTGGGACTCGTTCATCAGGTCAGTCCGCGACGCGCTCGAAGCGGTCCGGGAGCGCGAAACCGGCGGCGAAGCGTTCGATTTCGTCGTGAACAAGGAAAACAGCATCCGGACAATCCGGCTTTAAAACATTGCCTGGCAAATCAAATCATGGCAAGAGCCTCATCATCCGGTTCAACGAAAAACGGCGCGGAATCTTTGAAAAGGCCGTTCGCAAAGGCCGTATCCCCGGTGGCTATTATGGATAATTACAGGCGCGTATCATCGGCCGACGTCATCAATAGGCTGAAAGGGCTCGCCCGTGGCTGGGATTCGGAGCTGGAAAACAAGCTCTCCATGCCGGCCATGCTTTACGAAAGCACGGGCGGCTCGTCGCAATACTATTCATCCGACGCGAATTTCTCAATCAGCAACATCCTCATGTCCCTTGCGATGGGCGCGTCGCCGGACGTTTCCGGCATGTCATACGGGCTCGGCCTTCATGAGCGCGCGGGAACGCTATATTTCGTCCTCGCCGACCCGGAGCGCAGGATTATCGTTCGCCAGCGGATTGTATGCTACCACAACACACCCCCGGAACTGGACTGGGGCGCGGTCAAGAACGCGATAAGGTCGGCGGAGGCCGGCGCATCGAGCGAGGATGCCAGGAAGGGCGGGCTCGTCGCAGTATATGACGGCTCCCTACGGTTCGCCGAGCCGGCCGTTCCGGAAGCGCCGGTAATCGGGCGCGCCAACGTCCCGCCTGCAGAGAAAAAATAAGGCTGTTCCATCCCGGCCTGATAACTTTATTTCTCGTTTCCAGAAGAAGCGGTCAGTTCAGGGTCCTTTTCTTCGGCCCGCCTTTGCCGCCTGGCTTGGCCGGAGGTTTTTTCGGGAGGTCGCCGGCTATCGCCGATACATACGCGACAATCGTTTTTTGTATCTTGCCGAGGACATCCTCCTTGGACTTGCCCTCGTTCACGCATCCGGGGAGTTCCTGGACCTCAGCGATGAATGTCCCGTCCTCCTGCCAGACCTTCACATTGAATCCCTCGACCTTCACTATCTCCTTGTCGTCTTCCATAAGCGCCACTCCTTTCACTCACCCAGTAACTGCCGCGCGACCTGCCTCGTGATTACCCCGGCGTCCCTTGCGGCTTCGAAGAACTGCCTCCTGGTGATTCCGTTGTTCTGCAGCACGCTGTTGAGCGTGCCTCCTGCGACTTCCCTCGCTTCGGGAATGGACGCAGTGCGCCCGTCAGGGTGCCTCATGATGTTCTCGCCTGTCCTTCCGACGAACACGTACCCCATGTGCTCGAAAATCCTCTTCACATCCACGGTGCTGAACCTCCGGTTGAGCGCACCCTGGGGCGGCTCCCTTGCGGTCGGAACCGGGGCGGGCGGCGCGTTCGGAAGCGGCAGGTTGCCCCTCCTCGTTATCTCGGCTATGTCCAGGAACAGGACGCCGCTGTCGTCGAAATAGTTGAGCCCCCTCGCCGACATGACCCTCTGGTCGCCGCCGGTCAGCCTGTTGATGATATCGGCACGCTGCTCTATCCTGCCCAGAAGCAGGTTGAACCCGGTATCCGGCATGGTGAGCAGGTCGGGCCTGTCCGTCACCAGCCTCAGGACGGCCAGTGCGGGAGTCTGGCCGAGGCTTGTCAGGATTTCCAGCCTCTCCAATGCCGTGGCATATTGCGCATCATTCAGCCTCAGGATTTCCGGCATCCTCGCGATAATCTCGGTCTGGAACGTATCCGGAATCAATGATGCTTGCATCAATTCCACATTCGCCTGTTCCGCAGGCGAGAGCTGGCGGGGTGCAGGCGCTGGCGGCGCGGTCACCCCGGCCTCACGCGTCCCTACTCCGGCAGGCGGCATGGGCGGGGGCTGGACGCGGGCCGAATCCGAAGGCATTTCAGCCATCGCCCTCGGTGCGTCCCCGCCTCTCATGCCCATCGCCCCGCCGGGCCTGTCCTGCCTGCCCGGCATGCGCGGGCCCATATCTTCGGCGCCGACGGCCATCCTAAGGGGGACCTCGTCCCCGGCTGGCATGACGCGCATAATGGCCCCGCGCGCGGTCTCTATCAATGCGCCGCCGGTCCTCCGGTTCCCGACGAACCTGTTGAACCGAGTATCATCCTGCAATGAATTCAGGCCGAAACCCGCATCCGTGCTGACGGTTCTCACCGCCCTTCTGATGGGTTCGGGCAGAAGTTCGAGGCGCCTCGCGCTTTCCGTGACCCTTGCCAAATCCGCAGGGTTCGTTATCGGGCGCCGACCGGACTGATGAAGGTCATACATGACCAGGTCGCGCGCGAAATTGGCAAGATGTCCCGAATCCGTCAGTTCCATCCTCCCCGCAATCTCGAACCCGACAGCGAGGCGCGTTTCCTGCGAAGCGGACGCAAGGCTGGCAATCGCGGCAGGCTCCGCGCTCATCACCCTTTGCGCCATAGCGGCCGTTTCACGGACTCCGCCTGGGCCGCCCCCTCCGCTCGGGCCCCTTCTCGGCCCGCCGCTTGTGGGTTCCGGAGGCTCGATTACCTGCTGGCCTCTTAGCGCCGCCACCGAAGGATGCACCTCGCCCGTTCCGTTGACGCTGAAGATGCGCCCGTCGTCCATGTTTACCCTGATCGTGACCCGTTCTCCCTGCCCCCTCGCGCCGATTGCGGTTATCGCCCCGGTTTCGCGGTCGTAAAACGCGCTGGCATCGCGGTATCTCATGCCGGTGGCGTCCGTCTGCGTGCTCGCCGCGGAAAGCTCCGCGCTCACGGAGCCCTGCACCGGGTTCCTTTGCCTGACGGGTATCGAAAGTTCGCCGCGGGCAATCGAGGCGTTGTCCATCGCAACGAGCGCCATCCGCATCCTGGCGTCGGCCCCTGCCTGCACGAACGGCGTCTGCAATGCGAGTTCCGCTGCGACGCGGCCGTCCGCGACGCTGATGCCCCCCACCGTCCGTCCGGCTGCGGCATTCGCGATGCCTCCCGCCCTCGCCACTTCTTCAGGGACATAAATCCGTCCCGGCAGCCCGTTATGCCCGAATCCCCGGCCCTGCGCCGCCATTCCCGGATATGCCCCTGCCCCGCCCAAATCCATTCTTTGCGTGGGCCTCGCGTCAGTGGGAATGGCCTGCGGCGGAACCGGTCCTTCCCGCCTTAGCGTCACGTCTGGTGCCGGGGGCGGCGGCGCCTGGCGTGTCGTCGGCCTTGCTTCGGAAGGAAGCGGTTGCGGCGTGCGCACAGCGGTCGGCCTCGCATCGCTCGGCACCGCTTCGGGCGGGACCGTCCTGGATGGCTGGCGGACAGTAGTATCAGGCGGCGGTGGCGGCTGGGACGGCGGCCTTTGCGCCTGCGCATCCGCTGGCGGAGGGATTCCTCTTACCGTTCCGCCCGGTCCCCGCGAAGGTGCCGCCTGCGGCGGAACCGGCGGGGGGGCTACGGGCGGCGCGCCGCCCGGCGGATTCGTGTCCGGAGGAAGCGAGGCGGTCCTCGCCGGGCCTCCATATTCCGGAGGCAGCATCGGTTGCGCATTCGGCTGGGGAACCCTCCTCATGAGGAAGTCCTGCCCGCCTGCGTTGCGTTCGTTTCCCTCCGCAGTGAGTATGCCGTCGCGGACGCCCTGCCAGAGATTGGTCCAGCCGGCGTCGCCCATGCCCATCATGTGGTCGAACATCCTTACCGCGCCGATGGTTCTCGTATGCAGGATTCCGAGGTTGGCGGCTATTCCGTCGGCTCCCATGAGGCGGTTTTCGTGCCTCACCACTTCGACGGCGCGGTCCCTGAACGCTTGCGGAATGCTGTCCGGGTTCTCGACGAGTATGTATCTCCTTTCCCCGGTTATCCCCAGTTCGAGCGGCCGCGCCCCGCGAATGCGGCTGATTGCCCTTGCGTCTCCCCGTGGCAGGCCGTCGATGCGGAGCATATACATTCTCCTGCCTTCCGGGAACATCGTCATGAAAGAGCCGTAGTTGTACGAATAGAGGACATCGCCTGTCCTGTTGACCGATATCGTCCTGTCGAGGTACTGCTGCGGTATCGCCGCAGGGTCGCTAACGACGAGATACGTCCTTCCCCCGACGCCCGCTGTCCTGAATTCTTGGGCCCCGGTGCCGAGGGTGCCGCGCAGCGCTGTCCTCTGCGACCTGTGCAGGTCATCGGTCCTGATGAGGAACCTGTCCTGCCCTTCGGGTATCGCCGCGATGATGCGCCTGTTTGCGGATTCCCCGATTGTCGGGTTCGTGGCAATCCTGCCTGTCGCGAGGAAGCTCGCCCTTCCGTCCATGCCGTCGACGATTGTGACCGGCGAGCCGTTGAGGGCCGAGGGGACCGGCACGTAGCCGTCGCTCTCGAACCTTCCGAGCTGTGCCCCCTCCATCGCGAATCCCATGCCGCTGCGCTGGCCGTGGTAGCCGCTCAGCAGGCCCCTCATCGAATCGTTGAATCTCCTTCCCTGCTCGGTGGTCGGGTTGAATTCGGTCGCCCATCTGCGCATGCCCCGCATCCATGGGCCGTCCATGTTCGAGCCGAACGCCCTGTCAATCACCTGCTCGACGGTAAGGAGGCGCGGCCTCCTTCCCTGCGAGGCGGCGAGCACCATTTCCGCGGTGTTCATCTCATAAGTGAGGTGGACGAAAACGCGGTGCAGGTCCGTCGTCAATTGGCCGGCCATCGGGCGCAGTGAGATGGTGTCGTCCTCGCGGACCGTCGCGCGGTAGGAACCGAACGTATCCGCGTCAATCGCCCCGAAGCGCAGGAAGCTGAACGAGCCGTCTCCGTTCTCCCGGACGCGGTAGCCTTGTCCGCGCAGGCTTTGCGCCATGCGCGCGGCTTCCGCGGGCGGCTGGTTCCCTATCCGGAGCCACATCGCCCAGACGTTCGCCTCGTGCCTGTCATAGAACCCGGCCGCGGCGAATCCTGTCTGCGCATAGCCGAGCGCCTCGATGAACTGGTCGGGATTGTCGCGCAGCTCGGCGAACAGCTCCTGCCTTCCCGCATCACGCGCGCCCTCCTGCCTGAACACGAGGCTGTACAGGTCTTCAGCCGCATCGACCGTGACCTGCAGGCGGTGCCCGCCCGCGGCGACTTCCCCGGTGAAATCATGGATGTCGCGCATGATGCCGTAGTTAATCGTGTGCCCTTCGGGCGACGTGTATGAAAGGTTTCCCTCCCTTCCGGCCACCCGTATCTGCGGCGTTGGCGCGCCGGTCAGCGAGCCGCCTTCGGAGCCGACCGCATCCGGGCGCAGGTCCTGCCTCTTGGCAAAGACCGTCATGCTCGACCTCGAATTCCCGCCCCTGTCCGTGAATGTCCTCAGATTGCCTGCGCTGTCGACGACTTCGACCCTGATGCGGTACGCTCCGACCAGGCCGTTCTGGAAGCTTATGCCCCTCACGACCACGCGGTCTCCCGGCTGGATGCCGAGCATGTCCGGCCTGACCATCTGCTCGATGTTGCGGAAAAGGTCCCCGGTGAGCATCATCCCCGCTATGTACGGGTCGTCCGCAAGCGAGGTGAAGCTCTTGTATGCATCGCTCCTGATTTCGACCGGTGGAAGCTCCCCGAGCCGTATGCCGAGGCGGTCGTAGATTGCCTGTCTCGCCTCGGTCAGCGAGGGGGCGCGGGCGTATATGGACGCCAGCTCTTCCCTCGGAACCATGAACATCGTTGAAAGGTTCGTGCCCGCGTCGCCGCTGAGGCTTCCCAGCTCGCGGTAGAACATCGCATGCTCGTTCCAGTATTGCGCCTGGGTCCGCAGCCCGGCCGCGTTGTTGCGCAGGTTGTTGGCAGGCTCCCTGAGGCGGCCAAGCTCCATGGCGAGGCGCCTGCCTTCGGAATCCCTCTCGCCCCCCAGCGTTTCAATGCGGTCCTGCTCGGCGCGCAGCCGCGCGGCTTCGGGCGCATCCCCGCGCGCTTCGGCCGCCTGCGCCTGAGTGCTGAGCTGGCGCCCCTCCTCGAAGAGCCTTGTGGCTTCGGCCTCGGCGGCCTGCTGCCTCTGGACGATGTTCGTTTCCTGCGGCGCGGTCTGTGCCTCAAGCCTCCTAGCCTCGGCTTCCATCGTTCCTGCGCGCTCTTCCAGAGGGCGGGCCCTTTCACGGAGCAAGTCGACGGTCCTTGCACGGTCGCGCGGGGGCATGCGCATCAGGGCGGCTGCAGCTTCAGCCCTTCCGCCCGTATCCGCAGTAAGGTGGACCCTGACGATTTCCTCGGGCGTCATCGATGCCTGCGCCGGAGGCGCGCGGCCCGGCCTCGCCCTGGGTATCTGGATGTCGCCAGTTGGATTCGCGCGCGTCGCGGCGGCCCACGCCCTGGCATCCTGCCCCGCTTCCCTTGGTATCGCGCGCATGACCGGGCGCACTGCTTCTTCCAGGGGCCCGCGCAGCATGCGCTGGGCGTATCTCAGGAACGCGTCCCTCATCTGCCATGACGGCCAGCTCGGCTCGCCGACCGCCCTCGTAGGTTCGACATCCCCGAAGTTCACCCTGTCCCGGAAAATCCGGATATTGAAACTCTGCCCGCCCCAATCCAGCGTCGCGGTGACGTGCTGCTCGATTGCGTCGCTTCCGGGGAAATAATGGGTGCCGGAGATTCTCATCGTGTCCGGGCTCCCGGCCCTCGTGAAATACGCATGCGTCACCGTGGCATACAGGTAATCCTCTGCTGTGGGCGTTCCCCGTCCGGCCGCCGCCGCGCTGGCCTGCGCCAAATCATTGATGAAGTCGTATGCCAAAGCCCTGTTGAAATCATTCGGCCTCTGGCCCGTCCTAATGGTTTCGGCATTTACGCGCGCCGCGGCAAGCACGTCCGCCGAGCCGCCCGAAGCCTCGACCAGCCTCCTTGCGGCGCTGCGCATTACCGCGGCAGCCTCAATCAGCCTGGCGCCTTCGCGCGTCGCGGGGTCGGGTGTCCTTCCGCCGGCGGTGATGTACTCGACGGCCATGCGGTCGGCCGGGTCGGCGAGCCTGGCCCCGCCCCTGTGCGAGACGTACAAGTCCCTCACGGATTCGACATCTATCTGCCTGGATATCCTTTCGGTGAATCCGGGCTCGAGCGCATCCCTCGCGCTCCATTCGCTCCTCAGCCTCCCGGCGAATTCAAGCACGGTTCCGCGGATGGACGGGGGAAGCGAATTGAGCATGGCTGTCTGTTCTGGCGTGACGCCCGAAGCGGTCTCGCCGAACCTGAAATTGGCGGCGAACCTCCACAGCGTTTCCGGGTCCGCGACGAGCCGCGTCGCAAGCACCCTTCCCGAGAATTCGCGGGCGAGCGCTGCCTGCTCCTGGGGGCTCCTCGGCGCGCCTTCCATTCTCATCCTCAGTGCATTGACGGTGTCGCGCACCTGCGGCGGCAAGGCTGCAAGGTTGCGCACCGCCGCCGGGTCATTCGCCGCGAGCCTGTTGGCGAAAGTCGCCAAATTTAACGGCGCAACCAGGTCCACCGGAGTCATATCTGGCAACGGCCCTGTTTGCTCCCCCCTCGCCCGCGCTTGCGGGGGCACGGGCGGCGGCACCGGCCTCTGCTCCGGCGGGACCGGTATGACGTCTGCTTCTGTCAGCGGCTGCGTGCGTTCCCCTCTCGCTGGAAGCGGCGGCGGCCCGCGCCGCGGCTGCTGCGCCTGCTCATTCGGCAGCGGCGGGGGCCCCCTGCGCGCTGGAGCCTGCGCCTGTTCGGCCGGAGGGAGCGGCGGGGGCCCGCGCCTGGGCGGGACTGCCGGCGGTTCGATAATCAATTCTGAATCGGAAACATCCATCGTCCTGTCCGGGCGCTGCGACGGCTCCCTTCCGCTAGGCCTCGGTGCTGGCGCCGATGGCTCGCGTATTATCTGCCCTTCTGAAATCTCGACGACCGGGCCTGACGACTGCCTTGCCGCCGGAATCGGCGGCGGACCTCCTCCGCTTCCGCCGGGCCTTCTCCGCACGCTGCGCATGCGCTCCTGCTGCTCACGCGCGTAATCCGCCCTCGCCTGCGGCGAGAGGTTGGCTTCCATGAGCGGGTTCATCTCGTCCGCGTACATCCGCATGCGCCCGTCGGCGCGCTCGATGAACCGCGTCCTTCCCCCGTGGACGGCCGTGCCTCCGACCGGGCTGTACTCCCCGCTCGTCGTGTCATAGCCTGCCCCGAAAGGCTGGCCGTCACGGCGGGCGATGATGTCCCGCCCTGCCTGCCTTTGCGGCGGTATCTCCGGGGGGAGCGGCCTCTGCGCGCGCTGGCTGAACATCGCGTCGCCGAATGCATAGGCCGGGACCCCTGCGGGAAGGAGGCCGATGCTTTCAGCGGCCAGGCTCGCGCTCGACGCCCTCTGGATGAAATCCGTGCTGGCGTCCGCGAAGTCTCTGTTGAAGAACATGAAATTGGGCGCGCCGTCGGGATTGGACAATACCCTCCACCCCACGGCATCCATGTCTATCGGCTGGAACGTGAGGACGCGCTCGCCGTTCGCCCTCTCGACGAGGATTGCCGCGGTGTTGCGCGCGTACCTGTCCCCGAGAAGCGAGCGCCTCGACAATTCGTGGTAGGCGTTCCACGCCTGCATGAGCGTCTCGCGCCCCTGCGGCGTCCCGGAGAGCCTGTAGAATTCCCGGATGACCGGGTCGGACGTGAACCTCGCGAGGCGCTGCTGGTATGCCTGCACTTCCGCAGGCGACGCCCCGGCGGCCGGCGGCCGCGGGACCTCGAGCACCTCGTGCCTCAGCATCGAGACGCCCACGACTCGGACATCCTCGGCCGGCCCGGAAGGAAGCCGGATGCGGATGCTGCGGCCGGCGGTATCATGTATGTCCTCGATGATTCCGAACTCCTGCCGGACGGGCGTCCCGTTGCGGTAACTGAGCCCTGTCTCGTAGGAGAACCCGCCGTGGATTTCGGAAGTATACAATCCGCGCGTTGCGGCCAAATCGCGGCCGAAGGTCGCAGCCGAAACATCCTCCATCTTTATGAAGACGCGCCGGTTGTTCGACATGCGGACCTCATAGACGCCTCTCATCCCCGGAAGGAATGATATGCTGGCGACCGTCGCCCCCTCGAACCCCGGAAGGCCGCTTATGCTGCCCTGGAGGTTCCCTCTAGTGTAAAGCGCGAACAAATCCTCCCCGGCCCGGTCCAGGCGCTGCTGGGCGTGGTCCTTCGCAGGTCCGTCGGCCATGCGCCCGATCCTGTCCTGCTCGCGCTGGAACTGCAAGCGGACGCGCGTCACATCGGAGCCTAGGCCCGCAAGGGCGTTGAGCCTGCCCTCGGTCCCCCCCGCCCCGTAATTCCTGACTGCCGCCTCGGCATCCAATCCCCTGTCCGTCGCCGCGCGGCGTATGAGCGCTTCCTCCTGGTCCCGGAGCTCGGCGGGCGTGCGAGCGCCCCTTGCCCGTTCGACTTCGGCTATGCGCCCGCGCTCCCCCATCGCCGTCTCGAATTCGGTCGCGAGGCGGGCCCTCCTTTGCGGCGACGGTTCTCCGGCGGCGATTCCGACCGCGTCTGCAAGAAGCGAGTTCGCCGCCCTGATTTCGGTGAGCCGCAGGTTCCTTTCCTGGGCCGGAAGCGCTGCGAGCCTCGCCGCGAGCGATTCGAATTCCTGCGCGGTCCTGGGTGCGGTCTGTGCGCCCAAATCCATGAAAGCATCCGCCGGCGCCCTCCCCCTCGCCAGCGATTCGACAATCATCGCTTTCTCAGCATCTGAAGCGAGCCTGAATCTCTCGCTGAAAACCGTGTCCCTGAGCATGGGCCCGACGGCGGTCTCAAGCCTTCTCGCCGCGGCAGAGTTGCCCTGTGAAAGCCTGTCGATGATGTCCGGAATGGCCATGCCGGCGCGTATGTCTTCGAACGCCTGCCTCGGCACTCCCGTCACTTCTTCAACAGGGCGCAGTTGGGCGGACTCATTGGGCCTCGAGGGCGGCCTCGCCTGCGGCGGCGACGGCTCGGTGTCGGCCCTCTCTTCAGGAGTGGGCTCGCGCTGCTGCGACGGTTCGCGCGGCCTCTGAGTCGGTTCGCGCGGAGGCTGCGTCGGCTCGCGGGGCGGCTGCCTTGGCGGCACCGGAAGCGTGTGGTCTTCAGCCGGCGGTGTCGTCGTGGTTCTATCCCCCTCCGTAGGGGCCCTGCTCGGCGCAGGCGGCTCACGCGGGGGCGGGCGGGGCGGCATCGGCGTGGTCGTTTCCTCCACCTCAGCCGGCGCGCCCGCTGTCGCGGTGCGCCTCTGCGCGGCCGCGGCTTCCGCCCTCGGCGGAAGGAATGCCACGCCCGAACCCGCCTCGATGTCCCTGAGCGCAGTTTCGAGCCTTGCCGCTTCTGCGCGGTCCGGCATGCGCGAAAGATGATCCGCCATGGCCTGCCTGCGCTGGGCGGCCGAGAATCCAACATCCGTTCCCTGCGGTCCGCTCGTGCCCATGTCGCGGAACCGGGTGAGCAGGTCGGCCGTCGTCACCTGGCCGTCTGCCGGCACGCCGAGAACGCCACGGAGCGCCGTGTCAAGCGCCGTAAACTCCGCCTGAGGCCTCCGCGGGACCATCTCGCCGTTCTGCCCTTCGCTCCATAAATAATCGGAAATCAGGATTGCTTCGGCTACCCTCTCGTGGAAGTTCACCTGGTAATCCGCGGATTTCGGACTCATGTTCCGCGCAATCGGCGCAAGGCCGCCGGCATCCCAGAACACTATCTCGCCGGCCCTTCTCTGCACGCCGTTGACGCGCTGGTCCGATGTAAGCACTGCGAACTGGAAATCCCCGATGTCGTATCCCGCGCGCTGGAGCCCTTCCCACATGGTGCGCAGCTGCTCATAGGTTCTCGGCGTGACGAACCGCCGGATTTCGCTCGGCGTCAACTCGTCAATCGCGCGGCCCTGGACGCGCTCCATCGCTATCGCTGGATTGCCGTCGACCTGCACGAACCCTACGACCGCCGGGCCGAGCGGGACCTCGCGCATGACGCCATGCTCGTCGGGCAGGTTCACCCTGATTTCAGAAAGCGTGCGCAGCGAATTCACCTCTTCCTGCGCATACCTTATCATCCGCCTCCATCTCGCGGGCGTGGCCGGCTGGTCATGCGTCGCCCCGGGCGGGTCCCTGTATAATTTAATCGCCACTTCGGCCGGCTGTCCGTTCACCAGCACTTCGCCGCGGAAAACGCCTGCGGAAGAGCCTGACGTCTCGAACGTATCGTCCAGGCGCCCTATCAGCCTTCCCCTCGGCGCGTCCCCGAGCCTGACCGTGCTGCCGTCCCCTTGCACGACGCGCGTATCCTGGAACTCGGGCGCCATCGCAGTGAAGGTGCGCTGCTCGCCTTCGATATGCGTCGCATCGGCGTTGACTGCGTGCGGCCTCACCTGCTCGTCTGCGACATAATCCATCGCGCGCTCGGCGCTCATCCCGCGCGAGCGGACGAGCTCGTCGACCCTCGTCACGGTCTGCTGTTCGGACGGGGTGAGCGTTCCCGCGCGCCTTTCATAAACCTGGCCGATTTCCTGCCTCCTGGTCGCTATGCGGCCCGAGACATCGGGTGCGGACAATTCCGTCCTCTCGGTCGCGAACCTGCGGCTCAGCACGGGCTCGTTCTCGATGACGAACCTCCTGAACGCGTTCTCCATCGTCGTTGCGCGCTCCCCGCCCACTTCCTGGCGCAGGGCGCGGACGAAATCCTCGAAATTCCTTATCGAGCCGTTCGCGTATCTCCCGAATCCCGCCTCCGCGTTGCCCCGCACCACGTCGAGGACGCCGCTGTCGCGGAGAAGCCGGTAGCCCTCGGGACCGAGCATCCTCGCAAGCGACGCCTCGTCGCGGACGGATATGTTAGAAAGAATCGAGTTGGCCATCTCATAGAGCCTGGTTTCCCCGTCCCAGTCGCTCCTGCGCGATGGGTCCTGCCTCCGGTCGACCGCGAGGTGCCCGTTCTGCGCGTGGGCGAGTGCGGTTTCGCCGGTCACATCAGTGAGCTGGGCGTGGTGCGTCCTCCTGCTCATGCGCATCTGCGCTCCGTCCTGGCTTAGCTGGCGGTCTATCATCCTGCGCATCATGCGCATGTCCGCCGCGCTGCCCCCTTCTATTATATACTTCATGGTGCCGAGGCGCCGCACGCGTATTCCGCGCTGCCTCGCATATGCAGACGAAGCGAAATCGCCGACAGCGTGTTCGACAGATGTTACCACCCCGTTCGAGCCCTGGTGGCCGAGGAATGTGTTGAGGCCCCTGATGCCGAACCTGTTCGATGCGAGCTCGGCAAGCCCCTTGTTGCTTTCCGGCAGGAGCGCCCTCATCCGCGTGAGCGTGGCCGGGTCCGTGACCTCGAGCCTCACCTCGAATGCCATCCCGCTGACCCTTTCTGTGGGCGTGACCGTCGCCCGCGCCTGGGCAATCGCGAACACGGCGGCATCCTCGGATGCGCCATCCCCGACGCGCCTTTGGACTTCCGCGACTATGCGCTGCTCCTCGGGCAGGAGAACCTCGCCGCTCCGTTGCCTCGCCAGCGCGTTCCTTACGCGCGTGGTTTCCAGCGGCTCGAGGCCCAGCGTGATGTCCATCTGCTCCCGTACGCCGAGCCTTCCTCTGAGGTCCGGCCCCCATCTCGGGTCGTCGGCACGGCTCAGCGCCGGGCCGGCAATTTCGCGCGTCTCCCTTCCCTGCGCGTCGGTCCTCGCGACCTCTGCGTTGTAAGTGCTTCCGTCCTGGCGCAGGCCTGTGGCAGTAATCTCACCGCCCTGGCCCCTCCGCACCTGGACGACATCGCCTATCTCCACCGCGGCGGAGACCAAGCCCCTCGGGTCCCTCACCATCCTTGACGCGGCGGCGAGGCTTTCCGGATGCTCCGGATTCAGCCTTTCCTGGAGCACGTCCGCCTCGGCCCTCCTGACTCCGGCGGCGAGCGCCTCGCGCACCGCCTGCCCGCGTCCCCTCGGGACCACGATGACTGCAAGCACTTCGTCTCCGCTCTGCGACGGGCGGAGCAGGAACGGCGTCCCCTCGCCCGCGGCCCCGTTCACCGCGCGGCGGAGGACTTCGCGGTATGCCGAAAGCGCCCGGTCCCCTATTCCGCGCCCGAGCGCGTTGTTGATGTTGTTCAGCAGGCGCTTGTCGCCGCTGAGCACGATGATGTCGCTTTCCTGTCCCGCGCGCGCCATGCCGCGCACCCACGTGTCCACTGTCTGCAGCACTCTGCGGGTAGTCACGACCTCGGTATTGTTTCCTACCGTCACGCGCTCGCCGCCCACGAACCACTCCTGCTGCTGGGATAGATTGTCCCTCGGGGCGAGGGCGCGCTCTATTATCCTCGTCCCTATCGCATCGTCGGAGATGAATCTCGCCGGCGAAGACTCGTCCACGCCCTCGGCCGCGCGCGTCCTGCGCGACGGCGTCGCGGCGGGCCTTGTGGCTTCCCCGCTTCTCGCCCTGAGTATCGTTTCGAGGTTGGACGCCTCACGCGTGAGGAACACGGCCTCGTTTTCCCTGATTGCGATTTCCGCGCCGTATCTTGCCGCGTTCCTCCTGATTGCCAGGGCCTCCTCGCCCCTTCCGCTGCGCTCAAGGGCGGCGGCGCGCTGCACGTCCGCCTCCCTCCGCGTGCGGAACTGCTCCGCTTCGGTGCGCAATTCGCCTGCCCTGTTCCTCAGCGCCTGCACCCCTTCGGGCGTGACCGTGACGCTGCCGGATTCGAACTGCTCCGCCTGCGCGCGCATGGCCCTTGCGGCTTCGCGGTATCCGGCGGCGATGGCTGTCGCAGCCTGCCTTTCCTCGGGCGCCATCCTGGATGCGCGCGCCTCGTTCGTCGCTGCAGCCTGCTCCAGGTCCAGCGCCCTGTTCCTGAGCGCCGATGCCGCATACCTTTCGGGGGTGACATTCGCAAGCACTTCCGGAACGTCCGGAGCGCGCGCCGACATCCTGCCTTCCTGCCTGGCGGGCTGCGGCGACATCCTCTCGGCTTCAGCGCGCAATCCCGCGGCCCTGCCGCGGAGCTGCTCTGCCTGGCCTTGGTCGAGCAGGGCGCGGTATTCGAGGCGCTCAGCCCTCGTCCTCAGTTCCCCGGCCCTTGCCGTGCTCCTTCTTCCCGCGGCCTCCGAAAGCAATGTGTTCGCGCTGTTTTCCAGCCCAGCCGCTTCCGCGCGGAGCCTCTGCGCGCTCGCGTCGAGCGCTGTCGCTTCGCGCGATTGCGGATTGCTCTCGCGCAGCCTGGCGGCGCGAGTCTCCATGCCCAGCGCCCTCGTCTCCGCATCCTCGGCCTGCTGCTGCCTCCTGAATGCGAAAATCTCGAGGTCGTTCGGCGCGAGCTCCCTGCTGTTGAGTATCCTGAGGACTTCGACCGAGTTCCTCGCCCTGATGACATCCGGCCTGGATGCGATTTCGGGCAGGAATCCCGCGCTCTCGAGCCCGAGGCGCAGCTGCTCGCTCCTGCTCGCCGCACCGTCGCGCGGCGTGGCGCGGACGAACTCGGGGTCGCGGGCCATCTGCCCGATGCGGCTTATCCTTTCCCCGGTAATCCGCTCGGCGTCGGCCGCGCTCATCCTGTTCGCGCGGACCTCCGGTTCGAGCTGGGCGCGGATTCTCGTCCGCGCTTCAGCCACGGCGCGTTCGATTGGCTGCCCGCTGGGCCTGCGCACGATTCTTTCTGCGTTGAATACGAGGTCGGTCGCAAGCGAGACATGCGGTTCGCTGAATGTTATTGCGGATTCGCCCCTGCCGAGCGTATAAGTGGTCGTCGTACCGTCCGAGCTCCTTCCTGTGAAATTCGATTCGAGCCCGGCTCCCAATTCTAACCTCTCCTGCCTCAGCTGGACTGCGGCCGCTGCTGCATCCCTCCTGTCGCGCATCTCAGCTGCGCGGTCGAGCCGCGCAAGTGTCGCCCTGCTCTGCTCCGCGACCGTTTCGGGCGTCCTAGGCGCAGGCGCCCTGGATTCTGCGATGGCCAAGTCGCGGGCGGTCAGCGCCGCGGCTTCGCTGCCGCCGGCCTGCCTCGAGCGGACATACGCCTGCTGTTCCGGCGGCAGGTCGGCTATCCTCACCCTCCCGTCGAATACCGCCTCGCGGACCGTCTCAAGCCGCGCAACCTGCACGTCCCTGGAGCCCGCTGCGAACTCGCTGAAATTCCTCGCGACTCCCTGCTCGTTCGCCGTGCGGTACTCCCGCAGGACGCGCACCTCGACGTCCGGCGGCAGCCGTATTCCCGTGCTATCCCTGAATGAGGCATACGACTCCCTCGCCGTCTGCGGGAGCGCGTTGAATTCTATGCGGGCATTATGAACAGCAAGAGACTGCGCATGCTCCTGCCCCAGCGTGAGCGGGTGCCCGAGGAACACGGCCTCGACGCCCTGCTGCCACGCGGGCCTGTAAGCGGGCACGCCCCCGCCCCTTGCCGCCTGCCCCACGCGGTACTGCACGAAGCCCGCCTGCACCATGGGCTGGACAATCGCCTGGAAGCCGCCGAAGGCCGCTTCGAACCAGGCCATGTCGCCACGTCGCACGCCCTCTATCATCTGCGGCAGCTGGTAGCCGAACTGCGCGAAGCCGCCGACCATCATGCCCGTTCCCATCACATGCACGCCGCGCTGGGCGAGATTCAGCTCGGTGGCGCCTATGATGGTCCTCCCGATGTATCTCTGCGCCCAGTTCGCGGTCTCCGCCGTTCCCACTAGCCTTTCCAGCGTCGCGGACCTCTGGCCGAAGCTTGAAATCCTCCCGAGCGTGGTCAGTCCCCTGCTTCCAGCAGAGAGTTCGCCTGCCAGCTCGACGCCGCCTGCAAGCAGCCTGCCCCCTCCCGCGAGTTCGCCGGCAACGGGCAGGACCATCCCGATTCCGCCCATCACCACGGAAAACGTCGCCATGCCGGTCCATTCGCCGGCCTGCTCCCTCATGACGAAACCGCGGTGCACGCCCATCGCGCCGACGCCGACCGTGAGCGCGAGCGATGCGCCTCCGGTGACCGGCGAGAAGACGACGCCGGCTGTTGCGACCAGGAACTCGCCGACCCCGCAGACGACGTTGTAGCCGCTGCGGTAGTTCGTCATGCTCGAGAGCGCTTCCCTTGTCGCAAAATCCCTGTCGACATACTGGTCTCCTTCCTGGACGAAGAGGGCGCTCGTCCCGAGCATGCGCCGCGATTCCGCGAGCCTTTGCTCCGGGGTGTATATAGGGCCGGTTCGTATCGGCTGGAGCGCGCGGACGGAATTGAACGCCGCCGTCGTGCGCGTCGCGGTCCTTTCAAGGAATGCAAGCTGCGGGTCGTCGCCCCATGGCGAGTCGTGCTGGAAAACCGAGGACTGCATCTGCCCGCGCAGGCGCATGAACTGCGTGTACGCGTCATTCACCGCCGTGTACTCCGCTTCCGACGCAGGCGCCCAAGACACGATGCGGTGCGTGAACCCATCGGGGTCGCCGCGGAGCTCTTCCCGGCGGAACCCGAGGAGCGCAAGCTGCAAGTCCGTCTGGTTCTGGCCTATCGTTTCGAATGCCGGCCGGACGCGGTCTCTTGACTCGTAGAACCAGTCGTCATCAGTGTAGCTGACCAGCTCCATGTTCTCCGCGCGGTTGAGCGAGTCCATCTCGTCGATGGGATTCACCGTGCGGCCTCCGATGCGCTCCTGCCTCCCGTCCCTGTCGCTGAGCACCGTCACGTAAGTCCCGACACTGGCGTAGTTCCAGTCGCGGTTCGGCCCGATGAATTTGTATGTCGGAAGGCGTATCTGCTCATTATTGCGCAGGATATCCTGCGCGCGATAATCGTTATTTTCGTCCAGCATGCCGAGGGCCAGCTCAGCCCTCCTCGCCGCCTGTTCCCTGTGGGCGTCCGATCTGAGATACATCTGGCCCGGCCTTCCTTTCGCCCGGTCGAGCGCGTTCCTCGCGTGCTGTGTCTGGGCGCTTCTCCCTTCCCGGTAAGTCTGGGCCTGGTCCCCCATCCTCAAGTCGTCCTGCATCGACGTCAACTGCAGCCTCGCGAATGTCCAGCCGATGGTCCTTTGCTGGTGCCTGCCTTCTGCCTCAGTCGTCTGGACGTCTGCCTCGAGCTGGGCGCGGTACGGGGTGAACCATGTTCCGCTGTTCGCCAGCAAGTCATCCCTGGCCTGCCGGAACTCCGCCGGGCGTGCGCGCATCTCTTCGTAAATCTCGCGTGCCAGTTCCGAGCGCCTTGCCGGGGTCGTCCCACTTCCGTTCATCTCGTCAATGCGGGCGCTGTACCTGGAGGCCGCATCACTCGGAAGCATGGCATAGAGGTTCGCAACGAGGGAATCGTTGACCCGAAGGACAGACCTGTTGGTGCCGATTTCGTCCCTCGCCCTCTCGTTGGCATCGGCGGCCGCATTCAGCTCGGAAACGCTCCGCCCCATGCTGCCTTCCATCGCTTCGAGAACCGGGGCGATTGCCAGGTTCCGGTCCTCCCTCATCTGCCTCGCGCGCGACTCCTCCCCGCTCACCGCGCGTTCTATGAACTCCCCGCGGACGCCTGCCCTGGCCCTCCCCTGGGCCCATGCCGCGCCCCTGAGCGTGAACCTCCGGATGTCCCTCGATTCCATGCCCTGGCCGATTTCCATGTCTCCGACGACTTCGGTCCCGTCGCGTGTGCGGCCTCCGGTCAGCCCCTGGACCAGCCTGTTCGCTTCGTCGACATTGCCCCTGTCGGTGGCGGCCTGGGCGTCAGCGAACCTGCGGTCGTATCCTTCGGCATCGTAGTACAGCGGGCCGTTGCTCGCGAGGGTGATGAGCAGGTTCACGCTCCTCCCGCTCGGCACCGTGATGTTCTCGCTGGCAAGCGATTCCAGGATGCCCATCCTTCCCAGGGAGTCGATTGACCCGCGTTCGCCTTCCTGCTGCCTGATTCTTGCGAGCCTGGCCTGGTAGTCCGCGCGCTTATCCGCCGGAAGATGCCCTATTATCTCATCGAGCGCTTTGTTCGTGGGCGCAGAAATAGGCATTCCGCCAGCCATGCCGAACCCTTCCGGGGATATCAGCGCCAATGCAACCGCATCCATGCCGGGAGGGAAGCCCGTCCTTCTCGACGCCTCTCTCTGTATGGAGAATATCCTGTGCGTTATCCAGTTTCCTGCACGGCCCGCCTGGATGTTGATGGTTGAAGCGGCGCCGTTCATCGCAGAGCCCGCGGCATCGAACCGCTCGGACCAGAACATGCCCGAGACCGCCCGGTAATCATTGTAATTTCCGACCGTGTCATAAATCAGCGTGCCCTCGTCAGTCGTCGTCCGCGTGCCTGTGAGATTGCCCAGCTCAGTATAAGTCGATTGGAGGACGCCGGTCTGCCTGAGCCGGAACGCGCTTTCCGATTCGCCTTCATTCCTTGTATTGGCGGCGGCAATCCTCGACCTGAACTCCGCCCTCCTGCCCTCGGGGAGCAGGTCTATCATGCGTTCAATCAGCGCTGTCGACTGCGTGACGTTGTTGTCCCGCAGAAGCGTCCTTGCGGATGCGAGGCCGCGGTCCCTCGCCGCCTTCGTCTGCTCCTGGACCTGGACGAGCCTTGTCCCGCTCGTGAGCGCGAGGCGCGCCTGCTCGCGCTGGAGCTGCACCGCGTCGGGGGGCGCCCTCACCGGAACCTGCGTCTGCGCGGCTCCCTCGCCCTGCGGTTCCGTAAGCACGTTGCCGAGCAGGTCCGTCGCATAGCCGCTTGCCATGGCTATCGTCGTCCTGATGCCGACCACAAGCTCCTGCCTTCCGCTCTCGGCCCTTCTTGTGTCGAGGCCGACGCTGCGGTCGAGCGTCGTGGTGCCATCGAGGACGCTGTTGGCCTGCGTGCGGAGTTCCATGCTCCGCCCGGCATGGACCTGGGCTTCGCCGCCCGCGAGCTGCGCGTGCATGATTTCCAGCACGATGCCGCGCGTAGCTTCGAGGTTTTCCCCCGCGGCTTGGAGGCGCTCGGTGTATCCCGCCCGCATCCCCTCGGGCAGCATGCTTATCATCCGCGTGGCCACCGTCCTCGACCTGGGAAGGTCGAGCTGGCCGGCCTGCTCGCGCATCTGGGTGAACTGCTGCCTTTCGCGTTCGGGAAGCTGGGCTATGAGGATGTCCGTATACACGGCGCGGACCCTGCCGGCATTGTCGCCGGCCTCGGTGAGCCTTCTTGTGAAATCAGCCCTCTGCCCCTCGGGAAGCTGGGCGATAAGCGCCTCCGCGCTCTGCCTTTCGCGCGCGGCATCCGGCGTCGCGGCGCCGAGCGCGTCCGCAGACAGCCTCGCCGCAAGCGCCCTTTCCTCGGTGCTGCGCCTGTATATGTCCCTCGCCGATGCGACATTGCCGCGCAATGTCTGCGGGTCCACGAGCTCGGCCTGGTCGTTGTAGTATCTTGCCAGCGCCGCATCGCCTGCCCTCTCGGCCGTGGCCGCGGCGTTGCGGAGCCTGGTGCCCTCGCGGCTGTAGCGCCTGTCCATGCGCGTCCTGGTCCTCGAGCCCTCGTCCCCGCCTTCGATGGTGCGCGCCCTCTGCTCGAACTGCACCGCATCCATGTTCTGCATGTGGGTGTTGGTAAGCCCCGCAATCCGCTGTAACTCCGTTATCCCTGCCTGCGCGTTCCCGTTGCCGAGCGCGCCTGCTATCGTCTCGTGCGGATGCTCCTCTGTTGCCGGGGCGTTGGTGGAAACGAGCGCCCTGGCGATTGGAGTCAGCGTGACGCCCCGGCCTACCTGCCACCTGCGGCTGCCCTCGCTGTTGAGGTCGAGGAGCCTCCTTCCGCTCCTGATGCTGCGGTCGGTGCTGTAATCGCCGAGCTGTCCGGTGACGAAGCTCCTCGCCTCGTTCCGCTGGCGGATGAGGTCCGGCGTCATCGAGCTTTCCGGAATCGTGCTCATCCCCGCGTAAAGGTTCGCCATGTCGAGGATGGCCTGGAATTGCCTCGGGTCGTTGCCCCTTGCGGCGATGAGCGCCAAATCGAAATACGCGCGCGCGTTGTTGAACTGCCCCCTGTCCGTTAACCTGGATTCGTATTCACCGAACTGGCGGTAAACCTGGAGGGAGCGGATTTGCACGTCTGTGAACCTGGCCTGCCCCGCCTCGGGCGTGGCTTGTTCGGCGGTGCGGACAATCTGCATTATGTCCGCGCGGTCCCTCGCGTTGCGGCTTCCGCGCAGCGACAGGTATGTCATGGCCGTATCCCTGTACGTAGCCCCGTCCTCGGCATTGCCCGAAGCGATGGCGTCGATTGCCAGCCTGAAAATCCGGCCCAGGTCGCTCTTGAGGCTGCCGGACAGGTGCGGCGTCTGGAGCGCCCGCATCATCTGCTCGCCCGCTTCGAGGAGCGTTGTTATCCTGCTCTGCTCGGACGCATTCGCCATCTCGCGTCCCATCGATGATATAGCCTGGGCTTCGGCGGCCGCGGGGTCCATCGTGGGGTTCTCGGCCAGGATGGATGCCCTCCTGCGATCGACCTGTGCGGATATGCGCGGGTCGGTGGCCACGTCCCTCCTGATTCTCGCCGTCCAGTCGGTTATCTGCTGTTCGGTCGCGATGTCCTGCCCTGCCGCGATTTTCGTCCGGTACCCTTCCAGGTTCGTGACGATGATGTCGAGCGCCCTTGCCGCCTCGCTTCCGGCGGGCAATCCCCTGCGCTGCTCGCGGACCGTGTTCACCTGCCTGTCCGCCTCGAGATATCTCTGCGCGAGCTGGAGCCCCTCGCCGCCCTGCGCGGCCCTTTCCGAAACGCCTGCAATCTCGGCCCGCTGCGCCGGGCTTTCTGCATACCTTCCCGCCAGCGCGAGCTGCGTGTTGAACGCTTCCATGCCCCCGGCCTGCGGAAGCGCCGTGAGCGCCCGGGCGTAAATCGCGATTACCCCGTTCCTCGTGTCCTGGTCCATCCGGTGCGACGGCGATATCGCGTCGCCGAGCCGGCCGACCGCGGCAAGCGCCTGCATGCCTGCCTGGACCTGCGCGGTTGTCGCAGTCCCTGGCTGCGCAAGCGGCGCGGCGATTGCGTCGAGCGCGGTCCTCGCCTCTCCGGGCACCGCCCCTGCGGCCGCGGCGATGTCGCGCGACACGTATGTCGCAAGCGTCGTCGTCAGCTGGCGCTCGGCCGCGGCGCGCGCCTGGGGCGTCTCCGCCTCGGCTACCGCCTGCGCCTCGCGCGTTATCGTATTCCTCCTCTCCGTCTGCTCCCGCCCTCGCGCGCCCGACGTGGCGGGATACATCCTCAGCGCGGAGCTTGCCGCCATCAGCGTGTTGAACCTCCCCATTATCGCGTCCGCGTTCTCCTGCGCGGTCGGGGGCGTGTCGAGCACCGTGAGCGCGGCGCCGTAGATGCGGCTGGCCGGCTCCCTCAGGCCCGCCGGCGTCCTGGCCAAATCCTCGCACATGGAGCGGACGGCGAGCGTCCTCGAAGACAACAGCCTGAGCTCCTGCTCGCTCGGCGGATTCGTGCTTCCCCTCTGGAGCCGCGCCAGCATCGCTTCGTTGTCCGCGATGATGTCCCTGAGCTGGACCCTCATCCTGTCATTGGTTTCGGAAGCGAGTGAGGAGCGCAGCGTGCGGTTCTGCGAGTCGAATGCCTGCCTCGCGGCTTCCATCCTGGCCGCCGCTATCGCATCGGCCCCGCCCATGATGTTGGTGATGTCCCGGCCGGCCCGCGCCAGGTCCTGGTCCGTCATCGTTGTCGATGTGTCCGCGAGCTGAGTAGTCGTGGCCGTAATCGCGTCGAGCTGTCCGCTGCCGTCCTGCGAAAGGAACGTGTCACTCCTCCGCGCGGTCTCGATTACTCCGCGCAGGAGCAGCCTCGCCCTCTGCAACTGCCCTGCCTGGTGGAGTTGGAGCGCCGCGGACGCGTTGCGCGCGAGCGCGGGCGGCAGGCCTGCCCTCATGGCCGCGGTGACCGTCGTGGCGACCTCGACAATCTGGCCCGTGTTCCCCTGGACCTGGTTTATGCTGTTATGCGCATGGTCGACGTCCTCGCTGGTAACCGGCTTCGTCCCCCCGCGGACGCGCACCAGCGCCGCATCGACCACCCCTATCTGGGTGTCGAGGACCCTCCGGAAATTCTGGTCTACGACGCCGTCCCCGAAAGTGTGGCCGCGCAGTTCGACGAGCCTTTCCCGGAGTGCGTTAAGGCGGGTGAGTTCTTCCTGGCGCCTCTGCTCCACGGTCGTCCCGTGGCGCGGCTGGTAGCCGAGGCCTCCTTCCGCCCTCGGGCGGGTGAAGCTTTGGGCCAGTCCCCTGGCGGCAACCAGGGTGGCTTCGCCGGCCTCTATGGCCTGGCGCGCCTGCGGCGCCTGCTCGCGCCCGCGTTGGCTCTGGCTGCTGAGCTCCCGAAGTATGTTGTCCGCCGCCGTTATCTGGGTGGCCGGAACATTTGCCTGCGGGGGTGCCGCGGTCCGTTCTGCGAATTGTCCTCCCATGGCAATCACGAGTACGTCAGGCAGATGTCGGTGAATTCCTTGAGCCTCTCGACCCGTTCGCCGATCTGGTCCTTCCTTCCCATGCTTTTGAGCAGCTTTTTCTCCCAATTCGAGAGCGCGTCATAGAAATACTTGAGACGTATCATGCGGGGCTTGAGGTCCTCGGGCTTGTCCTGCGACGCCTCCCAGACCGCGATGGCGTTCTCGATTGCGGATATGGCCTTGTTCGCCTTATCCAGGGCCTGCCTTTCCATGTCGTCTATCGCCGAGACGGAATATGACCCTTCGCCGCTGGCGGATTCCTCACCCTGGCTTCTCCCGCTTCCGGAGCCGGGGACGTTCGGAGCGCTCCTTTTTACCATAGCATGACACCTTTGAACGACAGCGTATAATATTACTAGCTAGTATCGCAACGCGCGAATATTTAAATCTAGTGCGGCTTCCACTGTCGTCTGAACGTTTCTGCGAATCCGGGGCCGCCCCAATCGCCCGAAAATGCCCCTTTTTTTGCCCTGTTTATAAACATTTCTGTGCAAAACAGCTATATGGCGGGCCGCGTCCTGAGCGAACAAGAATTGCGCATATTAGCCAACCACCAGGCCAACCTGGGGAGCGTCGTCCGGGGATTCGGCGCACTCGTTGATGGCGAGCGTTCAAGGGCGCCTGCCGCGATGCAGCTGGACGCCCGCAGGACCATGTGGGAGCTGACCGCCTTCAAGGGGCTGATGAAAACCGAAATGGAAAGCGTGGTCCGCGAACTCTGCAAGGGAGGGTATCCGGCGGATTTCGATTTGAGGATAGAACGGCTGGCGGTAGCGATGTACCTTCTCGACAAGGTCGGGGAAATGCTCGATGCCGCGACCGAACGCAAAAACCCGGCCCTCACGTCATTATTCACAGCCGCATTCTCGTCAATCAAAAATATACTCGACAAAGACTTCTTCACAAAATCCCCGGAGCGGATTATCGACGACTACCTGGACAACGAGGCGACCATAATCGCGTGCGCCTCCTGCTCCGGCGTCCAGATGATGGGCCTGGGGCTTGCGGTCAAGCAATACAGGAAGAAGGCTGCGGATACCATCGACTCCCTTCCGGATGTCGCATAACCCTGCCCTGTCCCGAAAAAACCCCGCAGCCGATGCGCAGCGCCGGGCCGGTCCACATAATCGCCTAAAGCTTTTTATTATCTCTCTGCCCTTTCAATATCATGCCGGAAGAAGGCCCGAAAAAATACGAAATCGAACGCTCGTTCGCACTCAAGATTCACGAGACGAACCGCGCGGATGCGATGGAATTCTACAAGGCGCTGGCGAAAAGCGGCGCGGAAAAAGTCCCGGCCGAGCTGCTCAAGGAAGAGAAAGCCTCCAAGGGGCTATCCGTTGCGGAATCCCGGCGGAAGGCGCAGGCGGAAACCCTTCCAAAAATCCCCGAAGGCACGCCGGAGTTCGATGCCGCCGTGGCCAGGCTCTGCCTCGCAGGATACCTTCTCGAGCGGACCGGCAAAATTCGCGAGATAATCCTGAAGGAGAACCGTGCGGGCTCGTTCTCGCTCCTCCTTTCGCTCAAGGAGAGCGTCCTCAACCTGCTTTCCGAAAGATATTACGGCCTTCCGGCGGACCAGATCCTCGACGAATACGACGACCTCGAGCCGCTGCTGGCCGCATGCTCGGAAATCTGCGGCCTTCGGGCCGCGTCGCTCGACGAAGCGGTGTCCGAATACAAGAAGCGCCTTGCGGACGAACTGGAAGGGTCATGACATGGCAATCCGGAAAAAAGACGGTTCTCGGAAAAACGGGGGCGCAGCGGAAAAGCCGCCTGGCGGGGAGCTCCTGAAATTCCCGAAGCGGGGCATGTCCGAGCATGTAGGGCGCGAAGGCGTGTTCCAGGCGTTCCGGACGCTCGGGTTCGAGCTCGGCCCGGAGCTCCGGAAATTCATGCGCCTTCCGGACCGGATGGTTCGCGGAGTCAATGCGGAGACCGAGTTCTACGACACGATGAGCGTGCAGCCGTTCCCGATGCGCGAGCAGGACTCGCCGGCCGACTGCTTCGCCAAGGGCCTTCCGGCACCGTCGTGGGTCAAAATCCGGTATGTCTCGATCATCCGGGAGGGGGAGAAAAGCTCGCTGATATTCATCGACGCGCCCCGCGGGATTTTCCTGAAGGAGGACGTCTCGCGCCAGGATGTCATATCCTCGAAGATTTACGAAGCAATCATATCGCCGTCACCGGAAGGGGCCCAAAAGGGGTAGCCCCGCCGCAAAAATCCGGCCCCCGTCCTCAGAAAAGGTGCGATTAATAACGGTTTCTTATCATATCTACCTCATGGCAAGAAAGGCCTCGACTCGCGCCAAGGCGGATGCCCAGGCGGCACCGAAACTCCTAGCGCCGGTGCCGTCCTCTTACTTCGAGATTCTCCGGAAAAAGGCGGAGGCCGGCCAATCCGCCCAGCCGCCTATCCGCCTTGAGAGGCGCACGAAGGAGCAGGTGCACGGCGGGCTCAGCATGCTCGCAAGCGGCTGGGGCAAGGAAATCGAGGCCGCCATCTCCGCGCCGCGCGAGCTGCTCCTTTTCGAAGGGGCCGGCACGCGCTTCTACTCGGCGACTGAGAATTCCAACCTCAGCGCGCTGCTTTCGGGCCTCGGGATGGGCCGGCTGAACCTCCCGGCGACCCCGTACGGCATAGTCCTGTACGAGACGGCCAGCACCGTCAAATTCGTCCTCTACGACTCCACGCGCAGGATAGTCGTCCGGGACCAGCTCCTCTGCTACCACAACGACCCGCCGCAGCGCGACTGGTCCGTGGTGAAAGGGCACATCGAGGCCGCGGTCGCGCTTGCGGGGGCCGAGGATGCGAAAACCAAGGGCCTCTTCGCGGTGTACGACGGCACGCTCAAGCTCATGAAGCCGGAAAACAAGTCCTGATTCACTGCGGGGGGAGCGCGTCCGCGCGCGCCACTTTCAACTGGATGCTTTTTCTTTTCGGCGAGCCCACATGCACCGCTGGCCGGTGCGCATGACCCGCGCCCGTGTTCGTGTTTTCGGGTGCGCCGTATCCCTGCCCATATCCAAACGCCGGCGCATCTTGCGCCGAAGACGGGGCGCAAATCATGTTCGCTGGATTCGCGCTTGCGGGGGGAGGTGCGGGGAAAGCGGCGCTTCCTGCGCCGCCACGCATCGCATCCGCATGGTTTTTCCCGGATTTATCGTGGCCGATGCCGGCATGGCGGATGATTCCAAATACCGCAGATGACAGCGCATCTGAAAATGCGATGATTGGCGCGGGGATGCCTATCGCCCCGGGCGAAATGGCGCCGGATGCGGCATGCGCCGCCCCATGCGCGCCTGCCACCATGCCCGGACGCGGCTGGCCCATATAGAGCTCGCCGGCCGCGGCCGTTTCTGCGTTCAAAGAAACATGACTGCCCGCCGGAATTGGGGCGGGAACCTCAAATGCCCCGACGCCGATGCTGGGGCAAGGCGCTTCGGAAGATGCGGCCTGGTGATTTCCCGGTGAGGCCAGCGCTATGTCGTGCGGGCTTGCGGTGCGCTTCTCTCCCTCCGGCCCTGCCGCG